>WNGA01001319.1_pt1 | contig 39114 bp, 38 predicted proteins | sample 5400061 | NCBI WGS metagenome assembly WNGA01 (sample SAMN13153366, study PRJNA577476) | soil metagenome | isolation source: 100 cm soil or saprolite under grassland replicate 2 | place: USA:California | collected 2016-06-15
AGCATAGTCCTGCCAGCCGAACATGCCAGTCACGTACTCGCCTGGGTGGAAATCAGAACTTCGCGACTCTTCGACGCGCCCGACGGCTAGCGAGCGCATGACCGCACCAAGCGCTACAGGCTCGGAATAGTTGGCGACCACGCTGACCCAACCGCGCATCGCGGGATCCACCGACAGGTAGATATTGCGCACCAGAACCTGACCATTCGACGGGTCCGGCACCGGCGCCTCGACGATCTCAAAGTGCTCCGCCTGGGGAATGCCAGACGGCCTGGACTTCAGTCTGACCTGTCGGTTCACTCGTTGATGCAAAGCTAGTACCCCCGGTGCATTCTAGTGCTCGCGTCTTGGCGCGCCATAAGGGCGACCCCTTAAGAAGGCGCGACACGCTGCGCTTGCCTCGGGCGACGGCTCGCCTCGATGGCTGATTCTGATCTCACCGTCGCGCTCGTAGTGTCCGATCACGATCCCGGTGCTCGAAAGGCGCGATCTTGTCAGCTTGGTAAACGCAGATGGCGTGTCGAACGCCGAAATCGCTGTGCTGGTGGTGATGCAACGCGATCGCCGCCGCGGTCATTCCACGCGGGCTCACTAGCGTTCGACGCTAAGGTCCAAACGCGGGCGGCGGGTGGGCTCCAGTTGAGAACCCGCCGCACTGTTTGCCCAGTACCCACTGTTCAGAAGAAACGAAAGATCTGTGCACCAAGTCCCCGACCGTGTGGGGTTCGTCGGATCAGTCTCGTTGGATGGTTTGCATGTCTTTGACGCAAGAGATGCAAACCGCCTCTTCGCGGAGTAGCCAGCTACACCGTTTTAAGCACGGAAAGCGGCCGCCCCCAAGAAGGGGCCGAAAGGGCTTGCAGAACCCACCGCTATTGGTGCCATGAGCATGCCAGCAACCGTCCGGTGATCGTGCTGGTGGCACCTTAAAACGGCGAATCAGCTAAACGCGTCCGGAGGCGACATCAAGTTCAAAATGTGACGAAAAATGGGTGACTACTTAAGGTGTAACTGAACCCATAAATTGGCCGTTTTGGCCAGGTTATGGTTCCAGCGTCGGAGGTTTGCGTGTCACGTTTGCCAGCCAAGCTCGCGAAGGACCTCGTACCTGGCTGATTGGCCGGTTAGGCTTCGGGAGGAACTGGAACTGTGCCGGCTGATGAGGTCGGCGATCCGGTTGGTACTGGGATAGTGGCCCTGTTGATGCAGGTAGATGGCAGCCTGGCGGACCTCCTCACGCAAACGCGCTCGCGATCGCGCCCCCTGCAGTTCCTGGTAGCGTCGGTAGCGCGCGGAGATGATGCGTGAGAGTTCGGGCACGTGCTGGCGGAGGTTTGCGTAGGTCTGGCCGATGCGTTGGGCGACCTCGCGCAGTGATGGAGGCGGCACCTCATCACGGGCCAAAATGGCTTCCAGGGCTCGACGGACGGCGTCGGGATTGATTGGCGTACGCACGTGGGGTGGGCGGTCTGGCCGGGTTTCAGGCGTGGATTTACCTTCCACGGTGCGCCCAACGTCGCTAACCTGGTCGCACACCAACTGCAACGGGCTGATCCCAAGACGGCTGCCCACCAGTAGCAGGCACCAGAGTGAAGGAATCGTCAGTCCCTTTCGCCACGCCAGGACCGTTCCGTCGGCAAGTCCCAGCTGATGGGCCCAACTACGGCGGCTTCCAGAGACGTGCCGCAGTGAGCGCTGGAGCCCACGGATCAGGTGTTCCCGGCGCGGAGGCTCAGTAATGCGGGGTGCGGAGGCGATCAATTCGCCGAGAGCGTGGAAGGTCCAAACCTGGGCCTGGACCTTTCGGTCCTGCGCAACCATCTCGCTCTCGGTCAGACCATGAGTTCCCGAGCTGCCCAGCCAGCGTCCGCATCGGGCGCAGCAACCCGGCCTTGATCGAGCACTGAGCCAGGGCGATGGCCGTCTGCAGTCCGGAAACGGGCATGCTACCAGCAGCGGCCGAAGATGCTTGGGGCAGAACGTGACCGGCGCGAGCGTCCATACAAGGGGGTCGTAGGCCGCACGCCCATCCTGTCGCCACTCCTCGAAGCAAATTGGGCACCAGGCGCGAGAGGGTTTCTGGAGTTGATGGACCGGCAGCACCTCGGTCCAACTCAGGAGCGTGAGGAACCGCAGGTTACGCTGGCCGGTCAGTGCCTCCAGGGCCTGCACGAGGTTGCGCGCGAGTGTCCGCGTGCCGTTCAGCGCGCGAGTCTCATTGCGCCAGAAGGCCGTGAGGAGGCTCGCGTTCCGGCCGTCGGCCAGGTGCGGACGTCCCAAAAAGGGGAGCAACTCATGCACCACGAGATCGTGCACGCGGACGCTGTGCGCCTCGGCGAGGCGGCCGACGTAACTGGTCAGGCTCTCGGTCTCCGACGTGCCGATGCCGATGGGCTCCAGGGAGTACAGGCGGCTGCGCGACGGGATCGCTGGTCGCGTAAGGTCCCATTCAGCGCAGACCACCAGCTTATCAACGCTCAACTGGGCTCGCCTCGCCCACCGGGTCGCGCGTCGGCCGGCGCTGAACAACCCGCCCCGTAGGACTCCGCGGCGCTGCACCGGCCGCAGGATGAGCACGCGACCCATTCGCGTCGCCGTTGCTCTTCGCAGCCGGTAATGCTGCCAGTCCCAGGAGCCCGCGCAATTCATCGCGCAGTCTTGGATCCTCACGGAGTGCTGCCTCGCCCTCCGAAATCTCCCGCGCCAGGTTGAGGAGTGTACGTGTGGGAGCGACCTGCCGCTCCAGCTGACGGCGCGTCAGTGTGACCGCGTCGTGCGCGAGGGCGTAGGCGAGGGACCTGTTCAGCCAGCTCTTGAGCACTCCGACACAGCCGAGCGAGCCCTCGTACAGTGCCTCCCAGCATCCGACCAGGTCCGGCTCTTCGGCCAGCGGCAGGTGGCGCTGGAAGGTGAGCACCACACTCTTGAACGCGAGGCGATCCTCCGCCGAGTCGGCGCGGTAGCGTCCAAAGTGGATTTCGATGCTACGCCGGCTCAGCTGGGCGCTGAGGTTGGTCATCCCCAGCAGCTCGTACGTGCCCACGAGCACGTGCACGGTGCCGGTCAACGCGGCCAGCGATTTGAGCGTATCCATCTGGTCCAGCAGCCGGCGGCCACTCGTCATTCGTTTGAGGTGCTGTGCCTCGTCGACCAGGCACACGGCGACCCGCCGCCGGCGCAGGCACTGCTCGAGCACCCAGCGGAACTCCGCTGCCGACGCGCTCCGCTTGATGAACGGACGCGGCGGGACGGGTCCCTCGGGCGAGGGGTTCTCGGGCGTAGTGACGGTGACCTTGTGCTCCAACAGCGGCTCGTTCAGCGCCGCCAAAGCCCGCACGTAGTAGTCCTTCCAGTTGAATTGGCCCGACTCCGGGGCCACTGCCTCCACCGCCAGCACAGGGACCCGGTCAGGGTCGTGCTGCATGTCAGCCAACGCCTCGGCGAGCAACTGTTGCTCGAGGCGCAGTCGGAGCGTCGTCTTGCCCACGCCGGTCGGCCCGTGCACGAGTATCAGCGAGGCACCCGATGGCTGGCGGAGGCGTCACGCACCGTTCGGTGGGCTGCCGTGAGCCGCGGGTGGGCGACCACCTTCCCGGCGAAGTACGCCAGCCGGACCTCGGGTGGCTGAGCCAGCAAGTCGCGCGGGAAGCTTTCGATGGCCACGTCAGTAGTCCTCGTAAATAACCAGCGGCTCGCCGCCCGCCGCGGCATGCCCCGTCGAGCTGGGCGCCGTCGGACCGGCGTCCGCGCCGAGCTCGACCTCGGCGACGTCGGCAGCTTTGAACGCCGTAATCACAGTGTTGTCGATTCCTGGATCGCCGACGAGAGGCTCAAGTACGCCCCTGGCTTCGGCGTCACGCAGGCGCTGCTCCAGCACCACCTCTTCGGCCTCGAGCGACGCCAGAAAGTCCGCCAACAAGCGCGCCGTGATCGGTAGACGCCGGCCGTGCAGTTGCTGGCGGCGCCGCAACTCCGCGCTGGCCAACTGGATCTCTCGCTCCGAACGGCCGGCGAAGCGGGCGTGATGCTCGGAGATGCAGCGCACCCAGCGCTTCTTGACAAAGGCGTATGCCAGGCCCGCGTCGAAGGGGTCATAGCGGACCGGGACCTTGTTCCCTCCGCGTCGGGATCGACGAAGGCATCCGCCCAGTAATAGAGGTAGTGGATCTTGACCCCTCGACCTGGGTGGAGCTTGGCTGTTCCCGTGCGCGTGGTGGGTAGGGTGAGCATGCAGAAGTCGTCGTCGTACGGGATGTTCCGTTGCGGCCGATGACCGCCGAGCTGGAGTCCGCTAGTGAAGGCGTCCCGCGGCGATTGCCCGAGAGCTGGATGGTCCAGCGTGTCGTAGACGTCGCAGGCCCACTCGCCCAGACGGGTGGAGAGCGCGCCAAGAGTCCAGCGCGCCTGACCTTTCGCGGTCACCGCCTTCGTCACGATATGCCCTTGCCGCATGATTTGGGTATTGCCGGCCAGGGTGTGCACAAAGCGCGTGTTGGTTGTGCCGAAAAGGCGCTCGCATACCGAGCCGAACCGTGGCCGCCCGGCCGGCCGTGTCTTCTTGGCACACGTGTACCGCGCAAGCAATGTCTCAAAGTAGATGCTCGCGAACTCCGGCCCGCCGTCGACGACCACTGCCTCCGGCAACCGTTGGTGGCGGCGCACGCATTCGCGCAGCGCGAGCATGCATGCGCGGTAACTGGGCGGGTCGAAGGCCACGCATACGGCCAGCAACCGACGTGTAAATGCGTCGCTCAAGAACGTCGCCCACGGCCGTCCCAGGTTTCGCCCGGTGCGGGAGCAGACCAGCTCCACGTCCAGTTGTGTGTGGTCGAGATGAGCGAGCTCGAACGGGCGGTCCCCATGTCGCGGGGTCGTCAGGCTGAGTTCCCAGCAGAAGGGCGCAGCCTGCGCTGCGGCTCGCAACCCCTGGCGCTTGGCAACCCGCTCTTGGCGTGGGCGCCGGTTGGCGGCCTTGACGAAGGTCTTGTATGTGGGGGCGTCGACGCCGCGCTCCTGGCAGACTCGCACCAGCGCCGCGTACACCGTGAATTTTCGCTTCTGCTTGAGCGTCTCGTAGTCGTCGGCAAGGAATTCATCGACGAGCGTCAACGTCGCTTCAGGCAGCTTTCGCCGGCGATTACCTCGCTGGCTCCAGTGCGGGAGCAGGCCGATGTACCCGCAGCCGTGGATGCGTTCGGCAGCTTGCCAGCGCGCCAGCCAACGCCGGATCGTGCGAGCAGATGCAGCCCCAGGCCCGGCCGCCATGCCCGCCAGGTGCGGAGTAAGGATCGCATGGCGACGATTGGCCTCCTGCAGGTCGGCGGGGCTGGCACCGGTCAGTTGCTCCTGCGCCTCGGCGCCCAAACCTCTGGCCGCGGACGCGCTGTTCCCGACCAGTGCATAAGCGCGGGCAATCTCCTCGTTCCGGAAGAGACGTACCCGCTCCGGCTCGGCCAGCGGGGCCCCGTGCAGGTCGACGTACAGGCAATTGCTGGCGATCAGAGCGTAGACGTCGTCGGCGCTAGCCTCGCCGAGGTCCCCGACGAGCTCGTCCAGGTGCATTCCTGGCTGTCGTCCGACCAGGGCCAGGATGGCCTCGGCGATGTGTTCGCTGAGCGGGGAAACTTCGGAACCCAGGTAGTCTTCGAGGAAGCGCAGGTTGCGCTGGAATACCCAGTCGATCTCGGCCGAGGAGCGCAACCGATAGAACAAACCGAACGGCTCCGCAAAACGCTCACCGGGCGGGCACCGCCATTGACCGGCCGCGTCACGGACGTAGCGATGAGGCATCGCTTCTGCCAGTCGCTCTAGCCCGACGTCGGGTTTCCATTCTTCCCAACCGACCTTGTCGACACGAAGCACAAAGTAGTCAGGTGTGTGCCAGACCCCAGCCCGCCTCCCGCTTCCAGTCTGATATTCCAGCTTGATCGCGGGCGGCTGGTCGTAGAACTCCAGGACCTGCGGGTCATGCTCATACTCGTATAGTCCCGCGAGCTCGACGCGGTGGCTCTCGGCCTGGATCGTGACGCCCATTTTGCGGCTCGGATAGCGCACTGATACGTTTCCCGCAGCGCTTCGCACGCGCCGCGCCGGCGGCGACAAACGGATCGTCTCGATGACCGCTCTGGCCTCCGCCGATAGGCCGAGGCGCTGGCACAACCCGGCTAGCTCGTGGCCCCTGAGCATCGCGACCGATGGCCTTTCTTGCTTGAGCAGCACGGTATCTCCGGCGACCATGCGACCGGAAGCCCTTTTGTCAAGAAACAGGTGCCCGTCGACCGATTTGCGATCAGCAGGTCGTCAGAGTCAGGCGGCAGGTGCCATTATCGCGTTGCTACGCCTTAGCCTTGGAGCTTCGTGAGGGTGGTCAGCCTGGTGCTGAGTGTGGATAGGCAAGTCATGACGGGCCGCGAACAAGCTGCTGCCATCGCGTTTGCTGGTGTCTCGAGCGCACGGCCGCACGTCGGTGCGCCATGTCGGACGCGACCGGAGGAACTGTCTTGACCATGCCTCGCCAACTCGTTGATTCGGTGGATGCCGCAGCCATCCTCGGAGTCACGCGGCCACGCCTCGTACGACTGGCAAGCGATGAACCCGATTTTCCCACCGCGGAAGAGATCGTCTCCTCAGGTCGAAAATGGACCCGACTTGCGATACTCGAATGGGCACTGCGGCATCCAGAGTCACCATCTGATCCAGGCCAGATCTGGCAGCCCACGCTCACGTTCGCCGGAGTGTTGGATCAGGTGCGGCCGGTGATGACGCTGGCCAATAACGAGGCCAATCATTGGCATCATAGCTGGCGAGGCGTAGAACACCTCGAGTTGGCTTTGCTCAACCCAGAATGCCCCGGCCTGGCGCCGCTGATCCTGGAGTCGTACGGCCTTGTCTTTGACGCCGTCCGCAAGGAGTTCGCCGAGTGGTGGTTTGGTGATCCGTACGATCATCCGGAGATCGCCCACCCGTCCACTCATGGCATAGTGGTTGGCCATACTTCCCAGCTGGATCAGGCGCTGCATCGAGCGCAGCACTGGGCGATCCGACGACGAGATGATGTCGTCCGCAGCGAGCATTTGCTGCTGGCGAGCGGCGATGATGAGCCCGATCAGTGGTCATTCACGCCAATAGGCGAGCAGTTGTTGCGACGCAGCGTTACACAGCAGCAACTGCGCGATCGCATCCTTCGTGTGAGCGAGGAAGTCGAGCCTCGTGGCTTTTTGTCCCAGCTGCCGCCACCTCCACCCGCAACACCGCGCCCTACGTTCCCTGCCTACTCTGAAGAATTTGCGCGGTCACCAATTGGCGACGATCCACGCCTGCGGCGCCCCTGGAGCACGCGGCTGATCGTTGATAAACACGATGAGCCCGTCGAACTCAACGGGGAATTCCTGTCGTGCTTCATCGACCGTGATGGGTTTCCTGTGCGTACGACTGATGGCCGTGTGCTGGGTCGCCGGGATCGTCGCGGCGCGTATTACACCGACGATGAACCAATGCCTGGTCCGCAAGCGTTCTACCTTCCGCCGGGAACGAAGATCGCGGGAGATCCATTCACAACGCCTTGACGGTGGCGGTCCTGCCGCCTTCGCGGAGCTCGCAACGATTCGCGGCCAACATATGCTTCCACTCACCTGAGTGATGGCCACGTCGTTCATACACGGTGCCGGGTAGGCTCTTTCCAAATTCCCCATCGAGCTCCGCGGTACTTGCCGCACGGCCAAGTTATGCTTCCACGCCGGCCAAGTTATGAGTTAAGTCACATAAGGAAAGTAAATAAGAAGAGATCAGCGTATCGAAGGTGATTCAGGCCGAGGGTCGTCCAGGCTCCAGGCCAGGGTTCGATCAGGTTCGCCGCTCAGGAGTGCCGCGGCTGCTAGATGCATGAGCGAATTGACAAGGCGATGGGGTCGACGACGGCGGTGTCATCCTGCAGATCGATGTCTCGGTCTCTGTAGCTTGACACTGCTCGGTTGTCTGAGACGCTCGAGTTGACGGGACTCAGGGCTCAGTTAGCCGGGTTGCTGATTGTTACGCTCTGAGCTTCAGCGAGGAGGAATCGATGCGTATCTCGAACGTCCGCGTCCTTTTGCTGTCTGCCCCAATCCCGCCTGAGCGGCGCTGGACGAGCGATTTCGGTACCAATACGAAGCAGGACGTCGCGATCGTGATCGTCGAGACGGACGACGGGCTCACTGGTTACGGCGAGGCGAAGGGCACACCGGTGGTGATGAAGGTGCTCGTCGAAGATGTGCTCGGACCGCAGCTGGTGGGCGAGGACCCGACGCGAGTCGAGTTCCTGTGGGAGAAGATGTACAGCGCCTCACGCCTGCCGCTGGCGCTGGCCCATGGGCGTCCGTATCACCGCGCGGGCAGTCGGGGGGAGACGATCCATGCGATCAGCGGCGTCGACGTCGCGCTCTGGGACATCTACGGGAAGAGCCTGGGGGTGCCAATTTATCGCCTGCTCGGTGGCGGGGTGCGCGAGCGAATGCCGGCCTACGCCAGTGGTGGGTGGGCACCGCCAGAGCGGACAGCGGACGAGGTCCTCGGCTATCGAGCCAAGGGCTTCAAGGCCGTCAAGATCCGCGTCGGCGGCCTGGACGAGCCGCACTTTCCGCAACGTTCGCTCGAGCGTTTGCGGCTGGCGCGAGAGGCGCTTGGCCCGGACGTGCAGCTGATGATGGACGCTCACGGCGCCCTGACAGTTGACCGCGCCGTGCGTCTCGGGGAGGCCGCTCGGGAGTACGAATTGACCTGGTTCGAGGAACCGGTGCTGGCCGACGATGATCTGCCCGGGCTGGCTGAGGTTCGGCGGCGCGTGCCAATGCCGGTTGCGACTGGCGAGAGCGAGACGACGCGCTTCGCCTTCAGGGACATCGTCGAGCAACGTGCCGCGGACTTCCTGCAGCCAGATGTTGCCGTGGTCGGCGGACTGACCGAAGCACGCCGGGTCTCGGCGCTGGCGCACGCGCATGGGCTGCCGGTCGCACCGCACGTGTGGGGATCCGCGCTCCTTTGGGCGGCCAGTCTGCAACTGGCCGCGGCGACACCCAACTGCATCACCTTCGAGTTCTGCCAGGCCTACTATCCCCTGCTGTACGACTTGATTACCACGCCCGTCGCGGTGGACGCTGACGGTTATGTCACGGTTCCCACCGGACCGGGACTGGGCGTCGAGCTTCAGCCGGAAGACGAACTTGTGCGCAAGTATCCGTTTGAGGGCGGCACGAGATACGCGCCGGCACGCCAGGCGGTGCACGTCTGACCGACCTGGGCCGATGGTTCGTCGATGGATGAGTAATCTGGGCTCGGCATTGATCTGCCTCGCTGTGGCAAAGCTGAATCCTGTTGCGCTCGCACCCAGGTCCTCTGAGCAGGCGCCGGACGGTTCGCGCGGGCTCACCTGAGGAGTTCGGCGGGCTCATCCAGGCGCGTCAACTTCTGCGGGTTTGCCACGGCGTAGATCCGCGTGACCCGCCCGTTTTCGACCACCACGCTCACCGCGGCCACCTGGCCGTCGATCTGGACCCGGACGGCGGGCGCACCGTTGAGCCACACGGGTGTCGTCTCGAACGCTGCGAGCACCCGGTGTGCGCGCGCAAGCAAATTCGCAACTGCGCCGGCCCCGTGGATCGGAACCCGAGCGGCGGCTGCAATTCCGCCACCGTCGGCGATCAGGACCACGTCCGGTGCCATGACGTCCATCAGGTCCTGCAGTTTCCCGGTTCGCAACGCGGCGAGGAAGCGCTCCACCACGGCCTGCTGCTCCGACCGGCTCACCTGCACCCGCGGCCGCCGAGCCGCCACATGCTCGCGTGCCCGCAGCGCGATCTGCCGCACCGCGGCCGGGGACTTCCCGACGGCCGCGGCGATCTCACCGTAGGGCATCTCGAAAACCTGGTGGAGCACGAACACAGCCCGCTCTGTCGGCGCGAGTGTTTCCAGCACGGTCAGCATCGCGATCGAGACGCTCTCCGCGAGTTCAACGTCCTCGGCGACATCGGGGCTGGTCAGCAGCGGTTCAGGCAGCCACTCGCCGACGTATTCCTCGCGGCGGCGTGACAGCGTTCGCATCTGATTGAGTGCTTGCCGCGTGACGACCCGGATGAGATACGCCCGCGCGTCACTCACCCGGGACTGATCGACGTCGGCCCACCGCAGCCAGGACTCCTGGAGCACGTCTTCCGCATCGGCCGCCGACCCGAGCATCTCGTAGGCGACCGTGAACAGCAGGCCGCGGTGGGTGACGAACGGGTCCTCGGTCATACCGTCGACACTACGCGTGAACTCTCTCGGGATTGTCGGCGAGCGGAATCTCGCACGCATCGGAAAAGCCCTGCGATGTGATGCCGAGTGCCGTGTTGTTCCTGGTCGACAGGTTGGCAAAGGCGATGCACGCAGTGAGCTCAACGAGTGCCGCCGGGCCCAGTTGTTCCAGCAGGCGCGCTGACAGCTCGTCGGTAACGGTTGGCGGCGTGTTCGTCATGGCCTCGGCGTACTCCAGCACGTCCCGCTCCAGCGGCGTGAAGACGTCCGACTCCCGCCAGCGCGGCACCTGGCTCGCCTTTGCCAGGTCCAGACTGTGGTTCTGCGCCTGGAAGTAGTTGATGTCGAGGCACCAGCTGCAGCCAACCTGCGCCGCCACGGCCATGTGCGCGAAGGTCTTCAGGCTCTCGTCGGCCGCGTCCCACGCTCCAATCTTGGCCCCGAACTCGAGCGCGGCCTGGGCGACGCTCGGGTTGTGCCACGTCACCTCGACGGGCTCGGCCACCGCACCGAACTGTCTGATCATGCTTTGACGGAGCTCGCTGGGGAGCTCCGCCTTCGGAACGCGTAGCGTCATGGTGTCCTCCGTTGACGTTTGAGTTGTTCGGCATGAAGACACCGACGGGTCCGCGAACGTAACAACCCTGAGCTGAATGCCGAGCCCAACGACGAGCGCCACGGAGCGCGACCACGCCAATTGGAGCGGCCGTGCGGGGTAGGGCGAGAGCTGCATCTGTGGGCCGCAGCCGATTCTGCCGGCCGGGCGGCTTTGCAACCGAGTCGAACAAATGTTCTACATGCGTGGCGGGGCGCCCTGCGACCTCGCCGATTCACTCAGGATCCTGGTGAACCCAGCTTCCGACCGGTATGGGAGCCGCTCGGGCTACGGCTGCGACGACGTGACCGGCGGGGTCACTACCATCGCGACCGCAAAACCGCCCCAGGCGCGCTTGCCGTCCGTCTCTGGGCCGAGCGTGCGCTGCTCGGCCAGGGCGAGTCCGCACGACTGAAGCAGTTCGGCAACTCGGTCGCGCGATGGCGGCGTGCTGTCGATCCCGAAGCGGAGCGGTTCGCCCGCGGCTCTGGTCGAGGCCCTGCCAAAACGCCAATACAGCCCCGGGCTTCTGAGGGGCTCGTCGGTGAAGTAGTCGAACACCAGCACGCTTCCTTTCGCCGTGCTGGCGATTTTCCGCAGCGTGCTCTCGATGGCCGCGCGGTCCAGGTACATGATCACGCCCTCCCACAGGAAGACCGCCGGCTGGTTCGGATCGAAGCCAGCCTCGACCAATCGGGCGAGCCAGTCCTCCGTCTCGAAGTCCGCGGCAACGAACGTGATGCCGGTCGAGTCGATCCTCGCCTTGTCGAGCAACTCGCGCTTGGCGGCTTGCGTTCGCGGCATGTCTAGCTCGAAGCAGCGGATCTGCCCCGGCCGCGGCAGGCGAAACGCACGCGTGTCGAAACCTGCGCCAAGAATGACGAACTGGTTGATGGTCGCGAGGTAGCGCTCGACCGCAGCATCGACGAACGTCACGCGGGCGGAGGCTTCGTACTGCGGACGGACGTCGCCTTCGAAGGGATAGCGGAACGCGCTCGGCACATAACCCGTCAGGCGATGGGCCAGCAGCATAGGCCCGCCAGTCAGCACCAAGACCACGCCCGATGTGCTGGGCAGCGCCAGCAACAGCCGGTGGGCTGCGTGGTCGCGCCTGAGGCCGAGCAAATGCATCATCGAGCGTGCCGAAAGCGGCCCCTGCGCGGTGATCGAAGCACCTGAGGCGCGTCTGGCCATGTAGATCCTCGTCAGCCAGATCACGTACCCGATCAGCGTGATCGGAAACAGCAGTACGTTGACGACGAAAAAGACAGTGGCTGGCCTGCGTGCGCTGGCCATGGCTCGCATGAGGACATTGTCCCTCACATGGCCGGCTTCAGCCCTTGGCCCGGTAAGGGCCGCTGCCCGGCAAGTTCCGAGAGGCGATCCCACGCGGGTGACCACACCCCGACCGCAGTCGTGCCCAGGCGTGCGGCCGCCCGATCTCTCGCCGATCGCACGACTCCACCGCGGCTGCCCCGCCGCGAGGCGAGCCATCGCGCGGTGCGATCGGCCAGTGCCTCAAGGCGCGGATCGTCGGGTAACCAGTCGAACGCGGCATCGTACTCGAGGTACAGGGCACGAAACTCCGTATCGCGGATGGCATCGAGCTTCTCGGCGATCCAGATTGCCGCCTGGTCTGGCGACACGGACTGCATCAGGATCCACAGGTCGCGTTCCATATGAACCGAGCGCTCGCTTACGCCCAGCTCGTGCAGGTGGTCCAGGTAGTCAGCGACATCCGCGGACACGAACAGCTGATCGCCAGCACTGAGGTGCGCAATCCGCTCACGGGTGCGAAGCAGCTCCTCGGCACGTTCTTGCAGCTTACGGTCGATCTCGGCGATCGCTGCCGCGAACTCGTCGGGTTCGGCCGCGAGCAGCTCCTTGATGCGCGCCAGGGGCACGCCAGCGTCGGCAAGCGTTTTGATCTTGACCACATCGATGGCGTGGCGGGCGGTGTAGCGCCGGTAGCCTGACGCATCACGCGGCGGCTCCTCGAGCAGGCCGCGCTTGTGGTAGTGGCGAACGGCTTTGATCGTCACGCCCGCGTAATCCGCGAGCTGGCCAATGGTGATCTCGTTCTTCTGCCTCCCTCCGACCAGGAAACTCATCGCCGCCACATCAAACTACTGCCGACGCGTCATGCGACCACCAGCGCACCGATAGTTCGCCTGGCCGCTGGCGTGGCCGTGGTAGGACACGAGAAATACGCGCGAATAGCCGCGCAGCGCCTCGAACGGCATCCCCGCCGGCGCGAACAGATCTTGTCGAACGGGTACGAAGCGCCTTGACGGTGCGGCAACGGACCCGCCGGCGAACCTAGTGAAGATCCGCGCCTGTATCTCGTCCATCGGTTCGTAGGTCACCTTCTCTTCGAGTTGACCGTCCACGACGCTGACGTCGACCCGCAGTTGATTCGATCGATATGTCCCCGCGTACGGGCTGAGATCGCTGACTGGTGTCGCCTCGGACTCGGACACCAGGGACGGAGCATCAACGTTCAACTGCTCACGCAACAGCCACAGGATGAGCTGATCGTGCAGCGCCATCGCCCGCCCATCGTTGCCAAACGCGGTGAAGACAAAGTCGTGTTCAGGCACGACGACAAGCACGGCCACTCCGCCGGGCGAGGCTCCGGACATGGAGAGCACCCTCGCCTTGCCGAATGGCATCAGCACCCAACTGAGTCCGATAGGTGCGACATTCGGTGTTCGCATATCGTGCGCAACCAATTGCATGCGCTCCGCGAGCTCACGCGCCAGGACGTGTTGCCCGCTCGGCGAGACGCCCTTGGCAAGATGCGTTCGGCCGAAGGCAAGCAGGTCACCGATGGTGCCGATCGGCGTGCTGCCCGCCGGCGCCCAGGTGTCCGGCAGCATGAACATGTCGGTCCGCCGCGTTTCGCCCGTGCTTGGATCGAGGAAGTGGCCCACGGCGGTGCTGCGCAGGATGGCCTTGTCTGCCGACGTGCACGAGTTGTCCATGCCCACGCGTGCGAACAACTCGCGCTCGAGGAGGTCGTGGAACGAGGTGCCTGTCACCACTTCGAGGAGGCGTCCAGCCACGATCATCCCGCCATTCGAGTAGCTGACGTACTCGTCTGGCTCGAACAACGTGCCACAGTGCTGGCCCAACTGGTCGAGGTAGATCTGGAGCGCACCCCGACCTTTGGCGTCGGGCAGGAAGAGGTCCGCGTCGATGCCGTTCGTATGCGACAGGAGGTTTCGGACGCGGATTCTCTCGGCTGCTCCGGAGGTCGCCAATTTGAACTCTGGTAAGTACGTAATGACGCGTTCATCGAGATCGATCACGCCGCGCTCGACCTGCTGCAGCACGAGCGTCGTAGTCAGCACTTTCGTGATCGATCCAAACAGGAATCCGGTGTCATCGCGCATCGGCGCGCCCGTCACGAGATTCGCCAGGCCATGGGCGAAGACAGACTGCTGGCCAGCGTGATACACCCCGGCCAGATAGCCGGGCACCTTGCTCGACTCACAGTAGGCAGCGACCTGCTCTCGCAGGTGTGTGGTGAGGTCTGACCGGGTGGCATGCGATGTGTGCATGCCATCGATGCTCGCACCCTGACCCAGGGTCAAGGTCAAGCCCCGCGTCGCGTAGCTGATCCCCTACTGTCTGTTCCTGCCCCGCCCCCGTCGGCCGCCTGATGAACAAAGTCTCACGCTCACGCTGACGATCCCTGCCGATGCCGCGCTTGAACAAGGGTCTTGGGTAGCAATGGAACGAAAAACCGGTCTAAGCCACGAGGACCTCTTGGTCAGTCGCCTCTGACGGATCGCGCAGCGATGTTCAGCGCCGGCAAGCGGCCACCCAGGCCCGCCGTCGAGGATTTCTGCGAGCGGGCGCGCACCGTGCTCGCCGTCTGAGGGGACTCCCGGCGCGCCGGTCCCGCACACGGATCCCCTAACGGCCACGAGATCCTCGGGTGGCCCGAGCCCGCGCCGATCCGAGGTCGGGTATTCAGCGCCTGGTCTCGTACCTGGTCAGGAGCACGCCGTCGGGAAACGTCCGGGTCTCCACCAGGTTCAGGTTCACCCAGTTGTCCAGGGCCGTGAAGAACGGCGTGCCGCCGCCCACCAGGACCGGGTGGGTGACGATCGCGTACTCGTCGATCAGCCCGGCCCGCATGGCCGCCGCGGCGAGGGTGGCGCCGCCGACGTCCATGGGACCGCCATCCTCAGTCTTGAGCCGGGTGATCTCGGTGACAGCGTCGCCGGTGACCAGGCGGGCGTTCCAGTCGACCGCGCTGGTCGTCGAGGAGAACACCACCTTCGGCATGTCCCGCCAGCGGCGGGCGAACTCGATCTGCGCCGGTGTGGCGCCAGGCTGCTGGTCGGCGGTCGGCCAGTGGGAGCTCATCGTCTCCCACAGTTTGCGCCCGTACAGCGCCAGGCCCGTCGCCCCCACCCGGTCGGACCACCACTGGAACAGCTCGTCGCTCGGCACGCTCCAGCCGAGGTCGTCGCCGGGCGCGGCGATGTAGCCGTCCAGGCTCAGGTTCATGCCAAAGGTCAGTTTCCGCATGGCGTCAGCCTCCCGTGAGTCGGTATTCGGCGTACGTGCTCGCCGTCATTGAACCGCCTTAGAAACCGCAGCGCCCGCCGGCTGATGCCGTATGAGCTGGTGCAGCAATATTGGCTGGCATGGGTGGTGATGCTGAGTCCACGCGCACTGACGACTACGTCGGAATCAGGGAACTCGCGCCGAGCCGCAATGGACAACGGCGAGTCCGCGAGACCGATGGAACGCGCCTGCACAATGTCGTCCTCAGTGACGTCCACTCACCTGCCGCACGCGCGAATTACCGAGCATTTGCACCACGACTGAAACTAGGAAGGCGCTGGTCACGATGGCGGCCTGACCAACTATCACCGCACAGCCACCTGTCGGCCCAGCGACCAGGCAGTCCAGACCGACAAGGAACAAGCACAGCGCGAGCAAAATGACTGCTGCAATCGTGGCGCGTTTTACCCAGCGATGCCCGACGCGTGGCAGAGCCTGTTGACCGAGCATCTCAGATGACATTGCCGTCCACGCGTCTTTGCGCAACCTGGCTCCGCTCATAAGGATCGAGTTTCGGAGGATTCACGGCGTGTACGTCGCCATCCAACAACCAGAGGGTCCCCGGACCATCTGGCGTCGTATGTTGTTTCAGACGTACAGACATCTCGGCTGTGGTCCGACAATCGCTCCCAGACATGCCGGGGGATCGTTGCTTGACCCTTGACCTTACGCCAAGCATCTCCTTCGCGAAGCCTGAGGAAGAGCCAAAAAACAAAGAGTGGGGCGTCGCCGCCACCATGGATGAAGTCCAGCCATCCCTCGGCGACTGGCGTTCCGTCGGACCGGTTGACGCCGACGTCTGACATCTATTCCAGCATCCCGTCGAGGTAGCGTGTGACGTGCCCTTCCTGGCACGGGTTGGACCATCCAAAGGACAAGCCGACGGTCGGCACTCCGTAGAACTGCAAGTCGGTGAGAAGCTGGTGCTCGACGTACGCCCGCAACTGCGGTCCCATCGCACTGGCGGGATAACCCATCGTTTCCGTCACAGACCGTTCGTTAGCGCGACTCGAGCGCGACGACGGCTCGTTCCAACGCAGACTCGTCCGGTTGGGTGTAGATGCGGATCGTATCGAGTCGACTGTGGCCCAGCAGCGCGGCAACGGTCGGTAGATCCACCGTTTCAACCAGGCGCCGAGCAGCGTCGTGGCGGAACCGATGCGGGTGAACATGCGCGACATCGGCGCGACGACCGAGCACTGCCAGCAGGTTGCGAATACCGCGATCCGAGTATGGCCCGCGCTTGCCGGAAAACGGGCCCTTCGGCAACAACCGGCCGGATTGCGCTGAAGGCCTCGCGCACGGTTGCGTTCAACGGAACGATGCGCGCTTAGGCTGAGCCTACCTCGTCTGAGGGAGGCACTCTCGATGTCCCTGCTCACGGAGCAACCGCCCGCACCGAAACGGCTCACGACGTCTTACTGGCCGGCGGATACCGCCGAGCCGCTCCTCGAGACCACGATCGGAGGGGCTCTTCGGCAGACTGCGTCCGCCGTTCCGGACCAGGTTGGGCTGGTGGCGGCGTGGCCGGGTCAAACTACTCACCGTCGCTGGACCTTCGCGCAGCTGTTGGACGAGTCGGAGCGCGCCGCGCAGGCGCTGCTCGGCCGGTTCGAGCCTGGCGAGCGTATCGCCGTCTGGGCGCCCAACATCCCGGAGTGGCTCTTCGTGCAGTTCGGTGCTGCGCCGGCCGGCCTAACGCTGGTCACAGTCAACCCGGCCCTGCGCGCAAGGGAGCTGGCCCACGTGCTGGGCCAATCCCGAGCTGTCGGCCTGTTCATGGTTCCCGAGTACCGCGGCGCTGATCAGGCTGCGTTGCTCGAGGAGGTCCGCCCGCGCTTGCTGTCGCTGCGGGAGGTGGTGCTGCTAACCGACTGGGAGCCGTTCGCCGGCAGCTCCTGGGCTGACGTGCGGCTGCCCCAAGTGCAGCCGGACGATATAGCGCAAATGCTATACACGTCGGGAACGACGGGTGTCACCAAGGGGGCGCTGCTGCACCACCGCGGCCTGACCAACGCAGCTCGGCTTTTGGCCCGCGCGCTGGGTGCGCGGGTGGGCGAGGCCTGGTTCAACCCACTTCCGCTTTTTCATGTTGGCGGGATCCAGCAGACGCTCGCATCGCTCCAGCTCCAGGCGAAGCACGTGCTTTGCCCGGTCGACCCGGCGCTGATGCTGGAGTTGATCGAGACCGAGCGGCCTGCCATTACCGCCGCTACACCGACAATGATCGAGCTACTGCTCCGTCATCCCGACTTCGGCCGCCGAGATCTTTCGTCGCTCCGCATCATCCAAACGGGCGGCATGCCGGCTCCTGCCGACCTCGTCCGGCGGGTCGAGTCACGCCTCACCACAAGGGTACACATCGTGTACGGGCAGACTGAGGCGTGCGCGATCACGCATGCCGTCCGCATCGATGATCCCCCGGAGGCGAGGGTGCAGACCGTCGGCCGGCCGCTGCCCCAGGTCGACGTCAAGATTGTCCACCCGCACACCGGCGCAATCCTCCCGCTGGGAGCCGTCGGCGAGCTGTGCGTGCGCGGATACCAGGTGATGACCGGCTATTTCGAAATGCCTGAGGCGACGGCGGCCACGATCGAAACCGCGGGCTGGCTGCACACGGGCGACCTGGCCACCATGGATGAGCTGGGCTACTGCCGGATCGAGGGCCGGCTGAAGGAGATGATCATCCGTGGCGGAGAGAACATCTTCCCGGCTGAGATCGAGGCGGTGCTCGGCACTCACCCCGCAGTGGCCGCGGTCGCGGTCGTCGGAGTACCCGACCAACTCTATGGGGAGCAGGTGGCGGCGTGCGTGCAGCTTCGCACGGGCGTCTTGGTTAGCGAGGACGAATTGCGTTCCTTGTGCCTGCAGCACCTCGCGCGGTTCAAGGGTGCCGTTCCGTTGGCACTTCGTCGATGAAATGCCACGGACGCCACTCGGCAAAATTCAGAAGTTTGTGCTGCAGGCAGCGCTGCGAGGCGACGAGCCGCCGCGCGATGAGGGTCGCAAGTGAAGTCGTCATCGTTCGGCGGCGGCGCACGACCGGCTCGGCGTTGGGACCGCGCTCAGCCCGCTCGGCGCAGAAGGTCTCCAGATTTGGCGAACTGGACCCCAATGATGGGCAGTGCGGGGTTCCTGGTTAAGCCGTGATCTCTTCTGCAGCCGTAAGATTTTTGCGCACCTCTCCGCCAGCAGAACGATCTGCAATTGGTTCGTTCCACCGCGCGTGCTCGGATCACTCGGCCACCGGGGCGCGCGGTCCCTTGGTCCCACCACAACCGCAACGGTGTCTGCATCAGCAGTATTCTCCCGGCTCGCATCGAGCCGGCGCACCACCATGCCGGACCTCCTGCCCATCACGCCCAATCTGGTGGGAAGCATTTAGGTGATCGGCCGATCTCGATCAGCGGACCGGGGCTGCCGAACGCGCTACTCGGTCTGCGGGGACCGTTCGGACGAGCATGCGCCGAGCGCCTGCCCGTGGCATTCGCGTGGGCCGCTGTCCTCGGCGTCGTCGGGGCAGTCACCGCGGCCGCGAGCAGCGCCATCGCCGCTCAGATGGCCAACCTGTCGCCCGAGACGGTGCAGACGTTCCGCAGCGCCTTGCCGATCGACGTCACGACGCCTGCCGGCTTGCTCGAGTTCGGCATTGTCCAGGTGGGCTTCCTCGCCCTTGGCCCGGCCGCAGCCACGCTCGTGTCCGGCTGGGCAGATGACGAGAGCTCCGGCCGCCTGGGCGTGCTGCTGGCCACGCCGCTCACGCGCGCCCGCTGGGCCGCGGCCGGCGGTGTCGGGGTATACGTCGCCATCGGCCTGATCACCGCGCTCCTGGGACCGGCTGCTCAACGTCCACTTGAGGGACGCGCGGCGTACAGGCGATGGTTGGCAGCTGCTGCTGCTTGGCCAGGGCGAAATCCCTGTCAAGGACGCGCTGCGCCTACTCACAGCGCGCGGCTACGAAGAATTCATCTCGGTCGAGTGGGAGAAGAAGTGGCATCCCGGAGCTCGCGGGGCCAGAAGTTGCCTTCCCGCAGCACATTGAGGTGCTCCAGAGCTATCTTCGCGACCTTGACGAGGCGAGCTGAGGTGCGCTGCTCGGGCTAGCCGCGGCTGCCGGATTCAAGTCAGCAACGCACCTCCCTCGTCGAGCTACTTGACCTCCACGTAATCCTGCATGCGAACGAAGATATTCCAGTCCGGCACGAAGTCGCCGGCCTTGTTCTTCGGCATGCCCGAGACGCGCGGCTTGAGCAGCCCGTAGTTGTAGGGGTAGTAGACGAAGATCGCCCCGCCGTCCTCGAGCATGATCTTGTCGGCGTCCTGGTACATCTGGAAGCGCTTGGCCTCGTCGGTCACGCCCTTCGCATCGTTCACCAACTTGTCGAACGCGTCGTTCTGCCAAACCTGGCGCCGGCCCGACGTATGGCCGCCGTAGAACACCTGCCACTGCTGGTTGTTCGGGTCGGGGTAGTCGGCGTACCAGCGGATCCACATCAGCTGGATCTCGCCCTTGTACATCCGCTCGTAGGTCTCCTTCGGCTCGCCGACGACCTGGTCGATTTGCATGCCCAGGTTTTGCTTGAGCATCTGGATGATCGCCGCGCCAACCGCCTTCGGGCCGTCGCCTTCGTCGCGGTGGGTGAGCGTGATCTTGGGCCAGTTCTTGCCGCCCTCGTACTGGGTCCCCTTGAGCATGTCCATGGCCACCTTGGCGTCGAACTTGGTCTGCTCGTCGTACTTGTTCTGGTTGTAGCCGGGGAAGCCCGGCGGGTTGAACGTGTACGCGGGCACCCCCAGGCCTTGGAGTGGCCCCTTGACGATCCCCTCGCGGTCGATCGCGTGGGCCATCGCCAGGCGGACCTGCTTGTTATCGAATGGGGCCATCTGGACGTGTGGGACTAGGTACCAGGTGCCCGTGAGCGAGAAGGTGATCAACTCCTTGCTCAGCTGGGGATCCCCCTGGACCCGTTTCAGCTCGCCGATTGGACCGCGGTTGATCCAGTCCACCTCGTCGTTCTCGTAAGCGAGCAGGAAAGCGTTATACGGGATGATTGGCCGAATCGTCTTCTGCAGCTTGATGTTCTTCGCGTCCCAGTAATCGGGGTTTCTCGCCGTCTCCCAGTAGCGCTCGCGCTCCCAGGCAGTCAACTTGAACGCCCCGTTCGAGACGATCCGGTCCGCGGTCGTCCACTTATCGCCGTCGCCGTACTTCTCGACTGAGGCGCGATGGGCGGGCAGGGCAGCGGTGTACGAAGCGAGCACCGGGAAGAAGCCGCGCGGCCCTTCCATCGTCGCGACGAGCGTGTAGTCGTCAGTCGCTTTGATGCCGACCGAATCACGGGTGACGTCCGGCTTGCCCTTGTTAAATTCCTCGGCATTTTTCAGGTCGTACAGAAAGCCGGCGTAGGGCGCCTTCGTGTTCGGGTCGAGCTGCCGCTTGAAGGACCACTCGAAGTCATGCGCCGTCACCGGGTCGCCGTTCGTCCACTTGGCGCCCTTGCGGACATAGAACGTCCAGATAGAGCCATCGGCGTTCGACTCCCACCGTTCGGCCATGTCGGGGACAGCTTTCAGGTCGGGGTCGAATTTGCCCAAACCGGCGAAAAGGCTCGAATCACCCTGGCAGTAGAGGTCGAAGTTGAAGTCGTGGCTCAGCGCGTCGCGACCGGCGCCGGCCGGGTAGCGGAACACACCCGGCGCGGCCGCGACACTGCCTGCTGCCGCGGCCGGTTTGGGCGCCTCGGTTGGCTTGGCGGCCGCCGCTGCCGGCGCGCTAGTCGGCGGGGGTGCCGCGGCTGGCTTAGGCGCCTCAGTCGGCTGGGCTGGGGCCGACGGCGCCGCGGGACCGCAAGCGGCCGCTACAGCCGCGAGGGACACGCCGCCGGCCGCGGCCGCATAGCGCAGCATGTCGCGACGATCGAGGCGGATCGCGGCCAGTCGCTCCTCAAACAGACGCAGCTGCTCTGGATCTAACCACCAATTGTCGACACTCATCAACGTGTCCCCCTTCTACTAGTCGTTCATGCGCGGGTCGAGCGCGTCGCGGATGCCGTCGCCCAGGAACGTAAACGAGAGCATTGTGGCCGCGATCGCCGCCGCCGGGAACACGGCCAACCACCAACTCGAGCGCAGGTACTGCTGGTGCTCCCCAACCATCTGGCCCCAGCTCGGCATGGGCGGGTTGACGCCGATGCCGATAAACGAGAGCGCCGCCTCTGCGAAGATAAGTTGCGGTATGCCGAACGTTACCGCGACGACGATCGGCGTCAGCGAATTCGGCAGCATGTGCCGCGCCACGATGCGCAATGCGCCCGCCCCGGCTACCCGTGCTGCTTTGACGTACTCCTTCTCGCGCAGGCTGAGCATCTGGGCGCGAGTCAAGCGCGTGATCGTGAGCCAGCCGGTGGCGATCAGGGCGAGGAAGAGATTCTCGATGCCACGGCCAAGCACCGACATGATTAGGATCGCCAGCAGCAGGGGCGGGATGGCGTAGAAGACGTCGACCACGCGCATAACCACCAGATCGATCCAGCCGCCCCTGAAGCCGGCGAGCGCGCCGAGTGGCAGGGCGATGCAGAGGATCACGAATTGGGCGACCAGTGCGACAGTGATCGAGACGCGCGCGCCGTAGATCATGCGGCTGAGCATGTCGCGCCCGACCAGGTCGGTGCCCAGCGGGAACTCCCAGGTCGGCTCCTCGTTGATATGGACAAAGTTCTGGATGTCGTAGTCGTACGGACTGAGCCTGTCCGCGAAAATCGAGAGAAAGACCAGCACCCCTACACCAAGCAGCCCGCACATCGCGAGCTTGTTGCGCACGAGGCGGCGGCTGGCGTCGCGCCACAGGTTGGCGCGGCGGCCGGGCAGCTCCTCGGCCTCGACCCACGGCGCTGCGACCTCACCGACATTGGCGACCTCGGCGATCTCGGCCGTGGCGTGCTCGCGATACACCTCCATCAGTCGGCTCCCCCGAACCGGATGCGCGGGTCCGCCTTGCCGTACAGCAGGTCTATGACCAGGTTCATCAGCTGCAGAAACACGCCGTAGAAGAGGAAGACGGCCATGATCACCGGGTAGTCGCGAGCCAGAATCGACTCGAAGAAGTAACGGCCCATCCCAGGTACACGGAAGATCAACTCGACGAACGGCGACCCCGTCAAGACCGCGGCGATAATCGGCCCCAGAATCGTGAGCGGCGGTATGAGTGCATTCTTCAGCACGTGCATCAAAATGACTCGCTGCCCCGAAAGGCCCTTGGCTCGCGCCGTCCGCACGTAATCCGAGCGAATCACGTCGATCATGCTCGACCGGGTGTAGCGGGCAATCACAGCCAGCGGACCGAGCGACAGGGTCACGGTCGGTAGGATCCAGTCGGAAGGTTGGTTCCAGCCGCCTGTGTAGGGAATGATCTTCAGCCCGAGCACGAATACGGTGATCAGCAGGATCGCCATGACGAAGTTCGGCAACGACACGCCCAGCATGGCGACGAACGTGCACAGGTAGTCAAGCGGCCCGTTCTGGTTCATCGCCGCTAATACGCCGAGGGTGCCACCGAGGGTAATGGCCACAGTCAGCGCCATGAGCCCGAGGTGTAGCGAGATTGGGAGCAGCGGCGCGAGGATATCTGAGACCGCGCGCGTCTTATAGAGGTATGACGTGCCAAAGTCGAGCTGCAGCGCGCGCCCCACGTAAATGACGTACTGCTCGAGGATTGGTTTGTCGAGACCCCATTCGCGGGCCAGGTTCGCCTGCGCCGCCGGGCTGAGGGGGTTGGCGTTGGGCGCGTTCGGCTGAAGCGGGCTGCCCGGAGTGAGCCGCATGAGGACGAAGAGCACCAGCGACAGGACGAGGACGGTCGGGATCATGATCACTAGCCGCCCGACGGCGTAGCGCAGCATCAGACTGTCTCCTCGGCGTAGAAGCAGGCGACCCAGTGCCCGGGCTCGATCTCGCGCAGCGGCGGGAGATCCATTGCACAGTCGTCGCGCGCGATCGGGCAGCGCGTCCGGAAGCGACAGCCTGAGGGCGGGTTGACCGGGCTCGGCACGTCGCCCTTGAGCACGATCCGCCCCTGAGTCGCAGCCTCCAGCCCCGCTTCATCGCCCAGCCCTGGCCGGCGACGCTTGAGACCCGGCGTCGCCACCGGTACCGCGGAAAGCAGCGCCTGGGTGTAGGGATGCCGCGGCCTGGTGGTGATCTGCTCGGTCGTTCCGAGCTCGACCAGCTTGCCCAGGTACATCACCCCGACGCGGTCGCACACGTAGGCCACGACGGCCAGGTTGTGCGCGATGAACAGGTAGGTGAGACCGAACGCCGACTGCAGGTCGCGCAGCAAGTTCAGGACCTGCGCCTGGATGGACACATCCAGTGCTGAGACAGGCTCGTCGCAGATAACCAGCTCGGGCTGGAGCGCCAGGGCTCGCGCGATACCGATGCGCTGGCGCTGGCCACCAGAGAACTCATGCGGATAGCGGTTGATCATGTAGGCGTTCAGCCCGACCGTCCGTAGCAGCTCGCGCACGAGTGCTTCGCGGTGAGCGTGCGTGCCAATGCCGAAGATTTCAAGCGGCTCGGCAACGATCGAGCCGACCGTCATGCGCGGATCAAGCGACGCGTATGGGTCCTGAAAAATCATCTGTAGCCGGCGGCGGAACGGTCGAAGTTGAGCCGGTCCGAGCCTCGCGATATCCTGCCCATCGAAGAGAATGCGGCCGGCCGTGGGCTTATAGAGTCGAATGGCGGTCTGGGCGAGCGTGGTCTTGCCGCAGCCAGATTCGCCAACCAGCCCGAACGCCTCACCCCGCTTGACGGCAAAGGAGACGCCGTCGACGGCGCGAACGTACCCGACGGTACGGTTGAGGAACCCGGCGTTGATGGGGAAATACTTGACCAGTTCGTCGACCCGCAACAGCTCCCCGTCGCGCCCGTCTGCGTCCGGCGGTGCCGTTGCGACAGTCCGGGTGCTGGGCGCAGTCGTGTGCTCGCCGGCGTAGGCGTCGAAGGGTGGGCGGCTGGGCGGCCCGACCATCAATCGGGTCCCGGAAAGAAGCAGGCCGCTCGATGATCGGCCCCGACGGAGACCAACTCGGGCTCCTCCTGGCATTTTATCTTCGCGCGGGGGCAACGCGGTCGAAAGCGGCAGCCAGCCGGCGGCGCCACGAGATCCGGCGGCATGCCGCGGATCGACACCAGCCGTCGCTTGACGTCCGGACCCAGACGCGGCACCGAGCGCATCAGTCCCAGCGTGTAGGGATGGTTCGGCTGGCTATAGAGCACATCGGTCGGAGCGTTCTCGATGATCTGCCCGGCGTACATGACGATCACGCGCTGGCACAGCTCAGCCACGACGCCCAGGTCGTGGGTAATGAGGATGACAGCGGTGCCGAACTCCTCGTTCAGGCGCATGATCAGGTCCAGGATCTGGGCCTGAATCGTTACATCGAGAGCTGTCGTCGGCTCGTCGGCTATGAGAAGCTTCGGCTGGCAGGCCATCGCCATGGCGATCATGACGCGCTGACGCATGCCGCCCGAGAACTGATGTGGGTAGTCGTCCACCCGATCGCGCGCCGCGGGGATTCCGACCTCATCGAGGAGGTTCACGGCGCGTCGGCGCGCGGCGTCGGCCGACATCCCGCGATGCACGATCAGCGGCTCTGCGATCTGGTATCCGATCGTCAGGACCGGGTTGAGTGATGTCATCGGGTCCTGGAAGATCATGGAGATGACATTGCCGCGGATGGCACGCACGTCGCGCTCCGGCAGCTGGAGGAGGTCGCGTGTGCGACCGTTTTCGTGTAGCAGCACCTGGCCGCCGACGATCCGCCCCGGCGGGCTGGGGACCAGCCGCATGATCGACAGGGCGGTGACGCTCTTACCGCAGCCCGATTCGCCGACGATTCCGAGCGTCTCACCCGGACGCAGTTCGAATGACACGCCGTCAACGGCCCGGACCACCCCGGCCCGCGTGAAAAAGCGCGTCTGCAGGTCGCAAACTTCGAGCAGCGGCATTGCCATTAGCCCCAGTCCATGGGGTACCCCGAGCTACTCGTACTTGGCTGCGGCACAATCTACTGGCGGGCCTGGGGCCTGTCAACTAGAAGGTTACGTCGAGGAGGGATCAGCATCATGGCGGGCGTGAGTCGACGTCAGTTCCTGCTCTTGACCCTGATCGCTTCAGTCGGCGTTCTGGCGGCGTGCCAAGCACCCGCGACACCGCCCGCGGCGACGACGGCGCCCGTGCCAACGACCGTGCCAGCGGCGGCGACTCCCCCGGCGGCGGCTGCCAAGCCGACCACCGCCGCGGCGCCGACCACGGCCGCTGGCCCCACCACCAAACCGGCCGCCGCGGCGCAGGGCACTGGAGAATGGACGATTGCCATCGCCGAAGATCCGGACACACTCGATCCGCAAAAGACAGCTGCGGCGGTGACGGGCCTGGTGTATCGCTATCTCGGCGACTCGCTGGTGTCCAAGGATTTCGACGGCAAGATAGCGCCAGGGCTGGCGAAGGGCTGGAAAGTCTCCGACGACGGCCTCACCTGGACATTCGAGATCAAAGACGGCGTCAAGTTCCATGACGGCACGCCCCTGGATGCCTCGGCGATCAAAGCTAGTTTTGAGCGCGCGCTGAGCCCAGATACGAAGTCGCCGATCGCAGGCAGCCTGCTCGGTCCAGTCGATGCGATTGCCACGACTGGTCAGACGCTCACTGTCCAGCTGAAGAAGCCATTCGCGATTTTCCTCGACAACATGTCCGATCCGCGCATCGCCGCGGTCAGTTTGCCGGCGGTGCAGAAGGCGGGAGACCAGTTCGGTCGGCAGCCCGTAAGCAGCGGGCCGTGGAAGCTAACCGAGTGGCAGGCAGGTACGCGGATCGTGCTGCAACGTAACTCGGACTACGCGTGGGGTCCGCCGTTTGTGCACGCCGGTCCGCCCAACATCGAGAAACTGAACTTCCGCGTGCTGCCCGAACCGGCCACCGCGACGGCGGCGTTCGAAGCTGGCGAAGTGGACCAGATCGCCATCACCCCGTCCGATGTCAAGCGTATCGAGGCGACCAACAAATACGACATCCAGAAGTTTCTGCGCCTCGGCGTCGGCCTGTTCATGGAGTTCAACGTGACGAAGCCGCCGTTTGATGACCTGAACGTGCGGCGGGCGATGAACCACGCCATCAACAAAGAAGATGTCATGCAAACCGGCATTGACGGCCTGGGTGAGCTCGCCTACGGGCCACTACCGTCGTCGATCTGGGGGTACTGGCCCGGTATCAAAGACTATGCGCCGGCCCATGACCCGAACAAAGCCAAGCAGCTGTTTGCCGAATCCGGCTGGACGCCGAACAGCCAGAACTTGCTAGAGAAGGACGGTGAAACGTTCAAGTTCACGCTGCTGTCACTGCCAACCGACACGTGGGTGAAATCGGCTCAGGTGGTCCAGTCGCAGCTCAAGCAGATTGGCGTGACCATGGACATCCAGACATTCGAGTTCGGCACGCTACTGGCCAAAGAGAAAGCCGGTGAGCAGCAAGCCGGATTCCAGGGCTACACGTACACCAGCCCAGACATCGTGTACCTATGGTTCCACTCGTCGAATATCGGCACCGGCCTGACACTGAGCCATCACAGCGACCCCAAGCTCGATCAGCTGATCGACGACTCACGTACGACCCAGGACGACGCAAAGCGATTGTCCATTTACCAGGATATACAGAAGTTCACTGTCGACAAGGCGCTGTGGGTGCCACTGTGGACCAACTACAACTTCATCGGCTTGCAGCGACGCATCCAGAACGCAAAACTGCATCCGGACGGCTACCTGGTCCTGATGGACGCCACAGTCAAGTAGCCATCTCCGCTTGGCCGCATACATCCTGAAGCGCCTCGGGCTGACCGTTCCGGCGTTGCTTGGTGTTTCGCTGCTGGTGTTCTCGATGAGTCACCTGGTGCCAGGCGATCCGGTGGCAATCATGCTCGGCGAGCGGGCGACGAGCGCGGATCCACTTCGGCCGCTACCACCTCGATCAGCCTGTCGATCAGGAGGATTTCCTGCGTGTGCTGGTCTCGTTCGAGCAGCAGCTCCCCGAAGGGACAAACCTGCTGGATGCGTGGGAATTGCTGTACGAGCGCTCGATCGGCTGCGTCGGCATCGTCAAGGACTGGCTCACGCTCGCGTACCGCTCGGCGCTCAAGACGGGCTCCGAAAGCGTGACCATCGGGCACCTCGAGCGCACCGCGCCGGCGGCGGACAAAGCCTGGCGACAGCTCGAAGAAGCGAGCCTGGGTGAACGGCGCTTGAGCGCACGGACCGAAGCACGCACCCGCCTCCGCATCGCGCTGGGCCTCGAGGAACCGCCAACCAATGGCGCCAGCGCAGTCCCCCAGCTGAGCGAGTCGTCCACGCCAGCAGGTCCGGCTCCGCACAAACGTGGGCCTGCGACCATACCCCGACGCAGGCCAGGTGAACAGCGGCCCGTTCGTGACCCGGCCTACACGTCGCGACCTGGACCAAGCACCACTGCCGAGTCCACGGCGTAATCGTCGGTCGCTTCACCGAGTCGAGTGTGAACGGCCCAGACTGCCGCAAAGTAGCTGCGGGTCCATTCAGCGGCAGTCTTGCGATTCGAGCAGAACACCAGGCGTAGCCGTGGGAACAGTGCATACAGGTCGGCGATCGCCCTGGCACAGAACGCCGCCGACCAGTGATGCACCTTGTCGGGACTAAGGAAGTCCTCGTACGGGGCCTCGATGACCACCGCATGCTGCTCGAACGCGACCAACTCCAGAAACCGCTGCCGCAGGATATCCATCCGGCCGAAGTCTGCGAGTAGACCCTCAAACGTCTTCCGCTCGACGACCGCCAGCACTTTGTCGCCCTCCATCAACGCGTAATCTCCAGTTGCGAGCGGACCGCGCTCCGTGGCGAAGCTGCCAAGCGCCCACGGATACCGCTCGTCGCTGGCAATCCGCACGCGCGCTTCGGTGACCGTCGCCGCGCTGTGGAGCCGAACGCCGCGCGGCCGACGTTGCCGCATGGCGGTCTGGGTGAACCAGAAGATCTGCTCGTACGTAGCTGGGGCGCCGGGTTCGGGATGCTTGTAAGCCCGTTCGACGATCTGGAAATCGCAGCGCTTCTGCCGCGGGCGGTCCAGAACGACGCTTAGCCGCCGGCCATATCGCTGGAGTGCGACCACCGGTACGCGTTCGATCTCGCCGCCGACGACGATATCCTCGGCGATGCGATTCTCCCGAAGGCAGAAGATGTGCTGGTTACTGCCCGGCCAACGATCCTGGACGAAAAACGAGAGCATGGGCTCCGACCGGCCCCGCGTGTAGATGCGTAAGCGGAACGGGAACTTGGGATCACTGGTGTGCTCCAACACCCAGAGCCCCTTGGGTGCTGGTCCCGGCTCCGCCCATCCATCTCGCTCATCGTCAGCTCGCTCGTCGCTCATGGCGTCAGGACCGAACGATAGGGCGTCTCCCTTGGGACGTCGAGGCCGCGAACTTATCCGTCAAACCGACCACCGGTCCCACCAACTGAAACCCGTCAAAATGGACGGTTTTGCCGAGAATTCGGGTCCAACGGCCCCGCGCATCCTCGGCTCGACCTCATCCACGCGAATTCGCCCTGGACCCGATCTGCCGAACAAACGGTTCCAGCACAGCCGAGAAATCGGTCCCACTCACAGCATCGCACGCGCATCTACGCCCTGGTGCGCTCGGGCGACCTGGTCGCTCTGCCTGGCTCGGGAGCTCGCGATGACGAGGCCGAGCTGCGCATCGACCGCTCGAGTGTCGAACGCTGGGCGGTCGCCGGCGGCAGCCGCGGCGGCCCGCTTACGCCGCGCAACGCCTGGGCTGTTATCGGCCTGGCCAGCGGCGACGCCGCGCTCGCACACCACTGCCTGGGCCTACTCGAGCGGCGCGAAGATCTGTCCAGGGCGCGGGCGCGCCTGGCCAGCCAGGGGTTGTTCGACCTGGCGCCGCGCTTGCGACGGCGGGCCTCGCTCACCGTCCTGCACCTGCCGCCAGCGCTGGTGGGCGCCCTGGAGGGCGATGAGCACCTGGTCCGCACGGGCTCGAGCGCCGCCAGGCCGTATGGCTGGCACGCCCTGCGCCGCGGTCAGCCGTGGGCGCTGGACGCCTACCTGCGGCCTGATGCGTTGCAGGTCCTGGTCGACGAAGTGGCCGTAGTCGCCGATACAGCCGGCAAAGCCGACGCCCTGCCGGTGCTGCTGCGCACTGTCGAGGGCGACTGGCCCTTTCCGAGCCACTACCAGCTCGCCCCTCAGCCGCTGGCCGCGCTCGACCTGCTCGAGTACAGCGATCCGGCGGCCCGCAGTCTCGGACGCGAGGTCCTGCGGTCGCTCGCCGAGGCCGCGCCGACGGTGGTTGCCCGACGCACGGCGAGGGCGCGCGAAACGGCGGGGCCACTGGTGGGAAAACTGCTCCGAGCGGCTCGCGACCGAGGCCCGCGCCGTGTCGTGGACGGCGATCCACTCACCGATATACAGGCCGCCGCAGCGAACATCGTCGGGGTGCTTTGGGCAACCGCCAGGCAAGGCGCCACCGTCGTCGAACTCCGCGGAGCCATCGGGATGACGCGCGAGCGCCTCGAAGCCGCGTACGAGTATCTGCTCGAGCACCCGCCGCTCGGGCTCGCGATTCAGCGCCAGGGCGACGAGTTCTTCGTGGTGAGCGCCCCCGAAGTCGGCGCCGCGGTCGAGCGGCACCTGGGGAACCCGCGCCAGTGCCACTCTCACGCGCTGCCCTCGAGGTGCTGGCGATAGTCGCCTACAAGCAGCCCATCGCCCGCGCCGGCGTTGAACGAATCCGGGGCACGAGCAGCGACAGCGCCCTCGAGACGTTGCTTTTGCGTGAGCTCGTAGCCCTCAACGAGGCGCGCCTCTTTATAACAACCCGGGTGTTTCTGGACCTCGCCGGCCTGCGAGATCTGGCTGACCTCCCGCCGCTGCAGGACCCGGCCAGCGACGATGCTAACCAGCCCTGGGGTGCCAGGGTGTAGCGTTTAGCGCGACGTCCTGTCTGGTATGAACGCATTGCTGTGGGCGACTCCGGCGAACGTCTCGTTGAGCGCGTCGCCGGGGTGGCGGCCAGCCAAGTCTGCGGTGCTTGAGCGTCGGCATGTCATCGCCCTTCCACCCCGCCTTTGTGCGGTGCCCCGTACTCCCGCTAGCGCACTTGCTGGGTGATCGGCATGCGTCAGGCGCATTTGCGTGCGCGCTGCTGCTGCTGCCCATTGATGACATTGAGCCGATCGCCGAGCTCATCGAGGTTCTGTCAAATCCGGGTCCGGTGCTCGCGGCCCTGATTGATCTGCACGGGGCAGACAGCTCGATCCTGCTGGCGTTTCGCTGGCTGATGCACCGACTGACCCAAGCGCGCGGCCGCGCTGATTGTGACCATCGCGGGTCAGGTCGGTAGACAAGCAGTAGGGGCAGGCCGGCATCGGCGCAGCCTAATCCAGCCGCTCACCCCCGCCAACGTCGCAGAACCCGCCGGTCAGCTCGTCGCGGAGGCCGGGCTCCAGGCGCCGGTCCGCCTGCAGCGCCTGACGGCGCCGCGGCCTTCTCGTTCAGCGGGACGACGCGCTCGCTCCGGGTCTTGCGGCGATGAAGCCGACCTCGCGATGCGCGTGTCGCGCACACCACCCGCGACGTGACACTTTTTGACACTTACAGGATGGTGGCTGGCAGCTCAATACTGCGAGTGTGGAGGCGGGTGTAGGAACTCCCGCCTGATGCAAGAGAGCTTAGTTCGTGCTGACATCGCGCTCCGCTGTGCCCTAGCCCTGTTCTCAAGTGTGGGCGATGAATCCGGCGCCGCCTCCTGTAAGCGTGCACTGGCCAGGACCGACCTGCCCAAGGAGCTCTCGATCGTCGAAATCCTCACGCCGCGCGAGCGTGAGGTCGCGGCGCTGGTGGCGCGCGGACTAACCGACCGCGGCATCGCTGCGGTTCTGGGCATTGCCCACGGTACGGCTGGCCGTCACGTCACAAACATCATGACCAGCCTTGACGTTCATAGCCGCGCCCAGATCGCTGTATGGGCTGTCGCGAACGGACTCGGGCCAAGTGGGGTCGGCTTGTCGTGAAAGGGCGTAGCCGCGAGTCCGAGCCGCGGAATAATACCGTATTCGCCACATGTGAACCGCCCCCCCGCGGGTCTAGAGTGCTCATGGGGCCCCCAACCATACGCGGGAACACCGGCCGGCGCTCATGACCTGGCACCGCCGGCCGCCCCGCACACGCGCCGACGCAGGACGGGCTTCCGGCCGGCGTTGCCGCGCGACGACGACGGAGACCCACGTACTACGAGGCTGGGTCTCGTTCACCCTTGGGGGATAAAAAGCGTATGCGAGTCAACTTCTTGGTGGTCTGCGCCATGGCCACGACATTCGCGCTCCTCCCGGCCACTGTTGGCGCGGCAGGTACGGTGACGGTAAGCGTGCCGGATGCGTTGTCCCTCGACAATCGCGTGGTCGTCACAGTGCCGGTGACCGTCGTGTGCGATCCGCTGCCCGACACCCCGGTCAGTAGTTCGGTGTCGGTCAGTCTCACACAGGCGGTCGGACAAGAGATCGCCCACGCGTCCGGTCAGGTCTCGAGCTTCGGTTCGTCATTCCTGGTGTGCGACGGCGTGACCGCGAATGTCGTCAGGGTGCAGGTGCAAGCTTCGAACATACCCTTCCATGGGGGACCCGCGGTGATCTCCGCGTTTGCCAGCTACTCGACCGGGATCCTCTTCGCTCCCTGCTGCTTCTCTACAACAAATTCGGAGACCGGCAGTACCGGGCTCGTAGCGGTGCGGCTGCAGTAGGCCGTCAGCCAGTACGACCCGCGCAAGCTCGCGGGGCCAGCGGCCGCACCTGGCTGGCCCCGCCCTGCTCAACTGTCGGAAATGGTTGGTCGCCGCCACCCGCACCCGCGTCCGGTGTCCGCTACGGGCGTGGGCGTGGCGATGCTCTCGATCCTTTTGAGGCGAACGGCGACGTCCCTAGAACATCGCCTCGGTGACAATTTGGGCGTTCTGATCCTTGGCGGCACTCTGGTTTGGCAACGGTAGGCCTGGTCATTGGGTTGACGATTGCATATCTGCTTCGTCGCCGGCCCGACGCTTCCCGCGAAAGACGTTCGAGGATTGACCCAGTGCCTGAGCTTTGGTGCGATGCTCGAGATTCGCGCAGTGGACATCGCCCGCGCGTCGAACAACAAGGTGCGTCGGCGGGAAGCGCGTCGAGGTGCTCACGCGTCATATCTACCGCCCAACTCGCTGAGCAACGGACCGAGCCGCGCAGCCTCGGCGAATCGGCAGCGCCACTCGCACCTGCGTCAACTGGTTAGCGATCGCCCGTGACTCGACAACTAAATTCAGAACTCTGGACTCCAGCTTCAAGGTGACTCGCTCAGAATAGTGGGTTTTGGTGTCATAGTTTGGTGCAGTGATCCCTACGCGTCCGCGATGGCAAGGCGCCTGACTCGCTCACGCTGATACGCCATAACGGCGGGGGAACAGCGGTTCCACTCGCCGAAATGTCTCGGCCTGGGCCATCCCGCGCGCTCTGGCGACCACACGTTCAAGACGCGTTACACCAGGGCGGACGATCTTCTCCAGTCGAAGCCATTCGCAGCCCATGTGTAGCAACGCGAGTGGGCGGTCATGCTCCATGGCACGCTCGGCGAGCCAGGCAAGCAGCGCATCGAGGTCGGACGGTCGCGGATCGCGGAGGCCTACGTAGGCTTGGACCTCCCGGAGGTGATCCGTCCGGGTGTGGATGCGATCGCCGTACTGGGCGAGCCCGGTTGTGGACACGCCTATCTGCAGCGCCACGTAGGCAACGGCGCGACGAGGTGCCGTTGACAAGTCGTCCGGTGCAAAACCCAGCAGCCGGAGAGCCATCAGCTGAAGCGCATAACCCAGCCGATTGTGGTCACCACGGTGCGTCTGGATGAACTCGAGATCAGTTTCCGACAGCGTGAAGTAGGCGAGCAGATCGGTCGGCGCGATGTCGGTCGGGAAGCGATTGAGGCGGTCGCGTTCAGCGTCAGTGAGGAACCCGATTGGCATCCGTCAGCACCTTGTCTCAGAGAATGGCCTGGCCAGGGTAGGGGCGCCGTTTTCGCCGTCGCTAGGCGATGCCGGCAAATGAGACAGATGCTGCCTTGTCTACGATACGAGCGCATGCCAGGCGCCGGCCCAAACTCAGAAGGTCGATCGTTGGCTCGTCGAACTGCGCGTGAACTGTCTGATTCGAGCCCTCCGACGCGTTCTGTCCGATCCGCGCCAAGCAAGCATTGGCACCCACCCGAAGGACTCTCGCCTGAAGAAGTGCGCGCCGTCATCGCCGCGGCCGGTTGCGAGCGAGACCGTCTCCTGCTGCGCGTCCTCTGGGCGACCGGTGCCCGCATCTCCGAGGTCCTTGCGCTGCGACCGAGGGATGTACAGCGGGACAGCCTGGTCCTGCCCAACCGCAGGAATCCCAACCTGCCGATCAAGCGGGTGTTCTTGCCGGGACCCGAGCTTGGCCTCACTGGCGAGCTGCTGTTGTGGGCTAAAGAGCAAGACGTTGCTGATGACGAGTCGCTGTTTTTCTCGCGCAAACGCGACAGCACCGGATACCGTCGCGCGCTGCAGCGCGGCCAGGCATGGCTGATCGTCAAGGAAGCGTCCGGGCGCGCCAACGTCCGCGTCCTGGCGTTGCGTGCCTCAAAACATGGTCCAGCTGGCGAAGCGGCTCCGGTCCATCCTCACCTGTTTCGGCACGCGCGTGTCCGCCAAATCGTCCGTGCCACGCGCAACCTGCCGCTTGCCCAACGCCAGGCGGGCTGGAGCCGACTGCAAATGGCTTATCTGACCGTGGGTGACGAGGAGGCACGCTCGCTCATGTCTGCCCTCGAGGACTGACCGCTATGCCTGATTGGCCCGATCCTAAACGCCAGGCTGAGCAGATCGTCGGCGCGCTTTTGGAGGTTCGAGCAACGGAGGGTGAGCCCGACGCAGCAGTCTGGGCGTTTGATCTTCTCCAGATGTATCGAGCGTACGCTGAGCGCCGAGCGTGGCGACCGGCAGTCTGGCATGTTCGAAACTGGGCTGGAACCCCGCAGGTTACAGGTTCTGCTGTGACAGACGCCGTATTGGCACTCGAAAGCGATGAAGCCTACCGACGCCTGTTTTGGGAGACTGGAGGCCACCGAGTTCAGCGCGCACCGGTGCTGGGTTTTGGGCGCATCCATACGTCGGCCGCGATGATCGCGGTGCTACCCCGAGTAGAGGAATCGGCGGTGGCAATCGCTGACGACGATGTTCAGGAGGAGTTCATTGCGCAAGCAGCAGCAGATCTGGAAGTTGCCGTTAGCCCCGGTCTTCGGCTCATCCATGTCCCCGCCGGCTTGGGAGTCAGCTGGCACAACGCGCTCTGCAACGATACGGAGGCAGCTCGCGCGCGCGAACTCTTGTGTTCGCGGCTGTTTGAACTGAAGCGTCGTCAGCAAAGTGGCCAGGAGATGCGCGCCCAGAAGATCCGCACGTACAACTTCCCAGAGAACCGTGTGACCGATCACCGCGCCGGAGTGTCTTTCTACTCACTGGATCGCATCGTCAGGGGCGAACTCGACGATCTCATGGATGCGGTCGCGGAGAAGGCGAACGTTGCTTCGTAGTTGGCGAACTCGCAACCACAGTCACACACAGGTTGCCCATACCCGCGCCCTATATATGTCCTTGTCGACCGCACCGTCCCCAACCTCTTGCTCGCGCAACTGCGGCCCCGTTGGAAGAGGAGCGAGTCGTGTTAGTGGATCTTGCCGTGCCGAAGCGGCGTGAGTCCGTGATGAAGGTTCACGTCGGCACGCCCGACGAGTTCATCGGTGACGTGCTGGCAGATTTTCGAACCCGCAGAGCACACGTCCAGACAATGGAGCCGGGTGCGAACAACATCATTACCGTCGTTGCGCAAGTACCGCTGGTGGAACTGGCTGGGTATCCAAAGGAACTAGATGCCATGACACACGGGCGTGCGATCTTCGAGATGACGTTTTCCCATTACCAGGATCGGGGCACAGACGACGGCGAATCCGTCGGTGTCCCGTCGCCAATCAAGCCGGTGCCGCCAACGCTTTCAGCTGGTGCCGCCGCTGAACCACCGTTTGATACTGAACTACCTCTTGACGATGTCGGCTAGTCCTGCCCCGTCTGCGAACCCTCGCGGAGTTCGACCGTGCGACCACAATGCCAATTTTCAGCGCGGATCACTGCCATAATTCCTGCGCGTCACAAAGCCCCACCCGAAGGTCGGCCAACCTTCATGCGAGATGCGGACGACACCGCTGAGACCGAGAGGGCAGCGTTCACACCAGCTGAAGCCGCGCGCCGGCTTGGCGTCGCTCGCCCGCGCATTTACGCGCTGGTGCGCCAGGGCGAGCTCGACGAGAGCGGCGGTGACACGCTGCGCGTCACGGTCGCCAGCGTCGAGCGCCGCCTGGCCGCCAGCCCGCCGGTGGGCGAACCGATCAAGCCGCTCGGGGTCTGGTCCATTCTGGCGCTGGCCAGTAGCGACGCTGCCTTTCGCGCCCACGTGGCATCGCGTATCTCCCCGTGGGAGCAGTCCCGAGCCAAGCGCCGCCTCGAGCGGCGCGGCCTGCTCGAGATCGCACCGCGACTGCGCCCCCGTGGCGTACCGCGCCCGTACGCCGCCAGCGCCGAGTCGCTGCTTGCCGTCGTGGAAGATGCGCGCGGCGTTCTGGCGGGCACCAGCGCCGCTCGACATTTCGGGTGGCCGCTGCCAGACGGCGACTGGCCGGTAGAACTCTACGTGCGCGAATCCGACCTGGTCGAGATCGTCGCGGCGCACCGACTCGATCTGGTGCTCGACGAGCCGGCCGACGTGATCCTGCGCGCGGTGCCCGACGCGTGGCCGTTCCCGCCGCACCTGCGCGTGGCACCAGAGATTGTCGCCGCGCTCGACCTCTCCGAGGCGGTGGACTGCTCGCTGGCCGAGCTTGGCCGTACACGCCTGGCGGAGCTCGTCGAGGGGCTGCAGCCGTCGTGGCAGCGCCGTCCGCAACGGCGCAGGCCGCTCCGTTCAATCATTCCGTCAAGCAGTTCACCGCTGCGCCCGCATCCACGCCTGCAGCACTCGGCGGTCGCCGACGCCGCGTGGGACGACCAGGCCGAACGGGAAGCGCGCGGGCTTGTAGCGTTGCTGTTCGTGGCCGGTGGGTCTCTGCGCCGGGCCGAGCTGGCCGCGGCGCTGCGCGTGTCGGCCGTCCGCGTCGATCGGGCGTGTGCCTTTCTCAGGGCCTCGCCGCCGCACGGGCTCGCGTTGCTCGAATCGGATGACCAGATCCAGCTGGTATCCGCGCCAGACTGCGGATCACTCGTCGAACGCTTCCTGGACAAACCTCCGCCCGAGCCCCTGTCGCAGGCGGCGCTCGAGGTGCTGTCGATCGTCGCCTACGAGCAGCCGGTCGCGCGCGCCGACATCAGCCACATCCGCGCGACCGACAGCAGCGGAGTGATCGACACGCTGCTCGCGCGCGGATTGATCGCAGACGATCCGCGCTTTGGTGGTCGCGGCCGTCCCTCGTTCCTGGTCACCACTGCCGCCTTCCTGTGCACCCTCGGCCTCGGATCGGTTGCCGAACTCCCTCCGCGCCCTGTGCCCTCGCACATGCGGTGAGCCATAGGGTCGATTGCACGTGGCTGACCGTCTCGATAGCGCCTTGAGCTGGTCGATCGTGCCTATTCTGCCAGGACAAGCAGGGCAACCGGTTCCCTCAAACGTCGGCGCCCGAATCCATCGTGCGTGTGCATCACCTGCGTGAGCGCCCTCATGTGTTTCTACGGTGGAACCTCAGTCCGGGATTGAGCGGGGCAGTGCCGGACGAATGGCATGTTCCTGTTGCTATTGCGCTGACGTTCGGGTCGCCCCGATCTACGTGCTCGATCTTGCCTTCGTATTGCCCCTTTGTGTCATCACGGGCGTCCGCTTGTTGACCGGGCGTTCGACACCCCGCATCCGATTGGAGCGATGCTGGCCTGGCTCGGCCTGAACCCCGGACGACCTATGTGGCCGACACCCCAAGCACTCGGCCGCGGAGCGCCGCAAAGTTCACTGTCCAGCCGACTCCGAGCGCGGTTGGGACTAGCACGTGGGAATCGTCTGGATTCCAGATCGTTGCTTTCAGGCGTTGGAAGGTTGGAGGCCGAAGGTCGTATGGAATTTTGCCAAGTACCACGCCATGCCACGTTCGCTGCTCCTTCGGCAGCCGGAGCTCAGCGTACAGCGCTGGCGATGAGCAAGGCGAATCCGATCAGCCTTGCGAGGTCTCGGGGGCCTCCGCGGTGTCTCTCAGAAGACCTGTGCGTCACGTGTTCGCCCTTCATCGGTATGAATCCTCCTTTGACCCATGCTCAGAGTATTCCCGTCTAATGTTGCCGGAAAGGTTTCGAATCGTGAACGGCGCGCGGACAACGCGGGCCACCGTGAACAAGTGTGAGCGCGCTGGGCGAACGATATGCTCATTCTGGTTAGCGACTCATCCTGGACTGAGTTACTTACAGCGGACGGCGAGACGGTTTAGTTACTCGTGGCCCGCGTTATCGATGAGCTGGGTCGGACGCCACGAACCTACCGCTTCCTGCCGAACGAGCAATTCGCCATTCTACTTCAGCGCAGTGTTCGTGAGGCGATGCCTATCTATCTATTGGTGTGAAATTCTTTACCGAACGCATCTTGCTGCAGCGACCAGCCTAATTCGCTTCTCCCAATGGGTTTCAGGCGCGCACCAGAGCAGCGAAGACGGCTACTTGATGGCGCTGGCAGCGTGCTACCGAGGACTCATCGAATCCGCTGCCGACACATGGGATGGGCTTGGCTCAGTGGGCGTAACCCTAGCGGAGAATGGAAACGCCGTCGAGGACGGGCTGCGCGTTGAGTTAGCTCAAGTGGTGATGTCCACCGAACTTGAGGACAGCCTCATTCACTTCCAGTTCGCGCGAAAAACTCGACGAGGTGAGGACGCACCAAGCTCTCATCAGGCCAAGCGAGTCGCGGACTACTTGACCCCCCTTGTACGCATTGAGCCGCAATTCCAACTCCTGTACGGCCGGTTGTGCGACACCACTCATCCTGGTGCGTCGTCTGTTCTGGCGTTCACGCACGAGAATCCCGACCGTCATTGGAGCTTCACGACACCCCAACCACACCACGCGCACGCGCGCTCGGAAGGGAACTGACGTGCGGAGTGTTGCGCCCCAGCACTCCGCGGCCTTGGCCGCTGCGCGACATTGTCAGGCGTACGAGTAGAGATGAAACTCGGAGTCTGCCGTGAGGGACGCGAGCCACAATATGTAGTGTGCGTAGGAGTTGCTGTGGCACAAGATGTTGACGAGTGACTCGTGAGGGGTGCGAGTTGCGCGAGCGGTTTCAGCCCACATCGGTGTCAACATTGGTGTCAGTTCGCGTCCCGACGATCTTCCAGTGTTGGGTGCGGCGGCGGGGGGACTCGAATATTTCGCGTCACCGCAAGACCCTGGTCGTATGCCGCAAGTGCCACATGGACATCCAACATGGACGTCCACGGGCACGAAACCTTGCTAGACCTACTGATGCCGAGCCATAGCCTCCACGTCTACTATGTCGGAAGCGGC
>WNGA01001606.1_pt1 | contig 39110 bp, 44 predicted proteins | sample 5400061 | NCBI WGS metagenome assembly WNGA01 (sample SAMN13153366, study PRJNA577476) | soil metagenome | isolation source: 100 cm soil or saprolite under grassland replicate 2 | place: USA:California | collected 2016-06-15
TCGGCGAGAAGGCCGTCGAGCGAGTAAAAGAACACGCACGCAATCAGCTTCCGCATGATCAGAGCTCCTTGATCTCGGGTCGTCTGGGGACCTGTACTTAGAGGGAACGTGGCCATCCGGTCCGCTGCCGTCGCCTGGCCGCTGCCGTGGAGTTCAACAGGGCAGACGACACGATCGTCCGGAATTCATCGGCGGGCGTGAAGCGTTCGTCACCTGGGCAGCCCCGCGAGTCAGCTCGCCACGGCGGTCAAGGATCGGCCGTCGATCTGGTATCAGCCGGCCCATCGATCGAACCCATCCGGACCTGCGGTAGCCAGGACGTTTCGTAAACCTGGCGCGTCAGGACCTTTCCGCCGTGTCTCCCGACCATGACCCTCGCCTCGGCCTCGTCGGCTCACTTGATGACGTAGCCATTATCGAACCGAACCCCGCACTCCACCCAGTGCTCATCCCTGATGGTTGGGCAGCGTACAGGAACCTCTTGCTATTGGCTCCGTTGCCATCTAACCAAACAGTGCTATCGCTCTGTCAGCGACGCACCACTAGCAGGTATTGACACAGCTACTCCTTGGCCGCCCACGCGCGGAGGTCGCGCGCTGCGCGGTTGAGAGCCGGGAAGAAGGGCCGCGACCTCGGCCGCGGAGGTCGCGCGCTGCGCGGTTGAGAGCCGGGAAGAAGGGCCGCGACCTCGGCCGCGACACCTTCCGCTTTCTCCAGCGCCATCCGCTCGGCGCCTTGCCGGCCGATCCCATGCGCGGGCGCGCACCCAGGAGCACGCTCTCGCCACGTTGAGTCAAAGCCGCAGCCGCCGCAGCCGCCACACCGCGCATGTTCTTCCACCTTGATGTGGCGATCTGATGGGGTATGGTTGACGCTTCAAGGACCGTCAGCCCGCCGCGGCCAAACTGATGTGTGCCGTGGCGGACCAATGGCGAGACCGGCTGAGTCGTCTTAGCTCGGGCCGGCCTCTTTCGTTTGTGGGTGGGAGTGCGTCGTGGGGACCATTGCACAGCTGTTCTGGAATCGTGAGGAAGGCCGGCTTCGCGCTGGCTGGCGAGTAGTCGTGTTCTGGTTTGCGGCGATCGTGTTTGGGTTGGCGCTGTTCCGCATGCGTGACGCGGTTCCATCCGGTCTCATCCCCGAGGTGTACCGCAATGTGGCGGAAGCGGCCATCTACTTGTTCCTCGTCTGGGTGCTGTTGCAACTGTTGGGGAGTCGGCTGCTCGATCACCGATCCATCTCCGACTACGGCTTCCATCTGGACGGAGCATGGTGGCTGGACATGGCGTTCGGGACGGCCCTGGGCGCGCTGCTCATGCTCGGTATCTTCGTTCTGGAACTGGCGATGGGTTGGATTAGGGTCACGGCGACCTTCGCGACCGCTGCCCCGGACCTCCCCTTCGTTCCCGCAATCCTGGCCGGTTTCCTCGCCGTTTTGTTTGTCGTTATCCAGGAGGAGGTGATCTGGCGCGGGTACGCGATCAAGAACCTGGCCGAAGGCTTCAACTGGCAAGCCATTGGACCGCGTTGGGCGACCCTCATTGCGGTGCTCGTGGCGTCAGCGGTGTTCGGGCTGGCCCATGCGGACAACGTCGACGCCACTGCGCTCAGCACCTTCAACACCGTGCTGATCGCGGTGATGGTGCTCTCTGCCGGCTACGTGCTGACGGGTCAGTTGGCAATTCCAATCGGCTTCCACCTCGGCTGGAATTTCGTCCAGGTGTTTGTCCTTGGCTTCAATGGTGGCGCGGCACGCTTTGGCGCGTCATTCCTCGCTGTCACGGAGAGTGACCCCGCGGGGAGGGTGTGGACAGGCATGCCGTACTCAAGTGAGGGCGGGCTGCTCAGTACGGGTGCTTGCGTTGTGGGCTTGCTGTTGATAGCCGCGTGGGTACGGCTAAAACACGGCAGGGTTGGAGTGCATGCTTTGATCGTGCTTGCCAAAGAAGGCTCTTGAATTTCAGTGGTAGTAACGCCGCCGCGCGCCGCCAGCGCCTGCATCAAGCGCCGGCACCACAAGCTCTTCGGGCCTGTGCGAACTGGTCGGCCACAACGGCGCCAGTGGCGGGCCGACGGAGTTCACCTTTACGACGACATTTAGACGGGTGTCGGCTCTCGGGTGGCGGGTGACGGAGTGCTCCTGACACCTGAAACCTGACACCGACGATGTCCAATCAACCGGCAACAGGCCGACCTGGGCTCGGGCGTCTTCATCGGCCCCGAGGCGCCGGCCACCGTCACGTGGTACTCGTCCGGCGGGCCGATCAACCCCGTCCTGCAGGGCACCCTCTACGGCGATGACTCCAGGGACCTATGCTTCCACATAAAGGTCACGTACAAGAAGCACGACGGCGTTCGATTAGAACCCCCGCGCACCGGCACCGATCACTGTGTCGAAAACGACGAACTGCACGAGTTCCCCGTGCTCTTCAACGCCTTCTTCCACAACGAGGTCGCCGAGATCACCTACGCCATCGAGAAGCGCGGCGGCACGGGCATCTGGGAGACGGTCGGCCAGACGACCGCCCGGCTGGCGATTGCGCTCGGCTTGCAAGGTTCCGCGCGGATGGCGTTCGAAGCAGCCGCGCACACGGTCACGGTCGACGAGCTGCAGCATGGGCGCGCCGCCGTCGAAGAGGCGCCGTTCGGCGTGCTCCTACGGCCGCCAGCCGTAAACCGCGGCTCGGAGCAATTTCGTCCCCGAGGCAGATGTCGACCTGCTCGTTTAGCTGGGGGCGCTCGCTCCATCAGGTCGCTCGACCACGGAGCCTTCGACGTCTGAGCGATGCGGGACCGCCGGCACCGGCCCTGATGGCTGGCGACGACGACATCCGCACCTTGCCCATGAAGTGATCTGTCTTGGCACTGGCCGCGTACCCTGCGTAGCGCGAGTGTTGTTGACAGCTCACGTGAAGGGAGGGCCGCATGTCGGCTCAGAGCAACGCAGCGCTAATGCGCAAGGGATACGACGCCTTTTCCCGGGGTGACATGGAGCGCTTCGGAATGAGCTCTTCGCTCCTGACATTGTCTGGCATCAGGGAGGGCGGAATCAGACTGCAGGTGACTACCGCGGCGCGGATGAAGTTCTTGGCCTGTTCGGCAAACTGTTTCAACTGACTGACGGTACGTTCCGTGTCGAGATAGAGGACCTGCTCACGTCCGATGAGCGAGTGGTCGTGCTCGCTCGGGTAGATGCACAACGAGCGGGCAAGGCAGTCAAGAACGGCGACTACGTTCACGTCTGCCGCTTCAAGGATGACAAGCTGTCGGAAGCTTGGATTGTGAACGCGGATCCGTACGAAATAGACGACTTCTTCGCCTGAGACTGTTCGCCGCTAGCCGACGCAGACGTGCCGGCTTGGGTGGATCGGGAGCGCTAAGCTCGTGATGCTGGGCGGTGGTCGCACCGAGTTGGGCGAAAGGACGCGTCGTGTCCGCCCCAAGGTGTACCACCCTCTGGCGGGCACACAATCACCGTCACGAGAGAACTCGGAGCGGTTGATGACGAAGCGAGCCACATCTGAAGCTCACATCGCCCCGAACGGGCCGTACGGCAAGTGCCACATGGGAATCCGACATGGGCGCTCCCTGTGACACAACGCTGAAGGTGTGGTACTAACGCAGGGCAACTACCCCCGGTGCTGGGCTCACGAATGAAGACCATCGAAACTCCCCGCCTGCTTCTTCGTCCGTGGCGTGAGGAAGATCTCGACGAGGTTGTACGACTCTGGTCTGACCCACTTGTCGTGCGCTATACGTGGAGGGAACCCCCAACGCGCGAGCGAGCTACCGTCGAGGCGAATCGCATTCTTCAATCGTGGCGCGAGTACGGTCTTGGGCCTTGGGCCGCCATCGAGAAGACAACAGGCTCCTGGATCGGCAAACTAGGACCCGACCTACTCGAAGACTGGCCTGGCGACCACAAGATCGAGGTTGGATGGATCCTACACCGGCCATGGTGGGGCCGTGGGCTTGCCACAGAAGGCGCGCTCGCTAGCCTTCATTACGCGTTCGAGGAACTGAGTCTGGAAGAGGTTATTAGCGTGACTGTTCCAGACAACTCGGCCTCTCGGCGCGTGATGGAAAAAGCCGGGCTCAACTTCAAAGGGACACGCCAATGGCGAAACACCGACATAGTCTGGTATGCGGTTCAGCGCGCCGAATGGCAGGCATGCCATCCCCACATGTCCGCTCAAGTACTCATGCGCGAAGGCTCAGCTTAGTCCCAACCTCATACAGCAGCAGATTCGGACACTGGAGAGCCGGATGCTGGGAAACTCGCAAAGATTCGGACACTGGAGAGCCGGATGCTGGGAAACTCGCAAGTCTGCTGCGGAGGGGGGTTGATGGAAAGTATTGGGTTAACGAGCCGCCCGACGATGTGGGTTCCAATCCCACCCGTCCTGGTCTCCAGGGGCGGTAGGAGCGGCTTGGAGAACGAGGTGGTGCGCACGTCCTAGGAGGCGGTCGAGCGTGCCTCGGCGAGGACCGGGTTCGGGAAGAGGGCATACCAGTCCTCGCGCGAGCGGTTGCGCAGCCGACTGGCTAGAACCGGCCGCGGTGGGCGAATTGCTCCAGCGGCTTGCGGCCGCCGCTGGGGTTCTTCGGCTGGGCCTGCCGCGCCGCGCGGTCGATGTGGCCGATGGGCACCACCGCCACGGCACGCTTGTCCTCGGGAATGCCCAGCAGCGTCTTGATTTCAGCCGGGCCTTCGTTCTTGAGCGTCAGAAACACGACCGCGGCGCCGGCGGCCGGCTTCGCGCCCCAGTCGCCCATCTTCTGCTTGACACCAGGATCAGTTATCACGACGACCTCGGTTCCCTGGCGGTTGCCGCCGGTGCTCGTCCAGCGACCGACGTCCAGGATGTCGTCCAGGATCTCGTCCGATACGGACTCGGAGGTGAACTCGCGAACCGCCCGTAAACCGCGCAGGAATTTCGCTAGGTCCGTTGATGTCGCAGTCATGCGCGGAACATCCTACGCCAGGCGCGGCAATACCCGACTTGGGAGGTCAAGCGCTGCCGGTGGCGGGTCGCGCGCTAGCCTCTTGCTGTTTGAAGTCTTCTAAGGGAGTGTTCCGTGGCGATAGGCAGCAGCACCATGCGCGACGCGCTGGAAAACCTCGGGGTGCGTCAGGACACGCTCAGGCAGCAGGAGAAGGACCAGCTCGACCACGACGGGTTCCTGCCGCTCAGCGGCATCTTGACGCCTGACCACCTGGGCAGTTTGCGCGATCGGGTTTACGCGTTGATGCAGGCCGAGGGCAACCAGGCGGGCATCGAGGTCCACCAGGAACCCGGCACCGAGCGGCTGTCGGACCTGGTAAACAAGGGCGCGGTGTTCGACATCTGCTTTACGCATCCGCGCGTTCTGGCTGGCATAGCCCACGTGCTGGCAGCGGATTTCAAGCTGTCCTCGCTCAATTACCGGGCGGCGTTGCCCGGACAGGGCCATCAGGTACTCCACACCGACTGGCGTGAGCCCGTTACCGCTGGTGAGTTTCGGGTGTGCAACTCGATCTGGCTGCTCGACGACTTCACCGCGGAGAACGGCCCAACGCGCGTGGTGCCGGGCTCGCATCTGCGCGGCACGTTGCCGAAGGACGAGATGCCAGACCCGGCCGCACCGCATCCGAACGAGAGAGTGCTGTTGGCACCGGCCGGCACGGTGGTCATCTTCAACAGTCATCTCTGGCATGGCGGTACCTTGAACCGGACTACGGCTCAGCGGCGTGCGCTGCATTCATATTTCTGTCGGCGGACCGAACGACAACAGCTCGACCAGCAACGGTACGCCCGCGCAGAGACGCGCGCGCGGTTGTCTCCTGCCGCACGTTACGTGCTGGGCATAGACGGAGCCTGAGTATCAATACCCCCAACTGGTGTTGCATCCACCTTATGCTTGGTTGACGAGGAGCACCGCAGCCTCTTTGAATCTCCAGCCGTCTGTGGCCCGTTGCACACACACCAGTCTGACGTTGCCGGTAACAGGCGCCACGTCGCGTCCGCGACCGTCCTCCTGCCGCGGTAGGCCGCTGACCACCCAATGGCGCACCCCGTCCGCCGCGGCAGACGGGCCGAAGCCCGCGGCCACGAAGACGTCCACGGCCTCCTGCGGGTCATCGTCTACGTCTGGGAATGCCCACCACGCCTGGATTTGGGCCCGGAACTCCGGCGTGTCCGGCGGCTCACCGCACTCGGCCAGCACCAGCCGGTCGACCCGGTCGGGGTGCCGCGCGGCGTAGGCGTACGCCACATGGCCGCCGACGGAGAACCCGTATGACGCCCGACCTGTACATCCAGTACTTCCGCGACATCGGCCAACTCCCACTTGGACCCGCGGGCGTGGCTCACGCAGCGAACATCGCCCGCACAATGGCGCGTTACGCGACTGACGTCGTCCAGGGCTGAGCACAGATCGCGAGCCAACCTCCTTTGATCGCACGTGCATCGCCAAAATGACGGCGCGGCTCCTGAGTGTGGGGGCGAATAGACCTCGGCTCCGCGTGGAGGCCATGTCAAGCGCACACAGACGGTTGACAGCACGACTTCCGAGCTCAGCCTCGCCCCGAGAGTGTGTTCGCCTTAACTGGAAGTGCGCCGCCGGAAGAGCCACGCCGCCAACGGCACCGCCACCACCAGTATGCCGACGCTCCACCCCACCGAAAGCCAGCCATAGTTGCCGACCGGCTCGCGCAGCATCAATGCCCGAACCGCCTCCACGACCTGTGTGATGGGCTGATTCTCGGCGAAGAGCTTCAGAATCGGGTTCATGCCTTCAGCCGGCACGAACACCGTACTGGCGAACGTGAGCGGGAACACCAGCACGAACGTGAGCCACTGCACGGCCTCAACACTTCTGGCGGTCAGGCCGACGATGGCCGACAGCCAGGAGAAGGCAAACGTGAAGAGCAGGATGAGGCCGACGATCGCTAGCCAGTCAGTGAAGCTGGCACTACTACGAAAGCCGAGCACCAACCCGACGACTAGCATCACGACCGTCGAGATCGTGTTGCGCAGCAAGTCCGCGGCAACATGCCCGTTGAGCACCGCCAGACTGGACATCGGCAGCGAACGGAAGCGGTCAACAATGCCCTTCTGGAGATCGTTGCAGATAGCGACGGCGGTGGTCGTGGAGCCGAACGCGAGCGTCTGCACAATAATGCCCGGCATCAGAAAGTCGAGGTAGTTGGTGCCTGGCGGCAGCGCTTTTGAGATGGCGCCGCCGAAAACAGCAGCGAATAGCACCAGGAACATGATCGGCTGAAAGAACGCGCCAAGGAGCTGGTCGGTATTGCGGATGATGTGCGTGCAGCTGCGCCTGATCATGATCAGCGAGTCATTCACCGCCACCACCGCCCGTGGCCGGCGATCGAACTCCAGTTGGGCCGCCATCTATTTGACCTCCGCTAATTCCATCGGCTTCTGTTTACCCGTCAGCGACAGGAACACATCGTCGAGAGTAGGTTTGTGGACGGCCAGTGACTGGACTACGATGCCTGCCTTTGCGAGTATGTCCAGGGCACGCCTTACGTCTGAACTCGGGTCCGTGATCACGACAGTGGCCGACCGCTCTTTCGCATTGGAGTCGATGACGACTTCGCCCAATTCGGCCACAGCACGACCGACGGACACGTCGTCATGGAACGTAAGCTCGAGCCGGTCGTTACCGACTCTGCTCTTCAGCGCGCTGGGGGTGCCCTCCGCAATCACCTTGCCGCCGTCGATGACCACGATCCGATCGGCCAACTGGTCAGCCTCCTCGAGGTACTGGGTGGTGAGCAGGATGGTGGTGCCGCCCGCGAGCAGGTTCGTGATGATCTCCCACATGCCGAGGCGTGAGCGGGGATCGAGGCCGGTGGTCGGCTCGTCCAAGAACAGGACTGGCGGCGTGGCGATGAGGCTCACCGCCAGATCGAGCCGACGCCGCATACCGCCCGAATAGGTCTTGGCCGGCCGGCCAGCGGCCTCGACCAGATCGAACTCCTCGAGCAGCTCCTGGGCCCTGCACTTGGCACTCGCGGCGGTGAGGCGATACAGCTGGCCCATCATGACCAGGTTTTCGCGCCCGGTCAGTAGCTCGTCCACCGCCGCCGCCTGGCCGGTCAGGCCAATGACGGCGCGGACCTTGTCAGGCTCGGTGGTCACGTCGTGGCCGTCGACCAGGACGGTTCCGCCGTCGAAACCAAGCAGCGTACTCAGAATCCGGATGATGGTGGTCTTGCCCGCGCCATTCGGCCCGAGCAGGGCCACCATAGCGCCCCGCTCGACCTGCAGGTCGATGCCGTTCAGGACCTGGGTCTTGCCGTAGGCTTTGGTGAGGTTCCGCGCTTCGATCACGTAGTTGCGGCTCGTCATTGATTCCTTGGCTCAATAATGGCTGATTGGCTAGTCATAGTAACTACTTACCTTAAATTCTATTAAGTCCGGTTGAATATCTGTCGCCCTGGCGCAGGCCGGGACCAGTGGTTAACGAGGGGCCGATGGATCAACCAACGGATCGACGAGCGGCGACCTGGGAGATGGTTTGTGAGATCGTCGCCCGCGCTGCCGGGCACGAGTCACTGGCTGCCCTGCCCGAACGCCCGACACTCGAGCATGCCACCACTCTAACGCTCGATCAGGTCAAGATCTGGCCTGAAGATGGGCGGCGCCGTCGACGCGACCCTCGGCTAGGCCGACACCATGCTCATTGGTCGCAAGAGGTCCGACAGTTTTGCTGGCGCGTGGCCTGGCCGCGTTAGCCAGTCTCGCCCGCGTCACGCCGGCGTGAGATGATCGCGGCAACGGATACAACAATTGCACTGCTTACCCACGCCACCGGCGGCACGATAATGAAGAAGAAAGCGCCCTGCGCGCCGCGCGGCCACAACGCATCCGCCACATAGATGGCCAGACTGCCCAGCGCAACAACCAGCATCAGGCCGTTGAGCGCCGCCCGGGTGAGCATCGACCATCGCTTCGCAGGGATGCTTGCCAAAAGCAGGAGCACGAACGGCGAGGCCACCCAGATCGCTAGCAACACCACCAGGAGTAGGGAAGGATTACGACTGGTTGCGCGCAGCAACAACCCGACGGAGCCGACTGCCCCCACCAGAAGTCCGATCAACGCTGCCGTGCGCAGGCCAACGAACCCGCGGTCGGCTCGGGTCACGTGAAGTTCATCGCACTCTCACGCATCAGATATCCCGTGCTTGCAACTATCGTCGGGGTCCCGCGCCGACATCAATTACACCCCAACATACGACCGACCCGCGCTTCTTCAGGTGATCGATGAACGACGACCCGCGTCCGGCGGTGGCTGATTTGTTGCGCCGCCTGGCAGACGACGATGAGTCGCGGCTCGTCGCGGCGATCACCGACAGCGGGCTCGTCCTCGAGCAGTACACGACACGGCGCCGCGACCAGGCGGCGCTGTTGCCACCACAGCTTGCCGATATAGCGCTTGCGGCGCACGAGGTGGACGCACTCGTCCGCGGTCTCGTCGCGCTATTTACGCATCGCAGCCCAGTGATAGCTGCTAGCGCGGCCAGCAGCGTGGGCTATGGCGGACTGATGCCGGTGGTTGCCGAGCTGATCGCGACGCCGATCGTCGTCATGCGGTGACCAGCACCCAGAGCATGCCCGCCACGGCGCCAACAGGAACCAGCCAGTACGTCGGCGGAGCGAAACGGCGCAGCACCATGAAGCTGGTGGCGGCGACGACGGCGGCGAAGACGTCAAATCCGCCTTGCTCGGGCAGCAGAATGTGCACCGCAAAGAACACGGCAAGGTTGGCGATGACGCCGACGACGGCCGCGGTGATGCCGGTTAGAGCTGCCTGAAGACGCCGGTTGCCACTGAGCCATTCGATGTATGGCGCCCCAACAAAGATGTAGAGAAAGGTAGGCAGGAAGGTCGCGTAGACCGTGACCAGCCCGCCGAGCGTCGCGTACAGGACGCGCGGCATGTCGCCGGGTGTGTTCTTCCAGGCTGCGACGAAGCCGACGTACTCCGTGACCATGATCAACGGTCCTGGCGTGGACTCGGCCAGCCCTAAACCGCGGACCATCTCGGCACCAGTGAGCCAGCCATACCCGTTGACCGCGACGTCGGAGATGTAGCTGAGCACCGCGTAGGCGCCACCGAACGTGACGAAAGCCGCCTGCGTGAAGAACCACATCTGCTGCGTCAGCACGTCCGACCAACCGCGCCACGCCAAGAGCATGCCCACGGGCACCAGCCACAGGACGAGGAAAACGGTCGCGACCTTGAGTGCGTGCGCAAGTGATCGGTGGCCGGACGTATCAGCTTGCGTGTCTGAAGCAGCATCGGCGTGATGCTCGCCGCCGGCGCGGAACACAGCCGGTTGCCACCGCTGCAGCAACAGACCAGCCAACGCCGCGCAGGCGATCGTGACGGGAAACGAAGTGTGAAAGAAGTACAGCCCGACGAACGCCGCGGCGGCGAACAGGTACAGCACCCGATGCTTGAGGGTGCGTTTGCCGACCCGAAGCACTGCGTCGAGCACGATGGCCATGACGACCGGTTGCACTCCGTACAGCAGGCCCCGAATGACGGGTACATCCGTGTACGCGACGGACAACCAGCTCAGCAGCAGCAACACGAATACCGACGGCAGGACGAACAACGTGCCGGCCACGATGCCGCCCGGTATGCCGTGCATGCGCCAGGCGACGTAGATAGCGAGCTCCGTCGCCTCCGGCCCTGGCAGCAGCATCGAGAAGTTCAGGGCACGCAAGAACACAGCCTCTGGGACCCAGCGCTTCTGCTCGACGAGCTCGCGGTGCATGATCGCAATCTGACCGGCTGGGCCACCGAAATTGATGAAGCCGAGCTTCAGCCAGAATTGAAAGGCTTCGCCGAAGCTCACCTTTGGAGTTGGTGGTGCAGCGGCTGGCGGGGCGTCGGCGACGACCTCAGACCTCCTCGTACACCGCCGTGCGCGAGGTGCCTGGCAAGAAGACGTACAGGCGCTGGTGAACCGCGTCGAAGGCCGTCGTGTGTGCGCCTTCTTCTGTCGTGACCCGCTCGGCGACGTCGTTGCGTCGGCAGTCAACGACGTCGATCATCCCTGGCTTGCCGATGGCGACGTACACCAGGTTGCGTTGTGCGTTGAACCAGATGGCATCGGGCTCACCACCGATCGGTACGCGTGCGAGCTCCTGATTGCGGCTGAGATCGAGCACGATGAGTGAAGCGGCGTCGCAGGCGACGAATGCACGATCTGCACCCGCATCCAGGTCTAACCCATGCGGCCCAGCCGCGGAGACATCGATCCTGGCGACGGACTCGGCAGGGCCGCCCGCGAGACTAACCACGCACGCGGGCTCGCGAATGTTCACCAGGAACCGATCACGGGCGCGGTCGAAGACGCACCATCGCGGGCGGCCTGGCAGGAGCGTCTTCGCCAGGGTTTCACCTGTAGTCGGATCCAACAACCGCGCGCGGTTGTCTTCGACGTCCGCGACCAGCAACTGGCGCCGGTCGGGATCCCAGGCGAGCCCGTTCGGCTTCGGCCCCACGCCGATCTCGCTCCGCACGACCAACGACTGTGGATCGAGTAGGAGAACTTTGGCGGCGCCGCGGGCAGCGGCAAACACCGTGTCGTCAGTGCAGAGCACGCCGCTGCCTTCGGGACAGCCCGGCACGGTGTCAACCGATTGGAGGCGGTCGGCGTCGATCACATCGACCGTCCCGAAGGCGGTGTGGGCGACGAACACGCGTCCGCTGTCGTTGTGGACGTCGCCGTGGTCGAAGCCTCCAGCGCGGTGTGGCGGAAGGGCGACGTAACCGCGCAGCTGTAGGGCCATGATCAGGCTGCCGCCGCCCTCGACTCGCCTGGTCGGCTCCGAGCGCCACCCATGCCGAGCCACGCCGAGAGTCCACCACGCAAGAAACGCGCCTCGAAGCCACGTTCGCGCAGCACTCCGGCGACCGCGCAACCAACGTTGAAGCCGTACGCGCAATAGACGACGACTGGCTTGTCCGGAGCCAGCTCCGCGGCCCATTCGAAGACGCGGTCGGGGTCCCGATAGACCGCGCCTTCAATCATGTCCGCCGACCTGGAGAAGTGGAAACGCGGGCGCGCGTCGACGACCTGGATCAGCTCGCCGGCGGCGCGAGGGCTGCTACAGGCTGCCGAAGTGCTGCTCGATTGCCGTTGTGATTGCTTTTGGAATTCCAATCCCGTCACCCGAGCCGGTGAAGCGCACCGATCCATCGTCACCGAGGCTGCCGAAGTACAGCTCGTGAAGCGTGACGCAGCCCATCGCCGCGAGCTCCTCGCGCTTCAGCGCACGTATGTCGTGCGCCGGTGCACTCGCGAGATCGTGCTCGGCGAGTCGGTCGCGAATGGCGTTGAGGTCACCGACCGCTGACCCGTAGTTGTTCTCGTAGTGGCTGACAATCAACCGATCCGATAGACCGTTGAGCGTCCACGGTTTGCAGCCAATCTGGGCGATCTGCTGTTTCATGACCGGTCACCGTCCGTCCTGCTGCTTGCACCAGGCGAACAGGGCGTCATAGACCGCCAGCTCCGCGGCGAGCTGCTGCTGGTCGTTGTCGAACGCCAGGCTGAAGCCCTGGGCGATCGCGACCAGTCCGCGCGACTCCGGTGTGAGCTCGCGCTGGTCGGTGTCGGCGCCGCGCACGATGAGCGCCAGTCGCCTCAGGGCCGGCTCTTTTTCGGCAAGTCCGTAGCGGTGGATGATCGCGTCGAACGAGCATTCGTCACCGTGGTGCCCCAGCTCGGCGCCCGGGATGTCATACGCTGTGGCGCCTTCGCGCTCGGCAACGGTGGTGACCTGGTCTCCAGGTACGTACAGGAACTCGGCCTCGGGATCGACGAACCGTTTGATGAGCCACGGACATGCGATTCGATCGACCTTCGGCCGTTCACGAGTTACCCACTTCATGTGGCGGCTCCCTTCGGTACAGGTGCGATCAGTGCGTAACATGGGTTACACTTCACGATGACTGTAACATGGGATACACTTCCCGTCAATGAGTGGGGCGCCGGCGTGGCTTGCGTTGGCCTGGCGGCTGCCGTCTGGCTCGAGCACCCCGCGCGTCACCACCTGGCGCAACCTGCAACGCCTGGGTGCCGCGCGCCTGACGCCCGGGGCGGCCGTGCTGCCGTATCGCGAGGATCTCCAGGAGCAGCTCGACTGGATCGCTCAAGAAATCGAGAACCTCGGCGGCGACGCCTGGGTGCTGCCTGTTACGAGCCTCTCGGAGCCCGAGGAACGGCTGATTCGCGAACGGATGGCCGCTGACCGCGACGAGGAGTACCGCACCCTCGCGCAGGACGCCACGGCGTTCCGCAGCCGGCGCTCAGGTCGATTGATCCCCGCGGACGACCATGCAGCGCGTCTTCAGGTGGACAAAGAGCTGCTCGCGCTGCAGCGGCGCTTCAGGAAAGTTGTCGCGCGCGACTACGTGGGCGCACCAGGCCGCGCGGCAGCCGCTCGGGCGATCGATCGCTGCCTCGAGTTCCGCCAGGGGATCAGCCCCAAGCTGCAGCCCGTTACCGACCCGGAGCACACCGCATGAACTACATCACCCGCGAGCGCGTGCACGTTGACCGCATCGCCACCGCGTGGGCCATCCGCCAGTTCATCGATGCCGATGCAACCTTTCAGTTCGTTCCGCGCACGCGCGACGTGCGCGGCATGGATGGCATCCCATTCGACATCCGAGGCGCCGCACTCACCCACCGCGGCGGACGGTGCACGTTCGAGGTCCTCCTCGAAACATACGAGATCGACGATCCAGCACTGCGGCACATGGCCCGCGTGATTCACGCCGCGGACCTGCCACAGGATGAGCCCTCGAACGCTCTGGCGCCCGGCGTTCTGGCGATCTTCGACGGGATCCGGGACGGGTGCACAACTGATGACGAGCGGCTCGTACGCGGATTCGTGGTGTGCGACGCGCTCTATCAGTACTGCAAGCAGGACGCGCGCGACGTACAGGACGAATGATCGGCACCGAATCCGCAGCGCGAGCCGTGCGCGCCTTCGACCATCGTCTCTGTCGCAGGCACCATTGTGACGATCTGACGGACCCTGGTGATCTCAGCGAGTCGCGAGCTGGATGTCGTCGAAACAGGTCACCGAATCAGCCTTCGTCCACAGGCCGATGCCGCCGGTCTTGTAGGAATCGTCACTGGAGTCGGTGACTTGCTGTCCATTGAGGAAACCTCGGAAGTTGTTGCCCTGGACCTCGACGCGCAGCTCCTGCCACGAGCCGGATGCAATGGGGGTGTTCGCACCGCGAAGGCTGCTCCGTCGACCGCCGCGGTAGATGTAGAAGTTGACGTTGTTCTCGAGCGCGTTCGCGCGGAGGATGTAGTAGTTGTCCTTGTCCTGGACGCGGAAGATCAGTCCCGCCGCCTGGTCCTCGCGACCCGAGATGGGCTTGAATCGGGTTGTCAACGTGAGGTCTGTGTATGGGCCGGCATCGAGCTGCAAGGCGGGAAACTCTGACTGACCTGTCTGGCACAGCGCGTTTGGCTGGCTCGGCGCGTCAGGTTCGTTGCGCACGGCCCATTGTCCCGTGAAGCTCTGAGACCCATTCGGCAGCCCACCGGCGGGGTCGCTGTCGAACGTCCATCGACCCGGCGCTGCGGTGGGGGCGCTCGGCGAAGGTGCAGCCGCGGCGGGCGTAGGTTTGGCGGCGGACGGCGTCGGAGCATTCGGCTGCCCAGCGCCGCTGCACGCACTCGCCAGAGAGAGCAACACCACAGCCAGGCTCACGTGGCGGCAGTCCGCGCAGTTGTTCCAGTAAGTCGACGCTGCGGACGCTCTTCACGATGTAGCCCTGGGCGCCAGCTTTGATTGCGTCCATCAGCTTGGCCGTGGCGTCGTGCACGGTCAGCATGACCACGATCAGGTCGGGGAACTCGATCTTCAGCTGGCGCGTCACCGCGATTCCGTCCACGCCCGGAAGGTCAATATCCATCAAGACGATGTCCGGCCCGAGTTGCGCCACCTGCGCGAGTGCGCTGGCGCCATCCTCAGCTTCGCCGATGACGACAAAATCGTCCTGGTACGCGAACAGTCCTGCTAGACCCTCGCGGAAGAGCGCGTGATCGTCAACGAGCAGCAGTCGCGAGCGCGACTCGGCTGGTTCCATCAAGTGTGCCCTCGATCGGCAATTCGACGAGAATGCGGGTGCCTCGGCCGCGCTGACTCTCAATGGCGAGCTGCCCACCGAGCCCTTCGGCGCGCTCGCGCATGCTGGCCAGGCCGAAGGTCCTGGGCTTTTGCTCAGTCACAGACGGATCGAACCCGAGACCGTCGTCGCCGATCACCACGTGCAGTTGTCGATCGGTGCGCGCGTCGAACTCGATCCAGGCATGGTGGGCGCTGGCATGCTTGCGCACGTTCGCCAGGCCCTCCTGCACGATTCTGAGCAGCTGATACGCGGCCACTGACGACAGCGCCCTGGTGGCATCTTCGCCGTGCAAGGAGACGGTGATCCCGTGCCGCTCTTCGTACTCCTCGGCGTATCGCGCAGGGTGGCCGCGAGCCCTCGCTGAGCCAGCTCGATGCGCAGCTCGGTGATCGCTTCCCGGACGTCTTGGTACAAGTCGTCGGTGGACGAGCGCATCCGCTCCAGCTCGCCCAAAGCCTCGACCTTGCGGTTCGTCGAGACGAGGTCCGTCACCGTGTCGATGCGCACGAGGAGAAAAGCAACGAGCTGCGCGAAGCCGTCGTGCAGTTCACGGCTCAAGCGCGCTCGCTCCTCGAGCACCGCACGCATGGTCGCGACATCGCGTCCACGAGCGAGTGCCTGTCCCTGAAGCCTGTCGACGACGCGAAAGACGAAGGTGGAGAACAGGTACGTGATGAGCAGCACCAGTCCCCACACCACCAGGTTGCCGAACTGGCTGGGTAGCGCTGGCAGCAGATGCTCGAGCGCTTCCTGCCGTACGAGCTCGTAGATCAGGATGATCGTGCCAGGGACCAGCAGCGCCGTTAGCCACTTGAGCACCCGCAGTTCACGTCGACTGACGTTCGCATCTTCCACGGATGAAGTCTGTTGATTCGCCATGCGGGTGCGTCCAGAAGAGGTGGCCCGAGTGTAGGGGATTGGCTCCGCCGCGCTGCCGAGGCGTATCTCGAGCATAGGGTGCGGTCGGGTCAACGGGGATAGCCCTTTCGGCCTCGATCGGGTCAGAAAAGGGCTATGCGTGATGGAAGTGGACCACAAGGTTCCCCGCGCACGCGGTGGATCCAACATGCCCCACAACCCAGTTGCTCCATGGCCATTGCCACGATGCAACGACAGCCAGGGATGGGTCCCTGGGGTAACGGTGACCTAAGGTTGCATCCCCTTTGAGGGGTATGCTTGCTGCCTGAAGAGGTGGCAGGTGACACCAAGCGCGGAGCTGACCGCTTCCACCACTGTGTCGGGATCACGGTCCGTGCGATCCACACGCAGAATGAAGCGGCAGGGGGGCTTGTCGTCATAGAATCGCTCCCCATCTAAGACGTCGCGGTTCTCGAAGAGATACAGCTCCTCGTTGCCGACTTGGCCGCAAAACCAGTAGTCGCCACCGAAGTACAAGCTTTCGTGCGGCTCCATCCTGACAGAGCAGCGCTGACACGCCCCACAAGGTCATCAACTCTGCCCTTGACGGGTATGCCAATCACGAGGTGCAAGGGTCGTGCGCTCACGAGGGTTGCCGATCTAGAGCATCATCTACACAGGTAAGCTTGGACCGAACTACTGAGAGGGCACAACGTCAAGCTGCGAGCCCATCACATCCTCGAGTGACCCGTATTTTCGCTCCTCAAAGGCTTGAGCCACCGAAGGAAGTGCCCATGACAAGGGCCATCCGCCGTCGCGAGCACCGAAAGTGTGCCAGAGCCACGTTGATATGGCCATGGAGACGACCTCTTCTAGTGACCGCGATTCAGGTAACGTAGTGCACCGCAGACGATTGCGGGGAGGCGGGTCGTCCAGCGGCTGTCGGATCTCGTGTCAGGCCAGCAGTCGGACACGACGGTCATCCTTGCCGCGGTCATCGCAGGAATTGCGTTTGATCAACTCGTCCTCGCCGCGACGTGCCGTTCCTCGCGTACCGAGGGATGGCGGACAAAGACCTGATCGAGGCTGGGCTGCGCGGGACCGCCAAGGTACGGACCGACGAATGCGGCGATGACGTCACCCGTAAACCAGGTGACGTCGTCGACCGCCTCGGGACGGGCACCGTCGCCCATCAGGCCACGTCCAGTCGCGGAGAAGTAGGACTGAGTGTCGGTGAAGCTCTGGTGGACGCTGCCGCCGACGACGATTATGTCGCCGCCCTCGCGCAACCCGCCCATTAGCTCATCGCGGACCTGCACGTAGTGATCGTCTGCCTTGCTGTCGCTCTGCAGCCACAAGAAGGGCCGATCAAGGCTGGCACTGGCAAAGGAGGCGGGAATGACGCCGTCGATGTTGACGCCGACCTGGAAGCGCGCATCGGTGCTCATCACCTGCACCGCGGTGGCGCCGCCGAGAGAGTGGCCGATCATGCCGACGTGCTGCAGATCGAGGTGCCCGGCCAACGGCGACGTCGGTTCAATGCGAGCAAACTGGGTGAGCTGGTCGAGGACGAAGCTGCTGTCTGCCGCTCGGATGTCACTCATGTCGACCATGTTGGCGCCGAATATGCTGGCATCGCCGCTCTGACCGACGACCTGCCCGCTGGCGAGCACAGTAACTGCTGATTCAAAAGGATGACTCATGGCCACGACCACGAAGCCACGGCTGGCCAGGTCGGCGCACAGGCCGGTGTAATCCTCGCGCGACATGCCCCAGCCCGGCGAGAACAGCACGACCGGCCAGGTTGCGCGCTCGTCGCTGAGCGCAGGCGACATGGTGGCGTGCGTCTCCACCTGCCGGAAGTCGTTGAAGAACCACGATGGGTAGACGTCGATCCTGGTGGGTAGGTGATCCTGGGCCTCGAAGTAGGGCACACGCTGACCCTGGGTTACGTCGGTGGGGTACCACGCCTGGGCTACGACCTCGCGTCGGTCCCCCGGATCCGCGGTAAAGGTTTCCGGCCGCCGCGCGTCGGTCCAGCGAAAGACCTGACTGCCAACCAGGTGCTGCCCAGTGGGCCTCGGCAGCGATGGGACGCTCACGAACAGCAGGCCCAGGCCGCCGATCGTCACACCTGCGAGTAGGCCGACTCGACCGAGTACTCGGTTCCAGCGCCGAGAAATGCCAGGACGCCACCACCTCAGGCTGGTGGCCGCCGCGCACGCGGTAGCGAGCACCTGCCACGGCACGAGTTGCCAGTGCAGGCCTTCGGCGAGCAGCGTGACTACCGTGAGCCCGAGCGCGCCGAGCGACAACACCCCGAGTGCGATCGGCTGTCGGCCCCTGGCGAAAGCCCACCAGGCCGCCGCTACGAACACCGTGACCATCAGGACTGAGTCAATGACCCTCACGGCCACCCACCTTTCGCTGCCGTGAGCTAGACGTACAAGCGCAGACCAGTCTGCAGCTTCAACAACGCGAAGTCATGAACTTCCATCACTTCCGCCGCGGGCTGCTGGTTCCGGGCACAACGCCACGAGGAAACAGAGCAAACCGGGACAAGAGCAGTGGCGCATCGAGGGGATCGTTCCATTTGCTGGACGACGAGGTTCGCCAGGGCGGTCTACTGTTCGCGGACGCTTCGCACGAGGACCATCATGCTTGGCCCCACCGTTACTCAACAGAACTCTGGGCGGCCGTTCAGCAGCAGGCACCTAACGCAGATGCGTTGGTTGGCGACCCAGCGACCCGCGCTTGCACCGAGGCTAGCCTCGACTAACGTCTGCGACCAGCGCATCACCGTAGACGACGATTTGGACAGCAACTCAGGCGCGGCCGACGACAGTAATCCGACTTGCCGAGAGTCTGCGATTGAGTTGCCCTGTTGAGCTTCCAGCTAAGGCCCTGCAGCTCGTGCTAGCTGCTCCGGCGGTTGACACCCGCCCGAAGTCGAACTAGTGTGGCCCTGCCGAAGGGAGTGCCACGTGCCGTTTCGTGTAGCGGGCGATTACTTCGAATCATGCAGCTGCGATGTCAGCTGCAACTGCATCTTTCTGGGCTTGGCGACTCAAGATCACTGTGATGTGGTGATCGGCTGGCACATTACCGACGGCCAGCAGGACGACGTCGATCTCCGCGGGCTGAACGCGGCGATGGTCATCCGTTCTCCCAAACGGATGCTCGACGGCAATTGGCAGGTGGCGCTCTACCTGGACGAGCGGGCGAACGAGGCGCAGTCCCAGGCTCTCGGGGCGATCTTCTCAGGTCAAGCGGGTGGGCACCTCGCGGCGCTCGGGCCACTGATTGGTAAGGTGGCGGGTGTGACGCCTGCGCCGATCACGTTTGAGAGCCAGAACGGCAAGCGCCGGCTCGTGGTAGGCAACGCAATCGAGGGCGAGATCTCAGAGTTACAAGGTGGCGACGGGAAAACAGCGCCCGTGATCAGCAACGCTCCATTCGGCGCGCTGCCGCAGCCTGTCCGCCAGGGCCATGCCGACCACGTGCGGTATGACGGCCACTGGCAGACGAACCTCAGTGGCACGAACGCTTTCCTCGCCGAGTTCGCCTACCAGAGCTAGAAGTCAGGAGAAGCTGACGAGCGGCGTGTACGTTGCATCGCCAAGCGCTCTTGGCGCCGATCGAGACACACCTGGCGCGGTTCTCGGTTTGCTCGAGCGGCGAGTCACGATCGGCACGATCGTCGCATTGGTCGCTCTTGCGGTCGTCGCCTGGGCCCTGACTGCTCAGCAGGCCATCGGGATGAGCGACATGGTCACCGGCTTGGCCCTGGTCGGCAGTCGTATGCCCAACCCGATGACCCCGCCAGTGTTCATGCTGATGTGGCTGACCATGATGGTTGCCATGATGTTCCCGACCATAGCGCCGATGGTCCTCGCCCATCGTCTGGTCGCCCTGCACCACGGCGACGGCGCTTTGCCCTCAGTTGGATTCGTGCTCGGATACATCGTGGTGTGGACGGCGATCGGAGTCGTGCCACTTGCAGTCTTTCTTGGCTTCCGCGATCTGCCAGGGGATCAACCAATCGTGGCCTGGCTGCCGCGCATCTCGGGCGTCGCCCTGCTCGTCGCTGGGCTGTACCAGTTCACGCCATGGAAGCGGGTCTGCCTGCGGGCGTGCCGCACGCCGCTCAGCTTCATGATGACGCACAATTTTGGCAGCGGTGCACCTGGCGCGCTCCGAGCCGGCCTTTCGCACGGTGCGTACTGCCTCGGCTGCTGCTGGGCGCTGATGACCGTGCTCGTCGTCGTGGGTCTTATGAATCTCGTCTGGATGGCGTTGTTAGCGCTGATCTTCCTGGTCGAGAAGAACTGGCGCTATGGCGTGGTGTTCAACCGCGTCGTCGGCACCGCAATCGCCGTGCTTGGTTGCGCAGTGCTGATCAATCCCGACTTGCTCGGCATCGTGAGTGGCGCAACAGGCGCTCCAGATCCTTCGTCGGGAATGTAGAGCGGGAAAGCCATTCCCACGTAGTGCGCCGCGGCGTCAAGTCTCGCGAGCTGGATCTCCTGCTGCCGGCGTCCACGTGATCGCCCGATCCGGACGCTGCAGCACCGCGGCCAGGTGGTCGCGCATGCGCTCGTACGACGCGTTGTACTCGGATACTCCTTCGGTGAAAACTGCGCCGGCGACTGTGCGAAGGGGGCGCTGGCCAGGCGGCAGATCGACCAGGATTTTGATCGCGTCGGCGACCTCCTGCGGATCGGGCAGCGTGCGCGCCGGCTGCTGGAGCAAAAAGGCCTCCAGCGGTCCGGACGCAGCCACACCCGCGTTGTTGATCAGCATGTCAATCCGGCCTGCCCGGCGGAGCGCTTCATCAACTGCCGACTGCACGGAAGCGTCGGACGTCACGTCGAGCTCGAGCACGTCGATCCGCGCACCGTACTCGGCGGCCCACTCGCGCAGCGCCGCGGCCGGTTCGGCGTTGCGCGAGTCAATGTCGCGCATGGTGGCAAACACATGGTGCCCGTCGCGCGCGAGCGTTCTGGCAATCAGCCCGCCAAAGCCACTGCCGCAGCCGGTGACCAGAACGGTCGAGCCCAATCAGTCCTCCAGCGGACGCAGGATCATGGCTCGAATCTCGCCAAACTGCCGCTTCAGCTGGCGCCAGGTTTCGCCGCCGTCTTCGCTCTTGTAAACCAACCCGAGATTCGTACACGTGTACACCAGGTCCGGCGCTGCCGGGTGCACCGCGATGCACCATGGCGTGCTGTTCGGCTCACCGGGCAAGCCCGCGTCGGCCCAGGTCTCGCCATAGTCCTGGCTCTTGAGCAGTCGACCCGTCGAACCCGGCGGTCCGTTGCCATTCGTCATGAACACCACGCCCGTATGGTCCGCCCGCTCGGTGATCGCGCGCGAATACGGGGTCGGCGCGTCGAATGGTCGTGGCGTCCACGTCTGGCCCGCGTCCAGGCTCGCGAACAGCCCACGATTGGTCACTGCGAATACCCAGCGCTGCCCGTCCTGGTAGATCACGTCCAGGCCGTGAATGTCCTCCGTGTCAAGTCCCTTGACGTGCTTCTGGAAAGTCCGACCACCGTCCTCCGACCGCCAGACGCCATCGATTTCTACCCCCACCCACACGAGACTGGGATCACGCGGATCGAACACGATCTGCGTTACTCGCGGCACCTCGACGGCCGGGCACGAGGTCGCAAACGGAATATCCAGGGCAGTCCACGTCCGCCCAGCGTCTTCTGATCGAAACAGACGCGGCTCACGCGTGCCTGCCAGCAGCACGTTTTCATCGTGCGGCGACTGCACGAGCGACCAGGTCTGTGTGCGGTCCATCGGCGAAGGAAGGTGCTCCCAGCGCTGCTCGCCACCATGCCACCGGTAAACGCCCTGGTCCGTACCCGCCAGCACGCTACCCCCGTTGGCAGGCTGGCTCGTGAGCGAGAACACGCGACTCTCCCCGTACAGACCCCTGCCGTAGGGTCGAGCCCAGGTCTCGCCGCCATCCGCGCTGGCCCACATTGACATGCCGACCGTGCCGACATAGACGCCCATTGCTGTCATTTCGTAAGAACTCCTCCGCCTGTTGTTGCTGATGTCGAAATCGTGGTCGTGAACACGAATCCTCGGCCGCCGAGGTAGACGCCGTGGTCGACGTTCACGCATCGGCCACCAGCGTAGACATGCGCGCGCGAGATCGAGTCGGGCGGCTGTCCCAGTACGTGACAGATCGGCGAGTGGCCGTGGATGAGACGCCGACCGCCGAAGCGGGCAAGCATGCCGCCAAGAAACTGCGCACCGGAGTCGCCCTCGAACGCGTGCTTCTCGAGCATGTCGCGCAGCAAGGCGTCCCAGCGAGCAACGTCGACGGACGCGAGCACGTCGGCGACGGTCGCGTTCACCTCATCAACGCTGCGCCCATAGCGTGGGTAGAACGTCGCATCGGCGTGGACAAGGAGGTCGTCGCCAATCCGCACCACAGTCGGCAATTGCTCTAGCCAGTGCACATGCCTCGGCTGCAGCCGAGCGAGGTCTTCGAGGACGCCGCCCCAGCGGTGCCAGTCGCCGAAGAATGTGTGCGTCGACTCGGGCGCACGGGCAGTGTCCCCGAACTGGCGGGCGGCGAGAAGCTGCACCTCGTGGTTGCCCAGCACCGCGTGCACCTGCCCACCGTGCGCACGCGCGTCTTCCTGTATCTGCGTCAGCAGATCGATTACACCGACGCCATCCGGCCCGCGGTCGACCATGTCGCCCAGCAGGACGAGCGTGTCTTGGCTGGCTAGCCAGTTGTCGTCGGCGTCGATGATTTGGACAGCGCGCAGAAGCCGCCGCAACTCGTTCAAGTGCCCGTGGGTGTCGCCGACGACATGCAGCTCAGGCATCGCCGTCTTCTTGTAGCACAATCCGCAGACACCCGGCTGATTGTTGTGCACAATTGGGCTGGACGGGTGCGGCACGCACTTGACTGCACCTGCTATGATCCGCCAACGAACGTTTATGGCCTGGACAATCGATCGCGCCTCAGTGTTCAAGTCGACAGGGCGTATGCCGCGCTATGAGCGCATCGCGGCGGCGATCGAGACTGCCCTCGAGCGCGGCGACCTGCGCCCGGGCGATCGGCTGCCGACTGTCCGCGCCATGGCGCGCCAGCTGCAGGTCAGCAGCGCCTCTGTCGCCGTCGCGTACAGCCTGCTCGAACGCCGCGGTCGACTCCACGCGCAGGTTGGACGAGGTACCTTCGTCCGAGATGCCGGCGGCCGCGCGCGAATAGCGCCAGTCGCTGAAGAACCCTTACCGAGCCTCGATGGCCACGTCGCGAGTCCTCCGCAAACCTATGTCCAGCAGGCGCCCCGCGCCTGGCGCCGCAGGGTGCTGCGCTTCGGCGATCGACTCCGCACGATCAATCCAGACGCAATTCCGTGCAGCTCGAGCTGGCCCGACGTCTCACTGCTGCCGATTGAGGTGCTGCGCCGGGCGTACGCGCGAGCGGTCGATCAGCTGCGGCCAGCCGATTTGCAGTACGGCGGGCCTGAGATCGACCCAGCACTGGGCGAGGCAATCGTGCCGCGTATGGCGGCCGACGGCATCCTGGCGCAACCCGACGAGCTGCTGGTCCTGAGCTCAGTTGGCCAGCTGCTGACGATCCTGCTGCAGCTTGGACCAGTCATCGCCGGTAGCGGGTCGCTCAATGTGGCGGTCGAGGAGCCGGGCTACCACGCCGCCTTCAACATCATCGAAAGTTTTGGCCATCGCCTGATCGGCATCGAGACCGACAACGCGGGCGCCGCTCCCGAGTCGCTGCGCGAGTCGCTGCGAGCCGGCGCCCACCTGGTGTTGCTCACGCCGCGCGCCATCAACCCGACCGGCGCATCATGGACTGCCGAGCGTCGCGCGGCCCTCGCCGAAGTGCTGGCCGAGTTCCCGCACGTGCTCGTGGTGGAAGACGACCACTTCTCAGGCGCGGCGTCGGTTCAGCCTGGCTCGCTCACGAGCGATCCACGGCTAGTCGAACGAACGCTGTACGCACGTTCACACTCCAAGGCGATCGCGCCCGACCTGCGCATTACGGCCGTTCTGGCGCGTGGACGACTGCTGGGGCTGCTGCGCGACGCTCGACTGAGCGACGGCGGCTGGTCGCCGCGCGTGAGTCAACGCGCGCTCGCGTTCGCGTTGCAGGATCCCGAAATCGACGACGTGTTTGCCGCCGCGCGGGCAGCCTACGTGGAGCGCCGGACAGCCGCCATTGAGGCCCTGCAGACGGCGCTGCCGCACGCCATCGCGATCCAGCCCACCGATGGAGTGAACGTCTGGGTACAGCTGCCTGCGGGCTACGACGCCGAGGCAGTGACCGAACAGGCTGTCCACCTGGGCGTGCTGGTCGCGGCGGGCGAGCCGTTCCACGTGCATCCGGGCCGCCGCGACGCTGTGCGGCTGAGCGTCGGCCGAATCGACGCCGACGGCGCGCGGCGTGCCGGTGAGCTGCTGGCACGGGCGATCGTCACGGCCGACGACGTGCCGCTCTCACTCCACCTGTAGCACTCAAGCGATTGTCTAGCATCGACTGGACAACTTAGGCTGGACATTGACAATCAGGACCGGCATATGTGTTTGACAATGTTTTCCGTGCTGGCGTAGTATTGGCTCCCTTGGCCCGCCCGCGGGGATACGCACGACCGCGGGCAAGTGAGAGGGAGGGAGCAGATTCAATGGCTCACAGCACGACGCGGCGCGGTTTTCTGGCGACGCTCGCCGGCGTAAGTGGCACGATCTTCTTGGCCGCGTGTTCGAGTGCCGCACCGAGCACTCAAGCGCCCGCTGGCGGGGCGACGCAACCGGCCAGTGGTGGACAGCAGGCGCCTGCCGCGGGTGGTCAGAAGGTCACGCTGCGCGTCATGGAACGCGCCAACAACATCGTCGAGGGCGGCCCGCAATTCGAGCTCTATCGGACGCACGCCAAGGCGTGGCAGGATGCCCACCCGAACGTCGATTTGAAGGTTGAGTCGCTGCCCACCGGCTCCGAGTACGCAACCAAAGTCCTGTCCCTGCACATGGGCGGCGGCATTGGCGACGTCGCGTACTCAGCTGTCGGCTCGGGCTCATTCCAGGCGTTCGCCTCGGCGGGCGTGTTGGCTCCCCTCGACGACCTCGTCAAGAACGACAAGGTCGATCTCAACCAGTACCTGCCGAACATGATCTCGGCCGTGCGGCTCGGCGACAACGGCATCGGCTCGGGTCCCCTATATGGGCTGCCGCTGCTCGTCCACGCGCGCGATACCGTGCTCTTCTACAACAAGGCCTATCTCGCTCGGGCGGGCGTGGACGCGCCAGACGGCGACAAGATGACGTGGGACGACTACCTGAACCTGGCCAAGAAGCTCACCTTCAAGGCATCCGATGGTCGAACAGAGGTCTATGGTGTGCGCGAGTCGAACGACTACCAGTTCCTGGAGTGGCAGTGCGGCGCCCGCGCTTTTGGCACGAACCTGATTTCCGAGGATGGTCGCAAGGCGCAATTCAACACCCCCGAGTCGAAGAAGTTCTGGGAGTGGCTGTATGACATCCACAACACCCAGGGCGTCGCGATCCCGCCGTCGGCGGGCACCGTCAACGAGACGTTCCTGAGCGGCAACGCGGCGATGGTCGTCAGCGGTGGCTACCTCCAGTATGCCTTCCAGCAGAAGAAGGACCTGGACTTCGGCGCCACCGCGATACCCAAGGGGCCATCCGGCCAGCGCGGTAGTGTGACGATGGGCGACGCCTACACGGTGACTGCCGCGTCAAAGGTGAAGGACGTCGCCTGGGACTTCGTCAAGTGGATGACGAACAAGGACGCCGGCATCATCATGTGCGGCATCGGCCTGTGCGGCGCGCGGCCGGACGTGATCGACGATCCCAAGGTCAAGAACCAGGGCATGCAGCCGCTGTTCAACCGACTGGTCTCCGAGGGTATGCCGTATCTGGGGCCAGCCAACTTGCGGGTTGCCGAGCTGAATGACGTCAGCCGCCAGGTCATGGGCCCGGTCCTGACCGGGACCAAGCCGGACGACGCGTTCCTCTCCGCCGCCAACTCGCAGGTGCAGCAGGTCCTCGACAAGCCACGAGCCTGAGCGGCACTGGAAGCTGGAGAACTGGCACTCCGATGAACGGCATAGCATTGCGCCGCCGGCAGCGCGAAGCGCTCACCGGCCTGCTGTGGATTTCGCCCTGGCTGGTTGGGTTCGCCGTGTTTACCGCTGGGCCAATGCTGTTCTCACTCGGAACCTCGTTCACTCGATTCACCCTGGGCAAGACGGCGCAGTTCGCGGGTCTGGAGAACTACATCCGCGCGTTCACCGCCGATCCGTTGTTCTGGCCGTCGCTCGGGCGAACCCTTACGTTCACTGCTATCACCGTGCCGCTGCTGATCTGCGGCGCGCTCGGCGTCGCGCTGCTTATGAACCAGTCATTGAAGTTGACAGCGGTGTTCCGCACGCTGATGTTCCTGCCATTCCTCACTCCGGTCATCGCCGCGGCTTTGCTGTGGCGGTGGGTATTCCAACCGGAGTGGGGACCGATCAACGACCTGATCTTTCGCGTGTTTCGGACACCAGGCCCGCAGTGGATCTATAGCGAGCAACTGGTCATTCCGTCGCTCGCATTGATCGTGGCCTGGTCGGGCATCGGCGGCAGTCGTATGATCATCTTCCTCGCCGGGCTGCAGAACATTCCGAGCGAGCTGTACGAGGCGGCGGAGATCGATGGCGCCGGCCCACTCAGGCGCTTCTGGAACGTGACGGTGCCGATGCTCTCACCGACCATCTTCCTCAATGTGATCCTCGCCATCATCGGCAGCTTCACCGTCTTCGAGCTGGCATTCATCGCCACCGACGGTGGCCCCAATTACGCGAGCTGGTTCTTCGCATTGCATATCTTCGCCAACGCATTCCGCTTTTTCGACATGGGCTACAGCAGCGCTCTGGCGTGGATTCTCTTCGCGCTCATGGCCGGCCTCACCTACTTCCAGTTCCGTCTGGCACGCAGGTGGGTGTATTACGCGGCGGAGCAGAATTGATGGCTGCAATTACTGGCGAAATCGCCGTCCCGCGTACCGCAAGCAGGCGCCGCTCCTCAGGGCTGCATATTGACCGCCTGTTGATGTACGGCCTGGCGATCTTGCTGGTGCTGCTGCTGGTATGGCCGTTCTTCTGGGCGGTCTCGAGCTCGCTCAAGGACGTCAGCGAGATCACAACGCGTCCGCCAAAGTGGCTGCCCGCCGTCCCGCAGTGGTCGAACTACATCGATATCTGGCGACAGGTGCCGCTCGGCCGCTTCGTCTCCAACAGCCTCATCGTCACAGTACTGGCGATGATCGGCCAGGTCGCTTCGTGCACTGCAGTGGCGTACGGGTTCGCGCGCTTCCGCTTTCCCGGACGGGATGTGTTGTTCGGGCTCGCCCTGGCGACGCTCCTGTTGCCGCGCGAGGTGACCATCATTCCGCAGTACCTGATGTTCCGCCAGGTCGGCTGGTTGGACACGCTGTTGCCCCTGATCGTTCCATACTGGTTCGCGGGCGGTGGCGGTGCGTTCACCATCTTCTTGATGCGCCAGTTCTTCATGACAATTCCGCACGAATATGACGAAGCGGCGCAGATGGATGGCGCCTCGAGCTGGTGGATCTTCTGGCGTGTCCTCCTGCCATTGGCGATGCCCGCCCTGGCCACCGCGCTCATCTTCGCCTTCCTGGCGCACTGGAACGACTTCTGGGGGCCACTAATCTTCCTCAACAGCACCGATAACTACACGCTGCCGCTTGGGTTGCGCTGGTTCCAAACGTCGCCGGCCGATCTTGGTCGACCAAAGGACAACCTGCTGCTCGCGGCGGCAGTGGTGGCGACGCTACCGATCATCGTCCTGTACTTCGCCGCGCAGAAGTACTTCGTGCGCGGCATCGTGATGACAGGAATCAAAGGATGAGCCGAATCGCGCTGCTGGCAACGCTCGATACGAAGTCGGACGAGGCACGGTTTGTGGCCGACACCATCCGTGCTCGTGGTCACACGCCGTGGGTTGTCGACCTGAGCCTGCGGCCCGGCGGCACGCTCGCGGCGGACGTGTCTCGCGTCGCGATCGCCAGCGCGGCTGCAACCACTACCAGCGCGGTCGAGCAGTTGCCGCGCGCGCGGGCGATGGAGGTGATCGTGTCTGGTGCGGCGGTCCTGGTAAAGAGCGCCGTGGAACGCGCAGAGATGCAGGCAGTGATCGCGATCGGCGGCGGCACGGGCACCTGGATGGGAACAGCAATCATGCGCCAGCTGTCCATCGGTTTCCCGAAACTGATGGTCTCGACGCTGACCGGCCGCGACGCCACCACGGACATCATGGTCATGCCCAGCGTCGCCGACATCGCCGGCTTGAACAAACTGCTGGTGCCCATCCTGGCCAACGCCGCCAATGCGGTGTGCGGCATGGTTGAGGCATCAGCACCCACTTTCGAGCAGAACAAGCCGCTCATTGCGATGACGATGTTCGGGGTGACTACGGCTGGTGGCACGCACGTGCGAAGGTTCCTGGAGGACGCAGGCTGCGAAGTCGTCGTCTTCCACGCCAATGGCAGCGGCGGAGCGACGATGGAGGACCTGATTCGCCGCGGTGTCTTCGCTGGAGTTCTCGATTGGACGACCAGCGAGGTCACGGACGAACTCACCGGCGGCATCTGCACCGCCGGTCCGACGCGACTCGAGGCCGCGGGAGCAGTGGGCATTCCGCAGCTCGTGATACCCGGCGCCGTTGACGTCATCAACGTGCGCGGCGAGATTCCCAAGCGGTTTGCCAAACGCATCTACCACATGCACCTGCCAACGGTGCCCTTGATTCGCACCTCCGTGCAGGAGAGCCGCCAGATCGGCACATGGATTGGTGACAAGTTGAATCGCGCCACCGGGCCGGTTCGAGTGCTTATCCCGGGTGGTGGCTATTCGGCGCTCGATGTGGCAGGGGGGCCGTTCTGGGACCCCGACGCCAATGACGCATTCGTCTCAGCGCTGCAGCGCAAGTTGCGAAAAGACATTCCCGTGCACATCGATCCGCATCACATCAACGACAAAGCATTCGCTCGGGTAGCTGCCGAGATGCTGCTCGACATGACAATCGGAACATCGGCCACTTCACGCGTTCTCGTTGAGGCATAAGGAGACCCATTCGCACGTGACAGCTTCTCGACCGTTCACTCGCACACAGATCGTCGAGCGCTTGCGCCAGCAAATCGCGCTCGGCAAGCCGATCATCGGCGCCGGCTGCAGCTCCGGACTGATTGCCCGCTCGGCGGAGCATGGCGGAGCCGACCTCATCATCGTCTACAACACCGGCACGTCGCGGCTGATGGGGCTACCAACGACCCACACGATGAATCACGCGAATCCCTCGACGCTGGCGATGTACGACGAGATCTCGAACGTTGTGACGCACACCCCGATCATCGGCGGTGGCGAAGCGCAGGATCCGACGTATATGGACTTGCATCGCCTGGTCGGGGACTTCCGCCAGACGGGCTTCGACGGAATGATCAATTTCCCGACCACGGGCCCGAGCGGCAGCCGGAATCGCGACCGCAGCAGTGTCGGCCTGGGGCTCGACCGCGATTTCGAGATGATCAAGATCGCGCGCGACCAGGACTACTTCACGATCTGCTATGGCTACACGGAGGAGCAGACGCTCGGCCTCGCCGCCGTCGGCGCCGACGTGATTGTCGGGCATGCGGGTTGGACGACCGGTGGCCTGGCTGGTGCGGGCGCATCGGCGATGTCACTGGACAAGGCGTGCGAGCACGTGCAGAAGATGGTCGAGCTCGCCCGCCGCGAGAATCCGCACGTGATCGTCCTGGCGCATGGTGGCCCGATTTCGAGCGCGGACGATACGCGCTACCTGTACGAAAACACCGATGCCCAGGGCTTCCTGGGCGCGTCGAGCATGGAGCGCATCCCCGTCGAGGCGGCGCTTGTTGACGCGGTGCGCGCATTCAAGTCAAAGCGGCCGCGCGCTTCGCGGACCGATCACGTTGAAGCACTGGCGGGGACACGCTGATGGCTTTCGCAATAGCCAGCATTCCGGTCCGCTCGTTCACGCGGACCAGCATTCTCGAGCGGCTGCGGCAGACCATCAGTCGCGGTGAGCCGATCATCGCCGCGTCCGCGGGCGCGGGCATCGTCGCCAAGTGCGCCGAGATTGGCGGCGCCGACCTCCTGCTGGTGCTCTGCACTGGTCGCTCGCGCCACCTCGGCGTGCCGACCACCGTGACGCTGGGCAACGCCAACTCGATGACGCTCGCGACGTACCCGCAGATCGACAACGTGGTGGATCGTACCCCCATCATCGGCGGCATCGAAGCAACGGATCCCACGCGGCGACGGCTGCCGGCGGTGATTCAGACATACCGCGAAACCGGTTTCGACGGGATCGCCAACTTCCCATCGGTGGGCGCAATCCCCAGCTGGGGCAAGGCCCGGAACGACGTCGGCCAGGGCGTCGAGCGCGAGTATCAGCTGATCGAGCTCGCGCGGGCCCAGGATCTGTTCACGGTTGCCATGGCGTTTTCCGAAGAGCACGTGCGCAATCTGGTGGCGGCGGGTGCTGACCTGGTCGTCGCCCGCTGCGGTCTGACCGCCGGCGGCCTTTCTGGCCCTAGAGAGCCGCTGCTGGACCGGTCGAGTGCCGTCCAGTACGTGCACTCGATCCTCAACGCGGCGCGGGCGGAGAATCCAGATGTCATCGTCCTCGCCCACGGCGGTCCCTTCGCAACACCTGAAGACACCGAGTTCCTGTACGAGAACACAGACGTCCAGGGATTCCTCGGCGAATCGGCGATCGAACGTATGCCCATCGAACTGGGTGTTGCTCAGGCAGCCCGCGATTACAAGGCGCAGCCCCTGCGACCTTCAGCCATCAGGAACTAACAATGCCCATCTACACCCGCGAAACACTCCAGGCAAACAAGCTCCCGTGGGTCGAGATCGAAGACTTCGAGTTCTTCGTCCTCGGCCGAACCCCCGGCCACGCACGGCCCGCGCAGGCGCCGGCCCAGACCAATGGCCACACCCCCTACTGGGGCACCTACCAGACCACACCAGACCCGACCTCCCGTGAGCTCAAGCCAACGACGCCCCGTGAGCGCATCGTCGTCCTGCACGGTGAAGTCCAGGTGGAATCCGAGCTCGGCCGCTTCACGCTCAAGCGACGTGATTTCGTCGAGATCCCGCAGAGCGGCGCCAAAGTCACCAACATCGGCACCTCCAGCGCCGAGCTTGCCCGCATCGCCGGTCACTGGACCCAGGTCATCCGCAGCGAGATCTGCCTGTTCCGACCAGACAGGCCGTGCGATTACCACTACCACGACGGTGACGAGTACTGGATGGTGTTCCGCGGCCACTTCACGCTCAACTACGACGGCCGCGAGTACAACCTCCGCCCGGGCTTGTTGATGGCGGCCGGCATGGGCTACGAACATGGCGCCACCGATCCAGAGGAGCACTTCGAGGCGGTCGTCATGGCCATGGGCCTCGAAGGTGAGAAGCGCGACGGTCACTTGAACCGTGAGATGCACGGTGTACCGGTCAAGAACCGCGAGGTTCCGCAGTCTGCCGAGCAGGCGTTCCTCAAAACCGAGCGACAGACGGTGGGCGCCAGCGCATGACCGAAGCGACCACGCTGCCGAAGGTTCCGTGGACCACCGTCGGCCGCACCGCAATCCATACCACCAAGCTTGGGATAGGCACGTGGGGCTTCGGCCCCATCGGTGCACCCGAGTCGCAAGCCGGCGACGACGAGAATGTCGTTGCCGTCCTGAAAGCTGCGTTCGAGGCAGGCCTGCGCTACCTCGACACGGCGGAGTCGTACGAGAACGAGGAGCGCCTGGGGCGGCTGCTGCAGCTGGCCGGCGCGCCACCGGACCTGGTGATCGGCACCAAGACCGGTCGCTCCGGCAACGTGAAAGAGAGCTACACCGCCGACCATATCCGTCGCAGCGCCGAAACCAGCCTGCGCGCCCTCCGGTTACAGAAGCTGCCGCTGCTGCTGCTGCACGATCCGCGTGACGAGCAGGACATGGCCGAAGTACTCGGGCCCGGGGGAGCGCTCGAAGGTCTGCACAAGCTGCAAGCGGAGGGTCTGGTCGCGCACATCGGCATCGCCACCGGCACCATCGGCCCGCTGTGGAAGGCGGTCGAAACGGGTGAGTTCGACGTCATCCAGATGCCGCGGCTGTATACGTTGCTGAACACGGCTGCCAAGGACACGGGGCTGCTCGCGGCGGCCAAGGCGAAGAACATCGGCACGATGGTGCCGGCGCCGTTCGGCGGCAACATCCTGGCCACCGGGGTCCGCCCGGACCGTCAGTCACTGTATATGTACCGGCCAGCGATCCCCGAAGTGGTCGAGGCGGTCATGCGCATGGAACAACGCTGCCGCGAGCTCGGCATCTCCTTACCCGTGGCAGCCCTTGCGTTCGTGCTCACCGAACAACTGGTCGATCTGACGATCGTCGGCCTGGCCAGACGAGACGAGGTGTACTGGAACGTCCCAGCCTGCGAGCCTGGAGTCACCAGAGAAGACCTGGAGTCCATCCGTGAAGCCGGCCGCATCGACGTCAACCTGATCGGTGGCCCGGACTTCAAGCCGGTCTTCCCAGCGTCGCAACGCGCGGTCTAGCCACCAGTGCGCGCAAACGACGTCAAAATCAAACTCCGCGGCGGCGGCACGGCCATCGGCACGATGGTCTTCGAGTTCTTCGTGCCTGGACTGCCCCGCCTCATGGCCGAGGCGAGTGCGGAGTTCGTCATCTACGACATGGAGCATGGCGGCGTGTCAGTCGAGACACTCCGCACACTCGTGGCAGCCTCGCGAGGTCCGTCCCCGTTGCCTTTTGCTCGCGTGCCCGCGACGGAGTACCACCTGATCGCGGGTCCACTGGATGCGGGGCTGCTCGGCGTCATGATTCCGATGGTCCAGGACGCCGAACAGGCCCGCAAGGTAGTGGAGTCGGCGTACTATCCCCCGCTCGGCTGTCGCGGCGCGGGTTTCGGCATGGCCCAGGACGACTATGAGCGCGGCAGCTCGGTCGACAAGATCGCGGCGCTCAACGAGCGCACCATGGTGATCGCGCAGATCGAATCTCCCACCGGCGTGGAGAACCTGGAGCAGATCGCCGCGGTCAAGGGCATCGATTGTCTGTGGGTCGGCCACAACGATCTGTCCATCCAGATGGGCATCCCTGGCCAGTTCTCGTCCACCCGCTTCGTCGACGCCGTCAAACGCGTTGCCGACGTTGCCGATCGACACGGGTTGGCCGCGGGTGTGATGGTCGGTGATCCGGCGGGCGCCGAGGAGTGGCTGGGCTGGGGGTATCGCGCCATCGCATACGGCGCCGACTTCCGCTTGTTCGCGGATGGTTTGTCACAGGGCATCAAGGCAGTGCGTGACCTCGCGTCCCGCAACACAAGGAGCTGAAGCAACTCATGGCTGACGTGCTGGTCACCGTTCCGCGGGCGATCGAACATGGCGTCGATGGACCGCTTGGTGCGCTCTATCGGGACGGCCACACGGTGCGCCACGTGCGCGCCAATGCGCAGACCACCGCGAGCGAGCTGATCGCGGCACTGGCTGGGGCGTCGGCGGTCGTTGCGATCATCGAGCCGTACACGAAGGAAGTCTTTGCTGGCGCGCCGCTGTTGAGGCACATTGCGCGGGTGGGGGTTGGCTACGACGCGGTCGATGTCGCGGAGGCGACGAAGCACGGCGTGCTGGTCACCAACACGCCGGGCGCAAACTCCACCGCTGTCGCGGACTTCGCCATGGGCATGTTGCTCGCAGTCGCGCGCTGGATCCCGACGTTCGATCGCGACATCCATCAGGGTGTGTGGCAGTCGAAGCTGGGCGCCGATGCGTGGCAACAGACGCTGGGTATCGTCGGCCTCGGCAACATTGGGCGCGGCGTCGCCCGACGTGCGCGTGGCTTCGACATGCGTGTCCTGGCGTACGAGCCGTATCCGAATATGGACTTCGTTCGAGACCACGGGATCGAGCTCGTGTCACTCGAGCAGTTGTTCTCCGAAAGCGATTTCGTGACACTCCACTTCCCCGCCTCCGCCGAGACCGCGCAGATGGTCAATGCGCGCCTGCTCGGTCTGATGAAGCCAACGGCCTACCTTGTTAACACGGCACGTGGCACCATCGTGGACGAAGACGCCCTGTACGAGGTGCTGGTCGCGAACAAGATCGCCGGCGCGGCGCTGGATGTGCGCGAGATCGAGCCGCCGCGCGACACGCGCTTCAACGAGCTACCCAACGTCGTCCTCGCGCCGCATGCAGCGGGCAGCACGCCGCGCGCGGTGCACGCCGCCATTCGCGACGCGGCCAATGCCGCCGCCGCGTATTTGCGCGGCGAGCGCCCCGAAGGCGTCATTAACCCCGAGGTGCTGGCGAGGGAGCCGCAGCGTGCCTGAGTCCGTGATTCCTTCCGTCACGCTGGGCCGTACTGGCCTCACGACCAGCAAGCTGTCGCTCGGCCTGTGGGGCTGGGGTGGCGTCGGACCGCCCGAAGTGCGCGTCGAGGGCGAGACTCGCATCGTGGAGCTGCTTCGCGCTGCGTTCGCCGCTGGCATCCGCTTCCTCAACACCGCCGAGGCCTACGACAACGAAGCGCTGCTGGGCCGCCTGATTCCTGAAGCGGAGCCGCCCGCGGACCTGCTGATCGCCACCAAATTCGGCCACGGCAAGGGCTTTGCCGCGGACCAGTTCCGCGCGAGTGCAGAGCGTAGCTTGCGTGAGCTGAACCTGCAACAGCTGCCACTCATGTTCGTGCACGACCCACGCACCGAAGATGACATGCGGGTGGTGCTCGGGCCGGGCGGTGCGCTAGAAGGCATGCGCAAGCTGCAGTCCGAGGGCCTGCTCGGGTCTGTTGGCGTGGCCACGGGCACGCTCAAGCCGCTCCTGCTCGCCGTCGAGTGCAACGAATTCGACGTCATCCAGTTCCCACGTCTGTACACTCTGCTGAACTCGGTTGCCAAGGCGAGTGGTCTGCTTGCGGCAGCCAAAGCGAAGAACATCGCCACGCTCTCGGCAGCACCGTTCGGCGGCGCCATCCTGGCCACCGGTACCAGGCACGATCCGCTGTACACGTTCGCGCCAGCCCTCCCAGAGGTGGTGGACGCTGTCAGGCGCATGGAACAGCGATGTGAGCAACTCGGTGTGACGATCGCGCAGGCAGCGTTGGCCTTCAATTACACGGAGCCGCTCGTCGACGTGACGATCCCCGGTCTGGTCAGCGAGCGCGAGATCGCCGAAGCCGTCTCCGCCTTCGCCTGCGGTCTTATCCGCGAGCAGGTGGAATCGATTGCCGACGCAGGACGCATCGATCCCGTGTTGATCGGCGGTCCGGAGTTCCTCGCGTCGTGGCCCCCCGACCGGCGACCCAGCTTGCAGGATCTGCAAGCGCGCTGGAATGCCCCACGTGAACCCACCCGCGCTGGTCGCTGAGCAACAACGAACGCTGCGCGTCAGCGCCGACGATGAGCGGGCGTTGATCGAGCGCGTGCTGCTGGGCGTCCGCGCCACCGACGAGGAGGCGTGCACTGTGGCCACGATCCTCGTAGAGGCGGACCTGCGCGGCCAGAGCTCGCACGGCATTCTCCGACTGCCGATCATCGTCGAGCGCGTGCGCGCTGGCCTGATTCGTCCGCGCGCGACCCCGCACCTTGTGTGGACCTCCGCCGCACTGGGTCATGTCGACGCCGGCGCGGGCTTCGGGCACGTCATGGCGTTGTTCGCAATGCGGGAGGCGGTGCGGCGCGCCGCCGACACCGGCATCGCCGCGATCGCTGTGCACAACAACAACCACATTGGCATGCTGGCCTACTACGTCGAGTCTGCCGCGGCGGCGGGTGCGGTAGGCATCGTGCTGACAACGTCGGAGGCACTCGTCACTCCGTACGGCGGCGCTGAGGCGTTGATCGGAACCAACCCGATTGCAATTGGCTTCCCCGCCGAGCCTGAGCCGTTCGTGCTCGATATGGCTACCTCCGCCACGGCGATGGGCAAGGTCATCGATCGCCATCAGCGTGGCGAGGCGTTGCCCGGTGGATGGGCCGTCGCGGCCGATGGTCAGCCCACCACGAGTGCCGCGGCCGCCCTGCGCGGCGCCCTCCTACCGTTTGGCGGAGCCAAGGGTTACGGCCTGGGACTGGCGGTGGAGCTTCTCGCGGGTGCGCTCGTTGGCGCCGCCCTGGGCCAGGACGTTCACGGCACGCTCGACGCCGAGCATCCGAGCAACAAAGGCGACCTGTTCATCGCCATTAATCCTGGCTCGCTGCCTGGAGCGTCCGACCTGCCGACCCGCAGCGGCGCGTACCTCGATGGCATCCGCTCGTCTCGCACAGCACCCGGCACCGCCAGCGTGCACATCCCGGGCGATCAGGCTCGCCAGCGGCGCCACAAACGCCTGCAAACTGGCATTCCGTTGTCCCAGGCGGCATGGCAGGCTGCCCAGGAGCTAGTTCCGTGACCTACGCTCTGTGGGGCTTCGCCACAGCCGGGCGTATCATCTTCGGCCGCGGAGCCATCGATTCGCTCGGTGAAATCGCCGCGACGTTCGGCCGCCGCATTGCAGTGTGCACTGATGGGCCGCTGGTCGAGGCTGGCGTCGTCGCACGCGCGGAAGCTGCCCTCCGCTCACGCAATCTGGAGGTCTGCACGTTCGACGGTGGCGAACCCGAAGTCAGTCGAACCGCGGTGGAGCGCTGCGCAGCATGGGCGGCAGAGGTGGAACCCGATTGCATCATCGGCCTCGGCGGCGGGAGCAACATGGACCTCGCCAAAGCCACGGCATTGCTCCTCAGCCACGGTGGTCCGATTGACCAGTACTACGGCGAAGCGCACGTCCCCGGAGCCGTCTTGCCCGTGATTGCAGTGCCCACGACCGCCGGCACCGGCTCCGAAGTAACGCCAGTATCGGTGCTTGCCGACGAGAACGCGGTGCTTAAGGTGGGCGTCAGCTCCCACCATCTCCTCCCCCGCTGGGCCGTGCTCGACCCGCACCTCACGCTGTCCTGCCCGCGTCGAGTTACCGCGTACTCAGGCATGGATGCCCTTTCGCATGCCATCGAAGCCCTCGTCGCCGTCTCGTACTCCGATCGGCCGTCCGCCGATCTGGGGCGAGTCTTCGTCGGCAGCAATCCCGTCTCCGAGCCGCTGGCCATGCGCGCCGTCGAGCTCATCGGCGCGAACCTCCGCCGCGCGTACGACGACGGTTCAGACCTGGACGCCCGCGAGGGCATGCTCCTCGGCAGCCTCCTGGCGGGTTTGGCATTCGCGAACGCCGGCACAGGAATCGTCCACGCGCTGCAATACCCGCTCGGCGCCCGCACACACACTGCGCACGGACTCGGCAATGCGCTACTCCTGCCCGCCGCAATGCGCTTCAACGCTGAGGTCCGCGCGCGCGAGTTTTCCCGGATCGCTGTCGCGCTCGACTGCGAGCCATCCGCCGAGGCCGCGATCGCTGCAGTGCGCGCGCTCGCCGACGATCTGGACCTACCGCCTGACCTCAAGGCCATCGGCGTGGATGAAGCCGACGTGCCCGCGATGGCCGCGCAAGCCATCGGCATCGAACGCTTGATTCGTTTGAACCCGAGGCCGGTCACAGTCAGCGACCTGGAGGCGATCCTCCACGACGCGTGGCGCGATACTTCTATCAGCCCCGCCGCGCCGCCTGGTCGATAACCTGCCGCGCGTAGCACAACGCTTGCTTTGTCAACGAGCGAGTGATGAGACGGATAGTGCGACACCTAGGCGCGGTTCATACGCTGTGCGATCTCGGCGAGCGGCGGACACCCGTACCAGCGTCGCGCGTGTTGGTCGCTCAACCGAGCAAGAGGAAGTCGGCGCCCAATCGCTGGTAGGTTTGGGCTGCCCGGCGATCGCAGCTTACGAGCATCTCACCCGCGCGACGAGCAGTCGCGGCGACCAGCGCATCGTACGCGGCGCCGCCACCGATTCCGAGCTCAACGAGGCGGGGAATGAGGGCTCGGTAGTCGTCCGGGTCCAGTGTCACGTACGCGTCTGGGAAGCGATCGGCAAGAAAGTCCCGCACCAGGGGCGCGGTAGCGCGGGAGGGTGGTGGCAGTCTGGTCAGCACCGAGAACGTCTCTACCGCGCAATGCGCGACCAGGCGCGCGCGGCCGTCGATGACGCTATCAGCGGCGTCATGCAGTGCGTGCCACGAGGCGAATGCCGCGACGACAACGCTGGTATCGACCACCGTCACCGTCGGATGCGCTCGAGCGTATCTCTGACGATTTCGGCCGTCAGCGTGGGTAAGGTCGCGGAAGGCACCGCAACCAGGCCGTGCCGGCGGCGCTCGAGGCGCATTTCCACGGGCGCTATCTCGATTTCCAGGCGGCCGTCCCGCACCTCGAGTTCGAGCACCTGCCCGGGCTGCACGCCCAACTCGTCACGCAGCGCTTTGGGAACCACGATGCGGCCAGCAGCATCGATGGTAGTCCGCATGGCACGATCCTACCATGCCGTCTGCCACAATGCCTTCGGCCAGGCGGACCCGGGTCTGCCTGGCCGAAACACCATCAGGCTGGTCAGCGGGCGGTTGCTATCTGCCTTCCACAGCCACGTGACACTCAGCGGCGTTCCCCACAGGGTTTCAAACGACGGCGACTGCGTTGTATTCACCTCCGTGTGGACCTGGCTGTTCGTCTTCACATTGACGCATCGAGGGTTCACGTCGGCTGCCCATGGATCGAGAGGACAGCGCCAGGTTGCGGAAACGATCCACGCACCGGAGTGGGCCTTGAGTTCGCAAGTGTCAGCTTCGCTGTGCCAGCGGAGCGGAATCAGGCTGGGTGCGGACCAGCGGATTGAAGGCGTTCTCCCATTCACGAACCTCCGTGCGGTGGATGTGGTGGGATGAGCATGACGTGCCCGGAGCACAAAAGGGCGTAGATCCACGTATTCCCGGTACCTGTCTTCGGCGCCGCTATGAAGAATCAGCCATTTCGCCCAGCAAGGGTCAGGCTGCGCAGCCGCACCGCACTGAGGTGGAATATGCGTAGAAATACGCGT
>WNGA01002150.1_pt1 | contig 39109 bp, 28 predicted proteins | sample 5400061 | NCBI WGS metagenome assembly WNGA01 (sample SAMN13153366, study PRJNA577476) | soil metagenome | isolation source: 100 cm soil or saprolite under grassland replicate 2 | place: USA:California | collected 2016-06-15
CCTGCAACTGCTCGAGGCGGCTTTTGAGGTCGTCGGCTTCGGCGGCGCGCTCCGTGAGTTGCTCGCGCAAGGCCAGGGCCTGTTCGCGGAGATTGCGCCCAAGTGAAATGAGCACCACGCACAGCACCGCGAAACACGCCGCCAGCGCGTAAGGCAGCCAGACCATCCAGCCGGACGTGCGCGCGGTGTCCAGCCCGACGACTCTTGCAGGCGCCGCTGGCGGGACGGCACGGGTAGTGACTGCACCGATGACCTTGGACTTGATGGCGGGTGGCGGGGTGACTTGCGGGAAGCCCGCCACCATTGCATCCGCCGCGCCGCGCAGTTGGGCCACGAGCGCCTTGAGCTCGGGATCGGCGCGCAAAGCCGCCTCGAACTCGCGGGTCTCCCCGGGCGGGAGCGCGCCGAGCGCGTAAAGGCTGGCCTGGGTTTCGCGGCGCTCGTCGATCATGAGGATTCCCGGAGGCCATCGCGCAGCCTGAGCATCCCGCGCCGGATGCGCGCCGAGACAGTCTCCAACGGCTGGCCGAGCGTCTCGGCGATTTCGTGATGGCTCATGCCCCCAAGAAACGCCATCTCGATGGCCTGACGTTGTTCGTAGGGAATCGTGGCCAGCACGGCGCGAACCATCGCGGACTGGTCCTGAGGGACGACAGACCCAGGCGCGGTCGAGATGTCCTCGGCGCCGGCTTCCTGCTCGCCGGTGATCTCCGCAAAGAATGAGTAGCGGCGCCGGACGGCACGGAGCCGCCCGATGGCCTTGTTGCGCGTGAGCCTCAGCGCCCAGTTGAAGGGATTGCCGAGCGCCGGGTCCCAGGCCGAGGACTCGTCCCAGATTTGCACGAAGACTTCCTGGAGGACGTCATTTGCTTCGTCGGCGTTATTGAGGACGCGCATCGCAGTGGAATAGAGGACACCGGCAAGGCGGTCGTAGAGTTGGTTCAACGCCTCGCGATCGCGCCGGGCGATACGGCGAAGCAGGCTCGCATCGTCCAGCGCGGCGCCGTGGAGGCCGGGGGAGTTCACAACGTATCAGCAGTGACAAGAGGCGCGCGGCTCAAGGACGGGACGCATTGAGCTGGCGACGCACAATTCACGCAGGCTGCTTTATAGCGCCAGTCTTGGGACGTGACAAGTTCGCCAATGATTCGCGCACTCTTTGCTTGCCAGCCGGCCCGGAATCTGCATGATGTCGTCAATCCCAGACGACTCGGCAGTCTGTCCCAAATGATCAAATGCTTGATCACTTCCAACAGTCATCCCCCTCGAAATATGAAGACCCGCATTCCCTTCCTGCCATTGGCCCGCATTGAATCACGTCGCTGGTTCTGTTTCACCCTCATGCTGGCCCTGGCTTGCCTTGGCGCCTGGCGCGTCCCGGCGGCGAACATCCTTTGGGTCAGCGACTCCTCGCCAGGTATCGCCACAATGGGCGTCTTCTCCGGGCCGCTCTCCGGGTTGTCGGACTCGGGCTTTGTCACGCTGCTTCAGAACGCCGGCCACAATGTGATTCGGTTCAATAATCCTGACGCGAATTCCACCGCGTTGACTCCCGCCGAACTGACCGCGCTTAACACCAACGACCTGATCATTCTCGGCCGTTCCGCCGCCAGCGCCGCCTTCCAGGGCGGCGCTCAAGGGTCGAACTGGAATAACCACATCATCAAGCCGGTGCTGACCATCAATGCCTACCTGGCGCGGGCCAGCCGGCTCGGCTGGTTTGCCGCCAGCACGCAGAACGATGACACGACCACGACCGTCACCGCGATCAACACCGGCGACCCAAGGCAGGATGCGATCGTCGATTACATCTTCGGCGGGGTTGACATGAACGGAAGCACGACCGCCGACCCTTACGATGAACTCATGGACCGGAACACCAGCCATATCACCGATTTGCCGGTCGCGGGCGGCACCCGGCTCGCCTCGGCCGACTACACCGTGGACAATGGCACTCCTGGCACCGCGACGGTCATCGCCGAGTGGCCCGCCGGCACTCTGGTCAGAGGCGGCCTGGATATCCTGGGCAGCTATCGCTTCTACTTCGCTGCCGCCAGCCGCGAATCGGGCACGGCGCCCAACACAGTGTCCACCTACGCCGGCCGGGAGAACCTGACCCCGACCGGGGAAAGCATGTTCCTGCGGGCAGTGCAAGTGGCCTTGAACAGCGGGGTGCCTCCGGTCACCAATCCGTTGGATCCCATCGGTTTTACCAGCCCACCGGCCAGCGCCACGATTCTCCGGGGCCGGCCCGTAACCTTCTCCGTGGCGTTGACAGGGGCGCCGCCCAGGACTGTCGACTGGCAGCGCGACACCGGGGACGGGATGACGTTCACCAACATCCCCGGCGCCACGACCACGTTTACGGCTTGCCGGATCACCCTTGCGGCAGTGGATCTGGCGGACGATAACGCGAAGTTCCGCGTCGTGGCGTCCAACCCGAACAACAGCGCGGCCAGCGCCGTGGCGACGCTCACCGTGACGGCCGACATGGCGCCACCCGTCGTGTTGTCGGCCACCAGTCTGGAGGGAACAAACATCTCTGTTTGCTTCGACGAAAAACTCGAACCCATGGGCGCGCAGGATGCATTCAGTTACACCGTTGTGGACGGGATGCTGGGCACCGCGGCGTCCACCGCGACTCTCCGCCCGGACGGCCGCACCGTGGATCTGGCGACCACGCAGCCGCTCGCTCCCACATTCACGCTTGGCGTATCGGGACTGTCGGACCTGTTCAGCAACGGCGCCGACGCGTTCGAAACTAATTGCGTCAACCTCGGCTTCACCGCTGTCGATGTCGGCACGGTGAACCCCGCGGGCTCCCATTTCGCGTGCAACTCCAACACCTTCCAGGTGAGCGGCGGCGGGGTGAACATCACGGGTGCAGCCGACCAACTTCGATTCCTCTACAAAACGGTGGAGGGAAATTTCGACGCGCGGGTGCGGGTCACCGCTCTGACAGGCTCCGACCGATTGGAATCCTATGCCAAGGCGGCGTTGGCAGCCCGCGAGGACACGTCGCCGGGCGCGGGCAATATTACCGTGTTCGCCACGCCGTCGTACCCGGGCGACAATAACGTTGGCACCACCGTGCGCACCAACGCCGCCGGCCTCACCGGGAACCTCGGCCCTGTGGTGGGCCCCAATGGATTGCCCAGCGGCTGGCTGCGCATCACCCGGGTCGGCAACGTGTTCACCTCGTACCGCAGCCTTGACGGCATGAGCTGGACCCAACTTGGCAGCATCTCGCTGACGTATGGCGCCTCGATGGTCGTCGGCGCCGGAGTGAATTCGCATCGCACCGGCTTCCTGGCCACGGGCACGTTCAGCGACTTCAGCATCGCCACCGGGCCGTCCATCACGGGCCTGATGTACAGCGCGGGAATCTTCTCGGGCTCGTTCCAGACCCTCGCCGGATACAGCTACCAGGTCCAGTACAAGGACAACATCATCGACACCATGTGGCAGGTCCTGACGACCATCCCTGGCGACGGCACTGTGAAACCCTTCACCGATCCCGGCCCGGCCATTGCACAGCGTTTCTATCGTGTGGCGATTCAGTAAGAAAAGGGGTCACCACTTTTGACACTGCGGCGTTGAAAGCAACCCACGCGGTGATGCAACTCCATCCAAGGCAAGCAACCCGAGCAACACACGAGACCCTTTACACGACGTTGGAATCAACCGCGATGAGAACCCGCCGTCCTTGTGTCGGATTCATAGCATAGACGCATCGCTTCGTCGCGGAGCTTGCGCCGCTCGGGTTCCGTGAGCTTGTTGCAGAGGTCGCGGACGGCTTCGCCTCGAATGGTTCCGGGCGTCTACTTATGCGGCGCTGGCCTGGCGGTTTTCACGCGGCCAATGTGGCACCGGCCAAGGGAGGCGTCAACGAGAGCAGACCTCTTTGCGTAATCCCTCAGTCAGGTGTGGCGAGCGTACTCGCGAGCCGCTTGATTACTCAGCGTTTCTTGGCTCCGGCTCGCGAGGACGCTCGCCCCACCGGCGTTCTTACGTATTTACGTTTTGCGTTTCACGTTTTACGTCTTACTCTCCCTCCATGTTCGAAGCCGTCAAAGTCCAGCTCGACGCCGCCGCAGAGAGGCTCGCGCATCTCCGGAGGTTTCTTTGACGTGCCCAGTGTGCAAGCCCGCCTGAGCACATTGGAGGTCCAGGCCGGCGCGGCCAACTTTTGGGACAACAACGAGCAGGCCCGAAAAGTCCTCGACGAACAAGCCACCCTTCGCAGACGCATCGAGCCGTTGTTCGACGCCGAGAAGAGGCTCGAAGACTTGCAGGTCATGGTCGAGTTGTGCGAATCCGAGCCGGAAACCGAGCAGCTCAGGCATCAGGCGGAGTTGGATGCCGAAGGCACGGCGTTCCTCAAGACCATCGACGCGCTGGAATTGGCTGTCCTGCTTTCCAATCCGCATGATCGGCGCAACTGCATCGTGAGCATCAACGCCGGCGCGGGAGGCACCGAGGCCTGCGACTGGGCCAGCCTGCTCCTGCGCATGTACACCCGCTGGTGCGAGGGTCGCGGCTGGGAGGTCGAAGTCACCGACGCGCTGGCCGGCGAAACCGCCGGCATCAAGAACGCCACGATGCTCGTCACCGGCCAGAATGCCTACGGTTATTGCAAGGCAGAGCGGGGCGTCCATCGGCTCGTGCGCCTCTCGCCCTTCGACTCGAACAAGCGCCGGCACACCAGCTTTGCCAGCGTCGATGTCATCGCAGAAGTGGACGACGAGGCCGAAATCGTCATCCCTCCGAACGAATTGCAGATCGACACTTACCGTGCCGGCGGCAAAGGCGGCCAGAATGTGAACAAGGTCGAAACCGCCGTCCGCGTCACGCACCTGCCCACCGGCACCGTCGCCGCGTCGCAGGGGCAGCGTTCGCAACTCCAGAACAAGGCCACCGCGATGCGGCTTCTGCTCTCCAAACTCTACGCCCGGCGCCTCGACGAGCAGAAGGCCGAGTTGGAACGCTTCTACGCCGAGAAAGGCAGCGTGTCGTGGGGCAACCAGATTCGGAGCTATGTCTTCCAGCCCTACCGCATGGTAAAGGACCTCCGCACCGGTGTGGAAACGAGCAACGTCCAAGCGGTGATGGACGGCGACCTCGACCCGTTCGTGAATGCCTGGCTGCGCGCCGGCTGCCCGACCAAACGGATGCAGGGGGTGAAGGATGTGGAGGAGTAAGGCCAGTGGCCAGTAATCAGTATTCAGTAATCAGTGTTCAGTTTGCAGAGACTGCTTGAATGTTGAAGTTGGAGCGCACGATGAATGACTGAAGACTGAATACTGATTACTGAATACTGATTACTGATTACTGATTACTGAATACTGATTACTGATTACTGATTACTGATTACTGATTACTGATTACTGATTACTGATTACTCCGGCATGGGCAACATCCTCGACACCATCGTCGCCCAGAAGCGCCTAGAAGTCGCGCTCCTCCCCAGCCGCCTCATCGCCGCCGGCGATTTGCGCGACGCGATGCTTGAGCGCGATGAGCGCCGCGATTTCCTCGCCGCGTTGCGCCGGGCGCCCCCGGGCGAGGTCGTGTTGATCGCGGAGGTGAAGAAGGCCTCGCCCTCCGCGGGCGTCCTTTGCGCGGATTTCGATCCTGTCCGCATCGCGCGCGAATACGAAGCAGCCGGCGCCTCGTGTCTCTCCGTGCTCACGGACGAAAAATTCTTCCAGGGCTCGCTCGATGACCTCCGCCTGATTCGTGCCGCCGTGAAGCTGCCGTTGCTGCGCAAGGACTTCATCATCGACGAACGCCAGATCCTCGAAGCCATCGAATGGGGCGCCGATGCCATCCTGCTCATCGTCGCCATCCTCGAGGACGCACAACTCCGCGACTTCCAGGCGCTCGCCGAGGCTGCGGGTCTTGCCGCGCTCGTCGAAGTGCATGACGAAACCGAACTGGACCGCGCGCTGGCCGCCGGCGCGCGGCTCGTGGGCGTGAACAACCGCGATTTGACGACCTTCAAAGTCGACCTCGCCACCACTGAACGCCTGGCGCCGAAGCTGTTCGCCGCGCCCGGCGCGAGCGAACGCCTGCTCGTCACCGAAAGCGGCATCCACACCCGCGCCGACGTAACCCGCCTCGCCCGCTGTGGCGCTCGCGCGATTCTCGTCGGTGAATCGCTCATGCGCGGCGGAGACATCCGCGCCAAAGCCCGCGAACTGCTCGGCCGCTGAGGCCGCTGGCAGCCCGGATATTTGACGCGCACCGTAGCCGCCGACGTGAGGAGGCGGATGGTTGCAACCCGTACACGAGTCCACCTCCTCACGTCGGCGGCTACACGCTCAACTGGCTCGCAGCCATCGCTGCCGCTGTTCAAAAGCTGTTTAACACGTCAATCAGTTGCCGCAGCCGCCCGTAGTCGCGCCGGTTGAACTCGAATCCGATGCGCGGGAGGTTAAGGAACTGGTGGTCGTCCCGTTCCTCGGGAGTCGGCTCCATCGCCTCGATGCGGCCGCTGGCGACGATGTCGGCGAAGTCCAGGTTCAGCCCGTCAATGGCCGTCTCGGTCAGCTTGTGTTTGAGGCGCATCACGAGCAAGTCCCTCACAAAGCGCATCGACTGGTAATTGCGGTAGAAGCGGGTGATGATTTTCACCGCGTCCTCGCAACTGTCGGTGATATGGTAGAGGTTCAAGTCGTCGGGAGAGATCAGCCCGTTGCGCAACAGGTGCTCGCGGATGTGTTTGTCCCACGTCTTCCAGTACGCGCCCCCGGGCCGGTCCATGAGCACCAGCGGCATGAGCTTGCTTTTGCCGGTCTGCATGAGCGTGAGCGATTCGTAGCCCTCGTCCAACGTGCCGAAGCCGCCAGGGAACAGCACGATGGCATCCGAGTGGCGGACGAATGTGAGCTTGCGGGTGAAGAAATACTTGAACGTGATGAGCTTCTTGTCGTCCTGGATGATCGGATTGGCGCTTTGCTCCCACGGCAGGCGGATGTTCGCGCCGAAGCTGCGCTCGGGACCCGCGCCTTCGTGGCCGGCCTGCATGATGCCCGGCCCGGCGCCGGTGATGACCATCCAGCCCGAGTCGGCGATGCGCCGGGAGAAGTCGACCGCCTGCTGGTATTCCTGCTTTGAAGGCGCGGTGCGGGCCGAGCCGAAGACGGTGACCTTCCGGGTGCTCGCCCAGGGCGCGAATAGCTTGAAGGCGTAGCGCAACTCGCGCACGGCGGTTTGAATGACCTTCACGTCGCCGCGGCCCTCGACGTCCTTGAGCAGCCGAAGCGCCTGCTCGATGATGTCGGCGACGAGCTCCTCGTTGTGGCCGCCGCCTTTGAAGGCGATCAGCTCGTCGATGCGGCGCTTCAACTCCGGGTCGACGTGCGGTTTCTCAAACTTTTCCATGTGCGGACAGGACAGTATCGGCTGGATTTGGGAAAGCAATAATCGGCTTAGAGCCTGGGCGCTGTAGACTCGCAAACTGTTTGGCATCGCCCAGCCCGGCCCGCAGGAGCTCTTCAGGTGTCTTTCCGGATGAACCGCCGCTGGGAGCGCCGGCTTCCAGCCGGCAAGTGGCACTCCTTGGCGGACAGGAACCCGCCGGCAGGATGCCGGCGCTCCCAGTGCTGGCATGCCGATGGGCCGCCGCTATATTCTCGGGAAGCCAGCCATGACATTGAGAGCAATCATCACTGTGGGCGCCTTCGCCCTGGCCACGTTCTGGCCCTCGGCGGCCCGCGGGCACACGCCAAGTGAAACGCACCTGACCCTGTTCATCACCCCGACCAACGTCGCTGGGCAGTGGGACGTCGCCATTCTCGATTTGCAGCAGGGTTTGCGAATCGAGCCCGACGCCTTCAAGGCGCTGGGAGCGGATGAACAACAGCGGCGCCTGGAGGCGCTGGCGATTGACACCGTCACGAGCCTGGACGTGAAGGCAGATGAAAAGGCGCTGGAATTTCGCGTCACGGACCTCGAGACGGTGACCCTCAAGTCAGGGGAGTATGCCCGCGTGAAGTTCGCCGCCCCGGCCGACACCAACCGCATCGCGGCCCTATCCATCAATGCCCAATCGCTCTTCCGTGTGGACACGAACATGCACGGCTTGCTGCGCGTGGAACATGCCGGGCGGATGGAGACAGCGACGTTCCGCGCGGGCGCCTCGACGCGCGTTTTTACACTGGCCGTGCCGGCGAGCCGTGTGGCGCAGGCCTTGAGCTACCTGCGCGAAGGCGCCGAGCACATCTGCAAGGGGCCGGATCACGTTCTTTTTCTCCTCGCCCTGTTGTTGCCCGCAGTGCTGAGGCGCGAAGCCGGCGCCTGGAAGGGCGCCGCAGCCTTTCGGCCTGCGGCGTTAAACATCGTGAAGATCGTGACGGCGTTCACGATCGCGCATTCCGTCACGCTCAGCCTGGCCGTGCTCGGCATTGTCACGGCGCCGGCGCGCGTGGTGGAGCCGCTAATCGCCGCGTCCGTCATCGCCGCCGCGGTGAATAACGTGCGGCCGTGGTTTGGCGAGCGAGGATGGATGGTCGCATTCGGTTTCGGGCTCGTGCACGGACTGGGACTCGCGAGTGGGCTGATCGAATTTGGGCTGCGTCAGGAGGCGCTGGTGCTGGCGCTGGTCAGCTTCAACGTCGGGGTCGAATTGGGCCAGCTTGGCATCGTCACGCTGTTCCTGCCCTTGGCCTTTGGTCTGCGCGAAACGAAGTTCTATCGCGAGGTTACGTTGAAGTTCGGCTCCGTCGCCGTCGCGCTCGTCGCGGCGGTGTGGATGGCACAACGTGTGTTCAAGTTCAATGTGCTGCCGGCGTGGATGGGGTGAGAGAGGGAGTGCGGAGAAAACGGGAAGACGGGAAAACGGGAAAGCAGGAAAGCAGGAAAAGTCGAAGCCAGGCGGAGAACGTTTTCTTGGTTCGATCGTCTCTTTGAGTCGCACTACCGTCTTCTCGTCTTCCCGTTTTCTCGTTTTGTCTTCCGATGTCCCGACTGCCCAGTTCCCCGCCCTCACCCGCCCGCCTCACCGCGCCCGTCGTCCACGCCTCTGCATTCGCGACCGGAGAAAGTCGAACAGTGCCAGCTCCAGCGGCCGGTCCGTCGTCATCTGGTGATAGGAAATCCCCAGTTTATCGCAAATGCTGCGTGCCGCAGTCGTATGGGCGCTCAGCTTTCTCTGATACTCCGAGCGGGCCGCAACCGGATCGATGTAGAGCTCGCGATTGGACTCCGAGTCCAGGAACAGCGCGGCGCGGTCGAAGCGCAGATGCACTTCCGCCGGATCGAGCAGGTGGAACAGCAACACCTCGTGCCCGCTGGCCGTGAGACTGGCCAGGTTTTTTTCCAGCGCATCGATGGGCGCCAGCAAGTCCGACAACAGCACCATCAGCCCGCGCTTCCTGACGATCTGGACGATGCGCTGCAATGGGGCCGTCAGATCGGTCGCCGTGCCCCCGGCCGGTTTCTCCAGCGCCAGCATCAGGTGGCGCAAGTGGCCGGGCTTGTGCCGCGCCGGCAGGTAGTCGCGAATCCCTTCATCGAACGTGAGCAGGCCCGTCGCGTCGCCTTGCTGGTGGAGGAACCACGCCAGCGTCGCTGCCAGCGTCCGTGCGTATTCGGCTTTCGTGTAGCCGACCGAGCCGAATCCCATCGAGCGGCTGTTGTCCACCAGCAGGTGGCAGCGCAGGTTCGTCTCGTCCTCGAACTTTTTCACGTAGCAGCGGTCCGAGCGGGCGAGCAGGCGCCAGTCCAGATAGCGCGGGTCGTCGCCGGGGGAATATTGCCGGTATTCGGTGAACTCGACCGAAAAGCCGTGATAGGGACTGCGATGGAGCCCCGTCCAAAAGCCTTCGACTACCACGCGGGCGCGCAGCTCCAGATTGCGAATGGCCATCAGGGCCTTCGGGGAGATGAACCGTTCTTCAGCGGCTGCCGGCATGGGACAAGAGTGAGGGGACCCTGACAAAGCGGCAAGTCGTTTGATGACAAGGCCCCTCGGCATCGTCAGTTAAGCGAGCCATTGATTGACGGGTGCGATCCAAACTGGCGGGCGCAGAGCGCCGCACTCCGATGCGGCGCGAGGGCAGAGGGCGCAGAGACGCGCCGGATCGGAGTCCGGCGCTCCAGCTCCGAGGGCTTCTGTCCACCAGTTTGGATCGTACCGTTGATTGACGGTGGATGGGCGTGCCGTTACAAAATGAACTCCTGTCCGGGCGGCTTATTGTGGAGCCTCACCGTCGCCGGCGTGGCGAGCGGAACTTTCTATGCGAACTGCGATACTCTCGACTGCCAGCCTGAGCGGGCTGCTGTTCCTGCCTTCCGTCCTGTGCGCGGCGGATGACAAGCCCGCTGACGGTCCAGTCAGCTACTACCGCCAGGTCCGCCCGATCCTCCAGGCCCAATGCCAGGGTTGCCACCAGCCGGCCAAGGCCAAGGGCGGCTACGTGATGACGGATTTCAAGAAGCTGCTCGCGGGCGGCGAAAGCGAAGGCAAGGCGGTCGTCGCCGGGCAACCCGGCAAATCGGCGCTCGTGAAAATGATTACGCCGGAAGCGGGTTCGACCGAATCGCAAATGCCAAAGGGCAAACCGCCCCTTCCGCCGAACGATATCGAACTCATCCGCAACTGGATCGCCCAAGGCGCCAGGGACGACACCCCGGCCGACGCGGTGAAACATTTCGACATGGAGCATCCCCCGCAGTATTCGCGGCCGCCCGTGATCACTTCGATCGATTATTCGCCGGACGGCAAATTGCTCGCCGTCGCCGGCTACCACGAAGTGTTGCTCCACAAGGCCGACGGCTCGGGCATCGTCGGCCGGCTCGTCGGGATGTCCGACCGCGTGCAGTCGGTGGCTTTTTCGCCGGATGGCGCGTCGCTCGCCGTGGCGGGCGGCCAGCCGGGGCGCGTCGGCGAAATCCAAATCTGGGACGTCCCGCGGCGCAAGCTCGCCCTCTCCGTCCCCATCACTTACGACACCGTCTACGGCGTGAGCTGGTCGCCGGACGGGCAGCACGTCGCCTTCGGTTGCGCCGACAACACCGTACGCGCCATCGAAGCGAAGTCCGGCAAGGAAATTCTCAAGCAAGGTTCCCACAGCGATTGGGTGCTCACGACGGTCTTCTCGACCAACGGCAGCCACGTCATCTCCGCCGGCCGCGACATGTCCACCAAGCTCACCGAGTTGGCGACGCAGCGCTTCGTGGACAACATCACCTCGATCACGCCCGGCCAATTGCGCGGCGGCATCCACTCGGTCGTCCGCCATCCGGACCGCGACGAAATCCTCGTGGGCGGCGCCGACGGCGTGCCGCAGATTTACCGCGTCTTCCGCAAGACCAAACGCGCCATCGGCGACAACGCCTCCCTCCTGCGCCGCTTCCTACCCATGGAAGGCCGCATCTTCAGCGTCGACTACAGCCCGGACGGCAAGCGCATCGTGGCCGCCAGCGCGCTCAACGGCGCGGGCCACGTCCACGTCTTCAGCGCCGAGTTCGATTCCACGCTTTCGACGAACCTGGTGAAGATTCTCGAAAAGACCGTCGGCGAGCAGAAGCCCGAGGAGAAGGCGGAGATCGAGAAGTACGTCACGAGCGAAGTGAAGCTGCTGGCGACGAACACGCTCCAGTCCGCCGTGTATGCCGTCAGCTTCAGCCCCGACGGCTCGCGCATCGCCATCGCTGGAGGCGACGGCAAAGTCCGCCTGCTCAACGCGACCAACGCCGCCATCGTGAAGGAGTTCGCAGCAGCTCCCGGTGGCCGCCGACGTAAGGAGGCGGAAGCGATGGTGAACGTGAGCCGTCCGCCTCCTCACGTCGGCGGCTACGAGGCCAAGGAGCCGCGGCCGGCGACTGACCAGGTCGTCGCGCTCGAAGTGCAGCCGCCTGCCGCGAAGCTCTCCAGCCTCAACGAAACCCTCCAGTTGATCGTCACCGCGAGGCTCGCTTCCGGCGACACGGCGGACGTGACCCGCGGGGCTTCATTCAACCTCTCGGGCAAGTTCGCCGCCGTGACCGCCACTGGTCTCCTCGCTCCGCTGGCCAACGGCAAGGGAAAGATCGAGATCGCCTTCGCCGGCAAGACCGCGGCCGTGCCCGTGCAAATCGCCGGCCTGAAGAACCGCTTGGACGCCGATTTCGTACGCGACGTGAACCCGGTGCTCAGCAAGCTCGGCTGCAACGCCGGCACCTGCCACGGCGCGAAGGAGGGCAAAAACGGTTTCAAGCTATCGCTCCGCGGCTACGACCCGGAGTTCGACGTGCGCGCGTTCGCCGACGATTTCGCCGGCCGCCGCGTGAACCTTGCCGCGCCGGACGAGAGCCTGCTGCTGCTCAAGTCCATCGCCGAAGTGCCGCATGAAGGCAGCCGCCGCACCGAGCGCGACTCACGCTATTATCACGTGATGCGCCAGTGGATCGCCGACGGCGCCAGACTCAATCCAGCGACGCCCAAAGTCGCGCGCATCGAAGTTTTTCCCCGGAACCCGGTTGTCCAAACCATTGGTTCGCGCCAGCAACTCCGCGTCGTCGCCAGCTACGCCGACGGACTTACGCGCGACGTGACGGCTGACGCTTTTATCGAAAGCGGCAACACCGATGTGGCCCGCGCCGACGACGGCGGCATCGTGACGAGCCTGCGCCGCGGCGAAGCGCCCGTTTTGGCCCGCTACGACGGCGCCTACGCCGCCACCACGCTCACCGTCATGGGCGACCGCGCCGGCTTTGTCTGGGAACAGCCCGAGTCCCGGAACCGCATCGACGAAATCGTCGCCGCCAAGTGGCAGCGCATGAAGATCCTTCCCAGCGCCCTCAGCACGGACACCGAGTTCCTCCGCCGCGTCTACCTCGATCTCACCGGCCTGCCGCCGGGCGCGGACGACGTTCGCAGGTTCCTCGCCGATTCGCGCGACGCGCGGGCCAAGCGCGAGGAGTTGATCGACCGCCTCATCGGCAGCCCCGAATTCGTGGATCACTGGGCCAACAAGTGGGCCGACCTCCTCCAGGTGAACCGCAAATTCCTCGGCGAAGAAGGCGCAAAGCTGTTCCGCGACTGGATTCGCCAGGAGGTCGAAGCGAACACGCCGTACGATCAGTTTGCCAGGAAGGTCCTCACCGCCTCCGGCTCGAACAAGGAGAATCCCGCCGCCAGCTATTACAAGATCCTCCGCACCCCGGCCGAGGCGATGGAGAACACGACGCATTTGTTCCTCGCCACGCGCTTTAACTGCAACAAGTGCCACGACCATCCCTTCGAGCGCTGGACGATGAACCAGTATTACGAGACCGCCGCTTTCTTTGCGCAGGTCAGCCTGAAAAAGGACCCCGCCGCCGGTGACAAAAAGATTGGCGGCACCGCGGTCGAAGGCAGCAAGCCGCTCTACGAAATCGTTTCCGACGCAACCACCGGCGACGTGACGCACGAGCGCACGCACAAGGTGACCCCGCCGGAGTTTCCGTTCGCGGCGAAGTTCGACGCCGCGGACAATGCGCCCCGGCGCGAGCGGCTGGCCGCATGGATGACTTCGGCGGACAACCGCTATTTCGCCTCGAGCTTCGCCAACCGCATTTGGGGCTACCTCACCGGCGTGGGCATCATCGAGCCGCTGGACGACATCCGCGCCGGCAATCCGCCGTCGAACCCCGAACTGCTCGAATACCTGACCGCCGAGTTCGTAAAGAGCGGCTTCGACGCACGGCGCCTGATGCGGCTCATCTGCAAGTCGCGCACCTACCAGCTTTCCTTCGAGCCGAACCGGTGGAACGAGGACGACAAGATCAACTTCTCGCACGCGCTGCCGCGCCGGCTTCCGGCCGAGACGCTGTTCGACGCCGTATTCAAAGTCACCGGCAGCACGCCGAACTTCCCTGGCGTGAAGGCCGGCACGCGCGCCTCGCAATTGCCCGACGCGGCAGTGGATGTTTCCAGCGGCCTGCTCGCCAACCTCGGCCGCCCCGCCCGCGAGTCCGCCTGCGAATGTGAGCGCAGCAGCGATATGCGCCTCAGCTCCGTCATGGCGATGTTGATTGGCCCGACTGTCAGCGCCGCTATTTCCGATCCGAAGAATGCGATCGCCGACCTCGTGCAAGGCGAGTCAGACGACCGCAAGCTCGCGAATGAATTGTTTCTCCGCATCCTCAACCGCGCGCCGACGGAGAAGGAATTGAAGGCCGCATTCGCGACGATGGGCCGTCTCGACTCCGATCACAAAAACCTTGCTGAAGCGCTCGACGCGAAAGAACGGGAACAGGTGCCGATCATGGCGGCGAAGGAGAAGCAGCGCGAAGCCGACATCGCCGACGCCAGGAAGGCGCTTGCTGACTACGAGAAAGAGATCGAGCCGCGCGTGAAAGAGGAGGAAAGCAAGCGCCAGGAGAAACTCGCCGCTGCGGAGAACGCGCTCAAGGAAAGCGAAGCCCAATTGCCCGCGCGTCTCGAGGCTTGGGAAACCAGGCTCACTGAAACAAACTTCCTGGCGACCTGGACGCGGCTTGAACCGAAGGAAATGACCGCGACCGGCGGACCGAAGCTGGAGAAGCTCCCCGATGGATCGATCCTCGCTTCCGGCCCGACAGGCAAGGACAACCAGACTGATTACACACTCACCTTCGACTCGCCCGTCACGAACATCACCGGTGTGATGATTGAAGTGTTGCCGCACGAAAGCCTGACGAAATTCGGCCCCGGCCGATCCAAGGATGGCAACTTCGTTCTGACTGAAATGTTGCTCGATTGGCTCCCGAAGAAGGCCGCCAAGGCCGCGAAGGAAACCCGCGCCGAGTTCAACGACGCCCGCGCCGACTTTTCCCAAAGCAAGTTCGACGTAAAGGGGGCCATCGACGGGAAGAGCGAAAACGGCACCGAGAATGGCTGGGCCATCGGCAAGCAAGGCGCCCGGCCGCACCAGGCGACCTTCAGCCTCAAGGAGCCCATCCTCACTTCCAACGGAGCGACCCTGAAGTTCACCCTGCGGCAGCGATTCCGCGACACCCTCAGCATCGGCCGTTGCCGGCTCTACGTCACATCGTCCGCCAAATCGCTCGAGTTCGGCCTGCCGATGGACGTGGCCGCCGCGGTCAAGACCCCTGCCGCCGCGCGGAGCCCTGACGAAACGAAGGCCCTGCTCGACCACTTCCGCACGGTCGTGGACGACGAGGTTCGCAAGCTGGAGCAGGCTCATTTCACGGCCAGGCAGCCGCTGCCGACCGACCCGAAAGTGCTCGAACACCGCGCCACGCTTGAGCGGGTCAGCCGTCCCGTCCCGCTCGACGCGAAGCTGGTCCAACTCCGCGACGACGCGAAGGCCAGCGCGAAGCAACTTGAAAACCGCCGCCTCACCGCCGCGCAGGACCTGGCGTGGGCGCTGATTAACAACCCGGCGTTTTTGTTCAATTACTAACAGGGAGATGATCGCTCCTCGCTCCATCGCCTGCCAATTTGACCCTCGTAGAAGTCGCGAGGGCCTACGGCTCGACGATGTTCAGCGTCGGTGCGATGCTCGCGAAGTCCGCACGGTTGCGAGTGATGAGTCCTTGAAAGCGCAGAGCGAACGCGGCAACAAACACGTCGGCAAGCGGGCGCTTGGGCACGGCTCCGCCGCGCTTGCGGAGAATGTAGTCGTGCCAGAGCCGGTGCGAAGTTCGCGTGTCGACGTGAATCCAAGGCTCCGCGAATTGAATCTCCATTCCAGTCAACCATCCTTCTTGCTGCAGCGAATCGCCGTGAAACGTGATGGCCATTTCCGCAAACACAACGGGTGGAATGACCAGGCCGTCAGCCAGACGATCGTGCAAGCATGCACTGGACGCGCGACCAAACACGGGATCGGCCAGGCGCACATCCAGCACGACCGACGTGTCAACAACCCAGGCCAATCAGACCTTTTCTCCCTCACGCAACTCGCGCATCAGTTCGTCGGTTGTGGCACGGATCGGGCAGGGGAACTGTTCGTTCAAGCGACGGATGCGCTCCATGAACTCCTCAAGGCTTTCCTGCTCGACCTTCGCGCCGGGAGCAGAGTCGGTGGCGCCGTGCGTGGTTTCCAATTGCACGATCACCTTCACCTTCGAGGTCGGCAGGGTCGCCATTGGCGTGTCGAGTTCCAGATGAGTCGCGTCCGTCGCGCGCGCGGTGGTTTCAAGCAGCGTTCTCACGGACGAACGTTACCGCTCTCTGGCAACGCCGGCAAATACTCATTCCAGTTCTCCCTAACCGCAGACTCCAACCCATCACCCCTATGATTCACCTCCCCGGCGGCACCTGTAGCGACCTGTGCAATCCTGACCTCAAACTGTCCCGGCGCGATCTATTGCGGCTGGGCGGCTCGTCCATCCTCGGGCTTTCGCTCGGCGGAATGTTCCAGCTCCGCGCGATGGCCGGCGAGGCCCGCAAGGGCGGCGGCCCCGGCTGGGGCAAGGCCAAAAGCGTCATCATGGTTTATCTCCAGGGTGGCCCGTCGCACCTGGACCTTTGGGACCCGAAGGAAAACGTCCCCGACAAGATTCGCTCCGAGTTCAAGCCCATTCCCACGAAGATTCCCGGCATCAACTTCACCGAAATTCTTCCGCGCCTGGCGAAGGTGAACGATAAGATGACGATGATCCGGTCGATGAGCTACACGCCCAACGGCCTGTTCAATCACACCGCGGCCATCTACCAGATCATGACCGGTTACACGACCGACAAGGTCAGCCCGTCGGGCCAGCTCGAGCCGCCCAACGCGAAGGACTTCCCGAACTTCGGCTCCAATATCGTCCGCCTCAAGCCGCCCACCGAGCCGATGCTTCCCTTCGTCATGCTCCCGCGCCCGCTGCAGGAGAGCAACGTCGTCGGCAAGGGCGGCGGCGCCGGCTTCCTCGGCAAGGCCTTCGATCCTTACACGCTTTACCCGGAGGGCGACGACATGAACTTGTCCAAGATGGACAACATCAAGACCGACGACCTAAAGCTGCCGCCCGAAGTCTTCAGCGTCCGCCTCGAACGCCGCGCCAAACTTCGCGACGCGCTGACCGAAGCAATGCCGGAGATCGAAAAGGCGGTCGAGTCCTACAACCTCGATTCCTACTACGATCAGGCGCTGAACCTCATCGTCTCGGGCCGCGCCCGCGAAGCGTTTGACCTGACGCGCGAGACGGAGAAAGTCCGCGAGTTCTACGGCCGAAACACGTTTGGCCAAAGCTGCCTGTTGGCCCGACGCCTCGTCGAAGCCGGCACGCGCGTCGTCGAAGTCGTCTGGCCCAAGGTCGCCAACTCCGACAACCATTCCTGGGACCACCACGTCGGCCTCACCAAGCGCATGAAGGAGCAGAGCGGCCCGATGCTCGACACCGGCTTCGCCGCCCTCATCGAGGACCTCGACCAGCGCGGCCTGCTCGACGACACACTCGTCGTGGCCATCGGCGAATTCGGACGCAGCCCTGAGAAGGGCGTCAGCACCAGCGGCAACGGCAACAGCGCCGACGGGCGCGATCATTGGCCCTATTGCTACACCGCGTGCATCGCCGGCGCCGGCATCAAGCGCGGCTGCGTCCACGGCAAGTCCGACAAGACCGGCTCCAGTCCCGCCGAGGACCCGACGCACCCGATGGAACTGCTCGCCACCATCTACCACGCCGTCGGCATCGACCCGGAGACCATCGTTTACAACCACCTCAAGCAACCGCGCGAGCTGGTGAAAGCCAAGGCGGTAACGAAGCTCTTCGCGTAGGCAGCGCCGAAAGAAGCGGGCCGGTGGAGAGTGTCAATTGTTGCGACTTACAGCGCGCCCTCCGTTCAAAGCCACGCTTGGGGTTAGGCGTCGTCATTTCTTATTTAAGACGCTCTCCAACCTCTGAACAATTTGTGTGGAAGTCGAAATTGGAACCTCCAGCTCCCGACTGCCAACCCAGACCACCTCGGCACGGGTGCTAAAAGTGATGTAATAGCGCCCGCCGTCTCTCGTGATTGCACGCATAGAAAAATCAGTTGATTGCTGCAGAGTGCTCCCTCCTTCGCGTTTAGGATGCCACTCCTGCAAATTCTGAATTGCCGACAGAACAAACTCACCGTCCCTTCTGCTCATTTGCCGCCACGGGCCGCTTGGTAGCGTCCGCGCCGCCTCAAAGCGGACGATGTTCGTAACGGATGGCTGATTCATGAGCAGATAAGGTCTATTGCAAGCCAAGTCAATCGGTAGCAGGAGAGTATCGACAGCAGCCGAAGGGGCAAAGTCTAGTATTCCGTAAATCACGATAATCGGTGGCGGAATGTACCAATCCGTGTTTATTACATTCGGGTGAACGACTAAAGTCGCATCACTGGTTAGGCCTGGGTATACTCTTGTAACTGCCTTTCCCCAATTCTCAGCATCGGTGTGAAGATACAAAGAAGTGCAGCCACAACACGTGCACAGCACTAAGCAAAGGGCAAGCTTGAATTGTTTTTGAATCGACATGTACTCGCAGAGAGAAACGGTTCTAACAATCGACACTGATTATTCAGTCGGGCTGTTGCTTCGACGTTTCGTCGACTACTCCCAATCCCATTCCTTGAACAGATCGGCGATGGGAAATTTGAATCCCGGGAGAAGCTGTTCGCCCTCGAGCAACCCGCCGGAACCGACGAGCTGGCGCTTCGTAAGCGAGTGACACACCTCGACGCGCTGCCGTTCCGGGTCAATGACCCAGGCGATTTGCGTGCCGCTGGCGAAGAAGTCCTTGAGCCGCTCGTCGATCTCGGCGCGGGTATTGTTCTCCGAAAGGACTTCGACCGCCAGGTCCGGCGCGCCTGGAAAGAACCGCGTTTCGTTGGGTTTGAATCCAAGCGCGGTCAATCTGGATTTGGGAACGAAGGAGACATCTGGTGCCCGGCAGTTGCGGTTGAACATCCAGAATCCGGTGCTGGAATCGAGCACGGCGCCCAGCCGGTGTGCAATGGAGTAAGTGTGCAACGCCGCCGATAGCCGGATGCATATCCGCCCATGAAACCAATTGTTCTTCGGGCTCATAACCAGCTCTCCATCGACCACCTCGTGAATAAAACCGTCCTCCGGCAGAGCTTCCAACTCGGCCTCGGTCCAGGTCTTTTTGGCAGATTCAACACCGGCACTCATGGGCTCAGAGTAGTTGTCGCGTTCGCGGATGTCAAACAGAAGGGAATGGTTCACCTTGAGTTCCATTCACTCCTGGCCGTAGATCAAGCACGTCATGCTGACTCTTTCCGGCATCCGCAAAACCTTCGGCGGGCGCGTCCTGTTCGACGACGCCACGCTGCAGCTCAACCGCGGCAATCGCATCGGGCTGGTCGGTCCGAACGGCGCGGGGAAGACCACGCTAATGGGTGACCCCTTTCAGGCACGGCTCAAGGCTTGTGCAGGCGGAAAAACCGGGCGGTATTGGTCAGCGGCGTCTGGAAGTAGATGCGTCCGCTGTTCGTGGAAAATTTGGAGGTGACCAGGGTCCACTGATTAAGAGCGTTCAGACTGGTATTGGATTCCAGATGGAACCCGCTGGCGGATGCGGGCCAGGACACTATTGCATCAGAACCTGAGCGGGTGATGGCGAGTAGGGGAGCAGGGGACGTGGTCACCAGTTCGGTAATCTGCGTGGACCAGAGTCCTTCATCGAAAGCGCCGGTATCGGAGGGATACGACTGGATAATCCAGAAGCGATTCGAGTCGAACGGATCCACCGAGAGAGCGCTATAATCTCCCCATCGGCTGTCCACCGGAGGATCTCCAAGCAACTCCGCCAGGATCTCACCAAGGTCGTGATAGCTGACCACCCCAGACTTGAGCAGCATGCGATCGCCGAAGCTGGTCACTCCGTTCCTGGTTTCGCCTGTGCTGGCGAAACAACTGATATAGGTGCTGCTGCCGGAACCGTTGTAGGCAATGACCACCACCCCATCAGGATTCGCCGCAATCGACGGGAAGAAAAGGTCAAGAGTCGGATCAGAAATCGTCCCGAACTCCAGAAGCGTGCGGGTCCTGGCATCGATCCGAAACCAGCGAATGGCGATGCGACCATTAAGGTCGGTGCTATGCACGGCGTAGAGTACTCCGCCCACTGCATAAACGCTGGCGCTCAATCGCGCGTCATTGGCCTGAAGGGTTACTGTGCCGTCCGGTTGAGCCGCACTGAACAGTGGAAACCCCATATCGGCATTAAACGGGACACTGTAGGGAAGGACTTCGATGCTGGTGGGGGGAGATAGGGTGGCCGTCGTGCTGGCTCCGTTTTGCACGGCAAACAGGACCATGTTCGAGTGAAGTTCGCTGTCGGAGCCGATGTCCCCCATCGCGAGCACATTGCCAGTACTGCTGCCGTCCAGACAAATGGCCGGCTGCAACACCTGACCCCGAACGGAGATGGCCATCACGCCGAACCAGGTGCGATTGGCTATGGTGGGGCTGCTGGCGAGAAGGTCGGCCTTAGGGATCGAAACGAGGCCGGGTCCCATAGGCCTATCCTCTCCAAAGTACATGTCCCCTGAAAGGTAAACAGCATTGCTGTCCACTCCAAGTGTGGGGAAGTCCGCGAAGAATCCATTGTCTGGATCAACTTGAAACAAGAAGCCGTGCCATTGGCCTGTGGGATCAGCAGTGGCGGAAACCGCGAGCAGAAAGTCATTGGCTTCCATCGTCGGATCGATGGAACTGGCGTCGAAGTCGATTTGCGAGACGAACCAGCGTTGCGTGAGCGGATCGTAAATGATCCGAGGATCGGACACTCCCGAATCAGGAGAGATGATCAGCCCGGCATCCGACCAGAACTTGAGATTCGTTTTGCGCTGCACACTATGGCCGTTAGTCTTGTTGTAAACAGCGACCGTCCCGTTGACGAACTCGACGAAATGTCTCGGCCCGACCGCCCCATTGGAATCCGGTGGCAGGGCTGAGGAATTCACTTCGTAAGTGCTGCCAGTGAAGTTCTGGCCGATGGTGGCTGTGGTCTGGCTGGACGCCCGATGGCATAAGAGTGGCAGAAGACAACAGACAAACAGGAGATTGAATTGCCGATACAGACTCGTTACAAAAGGCATCGCGCCAAAGGTAGTCTGCCTCGACGCGTTTGTCGAACTTCCTCAAAGAACCGAAACGACGCAGACGAGGCCGTCTTCCCGCGCCCTGTTTGTTCCGCGTGCAAGTGAAGCCTGGACGGCAGGTTTGGCGTAAAGGACTCACAGTTCCCCGCTTGAGTTCGTTCCGCGTCTCGCCGTAGATCACAGAAGTCATGCTGACTCTTTCCGGCATTCGCAAAACCTTCGGCGGGCGCGTCCTGTTCGACGACGCCACGCTCCAGGTGAATCGCGGCGACCGCATCGGGCTGGTCGGTCCGAACGGCGCGGGGAAGACCACGCTCTTTTCCATCATCCTCGGCGAGCAGTCGTCCGACGCCGGCGAGATCACGCGGGAACGCAATCTCTCCCTCGGCTATCTCCCGCAGGAGAGCGGGCCGGTCGGAGACGAAACCGTCATCGAACTCGCCACGGCCATCACGCCCGAATTCACGCGGCTCCGGCGCATCCTCAAGGCGTGGGACGCGGATCATCCCGTCGAGGCCGCGCATCCTGAGGACATCCACGACGACGTGCACGAGCGATTCAACGAACTGGGCGGCTACCGGCTCGAAGCCAGGGCCAAGCAAATTCTCGCCGGCCTCGCCTTCCGCGAGCGCGATTTCGACCGGCCCGCGCGCGAGATGAGCGGTGGCTGGGTCATGCGCGCCCACCTCGCCCGCCTGCTCACCCAGGAGCCGGACCTCCTGATGCTCGACGAGCCGACGAACCACCTCGATCTACACACGCTCCTTTGGTTTCAAAGCTACCTGAAGAGTTATCCCGGCGGCATCCTGCTCATCTCGCACGATCGCGAGTTCCTCAACGATCTCGTCGGCCACGTCGTCGAGATTCGCCAGAGCCGGCTCCTCCGTTATCGCGGCAACTACGACGATTACCTCGTCCAGCGCGAGGCCTACGAGGAACAGCAATTGGCCGCCTTCAAACACCAGGAGCGCGAAATCGGCCGGCTGATGGAGTTCGTCAACCGTTTTCGCGCCAAGAACACCAAGGCCACGCAAGCCCAGTCCAAGCTCAAGCAAATCGATCGCATGGAGAAAATCGCCGCGCCCACGGCCGACGACAAGAAGATCGACTTCGAGTTCCCGCAACCGCAGCGCAGCGGCCGGCGCGTCATCAAGCTGGAAGACATTCACCAGGCTTACGGCGAGAACGTCGTTTATCGCGGGATGAATTTCGAGGCCGAGCGCGGCCAGCGCATCGTGCTCGTCGGCCCCAATGGCGCAGGCAAATCGACGCTGCTGAAGGTCCTGGCCGACGTTCTCCAGCCGCAGTCCGGCACGCGCACTTTGGGCCACAACGCCAAGTCCGGCTACTACTCGCAGTATCGCGTGGACGTGCTGAACCCGGCGCACACCGTGCTCGAGGAGGCGCTCGACACGCCGCAACGCGTCACCGAGCAGTTCGTCCGCACGCTGCTCGGCTCCTTTCTGTTCCGCGGCGACGACGTGTTCAAGAAAGTCAGCGTCCTGAGTGGCGGCGAAAAGAGCCGGCTCGCGTTGGTGAAGCTCCTGCTCGACCCGCCGAATCTCCTGCTGATGGACGAGCCGACCACGCACCTGGACATGGCGAGCATCGACGCGCTGGCCTTCGCGCTCGATCAGTTCGAGGGCACGCTCATTTTCATCAGCCACGACGTCTATTTCATCCGCGCGCTGGCCAACCACGTCGTCCACATCGACGCCGGCCGGCTGACGCATTATCCCGGTCCGTACCAGTATTACCTGGACAAGACCAAGGCCGGCTCCGAGCGCGCGGCGCTCACGGCCGGTGGCAGGGACGCGCTGCCGCGCGTCCTTGATCCCACCGGATTGGAAGAGGACGCGCGGCAGCGCGTCCATACCACATCTCGTAAGGAGCAGAAGCGCCTCGAAGCCGAGACTCGTCAGGCGCGCTCGCGCTCGCGCAAGGCCCAACAGCAGGTCGTTCACAAGTTGGAGAAGAAGATTCAGGAACTCGAAGCCCGCCAGACCGAACTGACCGGCGAACTGGAGAACCCCGAGACGTACGAGAAGCCCCTCTCGGCAGTTTCGATCAACCGCGAGCTGGCCGGCGTCCAGGAAGACCTCGCCACACTCACCGCGCAGTGGGAGGCAGAGGCCACGAAACTCGCTGGGTTGGAATAGGCATTCGGCGGATCCCGCATCTCCGGACGCTGGGGCGCAACTTTCACTGCCCCGCGCTTTAATTGTGGAAAAATCATTTCGGATTTCGCAACGCAGAGGCAGCCTAGGGTTGGAATGAACGAGCGGGCCCAGGATTTTGAATTGTTGCAGCGCTTCGCGCGCCACGGCGAGCAACGGGCCTTTGCGGACGTGGTGCGGCGGCATCTCGACCTGGTTTTTGCCACGGCGTTGCGCAAGGTGGGTGATGCCGGCGGGGCGCAGGAGATTTCCCAGAACGTTTTCTCGGTTCTGGCCCGCAAGGCGTGGCGGTTCGCGCCGGATGATTCCCTCCCCGCGTGGCTGCACAAGACGGCGTTGCTCGAATCCAAATTCTGGCTGCGCGGTGAATTGCGTCGCCGCCGGCGCGAAGAAACCGCCGTCCAACTGGGCACGACCATGAAAACTTCCGAGGACCAACCCGCGTTCAACGCGCTCGTGCCGCTGCTGGACGATGCGCTGCTCTCGCTCCGCGAAAATGACCGCACGGCGTTGCTGCTGCGTTATTACGAACGCCAATCGTTGCGCGACGTGGGCGCGGCGTTCGGCGTGAGCGAGGACACGGCGCAAAAGCGCGTGCGCAGCGCATTGGAGAAGCTTGCGGAATTCTTCACGCGTCGCGGCTACAAGACCGCCAGCGTGGCCGCGGCGGCCGCCGCCCTGCAACATACCGCCACTTCCGCTTCGACGACCCTCGTGAGCACGATCGTGAGTGCGGCGTTGCAAGCCGCGCCGCCGGCACTCGTCGGGCTGGGCGCGTTACTGGCGCGGCTGGCCAGTTTGAGCAGGGTGCAAACCGCCGCCGTGTGCGTCGCACTGGCCGCCGTGCCCGTGTGGTGGCAGTTAAACGCGCGGCACGCCGCGGGCGAAGAAGCGAAGCGGATGCAGACCCAGCTTCTCGCCACGCAAAACGAGGGTGCAACCGTGCAAACGGAGATTGAACGGTTGCGGGCGCTTTCCGGGAACCTGGAGCAATCCGTTGCGCAAGCAAAGGAAGCTGCTGCCCGTGCCGCCGCATCCGCGCAAGCCTTCGACGTTTGGAAGAAAAAAACTCGCGGCCAACTCGTTGCGGCGGCTTACCGATGGCCGGACGATTCGCCGTTCGTGCGCATTTCCAAGTCGGCCGCGCTCGAACTTGCCAAACTGAGTGATGCCGATCCGTTTCATCCGCCGGGCGTCATCCTGCCTTCCGCGCGCGAGCTGATGGGTATGACTCCGTCGGAACGTCAGTCTGTGGAAGAAACGCTTCACCGGCATTTTGCAGACGTGGAAGAACGATTGGCGGCCGGGATTCAGGAGACAAACCAACCTTTGAGCGGACGTGTTGTTGCTAGCGTGAAATTCGTCCTTCCAGGGCTGGACGACGGAGCGAAACAACGCACGGACCAGATGCTGGCGGAGGTGCGCGGCATTCTTGGGAAGGAACGCTGGCCGTTGGTGCAGGTCAGACTCGAGAGGCCAGGAGTTCACAGTAGCGACCAGCTCAGCACCCTGCACCAATCGAAGCAGGTCCTGATCGTCTCTGTGGAAATCGACGACAAAGGGACGCCGAAAATGGGTTATAGCGTGGGGGGGGCTGTGGCAACGGCGGGAAGCCGGCCATTGTCCATGTTCTTGCCGGAGGGCGATCCAAACAGAACCGATGGTAAGGATTTTGCCGAAGGTCTCTTGTCGAGCGCCTTGCGCCAGCGCGCGCTGGCCTGGCTTCAGGAACAGGCGGTCGCCCGGCTGGGCAAGGAGGCAAGGCCATGAACAAAATCCTCCTGGCATTGACCCTTCTAAGCGCGGGCGCGGGCGGGCTTCTCACCGCCCGTCAGGCAACGACCCAGCTTCAGCACGATGCAAATGTCACACGAGAGGCCTGGCAGGCCCAAACGCAACTGGTCGCCGTCGCGCAGAGTGAGCAGGCCGGCCTGATTGAGCGCGTCCGTGAGTTGAAACAGGCTCTAAGGCAAACGCCGGCAGCGAGAGAAAACGCGCTTTGGTCCGCGCTCCAGACGAATCGCGCCGATCAGCTCCCACCGGAACTGCGGGAGCACGTGCTGGAAGAACTCGGCTTCAACTGGCAGTCATCGGCGGAATTCATCGTGGTGAGCAAGGAGGCGCTGCTTTATATCTATGAACGCATGTCGGGAATCCGAGACGGCAAATTGACCGACCTTGCATCGACAGTCCTCGCCATGACGCCCGGGGAGCGAGGCCAGGTCGAAGCGGCAATGCAGCGTGTCCAGCCGGAGTTCAAGGATTGGGTCTTGGCACACGTGGAACGCAGCGAGCCGAAGGATGACGTTGTGGCGCACTACACCTTGCCGGGCGATCCAGCGATGAGCATCAGCAACAACTTCGCCGCCGGAGTTTTGATCGCAGTGGGCCGGGAGCGGGCGGAGTTGATTCTGGCTTCCGCTCGGAACTGGATGATTTCTACTATCGGCATTCCTCAGCATCCTGAGAAACCAACGACGATAATCGTAACACGTTACCTGGCCGGGAATGAACAGCGACTGAAAGTCCAAAAATGGTCCAGCGGCAATACTAGTTCGGGCGACTTATCGCGGCCTCCGGCCTTCCCCGCAGCTTTCCGGCCCCTTTTCCCGAATGGCTGGGCTGACGTTGCGGAACGAGAAGGCTTCGAGATGCCGAAGGAATCTCAGAAAAAGTAGCCGCCGACGTGAGGAGGCGGATGCGCGCTCCTGCGCCTTCCGGCTGGAAATCTCGCACTGGTTAACGGTGGGCAAACCGGCTCAGCCACGAAAAACGAAAATTCAACCGCGAACAGACACGAATTCGGACTGAAGCGGGACGAAAGAGAGCGACTATGAACCTGGAAACGACTGTTGGATCTCACAGAAGGCAAGGAAGAGAACGAAGGCCGAAGGTGACGCCTGGTCGTTCCCATCTCCACAGCGCCGTGTCAAACACGCAATGTCCTGTCAGGGCGGCCCGCGGCACGAGGCTGCGGCCGCTGCTGCTGTTGCTGCTTTTGACGCTGCCCGCCGTGGTGCAAGCCCAATTCAATTACACGACCAATAACGGCACCATCATCATCACCGGATACACCGGTCCCGGCGGTGCGGTGGCTATTCCAGACACGATCGATGGCCTGCCGGTCACCCGCATCGGAGACTCTGCGTTCCAAGGCAAGACCAGCCTGACCAGCGTCTCGATCCCCAACAGCGTCACGAGCATCGGGGACTCTGCGTTCAATTACTGCACCAGCCTGGCCAGCGTCACGATCGGGAGCGGCGTTACCAACATCGGGTTCTTTGCGTTCTCTTCCTGCACTAGTCTGAGCGCGATCACGGTGGATGCGCTCAACTCCGTCTATAGCAGTGTGGATGGGGTCTTGTTCAACAAGAGCCAGACCGTGCTCATCATATTTCCGGGCGACAAAGCTGGAAATTACACGATCCCCAACAGCGTCACCAGCATCGGGAACTATGCGTTCGCTGGCAGCAGCCTGACCAGCGTCACGATCCCCAACAACGTCACCAGCATCGGGGACTTTGCGTTCTCTGGCTGCACCATCCTGACCAAAGTCAGGATCGGGAATGGCGTCACCAGCATCGGGAGTCAAGCCTTCCGTTCCTGCGCCAGCCTGACCAGTGTCACGATCCCCACCAGCGTCACCGGCATCGGAGGCTTTGCGTTCGCTTCCTGCACCAGCCTGACGGGAGTCTATTTCAAAGGCAACGCCCCCAGCGTTGGTCCATTTGTGTTCATCAATGCCAACAATGTGATCGTCTATTACCTGCCGGGAACCACGGGCTGGGGGGCGACGTTTGCCGGTCGTCCGGCCGTGCTGTGGAACCCGCTGGTGCAAACCGGCGATGCCAGCTTCGGCGTGCGGACCAATCGGTTTGGGTTCACCATCACCGGCGCCAGCAATCTCGTCATCGTGGTGGAAGCCTCCACGAGCCTGGCCAATCCCGCCTGGATTCCGGTGGGAACCAACATCCTGACTGGCGGCTCGTCCTATTTCAGCGATGCCCAGTGGACGAATCAGCCCGCGCGTTTCTACCGCCTCCGGCAACCCTAGGCTGAGTCATCCACTCCGAACCACTTTCCCAAAAACCATTAAGCCCATCCCGTAACTCCAACTCACGCGCGCCTTCCGAGTGAGCGGAGCAGCCTTCCCCCTGTTTGCCGCCTGTTTGGTCGCAGACCTGGCGGTGGCCCACTCCGAGCCGGCCGCCGCGTTCGTTGTCACCGCCTTGCCCGCGCTTGGAGGACCGCGAGTTCGGACTGGACTTGTCCAAGAACGGGCGCAAGGCTCTGGCCGCTTTTCCAAAGCCCTTTTAGCCGCGAAAACGTGAAGGTCCACCGATACGCCGAGTTCCTATGAAGCCCTGCCTCCCCTGCGCCCTGCTCGTTGCCTGTTCGACCTCGTTTGCCGCCGTTCCGCAGTGGCCTCAATTCCGCGGGTCGAATTCCTCCGGCGTCGCGGAGAGCGACAAGCCGCCGATCGAGTTCGGCCCGGGCACGAATCTGCTCTGGAAGACCGAAGTGCCCGCCGGGCTCTCTTCACCCTGCGTCTGGGGAAATCGAATCTTTCTCACGGCGGCGGAAGATGGGAAGATGCTGACGCTGGCGGTGAATCGAGATGACGGAAAAATCCTCTGGCGCCAGGCCGTCACGGCCGACAAACCGAAGGAAATTCACAAGAAGAACCACCCCGCCGCTGCCACACCGGCAACGGACGGCAAGAGTCTTTGTGTGTATCACGCCACCTTCGGACTGGTGGCCTACGACTTCGATGGCCACGAGCTGTGGCGCAAACCAATGCCCGGACTCCTCGCGCGCAACGGCAGCGGCACTTCGCCCGCGATGGTCGATGGCCGGCTCGTGCTCAACTGCGACGTCGAGGAGGGCAAGTCCTTCATCGCTTCCTTCGACCCGGCGACCGGCAAGGAATTCTGGCGCACGCCGCGCGCGGAGTTTGCGAGCGGCTACTCCACGCCCGTGGGCTGGCGACAGGAGGGACGCGATGAAATTGTCATCGTGGGCAGCCTCCGCGTGGCTGCATACAGCCTGCGCGACGGCAAACCGCATTGGAACATCCCCGGCACGGAAGCGGTGAGCGTATGCCCCACACCCGTGCTCGGCGACGGGCAGCTCTACGTCATGTCCCGGAGCATGGGCGGAATGAAGATGCCGGCCTTCGCGTTGTTCGCACCGGGCGTGGACAAGGACGCCGATGGAAAAATCTCCCGCGATGAAATCCCAAAGCAGTTCATCGAGCAGGGCATGTTCAGCGGCATTGACCGCAATCAGGACGGCTTTATCACGGAGAAGGAATGGAGCGAAGCCACGGCGTTTCTCGACCAGGCCGACTACGGCATCTTCGCCCTCAAACCGTCCGGCCCCGGAGAACTGACGACCAACCACGTCACGTGGAAGCACAAGAAAGGCGTCGCGTCGGTTTCCTCGCCTCTGTTCTACCGCGGGCGCGTCTACGTGGCGCAAGACGGCGGCCGCGTCAGTTGCTTCAGCGCGAAGTCTGGGGAGAAGTTTTTCGAGCAGGAACGCCTCGGCGCCGAAGGCGAATACTACGCCTCGCCTATTGCCGCCAATGGACATGTCTATTTTTCCTCCGGCAAAGGCGCCATCACCGTCGTCGAAGCGGCCGACACCTTACAAGTCAAGGCCCGCAATCTGCTCGGAGAGCCCATCCACGCCACACCGGCCATCGTGGACGACAAACTCTACGTGCGCACGGCGGAGCGTCTTTGGGCGTTTGGAAGCAAGTAGCGGTTTCGTCGTCGTTTTGCGGGGGGCTTTTGACACACCTTTTTCTTGCCATTCCGGACTGGCTGCGTATGCTCTGCGACACATCACGAGAGACCTTGCCGCATTGAGCGCGCGCAAGGTCCCTGCTCGAAACAGGCACCGTGAGGGCGGTTGTGGAACCGCAGTTGCGTCGTGTGTCGGCACGACGGGAGATGGGAACCGCAGCCAGGAAAGTAGCAGCTAGATATCAACGTCATCCTACAACCGACGCTCGCGTTGCCTGCACACCCATCGAACCCCTAAGGAAAGGAAATCCAATGAACTACACAACCTCTGTTCCAAACCCGACCTGTCGTCCAGCCCTCCTCCGTCCCGGGCTCTGCATGCTGCTGTCCACCATTTCGCTGGCAGCGTCAGCCGCCACGGTCACGCGCGGCCCGTATCTGCAAATGGGCACGCCCAACAGCATCGTCGTGCGCTGGCGCACTGACACCGCCACCGACAGCCGTGTCCGCTACGGCGGCTCCCCGGGCAGCCTCACGCAATTCGCCGACAATCCGTCCGTCACCACCGAGCACGAAGTCGCCGTAAGCGGCCTTTTGCCCGATAGTCAGTCTTTCTACTCCGTCGGCACCACAGCGACCACACTTGCCGGCGGCGACTCAACCTATTTCTGGAACACATTCCCGCCGGCGGGCACTCCGGCGCCCACGCGCATCTGGGTTCTGGGCGACAGCGGCACGGCCAACTCCAGCGCCACGGCGGTGCGCGACGCCTACATCAATGCCACCGGCACCCGCCACACCGACCTCTGGCTCATGCTCGGCGACAATGCCTACAACAGCGGCACCGACTCCGAATACCAGGCCGCCGTCTTCAACATCTATCCAACGATGCTGCGCAAGTCGGTAATTTTTCCCGCGCTGGGCAATCACGACACTGCTCAATCGACCCAGTTCGTCGATACCTACCCCTACTTCTCGATCTTCACGCTGCCCCGTAACGGCGAGTGCGGCGGGCTGGCCAGCGGCACCGAACATTACTACAGCTTCGATTTCGGCAACCTGCACTTCATCTGCCTGGACTCGATGACCGCCAATCGCTCGGCCAATGGCGCGATGGCCACCTGGGTGCAGAACGACCTCGCCGCCACCACGCGCGACTGGGTCGTGGCTTTCTGGCATCACCCGCCCTACACCAAAGGCTCGCATGATTCCGACACCGAGATCGAACTCATCGAGATGCGCCAGAACTTCCTGCCGATCCTCGAAGCGGGCGGCGTCGATCTGGTGCTCGCCGGCCACAGCCACTCCTACGAACGCTCGTTCCTGATCGACGGCCACTACGGCACTTCCGGCACGTTCAGCCCGGGTAATCTCGTGGACGGCGGCAGCGGACGCGATCCGTCGCCGTATCAGAAACCCTCCGGCCTGCCTGCAAACGCGGGCGCGGTGTACACCGTCGCTGGAAGTTCAGGGCAAATCTCCGGCGGCACGCTCAATCACCCGGCGATGTTCCTTTCGCTGAATGTCCTTGGCTCAGTCGTGCTCGACTTTACGACAAACCGGCTCGACCTCCAGTTCATCGACTCCGTCGGGTCGGTGCGGGATACATTTGCCATCGTGAAGTCCGCGGCTGTGCCACCGCCCGCGCCGACCGGGCTGGCCGCTGCGCCGGGCGACAACCGTGTCGATCTCTCCTGGAACGCCTCTGGCGGCGCCACCAGCTACAACGTCAAGCGCGCCACGGTCAGCGGCGGCCCCTACACGCCGATTGCCACGAACGTGGCCACGACCAGTTACGCCGACACCACCGCGGTCAACGGCACGACTTATTATTACGTGGTGAGCGCCGTGAACGCGGCCGGCGAAAGCCCCAACTCGAACCAAGCCAGCGCCACTCCCGCGCCGCCCACGCCTCCCAACCCGCCCACCGCGCTGGCCGCCCGCGCGACCGGGAAGAAAAAGATTCAACTCACGTGGGTTCAGTCCACCAGCCCCAATGTGACGCAGAACAATATCTATCGGGCAACGGTTAATGGGGGACCCTACGGGCTCATTGCCACCATCCCCGCTGCCACTTCCTACAACAACAGCGGACTGACCAGCGGCACGACCTACTACTACGTCGTGACTGCGGTGAACAGCGCGGACCTTGAAAGCGCGGTCTCCAACCAGGCCTCCGCCGCCGCCCGTTAAGCGCGCTCTCCATGAGCGGCAGCGTAGGGCAGGCGTCTCGCCTGCCCTGCGCCGAAGGCGCGTTCACGTTCGGCCGCTTCGCGGCCGGGGTAGGCGAGACGCCTGCCCTACGTTGCAACCGCGCCGGTTCCTGCTCGCGATGCGCGGTCGTCAAACCGTGGAGGCACTCCATGAAGGTTTGGCTCCAAGCGCCGGAAGCGCCGTGCTTCCCGTCACTTCCCGCCGCCGTCGCGTTGCCCGAGGCGCTTCTCGAGTTCGCTCACGCGCTTGAGCAACTCGGGCAGGCGCTGAAGGGCGAGAAAAATGCGTTTCATCAGGCGGTCCGGCTGGGCCGGAGTGCCGAACCATTTCTGGCCATCGGGAATGTCATGCATGACGCCCGATTGGGCGGCGATCGTCACCTCGCTGCCGATTTTCAAATGGCCTGCGAGGCCGACTTGGCCGGCCAGCGTGGTGTAGCGGCCGATTTTCGTGCTCCCGGAAATCCCGGCCTGGCCGCACAGGATGCAGTGGTCACCGACCACGACATTGTGACCGACCTGCACAAGGTTATCGACCTTGGTGCCGCGGCCGATGACCGTCGGGCCGAGCGCGCCGCGGTCGATGCACGAGTTGGCGCCGATTTCGACGTCGTCCTCAAGAACGACGTGGCCGATCTGCGGGACCTTGAGGTGCCGGCCCTGGTCGAAGACGTATCCAAAACCGTCCGCGCCGACGACCACGCCGGAGTGAATGCGGACCCGCGCGCCGACCTGCGTGCGGGCGGAGAGCGTCACATTCGGGAACAGTCGAACGTCTTCGGCCAATTGGCAATCGGGCCCGATGTAATCGCCGGCTTCGAGCACGCAACGCGGGCCGATCTTAGCGCGCTCGTCGATCACGCACAGCGGGCCGACGTGCGCCGTCGGGTCCACTTGCGCGGACCCCGCGACGACAGCGGAGGAATGAACGCCGGGAGCGAATTTGCGTTCCGGGAAAAACAGCGGCAATACCTTCGCGAAGGCAACTCGGGGGTTGTTCACGCGGATGAGCACCTTGCGTGTCGAGGTGAAGCCGGCCGAAACGAGAATCGCCGATGCGGCGCTTTCTTCGGCTCGGTGGAAGTAATCTTCGTTTTCCGCGAACGTGAGGTCGCCGGGCCGCGCCGCGTCCGCAGGCGCGAAGCCCGCCAGCGGGACGGTGCTGTCCCCGAGCACGTCGCCCTGAAGGTGCTTTGCGATATCGGCGGCGGTGTAGGTCATTTCGGTAATCAGTAATCAGTAATCAGTAATCAGTGTTCAGCGAGGGCCGCCGGACGAGCCACATCGCCGACTGTTTACTGAATACTGATTACTGATTACTCGTTTTGCCCCAGACTTCCGCTTTTGCACGCCGCCGCCCCAAGTCCATTGACTTGAAAACAGGCCCTCACTATAAAGCTGGCGACATCACAATCAACATTCTTTACGATCAGCGGACACCTCTCACTCACCCACTATGAGCAGGAAAATTCGTTACGGCATGGTTGGCGGCGGACGCGGAGCGTTCATCGGCGCGGTGCATCGCATCGCGGCGGCCATGGACCAGCAGATCGACCTGGTTTGCGGCGCGTTCAGCAGCGATCCAGAGCGCAGCAAGGCCAGCGGCGCGGACCTGTTCCTCCCCGCGGGCCGCTGTTACGGCACGTTCGAAGAGATGATTCGCGGAGAAGCGAAGCTGCCCGAAAGCCAGCGCATGGACTTCATCGCCATCGTCACGCCCAACCACGTGCACTTCCCGCCGGCGAAGATGGCGTTGGAAAACGGTTTCCACGTGTTGAGCGACAAGCCGGCGACCTTCAACCTCGCCGAGGCGAAAGAACTCGCTGGGCTCGTGAAGAAGACGGGGCAGCTCTACGGCTTGACTCACAACTATACCGGCTACCCGCTCGTCAAGGAGGCCCGCGACATGATTCGCGCCGGCAAGCTGGGCACGATTCGCAAGGTCGTCGTCGAGTACCCGCAAGGTTGGCTCGCCACCCGTCTCGAAGCCACCGGCCAGAAACAGGCCGGCTGGCGCACGGACCCGAAACGTTCCGGCGCCGGCGGCTGCGTCGGCGACATCGGCACGCACGCCGAAAACCTCGCCGAGTACATCACCGGCCTGCAGATCAGCGAACTGGCCGCCGACCTGACCAGCTTCGTCAAGGGCCGCGAGCTGGACGATGACGTGAACGTTCTGCTGCGCTTCGGTGGCGGCGCGAAGGGGGTTCTGCACACGTCGCAGATTTCCGTGGGCGAGGAGAATAACCTCAATATCCGCGTTTACGGCGAGCTGGGCGGCATCGAGTGGCACCAGAAGGAACCGAACACAATGCTCGTCAAATGGCCCGACCAGCCGATGCAGGTCTATCGCGCCGCCAACGGCTACCTCGGCGCCTCGGCCAAGGCCGCGACGCGCACGCCCCCCGCCCATCCCGAGGGCTACCTCGAAGCGTTCGCGAACATCTACCGCAATTTCGCCAACCACATCCGCGCCCGGCTCGAAGGACGCAAGCCGGCCAAGGACGATCCCGCGCTCGATTACCCAAAGGTCGAAGACGGCGTGCGCGGCATGGCGTTCATCGAGGCCGTCGTGAAGTCCTCGAAGAAGAACGCGGCGTGGACCAAACTCGAAGTCTGACCCTTGCGGAGATGTAGGCCGGCTAGTACTTTCCTGGGGAATGAAACTTGGCAGCGTAGAGGCCGCACTGAATAAAAGGCCGTTTCGGCCCTTTGAAATACGGGTTGACGGTGAAGTCATCCGCGTGAGCCATCCGGAACAAGTTCTCTTCGCTGAGCGCAAGACCACGCTGATTGTTGTCGACCCGGAGGACCACGTGCACATTCTGGATGTGGAGCAAATCACGAAAGTCCGCCTGCTTCCGCGGCGCGGCCCTGCCGGCACCGCATCGGGCACATCCCTGCCTTCCTGAAAATCCTCTTGTTCTGTTCTCGGTCCCGAGACGTCCTGTTGCAATCGTCGCTGTCTGCCTGCACCTGAATACTGAACACTGATTACTGATTACTGGCCTCCTCTCCTCAGCGCGCCGAATCCTTCGGCGACACCGCCTTCCTCGATGGGGTTCGCACCGGCGCGTTGGTCGCCTTCTCCTTGAACGCCGAGCGCAGCAGCCAGTGACGCTTGAGGCCCTGGACCATGTGGTCGGTGTCCACGACGAGCTTCGACAGGTCCGAAAGGATGTTCGTATTCGCGTCGACCTGGCGATGGAGGTTGCTGGTGATGCCGGCCAGTGCTTCGAGCGCGCGATTGAGCGAAGTTGCGAGTTCGGTAATGCGAGCGTCCGTGTTCGTGAGCATGAGGTTCGCGCTGGCGAGCGTCCTGCTCGCGTTCGTGAGCGTGCCGCTGAGCTGCGCGTTGACGTTTGTCGGCAACAGCCACTCGCCGAGCGAGCCGCGGGCGTTGGTCAGGTTGCCGGAAATGACCGTCAGGTTGTGGACCAGCGGTCGGGCGTCGGCCAGGAGGTCGTCGGCGGCCGCCGTGGCGCGGGCGGCGTGCGCGAGCGTTTCGTTGAGCCGGTTGGTCAGCGCCAGGAAGTTCGGGATGGCCGCCTGGACCTGATCGATCACCTGGTCGAGCCGTTCGGTGAGTGCGGCCGATTCGTTGGGCGGCAGGAAATAGCCTTTGCGGATTTCCGGATCCTTGAGATCGAAAAGGACATAGCGGCCTTTCTTGAAGCTCCAGATGTACTTGGGGAATTTGAAACTGGTGGTCTTGTCGAGCACCTGGAAGTTGCCGACGCCCCCTGCCTCGAAGCGGCGCAGCAATTCCGCCGTGATTGCCAGGCCCGGCTTGGCCAACCGGTTCGTTCCGGACTCGTCGTAAATTTCCTGCCCGATGAAGACACTCGTCGATCCGACGTATTGCCGGGCCTCGGCGACGCTCGCTTCGCGAACGTCGTGAAGAACGTAGCTGGGTGCGCCGTTAGTGCCTTTGGTGACCTCGATGGCGCGGTTGCCGAGAAAATCGCCCGCGCCGACTTTTGCTCGCGAGTCCTCCCACAGATAGCCGTCGTGAGGCTCCCGGACGATGAACGCGACAAAGACGTTGTAGAGCGCGTCCTCCGGCGGCATTGGCACGATCTTTGTGATCTCGCCGATTTCAAAACCCATCATCTTCACTTTGTCGCCCACTTTCAGCCCGGCAGCGTTGTCCACGAACGTGTAATACGGCAGCTTGCGCATATACCAGCCTTTGGTCCGCGCCATTTGGCGGATGTAAAAAATCAGTCCGACGAGCACGAGCAGCGTGGCGAGCGAAACGAAAATCCCAACCCACCGCTCGAGCCGGCTGAGGCGCGTGCGAAGCTGGGGAGTCAGGTCCTGGAGGGGCATGAAAGCCAATCAAGTCTGCCACGGGCGCAACAGTTCATCGAGCATCGGTTGGCGTTGCGCGTCGAGCGCCGGCCGGTCGCCCAGCGCGACGAAGCTGCTGTCCTGCAGCAGCGCGAACTGCCGCGCGCTCCTCCGCCACGGACGGAGGTCGTTGCCGGTCACCACGAGCGTGAGCGGCCGGCCGTCGAGCAACGGATGCCCGGCGGCCAGCGCCTCAAGCTTTTCGATCCACCAGGCGGCGTCGCGCGGGTCGAGGCCGGAGAGCGGATCGTCGAGCAAAAGCAGTTCGGGCTTCAGCGCCAGGGCGCGGGCCAGGCCGAAGCGCTGCTGCCAGTTGCGGCTCACGTCACCGGGCCGATGCCCCGCCCACGGCCCGAGGTCCGTCAGCGCGATGAGCGCCTCGATGCGCCCGGCGGGTTCGGCTTCCTCGCGTCCCAGGTGGTAGCGCAACGGCAGCGCGACGTTCTCCGCCAGCGTCAGTTCGTGCAGCAATTGGCCGCCGTCGAAGACCAGTCCGACTTTGCGCCGGATGGCCAGGCGCTCGTCTTCCAGGAGCGCTTCGGCCGTTTCGCCGAACCACCGGCAGTCACCCCGCGCCGGCCGCGACAACCCGCCGGCCACGCATAGCAAGTCGGTCTTGCCGGAGCGGAGCAGTCCGCCGATGGCCCAGTAATCGCCTCGACCCACCGTCCAGTTCACGTCTTCCAGCAACACCTTCGACGGATCGCGCAACGCGGAGATGGCGACGCCGCGCATTTCGAGCACGGGAACCTTTGTATCAGCGTTGTCGGCCGGCGCGGTCATCGGAGTCAGAGGGCCAGGTAGAGGATGATGAACAGCGCGTCGAGCACCGCGCAGGCGATGATGCTTTGGCCGACGGCCTGGACCGTTGCGCGCGACACGCCCGAGAGCGCCAGCGGCTGCGCCAGACCGTGGAAACATGTCACGATGGCGATGGTCGTGCCGAATGCGCACGTCTTGGCCGCCAGCAACACGAAGTCCAGTCCGCTCAACGCCCCGGTGAGCTGGCGGAAGTAGTCCCCGGGCGTCAATGGCACGTCCTGGAGGAACGCCCATAGGTAGCCGCTCAGAATCGCGCCGAGGATGAGATACACCGTCAGCGAGAACATTCCCAGCGCCATTCCAACCACGCGCGGCACGACCAGGTAATGGATCGGATCGATGCCGAGCGATTCGAGCGACTCGACCTCGCCCTGCGCCCGGGCCGTGCCGAGCTCGACGACGTTCGCTGCGCCGGCGCGGCAGAGCACGAGCGCCGCCGCCAGCAGCGGGCCCAGTTCGCGCACGACTGCCGAGACCATCACCGTGCCGAGCAGGTCCGTCACGCCAACCTTGCTGAGCAACGATACGGTCTGCCCGATGACAATCAGCCCGAGCGCCAGAGCCAGGAAGCTGGCGATGGGGAGGAGAAACAGTCCCGAGCGGGCCAATTGCGCGAACATCATCGGCCGGATGACGAGCTGCGCGGCCCCAAACTTCCGCAACAGCACACCCAGCGTGATGAGCACGAACGCGCCCATCCCTTGCAGCGTATCGATGAACCGCAGCAGCTTGCGTCCAACGAAATTGACGTACGACCGCGGCAGCGGCGCGCGCCACAGCAGCGCGGTGTCGGACTCGGCGATGGGCGTCGCGGTTCCCTTTTGCACGGCGGAAAGGCTAGGATTTGAGCGTCGGCATCCGGCTCATGCGGGCACCGGCAGCGAGACGGGCAGCAGAAGATTCAAGGCCTTGGACTTGCGTTTGAAAACGCGGCGCAGCGTCGGGGGCAACGGGAGTTTCTCGGACAGATACACTTCCAGGAGAATGCGTGCGTTGGCTTGGGCCAGTTCCATCGTCTCGATGCGCGTGCGCCCTTGCACCACCAGACCAGGCAGGTCCGGGCTCGTCACAAGGAATCCGCCCTCCTGGAGCACCTCCAGCTTAAGGTTGAGCACGATTTCAGTTTCCATCCGATCAACTTACGTTGGCCTTCCGAGTTGATCAATGACGATTCCGGCGAGGGGTCAGTCCTAACAATCGACAATGATTGGGCTGAATTCATTTGGGCAGCCACCGATTCGTCGAGTGCCAAACGCCGCTGTTGGTGCCCATCGCCCGCCACAGTGCGATCCAAGCCTGCCTCATCGGTTTCTTGCGGCACAAGTGCACGGGGCGAGGTGCTGCCGATTGTCGACTGTCAGAAGTGACCCCTTTAAGACCCCTTTACTTTATGGAGCTGTCACAATTCTCTCCGTCACTCTGTTACGGCTACATCCATTTTAGCCAACTGGAATCCAATTCCGCGCCAGAACTCCGTCGGCTCGCCGGGACGAAAGCAGATCCCGTTGTCATCTGGGATTGCCAAGACGAAATCGCCAGTGCCGTCACCGAAGACCCAACCACCACCGACGAGCAACGCACAGTCGTCGCGCCACTCGGGTGGCATCGGGTCGGCTAGGAATAGGTAGGCTTCCCAGAAGTCGAGTAGGTCTCGATTGATGAAGGTGTCCCACCAAGCTCGCCACTCGGGAGACGTGTTGGCACGTTCCAGAGAATCTACCTTGAAGCCCAGCAACTGTTTTTGCTCGCCCGTAACGTGGCTCAGATGGACAAGACTTCCAGCGGGCGCGAATCGCCGTCGGTTGACGAGCAACGGAACGTCCACGCGAGGCAAGCTGAGATGGGCGGCGCGCAAACGTCGCCCATCTCGGAAAACCAGAAAAGTCTTCGTCATCTCAACAGGTAGTTTAGCACAATGTTGCCTGAGCCGGGCGCAAGGTCGTTGCAGCGCCCCGACAGGATAGCGGCGCTGCCGGTCTCATCATCGGCGATGCCGATGTCGTATGAGTAGTCCTGCATTGCACTGAGGAAATCCGCAGCGATTGTGTCAGCGTTGGCGAGGATGATGATGCCGCCAAGGAAAGGCAGGATGCGGTTGACGGCTCTGCCAAATCGCCGCGCCAGCGATTTCCCTACGGCGGTCAAGCGAGTGAACTGAGTGTGAATCTGGTTGAGGCGAATCTTCATGTACCGCTCAAGCGTGATGCCAGGAGGCGGCTGCCGAACGCCAGTGTTGACCTCTTGGATGAGTTGAAATTCCTTTCGCAACTGTTCGCTGGCGACCTTCTCGTAATAGTCCAAGACGTGCTCGGGGAGCTGGTCCACCCTGGCTTGGTCTGGCAAACTGAGTCTCCCCAAGTCCATTTCGGTGCCTTCGCCGAATGCGTCGCGCAACGCTGCTCTCTCTGCGTCAGTCAATTCTTGCCCAGGATTGTCCGGCCCTCCCTGCGGTGCGAAGAACGGGTCGTAGTGGATGAAGGTGGAGTTCCAATTGAGCCGCAGCAGGCCGGGCGACGGTTCGGTTGTGACGAGGCCGTCGGCCGTGATGTTGTTATTGCAGAAAAGGAGCGGTCCCAAAATGTTCTGGCGGCCCGGAACGGGCGTGAACTGAATGTTGTACTCGCCCGACAAGACCAAGCCATCGGTGAGAGGCGGCAACGCCCCGCTGTCAGGCACCAGAGGGTCACTGAACACCATGCACTCGGTGAAATCGTCGTCTCCATCTCCATCGGTATCTTCCGCGCCATCGCCGATTCCGTCGCCATCGCTGTCCATCTTGAGGATGCTGTGGCCGAT
>WNGA01004276.1_pt2 | contig 39107 bp, 32 predicted proteins | sample 5400061 | NCBI WGS metagenome assembly WNGA01 (sample SAMN13153366, study PRJNA577476) | soil metagenome | isolation source: 100 cm soil or saprolite under grassland replicate 2 | place: USA:California | collected 2016-06-15
AGCGCGACCGCTTCGCGATAAGTCTGCCTGATCGCTCCTTCCACCAGCCTGACCTGCTCCGTGAAGGCGATGCACGCTTCCTGCGACCGCGGATCGGCAAACGAGTCCCCCACCCGCTGCATCTCCTCGATCTGCGGCTGGTGGATCTGGATCAACTCATCGAAATTGATGCACGTTTTCATGCTGTTCCGAGGATAAGCCGTGCGCTTGGCTCACGCAATCAACTGTTTCACCACACTCCCATAAACATCCGTCAACCGGAAGTCGCGGCCGTTGTAGCGGTAGGTCAGCTTCTCGTGATCGAAACCGAGCAGGTGCAGAATCGTCCCGTGCAGGTCGTGGATATGGACTTTGTTCTCCACGGCGCGGTAGCCGGTTTCGTCGGTGGCGCCGTAGGCCTGGCCGCCCTTCACGCCGCCGCCGGCCATCCAGAGGCTGAAGGCGCGGCCGTTGTGATTGCGGCCGGGGGTGTTACCGGCGGCGTTGCCGTCCGCGCTGGGCGAGCGGCCGAACTCGCCGCCCCAGATGACGAGCGTGTCTTTCAACATACCCTTCTGCTTGAGGTCGGTGAGGAGGGCGGAGAGCGGCTTGTCGATCTCGGTGGCCTTACCGCGCAGTGCGACTTCCAGATTGTTGTGGTGGTCCCAGCCGCCGTGCCAGACTTGCACGAAGCGCACGCCCTTTTCGAGCAGGCGCCGGGCAATGAGCATCTGGCGGCCTTGCTGCGTGTTCGTGCCGTAAAGCTCCTGCGTCTCCTTCGATTCCTTGCCGATGTCGAAGGCGTCGGTGGCTTCCATCTGCATCTGGTAGGCGAGTTCGTAAGCCTGGAGTCGTGCCTCGAGTTGGCCGTCTTTCTTGAGGTTCTGCGCGTGGACTTCGTTGAGTTGATGCAGGAGGTCGAGTTGCTTGCGCTGTTCAGGGAGGGAGACGTACTGGCTCTTGATGTTTTCGATGAGCTTGTCGATTTGCGTGTTCGAAGTGTTGACGCTCGTGCCCTGGTAGGCGCCCGGAAGGAAGGCGCAGCGGAGGTTGTCCGCGCTGGTGCCGCCGGGGGCCAGCGAGATGAAGCCGGGAAGGTTCTGGTTTTCGGTGCCGAGGCCGTAAGTGACCCACGAGCCGACGCTCGGCTTGACCAGCCGCAGCGAGCCGGTGTTCATCATGATCGTGGCGGCGGTGTGGTCGGGGATGTCGGTCCACATCGAACGGATGACCGCCAGATCATCGATATGCTTGCCCAGGAGGGGAAAGACTTCGCTCACCTCGACGCCGCTCTTGCCCTTCTTCTCGAACTTGAAGGGCGAGGCGAATCCGGTGCCGCCGCCGCTTTCGCCGGGCAGCGATTTGTCGTCGAACTTGTCGAGCGCGGGCTTGGGGTCCCACGTGTCGATGTGCGAAGGCGCGCCGCTGGCGAAGATGTGGAGGACGCGTTTGGCCTTGGGCGCGAATTGCGGCTGGCGCGGCGCCAGAGGCGAGTAAGCATCCGGCGCAGCCAGGCCCTCGGGCGCGGGCAATACGCCCAGGCCGACGAGGCTCGTGAGGGAGAGCGCGCCGAATCCCAGGCCCATCCGGTTGAGGAATTGGCGGCGTGTGAAAATCAGGTCCTCCGGACGATTCTCGCAGTCTCTACAGGTTCGCTCGAGCATAACTTTGGATGTAGCGGTCGCGGCGGGGCCAACACAGGAAGCCCTTCACCACGCGGTTTTCCACGGTTCTGTGCTTTGGCGGACAATAGCAAAAAATGGCCGCCTGACAATACTCAACTTCAGTTGTCTTCCTTGATGCTCGAAACCTTCCCGGCGACGGCCCTGGCCCCCTTGGGGTCCAGCACGAGCGCCCGGAAACGCCACTCCTGGCGCGGTTCGATGACTTGGGTGTAGTCGCTGGCTTTCCCGGCCGGCTTCCCATTGGCGTCGGTCAACTCGAGTTCGACCCTCACGCCGAATCGTTGCTGGTCGGACGTATTTTTGATGGTGCCGACGGCGTGAACGAGGCTGCCGGACTTGGCCTTTTCCAGCGTCACAGTGCCCGGTTTCAAGTCGTCGATGGATTTCGGTCTTTTCGGCTCAGCCGCAACAGGAATGCCAGGCTCCATCGGCTTGCCAGACGGTGGATTCGTGGCCGGATTTGTGGGAGTCGATGGATCTGTGGCTCGATTCGTCAGTGCCGACTTCGCGACCGGCGCCTCGGCTTTCTTCGAGCCAGGGCCCGCCATGAAATACCAAGCACCCCCGGCCAGCGCCGCCAGGACCACTAGCGATATCGCCCCGGCCAGCAAGCGCGATTTCTTTCCATGGCCGCATTGGGGACACGCAGCGGCGTCGGCAAGCGAGGCTTGCGGGACGACAGGGGACGCCAACGTGGACCCCAGCGGCGGCGCGGAACTTCCAGTCCCTACTTCGGGCGGCGGCAACGGCACATCGGCGGCGAGTGTCTCCGCCGATTCGGACAGTAGAGTCTCCTGTCCGCAATGGGGACAATGGATCTTCAAACCGACGCCCTGCGCGGGGAATTCAATCGGGCTGCCGCAACTCTCACAGTTGCACCTCAGGAATTGCTGGTCGTTCATGCTCGAAGCGGCCCCGAACGGCGTGCGGAACAGCGGCTGGCCGGGGACGCACCAGTGAAACACACAAGCGCAGCCGAGTTCAAGCGGGAGCGAGGAAGCTTGCAAAAGTAGGGCGGGCGTCTCGCCTGCCCTGCGCCGAAGGCGCGTCCCGTTTGGCCGCTTCGCGGCCAGGGCAGGCGAGACGCCTGCCCTACGTTGCGCGGCATTGCGACCGCTTTCCAAGCCGTCCCGCGCCGTGTAAGTTCAGGGTGCTTTGCAAGATTCCGCTTTGCGTCCCTCCCGCCTCCTGTGCGTCTGCCTTCTTGGTGCGCTCTTCGGACAGGCCGCCGCGACCGCTTCCGAAGCTCCGGGCACCCGCCGTATGGCCGAACGGCTTCAACACATTATCCAGCGCGTCGGCCCCGAGCGCAATCCGTACGCCAACCGTGCCCGCGCCGACTTCGCCCGCGACGCGCTTGGCGAATTGCGCGGCGATCCCGAGCGCGAGATGGACTTGCAGCTCATGCTCGCCCACGAATCGCTCCAGGGCGGCGACAGTGCCACCGCCGCGCAATCCTTCCGCAAGCTCATGGAACTCCTCGCCCGGCACAGGCCCCAGGTGCTCGCTACCAACCGCACCCGGCTTCGACTTTACCTGGCGCAAAGCTTTCTCCGCCTCGGCGAGCAGCAGAATTGCCTGACCAATCACACCACGGAATCATGCCTGTTGCCGATTAGTGCCGCCGGCGTACATCGACTGCCGGCTGCCTCGCGGTCCGCCATCGCAGTCCTCAACGAGCAACTGGCCGAATTCCCCAACGACATTTCCGCCCGCTGGCTGCTGAACATCGCGCACATGACCGTCGGCGAATACCCCGACAAAGTCCCGCCTCGCTGGCTCATCGACCCGAAGCTCTTCGCGTCCGAGTACGATCTGAAGCGGTTCACCGACGTGGCAGGGGGTCTGGGCCTCGACGTGGACGATCTGGCCGGCGGCGCCATCGCCGAGGATTTTGACGGCGACGGTTATCTCGATCTGATGTGTTCTTCGATGCACTGGCAGGGCCAGCTTCGCTACTTCCGCAATGGACGCGACGGCACCTTCTCCGAGCGCACCCGCGAAGCCGGGCTGCTCGGTGAAGTTGGCGGGTTGAACATCATCCATGCCGACTACAACAACGACGGTTTTCCCGACGTGCTCGTTCTGCGCGGGGGCTGGCAGCGGGACCTCGGGCGCTTCCCCAATTCGCTCCTTCGCAACAACGGCGACGGCGCCTTCACCGACGTGACCGAGGAAGCCGGCCTGCTGAGCTTTCATCCGACGCAGACGGCCGCCTGGTTCGACTTCGACGGCGACGGCTGGCTCGACCTGTTCATCGGCAACGAATCCACGCCCGGCGAAACGCATCCGTGCGAACTCTTTCGCAACAACCGCAACGGCACGTTTACCGAGTGCGCGAAGCAGAATGGCGTCGCCGTCATCGCGTTCGTGAAGGGCGTCGCCGCCGGCGATTACAACAACGATGGCCGGCCCGACCTCTACCTCTCGATTCAACAAGGCCCCAATATTCTCTTTCGCAACGACGGTTCCGCCGCAAACCGCGGGAGCAACGCCTGGACCTTCTCCGACGTCACCGCCGACGCCCGCGTCGCCGCGCCGCGCGACAGCTTCGCGACGTGGTTCTTCGACTACGACAACGATGGGTGGCTCGATTTGTTCGTCGCCAGCTACTGGATCGAGAGCGTCGGCGCCGTGGCCGCGGATTATCTCGGCCTTCCCTCAAAGGGAGCGCGCCCGCGCCTCTACCGGAACAACCGCGACGGCACCTTCACCGATGTGACCGCCGCCGCGAAGCTCGACCGCGTGCTGCTCGCGATGGGCTCCAACTTCGGCGACCTCGACAACGATGGCTGGCTGGACATTTATCTCGGCACCGGCGACCCAGAGTTCAGCACGCTGGTGCCCAATCGCATGTTCCGGAACGCGCACGGGAAATTCTTCCAGGACGTGACCACCGCCGGCGGTTTCGGCCACTTGCAAAAGGGCCACGGCATCGCGTTCGCCGACTTTGACAATGACGGCGACCAGGACATCTACGAAGTGATGGGCGGCTTCTATGCGGGCGACAACTACCGCAACGTGCTCTACGAAAATCCGGGCTTTGGCTGGCGCTGGATCACTTTGAAGCTGGAAGGCGTGAAGTCCAATCGTGCCGCGCTCGGCGCGCGAATCAAAGTGACCGTGAAGACCCCCGCCGGCCCGCGGGCCATTCACAAGACTGTGAGCACCGGCGGCAGTTTTGGCGGGTCGCCCTTGCGCCAGGAGATCGGCCTGGGCGACGCGCTGGCCATCGAGTCGGTCGAAATCACCTGGCCCGCGACGGGCCACGTGCAGGTATTGAAAGACCTTCCGCTCGATCACTTCTACAAAATCCGCGAAACCGACGCAGCCGCGACGCCGTGGCCGTTGAAGAAGCTCAAGTTCGTCCTGGTGCCCGACAAGGTTTGCGGGCCGCCGCAGTGGGCGAGGTGACAGTGGCTGAGGCCAAATCAATCGCCACCGAGCAACAACCGCAGCAAAGCCCGTTGCTCCGCCAGAAGCCCCTGTTGTTCTTCAAGCAACGACGCCTTTCCCCGGTGCAAATGTGCCAGTAACTGAATGAGATCGCGATAGCGCTCCAGCAGCCGAAGTTCCTCGATTCGCTGACGGCGATGCACGCGCCACGCCACTAGCGGCGCACGATTCAATCGCAACCGACGGATGGTGAATGCGCCCACGGTCGTCACCGCGTGGAGCTGGCCGTCGTCGAGTTCTATGAAGTGCTGGTCGGCCCGTTCCTGGCGCGGATTCCAAAGCGGTGGCTCTTGAGGAGACGACTGCCAATAGTCGCACTTGTATTGATTGCACCGGAAGCAGCAGTAAACGAGGTTGTCGACGTTGTCCGTGCCGCCCTTTGCCTTCGGCTGAAAGTGGTCAACGGTCAGGCGCCCGCCGGTGTCCGTCTCGGTGACGCCGCAAAACTCGCAGGAGAATCCTGCCCGCTGGCGCACCTGTTCCCACGTGGCCGCGAGAACGGTCATGCCGGCTGCGGGGCCGGACGTTGCGCCACGCGTTCGCGGAGCGCGGTCACCTCACGTCGCAGCGTTTCGTTGGCGCCGGCCAGATTTTGAATATCGGCCGCCACCGCCTGCATCTGCGCCAGCGCTTCGGCGACTTGGCTGCGCAGCGCGTTGGCGGCGCTTTCGCCATAGCTTTGGCCAAGACTCTGGCTCTCGGTTCGGTCCTGTTGGCTGTACCACTCGTCCAGTTGCGCCTGCTCTTGTGCCGTCAGCGTCGCGCCCCGTGTGGCTTTGTCGTGCAATTGTTGACCCAGTTCATCAGCAATCATGTGGCCTTTCAGATTAAGACGCGCAAGCAAGTCAGCCGCGTTACCCATGCCTGTTATTCACGCCGTCAGAATATCGGGCGCAGGCCGTTGCCTCAAGCCCCCAGTTTTCGCCCGAAAACGGGTCAATCCTCGCTATTGTGCTCCTGCCTTCGGGCGACAGCAAGCAGGTGCGAGAAAGGGTTTCAACTGATGCTTTCATCAGTGTGAAAAGTGAGGACTCAACCTTAAGGGCGTCTCGCCGCTTCCGGAACCGCCGGATCCATCAGCCGGCGCAATTCCTCGCTGGGGCCACCGCCGAATTGTTTCCAGAAAAGTTCCTTGAACGGGTTCACCTTCGGACCAGCGGCGTTCTCCTTCACTGGCAGCGTTGGCTTCGTGTCCATTCGTGGTTTCCAATGGCCGGCTCAAAGCAGATTCCGGCACGCGAAGATCTGGACGTGATAGAAGACGCGCTTGTTGTGCTTCACTTCGACGACACCCATGGGCGAAACTGATTCAAACTCGGCGAGCAACGACACCGGCGGTTGATATGGCTCGTCGTCGAGCACGAAGAAAATCGCGTTCTGACCCTTGCGGTATTCGTGGTACCGGTACTGCGGCCAGAAAAAGAACTGGCTCTTGGGGATCTGTTTGCTGACCCGAGCGTAAACAAGCGGCGAATCCGGCAGGCCGGCGCGCGCTTCGGGCAGGTAAAAAGCGACCTGGCTCGCCGGCCCGTAATGCGGCGTGATGATGAAAACCTTCTGCCCCTCGGCGAGCAGCTCGGCCCGCGCCCGGCCGACGGCCTCGGCGATGCCCTTGATGCCTCGCACGCGCCGAAGCACATCCCACTCCACCGGCAGCGTGACGCCCGCGGCCTTTCGCGTGAGATCGGTTTCGTGCAGGAACGGCAGCGCCGCAAATCCGAGCACCATCGCCGTCACCAGCCACCCTTTCACGCCACGAGCGCCCTCCCGCCAGCGTTGATCCCAGTAGACGGCCATGAGGCAGAACATCGGAACGACCGCACAGACGATCCAGTTTGGCTGGACGCGTGTCCGCAGCGTGAGCAGCCAGTAACCGAGAAAGACCGGCGCGCCCATCGAAAAGAAAAAAGTCAACAACGGGTCCTTCCGCTCCGGGGCCCACATCCTCGCCATCGCCCAGAGGCACGCAAGAAAGAGCACCGGATTCAGCAACCCTGCTTCGGCCAAAAAAAAATCGCCGATATAGTCGGGCGTCGGCTTCCACGGTTTTTCGAGCCGCGCGTTCGTCCAAAGGTGGTTCAGAGTGATCCAATCGTGCTCGGCATTCCAAATCACGACCGGCAGCGTGCAGACCGCGAAAACGACCCACGCGAGCCACGGCCCTGGACGGCGCAAATGAACGCGCGCCGGCTTCCAAAGCACGAAGAAGATCGCCCAACAGCCGATTTGAAGCAGCGCGGTGTACTTGCTGAGGAATCCCAGGCCCATCCAAAGGCCGGCCCAGAGCCATTGCGCGGTCGTTCCTTGCGGCTGCACCGCGCGCCAGCCCACGACCATCGCCGCCGTCCAGAACAGCGCCAGCCACGCATCAATCGTCATCAGCACGCTGCCGGCCAACAGCATCGGCGTCGCGGTGATGGCCAGCACAAGAATCAACCCCAGCCGCGCGCTGGCAATACGCGCCATGAAGCGCAGCAGCATCAGGCTCGTCGTCGCGGCGATGACGGGTGAAAAGAACCGCACGCCGAAGGCCGTATCACCCCAGAGGTGCGTTCCGAGCCAGTGGGCGTACGCGATCAGCGGCGGCTTGCTCCAATAGGAGAGCGCGAGGTGCTTCGACCAGAGCCACTGGTAAGCTTCGTCTTCGCTCAGTTCTATCAGGCTGCTGCCAATGTAAAAGAGCCGGACCACCAGAAAGACCGCAATCAGCAGGTAGCCCAGCCGGAGATATTGCGCTTCGCGCAACGCAGGTTCCGCTTCGGGGGCCGCGGTGGAGGGCGGACTTTCCGCGATTTGGCCTCCCCGCACCAACAGCGTCGGCACGCGGCGCCACCAGAGCGGAAACCAATCCTGCCCCACGCGCCGCCACAGTGCCTCCAACGCCAACAAAAACGCCGCCGCAGAACCGGCCCCGACCGCCGCGCCCACCAGCACGTCACTCGGGTAATGGACTCCGAGGTAAACTCGCGAGAACGCCATCGTGATCGCGGCGGGCAGCATGAAGTATCCGCTGCGCGGGTAATAAACGAACGCGATGAACGCGGCGGCAAACCAGAGCGAGGCGTGCCCCGACGGCATGCTGCCGCTGGCGCCTCGGCCCACCAGCACTCGCGCGTCCTCGATGTCGTAGAACGGCCGCAGCCGGCCAATGGCGTGCTTGAGCTGGTCGGTCACCAGCGAGTCGCCCAGCGCCAGCACCAGCCCGAGCATGACCACGAAGAGCCGGCCGCGGACGCCGCCTTTCCAGAACAGCAGCAGTGCCAGCGCGATGAGGGCCGGGATGAACAGGTCGTGGCTGCTCAACTTCGGCATCAGCGCGTCCAGTGCCGGGCAGGCCAGCTTCAGGTTGATGAAGCGGAAAAGCCCCGTGTCGAGCGATTGCAGCCAGTCGGACATTGGCGGGGCAGTGTGGCGGGCGCCTTGCCGATTCCAAGGAGAAAGCAGGGCGGGGAAGGGGGAGAACGCCAGGAATGGCCGCAAAAGAACAAAGCTCGGCGCAGCCGCAACCAAAGGTGAGGCCGCTTTGAACCACAGAGACGCGGCGGACACAGAGAGGCATCCCCCAGCGTTTCTCGGTGACCGCCGCTTCTCTGTGGTTCAATGGCCTTGGGCAATTCCGCGCCGCGCGCGAGGCTCCGGATGGACCGCAGTGCGTAGCACGTAAAGAAGCCTGAAAAACGGCGTGGGCGGCCCACTTCAGGATGGCTGTTCGCTTTACAAATTCAGGCGCCTCGCGGCAAGAAACTGGTCACCAACCGGCGCTCTAAACTGCGAGCTGGGTTGCAACTGGCTACGCTCCAAGCCACACAGGCCGTGGCACGGAAGTTGCGAGCCTTGGCCTTCCTTGGTTCGACGATTTGGTTCACGGAACTAAACGTCCGGACTTCGAAAACGACACCACAGAGAACGTATGTACTGTAGTCATTGTACTTTTCTAAAGCGATGGAGCACGGCCTGGTTGGCTGTGGCCGTGGCACTCTTTCAAACCGCCGCCTGGGCCAATCACGACGAACTGGTATTCTTCGAGCCGGTCACCACGCCCTCCGGTCGGCCCCTGCCCTCGCATGCCCTCGAACACATGGCCCGGCGGGTTCGCGTCGGGGCCAAACTGCTCGAACGCGATCAGTTCCATCTCAATCTATTTCCCGGGCGCGGTTTCCAGGTCCAACGCGATCGCATCGTGGACTACGGCAACGGCGATTTTGCCTGGATTGGCCGTATCGTGAACGAACCGCTGAGCCGCGTCACTTTTGCGTCCCGTGGCGGCGTCATCTCCGGAGTCGTGGATCGCGCGCTCGACAATGGGAACGAATTGTACGAGCTGACCCCCGACGCCGACGGGGGCTATCTCCTCTTCCAGGCCGACGAAGTCAAAATTCCGCAGCGGGCCCCGGGCATTAATCCGGCTTTGGATAACCCATTGGATGCACTGATCGATGAGCCTGACCCAGGCGCGCCGGCCGCGGGGGATATTGTCATCGCGGCCACACCGGCCGTTCAGGATATTATGGTGGTATACACCCCGGCCTCGGTGGCTCGTTACGGCCAGAACGGCATCGAATCGAAAATCCTGCAAGCCATCGCCGATGCCAACGCGGCCTACCAGAACAGCCAGGTGAACGCCCGGCTCAATCTGGTTTACCTGGGCCAGGTCAGTTATACGGAGACGGGCGACATGGGCGCTGCGCTCTCCGCCCTGCAAAGCACGAGTGATGGAAAGCTGGACGAAGTGCACGCGCTGCGCAATCAGTTCGGCGCTGACCTTGTCTGCCTGGTAGATGAGGATGCGAACTACTGCGGCATTGCTTATGTGATGCAGACTGTCAGCACGTCATTCGCGTCCTATGCGTTCAGCGTCGTTTATTCCAGTTGTCTCTCTTCACTGACCCTTCCGCACGAGGTTGGACATAATCAGGGAAACCAGCACGATCGCGCCAACGCCGGCTTCCAAGGCGCCTATCCGTACTCCTATGGCTGGCGCCGCTGCGTGACCGATGGCACGGGTTTCAGGACCATCATGTCCTATTCCTGCTCGGGCGGAACGCGCATCCCTTATTTCTCAAATCCAAACCTTTCACTTAATGGCTATCCGCTCGGCGTGGCTTACGAAGTCGATCCGGCCAATGCGGCCGACAACGTCCGGTCCATGAACAACACCGCTGCCACGATGGCCGCGCTTCGCAATGCGACGGTCGCCCCGCCGGCCGCGCCAAGTGTACTGACGGCCAGCGCCGTGGCCTATAACCAGATTAACCTCACGTGGGCGGACAACGCAGCCAATGAATCGAACTATCACGTGGAACGCTCGCTCAACGGCGGCACTTGGTCTGAAATCGCCACTCTCTCCGCCAACACGGTCAGTTTCAACAGCGGCGGTTTGAGCGCGAACACCACTTATTACTTTCGCGTGCGCGCCTCCAACAGCGCCGGCTATTCAGGTTATGCTAACGTGGCCTTCGCGACGACGCCCTCGGCTCCAACACCACCGAGCCCGCCGAGCGCACCGGCTAATCTCACCGCGGTTGCCATTTCCAGCAGCCAAATCAATCTGGCGTGGAGCGACCTCTCCTCTAACGAGGATGGCTTCAGGATCGAGCGCTCCACCGATGGCGTGAACTTTGTCCTCGCTGCTACATTGGGGGCGAATGTGGCCGCCTACGCGGACACGGGACGGAGCAGTAGCACAACCTACTACTACCGTGTCCTGGCCTACAACACGGGCGGGGTCTCTGCCTACTCGGGCGTGTTCGGAGTCACGACCCCCGCGGCGCCGCTCCCGGCGCCGTCAAACCTGGCCGCCAGTGCGCTTTCGGGAGGCCGAATCCGGCTGACGTGGACACAGACCTCGACCACTGAGAGCGGCTTCGCGATTGAACGCTCGCTTAGCCCGAGCTCCGGTTGGCTTCAGGTTGCAACGGCAGGCCCGAATGTCACGACCTCCACCGACAGTGGCCTGAGCGGCTTGACGACTTACTACTACCGTGTCCGCGCCTACTCCATCGCCGCCTACTCAGCCTACTCGAACATCGCCTCTGCGCGGACCAAGCGACGATGACTTAAGTCAGACCCATATTCGGGGCGCGAGCAGATGGGAGGAGTGATGCGCTTCACGCATTATTCGGTGTGCACGGAGGAGGCGTACTGGCATTGGATGAGATGGTTTTAGGTGTTTCAGCGGGGGAAGGAGCAGCTTCTAAAGTTCGACGTTGGAAGTTCAACGTTCAGAGCAAAGAACGTCGAACTATCAACGTCCAACGTCGAACGAAGGCGTGCAAGTTTGGTCAAACTAAGTCTGACCAAATCAAATCCGTCTCTCATTGATGGGAACAGACTTAAGGCAGGAAGTTCGATGCTACTTCGCCGGCAGCTCGCGGATGCGGATGTTCCGGAACCAGCACTCGTCCCCGTGGTCGGTCAGGAGGATGTGCCCCTGGATGCGCTCGCCAAAACCCTTCGCCTCTTTGAATTTGCTATTGGCGATGGCGGCCTTCAATGCGTCGCTGCCCAGTTCGTATTCGAGCACTTTGTCCCCGTTGAGCCAGTGCTCCACGTGGCGGCCTAGCAGGAGCACGCGCGAGGAGTTCCATTCGCCGGGCGGTTTCAGATGACGAGCTTTGGTCGGAGGGAGAACGTCGTAAAATGAAGCGGTCTGGCGTATCGGGCCCTTTTTGCCGTCGGGATGGCCGTCGTCATCGAGCATCTGGTACTCGTGGCCCGGGGCGCCGGGGCGTTCCTCGGTGACCAGATACTTCAGGCCATTGTTGCCCTCCTTGGTGATGCGCCATTCCCAGCGGAGATCGAAATCGCCAAACTTGCGCTCGGTGACGATGTCGCCGCCGCGGACCTTCGCGAGCTTCTTCAGGATGCCGTCCTCGGCGATCCAGCCTTGCTGGGGCGCGCTCGTCTTCCGGTAACTGCGCCAGCCGGCGAGGCTTTTCCCGTCGAATAACGGCTGCCAGCCTTCCGCCTGATCCGCTGCCTTATCGCCCGCCAGCGCGGGCACGACGAGCCACAGGGCCGCCGCCAGCGCGACCCAAGCTGCCATCCTATATCGTCGCGTGTTCATTCCACGTTTCACGCATCACGTATCACGCAGCACGCGTCACACCCGCTCATAGCCGCCGTATCCGGATGTTGCGAAACCAGGCTTCCTGCCCGTGATGTTGGAAGTCGACATGGCCTTCCTTGCGGGTCATGAATTCCTTCATCGGTGCGAACTTGCTCTTGGCGACCAGCCCTTTGACTTCCTCGCTGCCCCATTCGTATTCCACCATCCTGGCGCCATTGAGCCAGTGCTCGACCCTGCCCTTCTTGAAAACGATGCGTGACTGGTTGAACTCGCCGACCGGCTTGAGGGTCTTGTCCTTCGGCGGTGCGATGAGCGCGTAGAGCGAACCGGCGGAGGTCTTGGGATTGCGTCCGTCGGGATGCTTGTCGTCGTCCAGGACCTGATACTCCGGTCCGGTGTGCCACGGCGCGGCGCCCGTCTCGGCGACGCGATACATCACTCCGCTGTTGCCGCCTGGCGCGACCTTCCACTCGAACTCCAACTCGAAATCCTCGAACTGGTCGACGCTGACCAGATCGACCGCTTTGCCGGGCACCGTTTTTAGGGCGCCGTCTTCGATGACCCACTGCTGGGAGGGGAATTCCTTCATCTTGTAGCCACGCAGCTTGTCGGTCGGCTTGCCGTCGAAGAGGACAATCCAATCCGCAGCCGGCGCAGTGGCGGTCAACCCAAGAAATCCGGTGAGAGTGGAAACGAGGAACAGTTTTTCTAGTTTCATAAGGAGTGCCGGTCGCCGAGTGTGCGTTGCAGGCGGGCCGTTGGCAACTGCCGAAAGTGAACTGCTGAAAGTCAGTGACACCACGGGCCTTAGCCGGCCGGTTGACACGCCCCGCCGATGTGAGTAATTGCAATTCAAGGTTCGCCATTGTGAGCCGAACAACAGAGTAACTGTATGAAGCGCATTTTCCTCTTCGCCGCCACGAACCTGGCCGTCGTCGCGGTCATCGCGGTCCTCGCCACCGTCCTTGGGCTCGACCGGCGGCTGACGGCCGCCCACATCAATTGGCCGGTGCTGCTCGGCTTCTCGGTCGTGGTTGGCTTCGCCGGCTCATTCATTTCGCTGGCCATCTCCAAATGGATTGCCATCCACGCCTACGGGATCAACGTCATTCATGATCCCTCCGGCCACACCGAGCAGTGGCTTTACAACAAGGTCCACGATTTGGCCGAACGCGCCGGCATCGGCAAGCCGGACGTCGGCATCTACGACAGCCCGGAGGCCAACGCGTTCGCCACAGGCATGCGGCGCAACAAGGCGCTCGTCGCCGTCTCCAAGGGCCTGCTCCACCAGATGGATCCCCGCCAGGTCGAAGGCGTGCTGGCCCACGAAATCGCCCACATCGCCAACGGTGACATGGTGACGATGACGCTGCTGCAAGGCGTGCTGAATACGTTCGTAATCTTCCTGTCGCGCGTCCTCGGCTACGTAATCGACATGGCGCTGCGCCGCGACGACGACCGGGGCGGCCTGGGCCTCGGCTACTTCATCGGCTATTACGTCTCGCAAATCCTCCTCGGCATCCTCGCGAGCCTGATCGTAATGGCTTACTCACGCCGGCGCGAATTCCGCGCCGACGCCATGGGCGCGCAACTGGAAGGCAAGGACGCCATGGTCGGCGCGCTCTGGCGCTTGAAGCAGATCTCGGAGGGCGGCGGCGTCTTCGACAATCGTGCCGCCTCCCTCAGCGCGATGAAGATCAGCAATAAGTCCCGCCAGAACCGGCTCATGCGCCTGTTCTGCTCCCACCCACCGCTGGAGCAACGCATCGCGGCGCTTCAGCGGCTCCGGGTTTAGCTTCACGCCAGGATCTCGCGAATCACTTCGCCATGCACGTCGGTCAGCCGGCGTTCGGCGCCGTTGTGATAGAAGCTGAGCCGTTCGTGGTCGAGGCCGAGCAAATGGAGGATCGTGGCGTGCAGGTCGTAAATCGTCGCGACGTTCTCGACGGCCTTGTAGCCGAACTCGTCGGTCGCGCCGTGGCTGAAGCCGCGCTTCACGCCCGCGCCCGCGAGCCAGACGGTGAATCCGCTCGGATTGTGATCGCGCCCGCTCGCGCCCTTTTGAAACGTCGGCATGCGGCCGAATTCCGTTACCCACACCACGAGCGTGTGCTCCAGCAGGCCGCGCGCCTTCAGGTCCCTCAACAGCGCGGCGCACGGCTGGTCAAGGATCGGCGCGTGGATGCTGTATTGGTCCTTGAGCGTCTTGTGCCCGTCCCAGTTGCCAACGCCTTCGCCCATCGCGTAGGCGCCGTTGAACAGTTGCACGAAACGCACGCCGCGCTCGATGAGCCGCCGGGCGAGGAGACAATTTCGGGCGAAACCGGCCTTTAGTTTGTTGCCGTCATTGACGCCGTAAAGTTCGAGCGTCGCGCGGCTCTCGCCACGGAAGTCGCCGACCTCGGCGGCGCTGAGTTGCATGCGCGCGGCCAATTCGTAGCTGGAAATGCGCGCCAGCAAATCGCCATCCGCGGGATGGCGGGCCAGATGCCGCTCGTTGAGCAGCTTCAGGAAGTCGCGCGTGCCGGCCTCGGCGGCGGGCGTGATCTCCTTCGGCGTCGCGAGATTGGGAATGGGCTGGTCGGCATTGAAGGCGGTGCCCTGGAAGACGGCGGGAAGGAACCCTGAGTTCCAGTGATTCGGCCCGACCTGGGGCACGCCGCGCGGATCCGGGATGGCGACGAACGCGGGCAGGTCGCCGTTCTCGGTGCCCAGCGCGTAGCTCACCCACGAGCCCATGCTCGGGAATCCGTCGAGAATGAACCCGGTGCTCATCTGGTTTTCGGCCGGACCGTGCGTGTTGGACTTCGCGGTCATGGAGTGGACGAAGCAGAGATCGTCCGCCAACTCCGCGAGGCGCGGCAGCATGTCGGAAATCATCTTGCCGCTCTGACCGCGCGGCTTGAAGTCCCACAGCGGTTTGTTCAACGCGCCATTCTCGCCCTGGAACGTGACGAACTTTTCGCCGACACCCGGCATCGGCTGGCCGTGGCGTTTCACCAATTCGGGCTTGTAATCCCACGTCTCCAGGTGGCTGCACGCGCCGGAGCAGAAGATGATTAGCACGTTCTTTGCCGCCGGCTCGAAGTGCGGGGCGCGCGGCGCTTGCGGGCGCTGCGGCGACCATTGAGGAGTGATGGGAACTTTGCCGGCCGCGAGAAGTTTCTGTTCCGCCAGCAGCGAAACCAGCGCGACGCCGCCCAGGCCCGTGCCACCGAGGCGGAGGAAGTCGCGGCGGTTCAGGAGCCAGCGGCCGGCGTGACTAATTGGGGCGGGATGCATTGCCTTGATCCGACTTTCATTGCGTCATTTTTTCCGGCGCGGGGAACTCCGCAATGAATCGCAGCGCTTCCTCGATGAAGATTTCGCCGGTCTTCTCCCCGAGACACGTGCGCGAGACGTAGTCGTAGACCTTGAAACTGCTCCAATCGACGCGCGTCAGGATGTAACCGAATGCGTCGTTGGTGAGGCCAAAGAGCAAGTGATGCTCGCCTCGCATGTTGCGCTTGAGGAAATAGCCGATGTTCGGCAGCGCCTCGCCGGGGATGGTGAGGATTTGCGCGTTGCCGATGTTCAGCAAGTTCAACTGCGTGCTCACCCGCGTCGTATCCTTCGTACCCAGGCCTAGCGGCGATGCGGCCATCACCGCACGCAATTGCGGTGAGTCCACCGGGAACGAGATGGTGCGCGCCTCGCAAAGCAGCTTGGGCGACTTTTGCTCCGGCGCGCTCGCCACGATGCGCAGCGCCTCGTCAGCGAGCAGGCGGCCGATGCGCTCGCACTCGGCCCAGGTGCGTGCGTCCTTGCCGTTGGCGGTGCGATTGTCCGCGGTCACCATGCCGCCCTGGGCGCTGTTCATGAAGATGCCGGTGCCAGCTCCTTGCTCAGCCAGGCGCGCATAGAGCGGCCCAACCAGGTCCGGGCTGCAAATTCCGACTCCGGAACCGAGCACTTCCGGGTGGACCGCGTAATTGACGAGCGTGGCCAATGGCTTGCCGTCCGCGCCGAGCGCCTGGATGACATGGCAGCGCGGATCGTAGAGGCGTTCGGCGTAGTAGTTGTAAGCGATTTTTCCCTTCGCTTCGCCGGTCGCAATCTTGAGCGTGGCAGGCTGGAGATGGGTCGCGGCTTCGTTAATCACCTCGCCCATGCGGGCGCAGACGGAGTCGAGATACTTCAAGTCCGCCGCAGTGCCACCCTTGCCGTCGGGAAAGCCGTAGCAGTCCGGCGCGCTGTGCGTGTGCGTGGCGCCAATCAGGATGTTCTCCGGCCGAATGCCTTCGACCCGCGCCCGCGCCTTGTTGCCGAGCACGGACGGAAAGCCGAGAAAATCCGCGCTGACGATGGCGACGGTCGTCGCGCCGTCCGAGAGCACGAGCGCTCGCACGGTGAGGTCGCCCTCTTTGCGCGTCGCCGCCTTCGACGGCCCGATGCCGCCGGACACAGGCAGCAGCGGGTCCGGCGTCACGACGCGCACCGCGATGCCGGCGCGGAATTCCGCGAGAGCACTCGCGGCCGAAAGCATCATGGCAAGCAGCGCAAGGATGACGCCGCGGCGAGGAGAGAGTCGGAATTCAGAATACATAAGCGAACTCGTTTGCGTTGAATAGTGCCCGGCAGAAGGCTGGCAGCCCCTGCTCCCGAATCAAGTTCAAGGCGGCGCCGGATTCTTCGCGCGACGGCTCGCGCTCGAACGCTAGCGCGAAAGCCCGCGCGATTTGCGCCTTTGCTTCGTCACCCGCCTCGCGTCGCAGCCGCTGGGCGAAGTAACCGGCTTGCTGCATGATGAAACTGCTGTTCAACAGGTTCAGCGCCTGCAATGGCGTCGTGCTGCGATTGCGCCTGGGGGCGATCTGCCCGCCATCGGGACAATCGAACGCGCCAAAGACGCCGTCCGGCCGTTGCCGGACGACCGTGCCGTAAACCATGCGTCGAAACGACTCGGGGGTCCACTCACGGCGCGGCGTATAAACCCGGACGTAATTATCGTTCGGCTCGAAGAAGCTGAACCCGGGGCCGCCCATCTTGAGGTCGAGCCGGCCGCTGACCGCGAGGATGCCATCGCGCAGGGGCTCGGCTTCGAGACGGCGCGGCGGGAAGCGCCACAACAGCCGGGCGCCGGCATCCACCGCCAGGCACTCCTGCCGCGGTGCGCTGGATTGCCGGTAGGTGGCGCTGGTGACGATGAGGCGGTGGAGGTGTTTCAGGCTCCAGGGGGGAAGCGTTGAAGCGTTGAATCGTTCAATCGTTGAATCGTTCAATGGGCCGCTCCGGCGCCCATTCTCCACCGATTTAACGATTGAACGATTCAACGCTTCAACGGCCCAAGAAGGGGCCACCAATTCCGCTGCCAGCCAGTCGAGCAATTCCGGGTGCGTCGGCCGTCCGCCGTTGCGGCCGAAATCGCTCGGGGTGTTCACCAGTCCTTCGCCGAAGTGATATTGCCAGAGGCGATTGACGATGACGCGGGCCGTGAGCGGGTTCGCCGGATCCGTGATCCACTCCGCGAGGGCGAGGCGGCGGCGCTGGTTTGCCGTGAGGTTTGTAGCCGCCGACGTGAGGAGGCGGACGGTTTCGACGTTGGAAGGACGTTCCACCGCCTCCTCACGTCGGCGGCTACTGGCGGAGGCGGCGTCGAAACGCACCGGGATGATCCCCAGCGCGCCGGCGCTGACCGCCTCCCGTTTCTGCATCGGGTCGCCGCGGTGCAGGCGGTAGGTCGTCTCCGGATCGGCCGGGAACGTGCCGCCGTAGATCATCGGCGCCTTGGTCAACTCGGCGATGCGAGCCTCGAGATCGGCCCGCTCGGCGTCGAGTTTCTTCGCTGAGGCGGCTTCGGCGGGCGACAGGCCGGCGAAACTCGAGGCCGCCGCCAGATTGCGTCCGGCCACGTACGGCAGGCGATCCTGCGAGGATGCGACCAGCCGCCAGTCGTTGGAGCCGGAGGCCACCTCGATGCGGTAATCCAGCGCCAGACGGTCCGAAAATTTCTGCTCGCGGTCGCGGCCCCAGATGATGCGGCTGATGGTCGTAGCCTCGGGAAACTCCAATTCGACCCAGCCCTTGCCGCGCTCGTTGGAGATCCAGCTTCGGCTGTTGCCCAGCTTGCCGTCATTAAGATGTTCGAGCCGGTGGATGTCCGAGTTCGGATAAACGCTGGAGGCGCTCGCCTTCGCGCCGGCGCTGGCGAGGGCGATGTTTCGCGGCTGCGGCTCGGCGGTGTAAACCTCCAGTTCGTCGATGCACGGTTCGGCGTCGGTGGTTTTGGCGATCGTAAACCGAATCCGGCGGGCCTCAACCGGCGCGATGCACTCGACGTTGCGCCGCGGGTTGACCGGCGCGCGCAGGCGGTTCGTGTCCACTTCGACGGTTTGCGCCAGCGGCTCCAGATCCTCCAACTGCCGCTCGACCTCCGCGAGTTGTGCGCGGCGAACAGCCAGCTCCCGCTCCTTCGATTCGGTGTCCGGCGTCTTGAGCTTGCGCTCGCCGTGCCGCACGCCTTCGAAGACGGCCTTGATGGCGTAGTAATCGGTCTGAGGGATCGGGTCGAACTTGTGATCGTGGCAACGGGCGCAACCGACGGTCAGCCCGAGGAACGCGCTGCCCGCGGTGCTCACGATGTCGTGCAACTCCTCGGCGCGCTGGTTGGCGGTCAGCACCGGGTCGGGGCTTTTCACCTGGTCGTCCGGGCCGGCGACGAGAAAGCCGGTCGCCGCGTCCTCGCCGAACACGTCGCCCGCGAGTTGCTCGAGGATGAGCCGGTCGTAAGGCGTGTCTTCATTGAAGGCGCGGATGACGTAGTCGCGATACGGCCAGGCATTGGGCCGGGGCGTGTTGACCTCGAAGCCGGTCGTCTCCGCGAACCGCACGACGTCCAGCCAGTGACGCGCCCAGCGTTCCCCGTGGCGAGGGGAGGCGAGAAGCTTGTCCACCAACCGCTCGTACGCCCCGGGAGATTTGTCCAATTCGAAAGCGCGCACCTCTTCAGGAGGCGGCGGCAGGCCGATGAGGTCAAAATAAAGCCGCCGGATGAGGGTGCGCCGGTCGGCCGGGGGCGACAGGGTCAGGCGCTGCTCGGACAGTTTGGCGGCGATGAAGGCGTCGATGGGGTTCGTGGAACGTGAAGCGCGTGGCGTGTTGCGTGATGCGTGTTGCGTGACGGGAAGGGGTGGGCGCGCTATAGGCTGGAAGCTCCAATGCTTCCCTGGCGTCTCGGCGGCGGCGGAATCGAAAACCAGGGTCAGGGCGAGCCACAGTGTGACGGTTCCGGCGAAGGCGGGCCGGGCGGCACGTCTGGTGGGTAGTGAGCAAGCGGCCGACATTCGCTGAGGACTCTGGACCGACCCGCGCCGGTTTGGCAATTCGACCTTATGCCGACGCCCGCCTATTGCCCCTCGACCTGTTTGACGAACACCGACCTGGGCGAGACCAGCACAACGGTGACACCGGCAGGGGCATTCACTTCGACGTTGTAATTGCCCATGTTGCCCGAGTGACTGGCCAGTTCCACGAAAGCGCGAACGTCACTCAGACTGTCGATCAGCGTCTTCGGTCCCCTCACCGTCACGCTCACTTCCTCGGGGTCGAGCACGAAGGCGCGGCGCTCGGACGCGTCCGTCAGCAGCGCGACCGGCTGGCGCTCCAGGCGTCTGGTTTCCTGACGCGTCTCCTTCTCCAGGTTTCCGCGAATGGTCAGCCAGATGAGCGTGGCCAGGACCAGCGAAAACGCCTTCAGCCAGAGATGTTCGGTGAAGAATGAACGGAACGACATGGCTCAGGACGGCGTTTGCGTTTTCACGGCGGCCGTGCCGGGTTGCTTCCCTGATTCTGCCTGCGGCGCGGGCTGCGGTTTGGAGGACGGGACGTGGGCCAGGAGCCATTCCCGCACGGTACGCGGTCGGTCGGGCTTGACCAGCACGGAGCTGAGAAAAGCGCGCAGGTCCTCCGGCGACACACCGCGGACCAACGTTCCCTTGTACGCGTAGGAAATCAGCCCCTTCTCTTCGGAGACGCACACCACGATGGCGTCGGTCGCTTCGCTCAAGCCGATGGCGGCCCGATGGCGCGTGCCCATCGACTTGTCCAGGTCCTGCCGCGGCGTGAGCGGAAAGATGCAACCGGCGCACGCGATGCGGTCGCCCTTGAGGATGACTCCGCCATCGTGAATGGCATTGTTCGGAAAGAAGATCGTTTCGAACATCTCGGGGGTGGCTTCGCAATTCACGGGCAGGATATTCTCGACTTCGTCCTGCAAAGGCACGGACTGCTCGATGGCGATGAGTCCTCCAATGTGGGCTTCTGACAGGCGCTCGGCGGCCCGGATGACCACCTCGATGGCTTCGCGTTGCTCGTGCGCCGTGCCGAAGACCTGGAGGTTGCCGACGCGGGCGAGCATCTGGCGGATCTCCGGCTGGAAGATGACCACCACCGCGATCACCGCGAACGCCGCAATGCTGCCCAGCAACCGCCCGAGGACAGTGAGTTGGAGGAAATTGGTCACCAGCGCCAGCGTGAGCACCACAACGAGAAAGCCGGTGACAATCGCCGCGCCGCGCCGGCCGCGCACGAACGTGAAAACGTAATAAAGCCCCACGGCCAGGATCAGGATCTCGATGGCCGGCCGCCAGGCTCTGTCCAGCATGTCCAGAAGTTCAGGCATTATTCGTGGTTTCTTGGGCGGCTTGTCGTCAGCAGGGCCTCGGTCAGGCGCAAGGCCTGCCGTGTGGCTTCGACCTCGTGCGTGCGAATGATGTTCACGCCTTGCGCCACTGCCCAGCACGCGCAAGCCAGCGAGGCGGGCAGCCGCGCCCCGGCCGCCGTGGCGCCCGCGAAGCGCCCCAGGAAGGACTTGCGCGACGCTCCCAGCAGCAACGGCCGGTTCTGCGGCGTGCCCTGCATGTGCATCGCCACGTAGCCGGCGCCGGCTTTGGCGACAACACGCCACATCGCCGGCTCGGCCCGGTTCGCGGCGACGTCGTTGACGATGCTGGCGCCGGCACGCAGGGCCGCCTGGGCGACAGCCGGCTTCATCGTGTCGATGGAAATGGGCGCCTTCAGTTCGCCGGCGAGCCGTTCTATCACCGGCAACACTCGCCGCAATTCCTCCGCCTCGCTCACGGGCGTGGCGCCGGGCCGTGTCGATTCCCCGCCCACATCCACGAGATCGGCGCCCTGCGCCGCCAAAGTGATGGCGTGTTCGACCGCGGCGCCCGGGTCGAGGAATTGGCCGCCGTCGGAGAAGGAGTCCGGCGTCACGTTCACGATGCCCATGATCAGCGCCGGGCGTGGGAAGGTGAATGTGAACTGGCGGGCGCGAAAGGTCACTGGATTGGCGTCTGCGGCGTGCGCAGCGCGCAGCCCACCGCATCGACCAGGCTTTTGGCGATGGCTGCGACGAGGCCGTCGGGCACGCCGTTTTGCGGGGCGGTGGACTGGCTGAGCATGTGGCACTGGTCGTTCACGTAATCGATGACGACGAATTCGCCCGACTCGTCCTGCGCGATTTCGCTGGAGAAAAAATTCATCCTCGTCAGCGCCGCGATGCGCCGGACGATGTCTTCGAGAGGGGCCAATCCCAGCGACTCACGCTCTTGCGGTGTCACGAGTCGGTAGCGGTCCGTATAGCAATTCCACCAGCTCAACCAGACCGCCCCGAAGACGAAGAAGGCGCGGAAGTAAACCGGCTCGCCGTTCAGTTGGCGGGGGACGACGCGCCGTTGCAGCAGGTAGTGGGTGTCCGGCCAGGCCGCGGCGGATCGCGCCAGGTCCACCGCGCCCGCGGCGTCGAGAACGAGGCCCTTCCGGCCATAGCCCATGGCGGGCTTGATCACGAAAGTCGTGCCGAGCGCCTCGCGGTCTGTCTCGCTGAGCTGCCATTCGCCGTTGCCCGGGGCGGGCGCGATGACGGTGAGCGGCACCGGGATGCCCGCCTCGACCAGCCGGGGATGCACCCGGGCCTTGTCGAACGCCGCCTGCGCGCGGTCCGGCGGGTCAATAACGAAACTGCCCCGCTCGGCCGCCAGCTTCACGAGCCGGTGGTAAATCTCGTCCGGCCGGTGATGCTCGCTGTGCATGTTGAGCAGCGCGCGCGGCCAGACCTTGCCGTTCTTGAAGTGCTCGAAGAACGCTTCGACCCAAAGCGGCTCCACAAGAAAGAAATTGAGCCGCGCCTCCGCGCAGTTGCGCTGCACGCAGTGGATGAAGTAATCATCCGCGTCCAGCTTGTGCGTCATCACCAGGTCGTAAGTGCGCGTCGTTGTCACACCGGCCAGCTTGGAGGGCGGTGATGGAGAGTCAATGGAAGTGTTCAGGTCTCCACAGGGACGAAGCAATCATCAGCGCGGGAGAGTGATGGTCCAGTGCGACCAGCCCTGGCAGGAAGACTTAGGCCAAGGATTGACAAACTTTGTCCTGTTCTGCACCGTAGCAGGGCGTGAATGTCTCTCTGACCAAACGGCAAACGCAGTTCGTGCGGCAGAAGGTCCAGAGCGGCCACTACGCCAGCGCCAGCGAAGTGGTGCGGGAAGCGCTGAGGGTGCTCGAAGACCTGGAAACGGATCGCGAGCACGTGGAAGTGTTGCTCGATGAAGCCGACTTGGAACCGGCAGAGCCGGGCGGCCGGCGGTTCTGGAACAAGTTACGCGCCGAACTCAAGGCAGGCCCTAAGCGTCGGGCCGCATGAACTACCGGGTCCGCCCCGCCGCCCGCCGCGACATTATCCGTTACTGGAAAATCATCAATGCAGACAATCCTGATGCGGCCGCCCGCTTCCTGGACTGCGTTGAAAAGGCAATTGAACAAATCGGGAGCCACCCGGCGCTTCTGGGGCACGAGATGGGCTTTCGCCACCACGCCGGTGTGCGCTCCTTTCGCCTGCCGCCGCCATTTGACCGTTACCTGATCTTCTTCCGGCTCCATCCACGGCACGTGGAATTCAAGCGCCTGCTGCACGGGGCGCGCCACCTGCCCCGGCTGTTTCCACCACGTTCCTAAGCCCGCAATCACGCCCCGACCTGTCGCTTGATCGCTTCGCAGATCTCGCGGCTCCAGTGTTCGAGGGCAGCCGGATCGCAGCCTTCAACGAGCAGACGGGCCTTGGGCTCGGTGCCGGAGTAACGCAACAAAACGCGCCCGCCTTCCGCGGCGAGCGCAGACTCGGCCTGTGCTACGAGCTTCGCCACGCCTTCCAGTTTGTCGAACGGCACCTTCTCGCGCACCTTTATGTTGGTGACGAGTTGCGGGAATCGGGTCCAACACTGGCGCAACTGCGAGAGTGGCACGCTCCTGGCCTGCATGATGCGCAAGATCTGGAGCGCCGCCACGAGCCCGTCGCCGGTCGTGCCATGGTCGCGGAAGATCAGGTGGCCGCTCTGCTCGCCGCCCAGATTGAAGCCGTCGCGCAGCATTTCCTCGATGACGTGCTTGTCGCCGACGGGCGTGCGAACGACGTGCCCGCCGGCTTGCTTGATGGCCGCGTCCACCCCGGCGTTGCTCATCACGGTGGCGACGACGGTCTTCCTGGCGAGGCTTTGGCGGGCGAGCATTTCGAGGCCGGCGATGACGAGCAAGTCGTCGCCGTCGAGCAGCGCGCCGGTCTCATCGCACATCACGACGCGATCGGCGTCGCCGTCGTGCGCGATGCCCAGGTTCGCGCGCGATTCGCGAACCTTCGCGCAAAGCAACTCGGGATGCATGGAGCCGCAATCCTTGTTGATGTTCGATCCGTCGGGTTGATTGCCGAAGACCATCACCTCGGCGCCGAGTTCGCGCAGCACGCACGGAGTGGATTTGTAGGCCGCCCCGTGCGCGCAATCGACGACGATGCGCGTGCCTTCCAGCGTGAGGCCGCGCGGGAATGAGGATTTGGCGAACTCGATGTAGCGGCCGAGCGCGTCGTCGATACGCACGGCCTTGCCGATGGCGTCGGCGGTGGGGCGGATGTCCTCGATGCGCCCGCTGAAGACCAGTTCCTCGATCTCGCGCTCAATTTCGTCGTCGAGCTTGTAGCCGTCGGCGCGGAAGAATTTGATGCCGTTGTCGGCGTACGGATTGTGGCTGGCCGTGATGACGATGCCGGCGTCCGCGCGCAGGCTGCGTGTCGCATAGGCGACGCCGGGCGACGGCAGCGGCCCGATGAACAGCACGTCCACCCCCATCGACAGGATGCCGGAGCTGATGGCGTTTTCGAGCATGTAACCCGACAGGCGCGTGTCTTTGCCGATGACGAGCCGGTGCCGGCCACGGCCGCGGGACTGGGCGTGGAGGTTCTTGAACACGTGCGCGGCGGCGCGTCCGAGCTTGAGAGCGGTCTCGGCCGTCACCGGCTCGATGTTCGCGGTGCCGCGCACGCCGTCGGTGCCGAAGATTTTCCGAGTGCCGTCCGTCATGCAGGCTGATCGGTCAGTTGGGGGATGCGTTTAGATCCGCATCGGATGCCCTCATTCCAAACCACAGGCTTTGCGCGCGCGACGCAGGACCGGCTGCGCCACGGCCCGGGCGCGGGCGGCGCCGTCGTTGAGCACCTGGTTCACATACCCGACGTCGTTGGCCAGTTCGGTGCGGCGGGCGCGGGCGGCGGTGAAGTAGCTCCAGCAGTGCTCGAACAATCCCTTCTTCAAGTCGCCATAACCGAGGCCGCCGGCGCGAAGACGATCTTCGAAGTCGCGCGCGACGGCCGCTGGAGCGACGAGTTTGAGGAGCTGAATGGCCAGGTTCTTTTCGGCGTCGGGCTTGGGTTCCTGCGGCGTGCGGCTGTCCATCACGAGGCCCATGATCTTTTTTCGGATGACTTTCTCGTCGCCGAAGATCTCGATGGCGTTGCCGTAGCTCTTGCTCATCTTTTGCCCGTCGGTGCCAGGGACGGCGGCGACCTCCTCGCGGATGCGAGGCTCGGGCAGCACGAAGGTCGGGCCGTAGAGTTCGTTGAACTTGATCGCGATGTCGCGCGTGATTTCGACGTGCTGCTTCTGGTCCCGGCCGACCGGAACGACATTCGAGTCGAAGATGAGAATGTCCGCCGCCATGAGAACCGGATAGGCGAACAGGCCGTGCGTCGGCGCGATGCCCCGGGCGAGCTTGTCCTTGAACGAATGGCACTTGTGCAGCAGGGCCATGGGCGTCACCGTGGTAAGCAGCCAGGTGAGCTCGGTGACCTCGGGCACGGCGGACTGAATCCAGAAGGCGCTGCGCTTCGGATCCAGGCCGCAGGCCAGGAAATCGAGCGCGACCTCGAGCGTATTGCGGCGGCGCTCGTCGGCGTCAGTCAGCGAGGTCATCGAGTGATAGTTGGCGATGAAGTAGAACGCCTCGCCCTGCTCCTGAAGCTCGATGGCCGGGCGCATCATCCCGAAGTAATTCCCGAGGTGCACCGCGCCGCTGGGCTGAATGCCGGACAAGATTCTCACGTGGCGACGCTAGCAGGCGGTCGCGAACGATTCAAACGATTTGAGACGGGCCTGATGCCCACGTAATAATTCTGAACCACGAATTAACACGAATGAACACGAATAAGGACAGGCGCAATCTCAGGCCACGGTCTGCCATTGTCTAAAACACAATAGTTGCAACGCGGCTTGTGATCGGCGACCGCAGTGATTCGTGTCCATTGGTGTTCATTCGTGGTTGAGTCTTGCTCCCGGATCTGGGCGCTGACGGGTGCTCTCCGGGCGGAGCTTGGCGCGGGATGCCCACGGCGTTGCGCCCAAGCCCGAAGTATGGGTTCAATACCCGCGCAAGCAGCCTGATCAAGAACTGTAGCGGCGCTCTGGGAGCGCCGCAGGCCGACCAAAATCCTTGGGTGTCCTCGGCGGTCACAGACCGCCGCTACAGCGGGCCAGATTTTTGAACAGTTTGCTGGCCCGTATGCCCGAACCTGAAGCCAGCCATTCCAAGCTGATCCTGTTCGAGGACGAGCATCTGCTCGTGGTGAACAAGCCGGCGGGCTGGAACACCCATGCTCCGTCGCCCTTCGCGGGCGAGGGAGTCTACGACTGGCTACGGCATCGCGAGCCGCGCTGGGCGGCGCTGGCCATCATCCACCGGCTCGACAGAGAGACGAGCGGTGTCCTGGTGTTCACGAAGAGCCGCGAGGCGAACCGGTCGCTGACCGCGCAGTTCTCGGAACATTCGGTGGGCAAGCGATACCTCCTGATCACCGATAGGCCGGTGAAACGCCGCGAATTCACCGTCGTGTCCACGCTGGTTCGCGCTGGCGAGAGATACCGAACCAGTCCGACGGGCAAGGGCGGAGAGCGGGCGGAGACCCGTTTCCGTGTGCGCGAGACGACGGCCGGCCGGACGTGGGTCGAAGCCGAGCCGATCACGGGCCGCACACACCAGATTCGCGTTCATGCTTCGGAGAGCGGCTTCCCGGTGCTTGGCGACGCGCTCTACGGCGGCACCCCTGCGCCGCGCGTGCATCTGCACGCGGCGGAACTGACGCTGCGGCATCCGGCGACGGGCGAGCGAGTCACTTTCGCAGCGCCGGCCAACTTTGAGGAAGATGTAAGGCTGTCATTGCGCGAGGCGCTGATCAATCCGGCCGAAACCAACACTTTCCGACTCATTCACGGGGAGGCGGACGCCTGGCCCGGCTGGCACGTCGACCGGCTAGGTGAGTTCCTGCTTTCGCAATCCGCGAAGCCACTCACCGTTCCGCAACTCGACCGCCTCCGCCCGCTGCTCGACGCAACACGCAACACGCAACACGCAACACGCGGTGTCTGGCACAAAATCCTCAACCCTGACATCCGCAAGGCCTCGCCAGCCGAAGCCGCGCCGCAATGGGTCCTCGGCGACGCCGTGCCGGAGCGATTCGAGATCCGCGAGAACGGCGTGCGTTTCGAACTGAGTTTCAGCGAGGGCTATTCCGTCGGCATCTTTCTCGACCAACGGGACAACCGGCGGCGGTTTTTGACCGGCCATATCGCCGCGGGGTTCCCGTTTTGGACCGGGAGCGCCGGACTCCGATCCGGCGCGCCGGAAATCTTGAACACATTTGCCTATACCTGCGGTTTCTCGGTCTGCGCGGCGAAAGCGGGCGCGCGCACGACGAGCCTCGACCTGTCGAAAAAGTACTTGGATTGGGGACGGCGCAACTTCGCGCTGAACGGGCTGGACGCCGCCGGACACGAGTTCGTCTTCGGCGACGCGTTCGATTGGTTGCGCCGTCTGGCCAAAAAGGGGCGGACGTTCGACGCGGTGGCGCTTGATCCGCCAACGTTCTCGCAGTCGAAGGCGGGCGGAGCGTTTCGGGCGGAGAAGGATTACGGGCGGCTCGTGGCGACTGCGCTGCCGGTGCTGATGCCGGGCGGCACATTGTTCGCGTCAAGCAATGCCGCGATGCTCCGGCCGGAGGAGTTCCTGCGGCAGATTGAATCCGCCGTCGCGAACGCGGGGCGGCGGATTCTCCAGCGGCACTACGCGCCGCAGCCGCCGGACTTCCCGATCACGCGGGAAGCGCCGGGGTATCTGAAGACGGTTTGGCTGTGGATCGCAGGAGCGGAGAGCGGCAATGGGGGAGTGAGGAGGCGAGGGAGTGGGTGAGTGGGTAAGTGAGCAAGCCAGTGAGTGAGTTGGCCGTTCAGCCCGCCTGTCCCACTTACAGGCTCCCCCACTCACCCACTCAGCGACTTCTCACGCGCTGGCTCACTTGCCTCACACTCCAGCGTTCCACTCCCTGTGCTGGCTCCTCAGAGCATGTGGCAGAACATCGCGTCGCGCAGCTTGGGCTCGAACCAGGTGCTCTTGGGCGGCATGATGCCGCCGGCATCGGCGATGGTCATCAGGTCCTCGATCCTCGTGGGGAAGAGACTGAAGGCGCAGGAAAATTTGCCGCTCTGGACGAGCTTCTCCAGTTCCGCCGTGCCCCGGATGCCGCCGACGAAATGGATGCGATTGCTGGTGCGCGGGTCGTCGATGCCGAAGAGCGGCGCGAGGACGAACTTTTGGAGCAGCGTCACGTCCAGCTTCTCGAGTGGGTCGCGCGTCGCGGCGAACTGCGGGCGGAAATGCAGCGTGCGCCACTGCCCGCCCAGGAGAAAGCCCAACTCGTGCTTGCGCGACGGCTGTGGAGCGCCGGCGTCTTTCATGACGAAGACGGCGTCGAGCTTCTGGAGCACCGCCTGCGGCGTGAGGCCGTTGAGATCCTTCAGCACGCGGTTGTAGGGAAGGATTTGCACCTGGTTGTGCGGAAAAATCACGCCGAGGAACCGGCTGCTGTGGCCCGCGCCTTTGCGGGACTGGCAGACGCGCGCCGCGGCGGCGCTGCGGTGATGTCCGTCGGCGATGTAGAGGGACGGGATGTGAGCAAACTCCGCCTCGATGTCTTCGAGGGCCCCGTCGTCTGCAATTGTCCATGCAGTATGCCGGACGCCGTCCTTCGCGGTGAAATCGACGTCGGGCGGCCCGGCCGTTTGCTTTCCAAAGAGTTCGTCAAGTTTCGCGGCGGCACGATACGTGAGGAACACTGGACCCGTTTGAGAATTCAGCGCTTCAATATGGCGCACGCGGTCGTCCTCCTTGTCCGGGCGCGTCAATTCGTGCTTCTTGATGACGTTGTCGAGGTAATCCTGGCAGCTCGCGGCGGCGACGAGGCCGGTTTGCGCGTGCCGCCCCATGACCTGGCGGTAGAGATAGAGGCACGGCTTGGGGTCCTGACGTAGCGCGCCGTCGGCGATGAGCCTGGCGAAATTCTCCCGACCCTTCGCGTAGACCGTGGGGTCGTACAGGCCGACGCCCGGCGGCAAATCGATCTCAGGCTTGCTGACGTGAAGAAAGCTGAGCGGATTGCCGGAGGCGATCTGCCGCGCCTCGCCCGACGACATCACGTCGTAGGGCAGCTCGCAAATCCGCGCGGCGAGGTCAGGTTTCGGCCGGAGCGCGGCAAACGGTTTGATCGAGGCCATAAACGCGGCGCGCAGTGTAGGAAGCGGCCCCGTGAACGCACGGAAAAAGTTCATGCGGGGATCAAGGCGCGCGGAAGCGCGCTTTGTCCTCGCGATCTTTCGCCTGAGCGGCTCGTTGATATGCCAGCCGGGCGGCTTCCACGAGCGCCAGATGCCGAGGGGAGGCGGGCGTCACGCGGCTGAGGGCTGATGCCATTTCCGATTCGAGCCGGGCAGCGCCTGTGGAGCGGGCTTGAGTGGAGGCGTACGGAAGCAACCAAGCCAGCGTGACAGGATGGGCGGCCAGACGCACGGCAGCATCCACCGCGGCGGTGTCCGCAAGGTGCCGCTGGAGCAAGGCGGTTTCGAATCCGCGCCGGCTGCGCAATTGCTGGAGCGCATGGACACGGCTGGCGGCGTCAACGACGGCTCGCAGATGGCGCTGGTCCAGGACTTCCTCCAGGTAGGCCACGTCGCGCCAGTCGTCGTTGCGTTCGGTTTCCTTGCTGCGCATGAGGTCGGGCAGGGACAGGAACGGGACGTTTCGGCGGAGGACCCAGCCGGTTTCCTGGCGGATCGCGAGTTCGTCGAACGGTCCAAGGAGATGGTTGCGAAACCAGAACTCCATCCATTCCTCCCGCCCGTTGGGCAACGTGCCGATCTGGAAGCGGCGAAAGTCCCCGCCGCGCCAGGTGGTTTCTTCTCGCAGCATGGCGCTTTGAAAAAGCCGGGTCCGTGCCAGGCGCTCAGGCAGGGCATCGGCTGCGGCCAGCGACAGATGGAAGTCGAAATCAGCGGTGTTGCGTTCCAAGCCGTAGTACCGGACCGCGTGGCCGCCCATGACGAGGAAGGGAACCTTCGCCTCATCGAGCGCATCGGCCAGGTCGAGGAGGCGCTCGGTCGAAGTCACAGAATCGAGTCCTCCCAGCCGCGGCTGCCGCGGCCGAGCAGAATCGCAATCAGCGGATGACGCCGGAACTCTTCGTCCGAAAGCGAACTGTTGACCAGGCGCGTGACCTCGTCGAGGTGTTCCTCAAGGTAGAGGCGTTCGGCCTGTTCGGCTGTGTCCGCCCGGCCCGTGAGAAGGAGTTCCACCACGGGGTCATCGATCACGCTGGCGACCTGCAAGCTCATGGCGACAGTGTAGCCCGGCGCGCCGGCCTTGCGCAACCGAGGCCGCGGCCGTTTTCTGCTTCGGAATCCGGGTTGAAGGCAGCGGGCAAGCGGGCTTATTCTGGTGGCCCAGTCGCGCTATGAAGACCTCCGACCCGTTCGCCAGCCTTCTGGCCACGCCCGAGCCGCCGGACCTCGGCCCTGGGCCGCGCGCGGGTGTCCTGCCGCTTCAGCCTTTGCAAGTCGCAATCGATGCTGCGTTCGAAAAGCAACCGGCGCCGCAATTGGAGCGCCAGGCCGCGCGCGGGCTGGTCCTCCTTTGGCACGACCACGTCGATGCCGCGCACGAAATCGTCCAGCATATCGAAACAGCGGAGGCCAGCTACGTTCATGCCATTCTTCACCGCCGCGAGCCGGATTACAGCAACGCGAAGTATTGGTTCCGCCGAGTGCGCCAGCATCCGTGCTACGAGCCGCTGGCGAAGGCGGCGGAGACAATTCTCCAGGCGTCGGGCGCCGGCGCGCTTGCCCCCAAGCTGCTGCCGGGCGGGAAGTGGGATGCGTTTGCGTTCGTTGACGCCTGCGAGGAAGCGGCAACTGGGCAGAGCGACGCCAAAATCGCAGGCGCACTTCGCAAGGTTCAGGCGACGGAATTTTCGCTCCTGCTGGAGGATCTCGTCCGCCAGTAGGACAGGCTTCCAGCCTGTCTCCGGGGCTTCCAGCCCCAGTATCTGCGCGGGCAGGATGCCCGGGGAGACAGACTGGAAGCCTGTCCTACTTTTTGTTAATCCCAACCTTCTTGAGGAACGGCTCGATGGCTTGCTTGCGGCCGAGGAACTTCTCAATCGACACCGCCGCCTCGCGCGAATCGCCGACCGCGTAGATCTCGTCCCGCAGCCGCCGGCCGGCCTTCGTGTCGTAGAACCCGTGCGTGGACTTCTCGAACACGGTTGCCATGTCGGCCGCAATCGCCTCGGCCCACGCGTAGCCGTAGTAGCCGGCGTCGTAGCCCATCAAGTGCCCGAAATAGCACGCGAACGCCGTGTCCGGCGGCGTCGGCAAAAACACCTCGCTTAACTTCTCATTCGAGAGCTGGATGGCGTCGCGACCGGCGCCGTCATTCACCTGCGTGTGGAGCGCCAGGTCCATGAGCGCGAACGCCAATTGCCGCCGGTAGTAAACGCCTCTTGTGGCTTGCTCGGCTTCCTTCATCTTCGCCAGCGTCGCTTGCGGGAACGTCTTCGACAGGTCGCGGTAGTCGGCGGCGAAACTGTCGAGCACGCGCTTGTCCCAGACCCAGTATTCGAGCATCTGCGAGGGCGCCTCGACGAAGTCCCCCGGCACCCTCGTGCCGGAGAAGCGGGTGAAGCGGGCGCGCGTCAGGATCGAGTGCATCACGTGGCCGAACTCGTGGAAGAGCGTCTCAACTTCGTGGTGTGAGAGCAGCGAGGGCCGGCCGCCGGAGGGAGGCGGGAAGTTGCACACGAGCGCGACAGTCGGGCGCTGGTAGACGCCGCCGGGTCGCTCTTTGCCGTCAATGATCCCGAACTCCGCGAAGTGATTGTACTTCCCCTCGCGCGGAAACATATCGAGGTAGAACAACCCGAGCGGCTCACCGGACTCCGCGTCCGACACGGCGAAGAGCTCGAGATCCTCGCACCATCTGGCCGGCGGCTCGACGCGCTCGAAGCGGAGGCCAAAGATCGCCTGGTACACATGGAACATGCCGAGCAGGCAGCGTTCGTACGGGAAATAAACGCGCAGCGCCTCGGTGTCCACCTCGTAATTCTCCTTCTTGACCAGGCCCTGAAAGTAGCGCCAGTCCCAGAGCTGGATCTGCGCGGCCGGATCGCCGGTGTCGCGGACCTTCAGCCTGCGGAATTGCTCGATCTCGGCGGCGAACTTCGGCTGCAACCCCGTTTTGAGCTTCTGGCAAAAGTCGCGCGCCGCGGCGGCCGTCTTCGCCATCTTCGGTTCGATCTGGTAATCGGCCCACGACGTGTAACCGAGCTTGCGGGCGATTTTGTCGCGCAACTCGACGATGCGCTGGAGCAACGGAGCATTCTCGGCGCGGGCAAGGTTGTCGCGAATGAGCAACAGTCTCCTGCGCGTCGCCTCCTTGCGCGCCTGCTCCATCACTGTCGTGTAGTGGAAGGTGACATTGGCCAGGACGGTGAACTCATCCTCGCCGGTCTTCACCCCTTTCTGGCTGAGGAAGCTTTCCGGAACGCCGTCGAGCTCGGCCCGCGTGAACTTCACGGGCGCCTCCGCTTTCGTGACGTTCGACTCGAAGTCGGTGCTGAGCCGGGTGAGCTCCTTGCGCAGCCGCTCGACTTCGTCGCGTTCGGGCCTGGGCAGGCTGAGGCCCGCCCGCTTGTAGTCGCGCAGGACCTCGTTCAGCAGCCTGGCCTCCTCCCCGGCGAGCCGGGGGCTCGTGTCGGCATACCTTTTAACAGCCGCATATACGTCCTCGCGGTAGTCGATGCCAACAAGCCACTCGGAGATTGCCTTGGCGGCGTCTGTGGCGGCGTTGCGCACAGCGGCATTCGTGCTGGTCTCCTTGAGGAGCTGCATCCGGTTGGCAACGAGACTGGCCTCGAAACCAACGTCATCGAGCGCGCCGACGGTGTTGGGCAGCGTGAGTTGATCGAGTCGGCAGGAGGCGATCTGGGCGAGCACGAGCTCCGCGCGGGCGATTGTGTTCGAAACGGAGGACTGGATGGCGACGGCCGTTGTTTCCAGCTTCGGCAGCGCAACGACGGCCTTGAAATGCCTGGCGCGCGCGGCCAACTCCGCGAACGTCGTGACAGGGAGATTCGTCGGCAGCGGAGCGATTGGGACGGGCTGCGCGGCGGGATCCGAGGGCGCCCTGGCCGCGACTCGCGGTTCCGGCGCGCTCTTGCAGGCAGCAAGGATCAAGGCGAGGAGCAACACCGGGATGAGACGCATAGGACTTCTCACCGTAACGACCCCGTTCCGCGCCACGCAAGCCGTTTCCCGGTCTCACTGGCGCACGCCGAGCAGCTCGAGGGTGTTCGTGAAGCCGCGCGAGCCGGTGCGAGTCCAGTAAATCGGGCCGCCGATCGTGGCCGGCTCGGCGTTCTGGATCCGCAACCAGCCGAAGGCCGACCCTGTAGCCCGGTAGAGCGTGAGGAAGAACGGCAACTGCCCATCGTCGCCAATCAGGATTTCCTTGGCGACCGCCAGCCTGTCGGGCAGCCGGCCCCGGAGCAACAGCCGCCCGGAGGAACGGATCGAAATCTTAATACTTCCCGAAAGTCCGGCGGAAGGATCGCTCGGGACCGTAAACCCGCCCGTGTATTGGCCGGCGAAATTCGTAGCCGACAGCGGATTGTCGAAGCCGACACGATTCGCCCGAGCAGGGCTTCCGAACGAGCCGTCCGAGACGTAAGCATTGATCTCCTCGGACCCTGGCGTCAGTTGCAGCGCCACGGACAAATCGTTCGAGCCAGACCGGCGGATGAACTGGTTCGCCGAAAAATTGTCGTCGAACCGGCCGTGCAGCGCGTAGCTCGACCGGCCCCGAGTCAGCCGGCCGCTGTAGCTTCCGAGAACCGTGACGCGCACGCTGAAGTAACCGGCATTGGCGTGGGCCGGATTCAGCGTGGAAAAGTACAGCCCGTTGTAGGTGCCGGCCAGCGGCTGGAACGGGCCGGGAACGAACCTCGCGGTGAAGGTCAGGTTGGAGGCCATGACAAACGACAGCGCTGGATTCAAATTCGTCGTGCCGGTCAGCCAGTCGAACCAGCCGGCAAATCTGTAACCTGGCTTGGGGATCGCGGTGATGCTGTAAGTCCTGCCGATCTTCAGCAGTTGGCCGTGCCTTGCGCCCGAGACGGCGCCGGCGCCGTCGATGCGCAAACCTAGACGCGCGTCGTTGGTGACGAACAGAACAACCACTGTGTTCGTGGCGGAGACGTTGCCGAACGTGTCACGGGCGAAGATTCGAAAGGTGTTGAAGCCGGGGTTAAGATTCACTGCCCGCGACCAATTCCCCGTCCCGTCGGCCGGCACGAACGCGCCGTTTTCCTGCTGAATGAGAATCGCGCCAAGCTGAACGTCGTCGGCCGCACTCCCCGTCAGTGTGAATTGCGCCGAAGTAACGCGCACTTGCGGCGACACTGGAGAACTCAGCACGAGCGTGGGTGGGGCGCCGTCCACCACCGAGAGGGTGGCAATGCGGCTGAGAACGGCGGCGGCGGGATTGGAGACGAGGCAGGAGTAGCGGCCTGAGTCCGAGAATCGGAGGTCCTCCAACCGGAGCAGGCTGCTCGCCGCGCCGGGGATGTTCGTGCCGTCCCGGCGCCATTGGTAGGTGATGGGTCCATCGCCGATGGCAGTGACGTGGAACAGGGCAGTCCCGTGAACGGAAAGGGTCTGGTCTGCCGGTTCATTCAGAAGAGACGGCGGAATGGGCCGGGCGCCACCAGGCGTAGGGTTGGCGGCGCCCCAGTTCGCGGGATCATTGCCGTAAGCCTCTTCCCGGATCCGATGAATGGACGCGCCCGCGCCGTCCGCTGCAAGCGGCCATGGACTCCCATCCAGATACCGAACGCGATCGACCACGATGTAAGGGACGACGCCCGCCTCGGGCGGGTCGGGCCGGAGCAAATCGAGAGTGGCGGAGTCGTTGGCCAGATCGCCGATCCACGGGCCGAAGACGGGTGTCCCCGGCGCCAGCCGATTGAGCCGCCCGAAGGCCTCGAGCCGGGCCGCGTCAGTCGGGGAAAAGTTCACCACGATGGCGTAACCGCCGGGCGGCAGCGATGCTTCCCGAGGAAAAGCGAAGGACATCGCCGCGGATTCCGAATCCTCGATCCGCCAGGTGTTGGTGGGGAACATCGGATCGTAGAGCCGAATTGGCGCGTTGGAGAGATTGCGCAATTCGATGAATTCGTCTCTCTCGTTCGGCGGGTGATAGTGGATTTCCGAAATGACGACCGGGCCGACTTTGGGGCCGGGGTTGGCCGCCAGGAACGTCATCTCCCGCTGCGGCACGAAGTGCTCCTCGCCCGTGCTGATGATGTGCCGGCCCCATGGGACGTTCTTTTCGGCGGTGCCGTAGGTGAATCCGTGGGCGAACCCCGTCAACTGTCCGTTGGCATCGGCTGAGAAGAGGTAAATCTCCTCGCCCAAATCCCCCAATCCAAATCCCCCGGCCAGCGGATCGTCATTGGGCGGGTTGAAGGCATGGGCGTCCAGCGCCAGAAAACCGCCGGCCGGCACTAAGGTGCCAGGGGGCATCACGTACTTCGCCGGCACGTCGAAGTCGTCCGTGAGAAACCAGCCGCTGATGTCCACGTCGTTGGTCCCCGGATTGAACAGTTCGATGGCGTCCTCGAATGGCGGCGCCGGGCGGGTGAGGACCTCGTTGATGAACACGGGCGCGATGGGCGACGGCAAATCCGCCCGGCCGGGCGAACCGTCGCGCAAGCCGCTCGCCCGCCACGACGCTTTCCGTTCGTAGGTTGCAGCCGGCGCCCCTTCGTCCACCGGCACCAGTGAGAAACCCCTCCCGTCGGTGATGGGTTGCCACTGGTCGTCGTAGGTGAAATCGAAGACGGTCGCGCCATCGGACGCCGCCAGCACGAGCCGTTCGCCGCCGTCGGCGAGCGATCCAATATATTCGCCCGCCACTGGAAGACCCGTGCCGTAGCGAATCTCGAAAGCGGAAACGTTACGCACCACGAGCGCATACTGGCCCGGCGGGAGCAAATGGTCTGGAAACTCAAATGTCAGACCGGATCCAAAAAACATGCCGCGAAGGTTCAGCGCGTTCGTCCCAACGTTCTTCATCTCGATAAACTCGAAATCCGCCGGTTCCAGGGTGTTGCCTTCCAACGGGCCCTCGGGGTTGTACATCAACTCGGTCAGCGCCAGGGGAGGCGCGGCGCCCAGGGATGGATTTGGCGCCCCCGGCGATTCACGCAAATAGGCCGGCCGGTCCAAATGCACGTTCGTGCCGTCCATCGGGAATCCATACGAGAAACCGCTTTGCTGGGGCGGAAATGAAGGGGCGAACTCCTGCTGGATCGTCACGCCATCCGGCCGCACGAGGGCGAGGTACTCGCCGCCGGATCGCAAGGCGAAGCTCGTGTGCAACTGGCCGCCGAGGGTGCGCACGTTCCGACCCGAAGCGAAAACGACCAGGAAATGGCGCGCCGGCAGGTTCATGGTGGGGAACGACCACTGGACCAGATCGGCGCGGTGATCGGTCAGGAACCAGCCGCCGAGGTCCAGGTCCGAGTCTCCCGCGTTGTAAAGCTCGATCCAGTCCGACGCGGAATGGAACTCATCCAACACCAACCCGCTGTTGACCGCTTTGAACTCGGTGATGAAGAGGCTTTGGCCGGCCGCGACCCGCGCCGTGCCCGCCAATGCCAGGGCCAACCACAGGCAGTTCCAGGCTCGGCGACGCGCGTTCATGAATCGGCCAACGCAAGATGTTGCCAGCGGAGGAATCATTCCGGTGGCGGCCCGAAACCACTAGCACAGGCGGAACAGAAAGGGAATCCTGAAACTCGGCGCTCCGGCGCTCGAGGAGTGGAGCGTTCTGCGTTCAATCTCCCCCGCGCTTTGCCAGCACGCGCTCGATTCGGCGGTCGGGAATGAGCCACATCATGGCCACGAGCACATAGAGGGCGCCGGCCAGCCATCGGTTCACAAACTAAAACTCAACACGTAACTCAGAAAGACCGGCACGAGCGGCCGAAGCGCGGCCAGGTCGGCGCCGTGTGGCACCTTCATTTCCAGCACCATGATGGTGATGATGATGGCAATCACGCCGTCGCTAAACGCTTCGAGCCGGTTCTTTTGCACACCACAAGAACATCACAAATGATCGGCGGCTGGCAAACCGCGGCGATTCATTCGAGACGGGGATGACGCGGATGGGCGCCGGTGTTTTCGGACTTGCGAAAGCCGCGAGGAAGCAGAAGCTCTCAGTGAAACCTGGCGAACCTTCAACCGCGCCACAATAGCCATGAAAAAATTCTCTGCTTCGCATCGTTCCGCTCTATCGTGGATTTGTTTCGTTCTCGCGCTCTGCTCCGCCCGGGTCTGGGCCGCCAGCCTGACCAGCGTGATGATTTTCAGTTGCGATTCCTCGGGGAACCCGGCGGGAAATTTCATCTGGGATACGCGCGACTTGTCGAGCGACTTTTACAAGGTGTGGCTCACCCGCGGCACGCCACAGGGTGAGCCGGACGGCTTGGTGGGCGGATTCATCAATGGTCCCTCCTGGGGGGCGGCGCCGATCAATCTCGTCCTGGAAGAGGGGACCAACCAGTTCACCGTGTTCTTTCAATACAACGGCGATTGGCCCGCCTTCGCCCTCCACCTTTTTCTGGAGAGCAATACCGTGGCCACGATTTCAGCCAAGGCGCCCCTGCGCACCGGCGAGACGATTCCGGAATTCACGCCCAACAGCGCGCCGCGCACTTACAGTCTCACCAGCTATCCCATGCCCGATGCCCCCGCCGCGGGCACCACGTCGGTGCAAGTGGACCGCAGCGTCGAGTTGACAGAATATTACGTGGCAAACACCGATCTTTTTGAGCTGGATCGGGTCTCGACGCACTCGGCGGTGACCAACGGGCACCGGGACTACGTGGGCACGTTCACTCTCGTAGCGGGACCGCGACGACCGCCAACGGATCGGCAGATCCGGGTGCAGATCTACACGACCGAAGTCACGCTCTGCTGGGCCTCGGAAGCCGGCGGCCTCTATCAGGCCCAGTACAGCACGTCCGCCCCTGACCTCCATTGGACCGATATCGGAGTGCCGATCCGGGGCAACGGCACAACCAACTGTGTGGCGGACCGTGTGCACTTGGGCGCTGGCCATCGGTTGTATCGCGTCGTGGAGTTGGAGTGACAGAGCCAGAAATCGGCACGCTCATGGCGGGCCAACGTTCCCCTCAGCCGCTTTGGTCCGCTTCTCCAGGGCCGCGTCGATGGCCTTCGCGCCGGCGTAGCCCAACCACTTGTGAAAGAATACGCCGCATCGGAAAACTCCTTCTGAAGCGTCCGGTATTGCTCCGCCGGCGTGGCGGGCTTGTCTTTCCCTTCGTCCGGGGACGCCGCCACCAACTCAGCGTAACCCAGGCAAAGCGCACTCCTGGCTGTCCAATCAGCCCGCGTCCACACGCCCGCCGCGATGATTGCGGCGAAGGCTAGAAGGAAGCCTGTATTTGGAAGCAGTCGCTTCATGTAAGGGGCGCCGCCGTTCAGACCAAAGCAGACGTGAGTTGAAACACCGGCCGCGGACTGCGACGACAAAGGAATATATGAAAAGCAGTCGCTGAACGCCAGCTGGGAATTCGGCACCTCAACGCTTGGTGCGCATCTTGGAAGTACCACCACGGTAGCGGTCGCGCCGGAAAGTAGGGATGGCGTCTCGCCTGCCCAGCCGCGCCGAAAGGCGCGGCATTCGCACCGCCAAGGCCTCGCTTCGCTCGGCTGGGCAGGCGAGACGCCTGCCCTACGTTGGTGGTGCTCGTAAGATGCGCTCCAACGCTTGTCGCTGGACACCCTTCGCGCCCTTTGCCACACTCTGGGAGGAATGCGGAGCCGGATCAATACCGACATTTCCTGCCCCGCGGCTGCGAGACGACGACCAGGACGCGAGGCAAAAATGATTGGCCATCGGAATCCCCGAATCGCCGCCCGGTCGCTTCATTGGCTTTGGTGGCCACTCCTTTTGCTGGTCCTGGCGTTTCCTTCCTTTGCCCAGGCGCTCTCGCCGGACGAGACCCTTCTATTGGATCGGGCGCGTTCGATTGCCGCCGCGCCGCTGGACGACTTTAGCGTGCTCGGTGGAACCCGCTGGGCGCGTGACAGCCATTATCGTTACCAACTCGCGTTCCTCGGCTACGGTCTTTGCTCCATCGTCCAGGGCGA
>WNGA01006259.1_pt1 | contig 39075 bp, 38 predicted proteins | sample 5400061 | NCBI WGS metagenome assembly WNGA01 (sample SAMN13153366, study PRJNA577476) | soil metagenome | isolation source: 100 cm soil or saprolite under grassland replicate 2 | place: USA:California | collected 2016-06-15
CTCTCCAGATCGGAGTCATTGTTGTAGTTGAGCAGATGAACGCCACGCCATTTCTGCGCCGCCACTCCCTGTTCGACGCTCTTCCGCTGCGCCGATCCGGACAGTCCCAGCGCGCTAACAACCAGCGCGCAAACCCATATCTTCGAAACCCTCAATGTGAACCGCAATCGCGGAGGCTTGACGGTCATAAATTTGCTCCTTTTTCGCCGCGTGGCGGCTGTCGAATTTAGCCGTGGTTTTATGGTCTTCGAAAAATAAATACAACAATCGGCGCCGCCCCTGGCCCGCGAATGCGGGCGTTAGCGTAGAGCCTTGTCATTACCCACACTTTGACGCGTTCTCAGCCCGCAGATGTGGGCGGCAGGATAAAGCCTTGTCTTTACCCACATTTTGACGCGTTCTTAGCCCGCGGATGCGGGCGGCAGAATAGAGCCTGGGGTGGAGCGTCAGCGGAACCCCAGGTATACGGCGTAAATACGCATCAAGCCCGCGGAGCGGGCGGCAGCTTTTTGTCATGCGCCATTTCATCATCATTGAGATTGAGCCAATGGCTGTCGCCCGCTTCGCGGGCTTGTGCGATAAATCCTGATCGTACCTGGGGTTCCGCTACGCTCCACCCCAGGCTCTATTCTGCCGCCCGCATCCGCGGGCTAAGAACGCGTCAAAATGTGGGTAAAGACAAGGTAGCGGGTAGTGGATAGTGGGTAGTGGTTGGTCAAAGAGCGAAGGCGCCAATCACTACCCACTACCCACTACCCACTGTTATCACTGTGGTTTCATTGCTTTGCCCAGCGCCGTCCACTTGTCTTTCTGTTTGAACTCGAACCTCGGCTGGGCGAGCTGAAACTGTTTGCTGAATTCGGCGTTGCGTTTGAGGAAATAGGATTGCGTTCGGTTGTCGGCGGTGACCACTTTCCAATGGCCGCCCTCCCGGAACAGGAACTGCTGCGCCGAGACTCTGCCCTCGCTGATCTCCTCGCCATTGACCGTCACCGGTTTCTTCAGCTTTCCATATATTGTCGTATTGACGACGGCGAAATCTCCGTGCGCCTGCACGCGCCCGACCTCCATACGCTCGATCGTGATGAATGAATCGAGGCGCATGAGGCTCAGCGCCAACTGCTCTCGCGTTACTTGCCGCTGGAGATCTGAGGGGAGGAATTCGTAGAGCGCAGGGTATGATCGCGATTTGAGCAGCAGGAAGAATTTGTTGACGGCGGCGCGCGCGTCTTTCGATTGGTTATCATTCTGAGCGGCGCCGGACATAATGCCCGACGCCCAGAAGACGATTACGGCGACGAATAGAAATAAAAGCCTTTTCAATTCCCACATACCTCCGGGAAGCGTTTTCCATTTTCCATATTACATTTGCCATTTGTCATTGGGGAGTATCCGCTCAGGCGGCGCCTAATGTAATACGGAAAACGGAAAATTGAAAATGCTCACTCTTCACACTACGATTCCGCGGCCTAGGTCTTCGCGGCGCGTTTGACGCTCTTCTTGGCCGCCGGTTTCTTCGCCACGGCCAGCTCGCCGTTGACGGTCTTGTAATCGCAGCTTTCCTCGGAGCAGTAGCGGACCGTCTCTTCCTTCTTGACGTTGTATTTTTCGAGCAGGAACGGCTTGCCGCATTGCGGGCAAGCTTCGGCCACGGGCTTGTCCCAGAATACGGAGTCGCAATTCGGATACTCTGAACAGCCGTAGAAGATTTTTCCGCGCTTCGACTTCTTGACCAGAATCTCGCCCTTGCAGCCGGGCTTCGGACATGGCACGCCCGTCGTCTCGCGCTTGATGTATTTGCAATCCGGGTAGCGCGAGCAGGCTGTGTATTCGCCGAACGGGCCATGCCTTATGGCCAGTTGCGATCCACATTCCGGGCACTTCTCTTCGAGCATCACCGGGGCGGCCGCGACGCCGGATTTCGTGATCTTGCGCGTGGTCTTGCACTCGGGGTAGCCCGTGCAGGCGAGAAATTGGCCGAACCGCCCGCGCTTGAGCGCCATGGGTCTGCCGCACTTCTCGCAGGTCTCGTCGGCGTACGGATTCTCCTCGGCGGCGCCCTCGCCGTTGGCGGCGGCCGGCTTGGCCAATTCTCGCGTATTCTTGCATTCGGGATAATTCGTGCATGCGAGGAACTGGCCGAAGCGCCCGAACTTGATCGCCATCTTCGATCCGCACTTATCGCAGACCTCGTCCGTGAGGATCTCCTGCCGCTTGACGTCGCGCATGCGATGCTGGGCGGTCTTCAGGTCGACGGTGAACTTGTCGTAAAACTCCTTCAACGCCGCCGTCCATGTCAGCTTGCCGTCTTCGACCTCGTCCAACTCCTCCTCCATTCGCGCCGTGTATTGGACGTTGAACAGTTCGGCGAAACTCTCGACCAGCAGGTCGTTGACGATCATGCCGAGTTCGGTGGGGCGGAACTTGCCTTCGACCTTCTCGACGTATTCGCGGTCCTGGATGACCGACATGATTGAGGCGTAAGTCGAAGGCCGCCCGATGCCTTTCTCTTCGAGCGCCTTGACCAGCGTGGCCTCGGTGTAGCGCGGCGGAGGCTCGGTGAAATGCTGGTTCGGCGTGAGCGAGTTGAGCTTCAACTCTTCGCCCTTCTCGACCTTCGGCAATTTCGCCGCGCGCTCCTCGTCGTCTTCGTCTTTCTCGTCCTTGCCCTCTTCATAAACAGCGAGGAAGCCGTCGAACTTGATCACGGAGCCTGTGGCGCGGAACGTGTATTTCTCGCCTGCGGAGATGTCGATCGTGGTTTGATCGAAGACGGCGGGCATCATCTGTGACGCGACGAATCGCTGCCAGATCAGCCGGTAGAGCGCCAGTTCGTCTTTCTCCAGATACGGCGCGACCTGGTCCGGCGGGCGTTCGGCCGAGGTCGGGCGGATCGCCTCGTGCGCGTCCTGCGCGCCCTTCTTCGAGCGGTAATAAATCGCTTTTTCCGGCAGATATTTTTCGCCGTACTGCCTGGCGATGAAGCCGCGGACTTCCGCGAGAGCGCTCTCGGCGACGCGCGTCGAATCGGTGCGCATATAGGTGATCAGTCCGACCGCGCCTTCGCTGCCGAGTTCGACGCCTTCGTACAGCCTCTGCGCGATCTGCATCGTCTTCTTGGCCGTAAAACGCAGTTTGCGCGACGCCTCCTGCTGGAGCTTAGAGGTGATGAACGGGGGGACGGGGTTGCGCTTCTTCTCCCTGGTCGTGACGTCGGCGACGACGTAGCGCGCGCCTTCGAGTTCGGCCAGGATGCTCTTCGCCGTCTCTTCGTCCTTGATGTGAAACTCGGTCTTCTTAACGCCATCGTCGAAGCCGGAGGTCTTGACCGTCCGCGATTCGATCTTATAAAGCCGCGCGTCGAACGGCGGCGGCAGCTTCGCCGACAGGTTCGCGATGATCGACCAGTATTCGGTTTTGACGAAGGCCAGAATGTCGCGTTCGCGCTCGACGACCAGCCGCACGGCCACGGTCTGAACGCGTCCGGCCGAAAGCCCGCGCCGGACCTTGTCCCACAGCAGGGGGCTGACCTTGTACCCGACCAGGCGGTCGAGCACGCGGCGCGCCTGCTGCGCGTCGACGAGGTTGTCGTTGATCTTGCCGGGATGATTGAAGGCGTCTTTGACCGCGTTCTTCGTGATCTCGTTGAACATTACGCGGAAGATCGGTTTGCGCGCCATCCCGCGCGTCCCGGTGATCAACTCGGCGATGTGTTTGCCTATGGCCTCGCCTTCGCGGTCGGGGTCGGTCGCGACGTAGACCGTCTCGGCCGACTTCGCCGCCTCTTTGATCTCCCTGACGACCTTCTCCTTGCCGGGCATCACTTCATATGTCGGCTCGAAGTTGTTTTCGACGTCCACACCGAGTCCTTTCTTCGGCAGATCCTTGATGTGGCCGACCGAGGCGATGACCCTGAAGTCCTTGCCCAGATATTTATTGATTGTTTTCGCCTTCGACGGCGATTCCACGATTACGAGTGATTTAGACATAACTTATTACCAGCGCGCCCTTTAGGTCATCACTTAGACCTTCAACTAAAGGGCACGCGTCTCAACATAGTGAACTTTTCAGCTTATTGCAAAGGCCGAATCAAATAACACGAAGGCGGTAGGAAGTTCAAGCGGTCATCAGGCGGGAGGCGCCAGGAGAGTGTCATTGTTCATTTGTCATTGTTCATTTGTCATTTGCCATTGCCTGAGTCGATTTCTTCAATGACAAATGACAAATGAACAATGACAAATGAACAATGATCACTCTACGTCGTAGTCATCCGCCGCGTCGAGAGCCTCTTCGAGCGTGAAGATTCCCTCGTAAAGGGCCTTGCCGATGATCAGGCTGTCGACGCCGTATTCTTCGAGCTCTTTCACGGCGTAGACGTCGTCGAGCGAGGCGACGCCGCCCGAGGCCGTAATCTTCAGCCCGCTGGCTTCGGCGATGGCGCGCGTGGCCTCGATGTTGACGCCGGAGAGCATGCCGTCGCGCGCGATGTCAGTGTATACGACGCGTTCGACGCCCATCTCGGCCACCTTCTGCGCGAACTCGATGGCCTGGATGTTCGAAAGCTTCTCCCACCCCCGGAGGGCAATCAGGCCGTCGCGCGCGTCGATGCCGACGACGATGGTCGAGCCGAATTCGTCGACGATGTGCTGCAAGAGCACGGGATTTTCAATCGCCGTCGTGCCGATGACGATGCGCGTCGCGCCCAACTCGTCGAGCCTCCGCACGTCGTCGAGCGTGCGGACGCCGCCGCCGAACTGCACCGGGATGGGCGCCTCGTAAAGGATGCGTTCGAGCGCCTTCAGGTTATCGGTGTCGTCCTTGCCGAGGGCCGCGTCGAGGTTGACCACGTGCAGCATCTCCGCGCCCTCGTCATACCACCGCTTGGCGATCTTGACGGGGTTTTCGGAATATACAGTTTCAGCGGATGCCTGCCCCTGGGAGAGCCTGACACAGCGACCGCCGCGTAAATCAATGGCTGGGATGATGATCATGCGGATGTGATTTTGACGTTTCGTAATACGGTGAATCGGTTATTGGAGTGTCCCTTCCGCCCGATTGTCTGCAGACACCCGCATAAATACTACTCAATTTAGTTTTACAGGCAAGGCTTTTCGGGTCATTTCAAAATCTTCGCCAGGCGGCGCACTCCCTCCCGAATACGGCGTTCGCTCAGCCCGGCGTAGCCCAGCACGAATTCACCCATATTATTCGGGCACTCTCCGCCCATGTAATATAGCCGCGCGCCGACCAGCCCGACGCCGGAGGCGCGGGCTCGGCGCTCGATTTCATCGTCGTCCAGCCCGGAGCGGAGCCTGATCATGAGATGCATCCCCGCATTCCCGCCCAGAATCGTGACGCGGTCTCCGAAATGGGTTTCGAACGCGCGGACGAGCGTTTGACGCCGGGCGCCGTAAAGCGTCCGCATCCGACGCAGGTGGCGCTCCAGATGGCCTTCATTGATGAAATCGGCCAGCACCCGCTGCTCGATCGTCGGCGTCTGCCGGTCGGCCAGCCATTTCGCGCGCGCGAAGACGCGCGCCAGCGACGGGGCCGCGACCAGATAGCCTACGCGCAGCGAAGGGAAGAGTACTTTTGAGAACGTGCCGACGTAGATCACCGAGTCTCCGTCGGCCAACCCCTGCAGGGACGGAATGGGGCGCGAGCTGAAGCGGAACTCGCTGTCGTAATCATCCTCGACGATAATCACCCCGGTCTTTTCGGCCCAACACAGCAAATCCAGCCTGCGCGGCAATGTCAGCGTCACGCCGGTGGGGAACTGATGCGACGGCGTGACGCAGACCAATTTCAATCCGCCTTTCGACTTTGAGGTCAGCGCTTCAACGACGATCCCCGATTCGTCGACCGGCGCGGGCAGCAGTTCGGCCCCGTGCGCCAGGAACACCCGCCGGGCGCCCAGATACCCGGGGTTCTCGATGGCTACCTGATCGCCGCGGTCAATCAGAAGCTTAGCGATCAGGTCGAGCGCCTGCTGCGCCCCGTTCACGATGATCACCTGATCGGCGTCGCATTTGACGGCGCGCGCATGTCTGAGATAACCGGCGATCGCCTCGCGCAGCGGCTTGTAGCCCTGCGAGCTGTCGGCGTAATCGAGCATCGAGCAATCATTCACGTCGAGCGCCGAGCCGTCCTTCGCGCGGTAGTGTTTGAGCAATAGCCGCCGCCACTGCTGCAAAGGAAATTCGTCTAGCGCGGGGCGGCCCGTTCTGAAATTTATCGGCGCTTCGGGTTCGGGCGGCTCGAAGGGGGTGGAATCCGCGATGCTTGAGCCGTAGCGCGAAAGTTCGATCCGGCGCGTCGCCTCCTGTGGCTTCGCCGGGGCGCGGGATTTTTCGACCGGCTTGGTCTTCAACAATTCGTCGGGTAACTCGCAGCCGACGAACGTCCCCGAACCGGTGGAGGCGCGCAGATAGCCCTCGCTCAGAAGCTGCTCGTAACTCTGCGTGACCGTGGCCCGCGAAACGCCGAGCGATTGCGACAGGCCGCGCGTCGAAGGCACGCGCTCGCCCGGTTTCAGACGGCCCGTGAGAATCGCCCTGCGCAACTCGTCGTAGAGCTGTTTGTGCAGCGGCGTCGCGGAGCGTTGATCGAGTGTGATTGCCAAGTCCATTTTTGACCCTCGGAAAATAGTGGGCAGTGGGCAGTGGGTAGTGGGTAGTGGGTAGTGGGCAGTGGACAGTATTGATTTCTTCACTACCCACCACCCACTGCCCACTGCCCACTATCACGGAAAGTGGACTGGTATTAAAACGCAAAAGTGGAGCTTGTACAAGTCCACTTAAAAAGTTATTTTTCACCCCGATCAAGACAACAAGGGGAGAATGTCAATGGAAAGTTTCGCGCCCACGGAGCGGACCGCGCTGAAGCGATTGCCGGAGCGCGCGTTTTACGACCGTGAGGTGGTTTACAAGATTTTGGACGAAGGCTTCGTTTGCCACGTCGGGTTCGCCATCGACGGGCAGCCTTTCGTCATTCCGACGGCTTACGGGCGCGTCGGCGACAAACTTTACATCCACGGCTCGGCGGCGAGCCGGACCTTGCGGGCCTCTGGGGGCGGCATTCCGGTATGCGTTACCGTCACGTTGGTCGACGGACTCGTTCTGGCGCGTTCGGCCTTTCACCATTCGATCAATTACCGTTCGGTGGTGATTCTTGGAGCCGCGACGATGGTCGAGGCGGCCGAAGAGAAATTGACCGCGCTCAGGGCGTTCACGGAACACGTCATTCCGGGGCGTTGGGATGACGTGCGCGAGCCGAGCGAACAGGAATTGAAGGGGACCTCCGTGCTGGCGCTGCCGCTGGTCGAGGTCTCCGCGAAGGTCCGCACGGGGCCGCCGAAAGACGACGAAGAAGACATGGCGCTCCCCGTGTGGGCGGGCGAATTGCCGCTGCGAATCACGGCCGGCTCGCCTGTAGACGATCTGCTATTATCGGCGGGTTTCTGTCCGCCGGCTTACGTCACGCAATATTCCAGGACAACCAATCAGGAGACGCCCGTTACGCGCTAAGCGCGAAAGTAACCATAAACAGTTTGCCATGGCGGGCTCCCGCGGGGCAGGCGCCGCCACTCCCCGACCTGTACGGTTGAAGCGTAGGAGGTTACCGATGATTCGATTTCTAACGATGATTCTACTGATTACGGTCGGCGCCGCGACATTCGCTCAGACTGGTCAGAATTCGGGGAACAAGGCTATGGATCGCGTAAAACACCTGAAGGATTTTCAGGTCATCGAATTCCGCCGCTATACGGTTAAGGAGGGCGAGAGGGAGCGCTTCGCCGAATATTTTGAAAGCTATTTTCCCGAAGCCTTTCAGCAGATGGGCGCGATGGTGTTCGGGCAATTCTTCGAACGCAAAAATCCGGTCGGGTTTACATGGATGAGAGGTTTTAAGAACACTGACGCCCGCGCCATAGTCAACGCAGGTTTTTATTACGGCCCATTGTGGAGGGAACATGCGTTCACTATGAACAGCCTCATGGTCGACTCTAACAATGTTTTGTTGCTGCGCCCGCTGAGTCCTGAACGAGGCGTCACCGTTCTTCCGTCTGTCGACCCGGTCGCGGAAAGAAAGGGCGCCCAGGGCGTCTTGGTCGCGCAGATATTCGCCGTCAAGGCAAACAGTGTCGATGCTTTCGCCCAACAGGCGGAGGCCACGTTCGCCGGCTACCGGGCCGCGGCCGCGCGTGAGGCCGGCGTTCTGGTCACGCTCGACGCGCCAAATAACTTCCCCCAATTGCCGGTGCGAACGGACGGCCCTTACCTCGTGTGGCTCGGGATTGTCAAAGACAACCAGGCGTTGGAGACCCAATTTACTCCGCTGGCGGAACGGTCCTCACAATCGCTTTCGGCTACGGGCCTGCTCAGAGGGGCGCCAGAACTGGTGATCCTGGATCCTACCCGCCGCTCGCGTCTGCGATGGTTGGCTGAAGAGGGGATTTGACTACATGTCCGAAAACCGCCAGACGGTCGCGCCATGTTGTGGTAGAAAAACGGCGCGTTACTCAATCGAATTTTTCGAATGCGATGGCGGCGGAAAGAGGTTTGACGAGGGATGTTGATTTTGAATGATCAGACGCGCGAAGAGTTGTGGCGGTGTTTGATTGAAGTTATCGAGGATTACCTTACGAAGGTCGATTCGGCGCGGGTCGCGCCCGAACTCGACGTCGAAAAGATTCGCGGGGTATTAGCCGGGCGCGATTTCGCCGAGCCGATGGGCGCGGTTGAGGCGCTGGATTTCGTCGCCGACGCGATGTGGCGGTTTCAGGTACACACCAGGCATCCGCGTTATTTCGGGCTTTTCAATCCGGCCTCGGCGACGATGGGGATCGCCGCTGACGCCTTGGTGGCAGCCTTCAATCCGCAGCTCGCCGCGTGGAGCCACAGCCCGTTCGCGGCGGAGATCGAACGACATCTTGTCCGCGCGTTCGGACAAAAGTTCGGCTACGACCTATCAGTCGCCGACGGCGTCTTCACGTCCGGCGGTTCGGAGGCGAACCATACGGCGCTGCTGACCGCGCTGGCAATCGCGTTTCCCGAATTCGGCGAACGCGGACTGCGCGCGTTGGCGGCCCAACCGGTCTTCTACATCTCGTCGCAGGGCCATAATTCCTTTTTGAAAGCGGCTCGCGCCAGCGGACTCGGCGCGGCGGCTGTGCGTGAGATCCCGGTCGATGACGATCTGCGGATTGACGTCGGCGCGCTGGCCGATCGCGTCAAGCGGGACAGGGCTGAGGGGTTCAGGCCGTTGATGATCGTTGCGACCGCGGGAACGACCGGCGCCGGCGTCATTGATCCGGTTAGCGAGTTGGCCGAAGTCGCTTCACGGGAGGGCGCCTGGTTTCACGTCGACGCCGCCTGGGGAGGGGCGGCCGCGTTCGTCCCCGAGTTGCGCTCGGCGCTCGGCGGAATCGAGAAGGCCGATTCGATCACGTTCGACGCGCATAAATGGCTCTCCGCGCCGATGGGCGCGGGGCTTTATTTGACTCGCCATCCCGCAATTCTCAAACGGGCGTTCGGCGTGGCGACAAGTTATATGCCGCGCGACGCGGCGGGGCTTGAAGTCGTTGATCCGTTCACACACTCGATTCAATGGTCGCGGCGGTTCATCGGACTGAAGGTCTTTATGTCGCTGCTGGTCGCCGGCTGGGGTGGGTACGCCGAAGCGATTCGACATCAGACCGCGATGGGCGACCGTTTGCGGCAGGGGCTTCGGGATTCCGGCTGGGGCGTGGTCAACCGTACGCCGTTGCCCGTCGTTTGTTTCGTCGACCGCGCGCTGTGGGAAGGCGCGTCCACCGAGTACCTCGAGGCGGTTTGCAAATCTGTTGTCGATTCGGGCGAGGCCTGGCTTTCGGTCGCGCGCATCGGCGATGACGACAGAACTGTTCTTCGGGCCTGCGTCACGAGCTATCTCACGAACGCCGCGGATGTGGACGCGTTGGTCGAATCGCTCAACCGCGCGCGAATTCGGGAAGGGGGGAGAAGTGTTAGAAGTAGTTCTGAGGCGATTTGAAAGTCCGGACTAGACCGGCCTGTTTGAGAAAGGCACACGACGTCATCAGAAAATGATCACTGAGTCAATCAGGAGAAGTGAGTGCGAGAAAAAGGAATTGCGGAAATTGATCCGAAATGCAGCGTAGTTTTATTGATTGTGGCCTTTGCGGCGATTTACCTCCTCTGGGGGTCAACGTACCTGGCGATCAAATATGTGATTGAAACATTGCCGCCATTTATCAGCGCCGGGGCGCGGTACTTACTGGCGGGCGCGACACTTTTCATTGTGGGGAGATTTTCAAAAGACTACGAGAAACCGACTCTCGCGCAATGGAGGTCAAGCGCCGTCGTCGGGACTCTTCTGTTTTTAGGGGGGGTCGGCGGCGTAGTTGTAGCTGAACATCACATCACATCAGGTCTTGCGGCTTTGCTTGTGGCCACCGAACCATTTTGGGTCGTGCTATTAAGCTGGCTCTGGTTGAAGGGGGCGCGTCCGGATTGGAGGGTGGCGCTCGGTCTGTTGATCGGTTTCGTCGGAGTTTATTTATTGATGGACGGCGGCGCCGTCCAGGCCGGGAGTGACGCCAATCATCTTTTCGGCATGATTCTAGTCATCGCGGCTGGGTTATGTTGGGCGACAGGTTCGATTTACGGGGTGCGCGCACGGGCGTCGAAATCACCGATTCTGGCTTCGGGGATGCAAATGCTCGCGGGCGGTTCGGCGATGCTTTTAGTCGGAACGTTGATGGGCGAATGGACCGGCTTTGAGATTGGCGATGTTTCCCGCAATTCGTGGTTCGCGTTCGCATATTTATTGGTATTCGGTTCGCTGATCGGTTTTACGGCTTACAGTTGGTTGCTCAAAAACGCGCGCCCGGCAATGGTTGCGACTTACGCTTACGTCAATCCGGTGATAGCGGTGATATTGGGCTGGGCGATCGCGGGCGAATCCTTCACCGGGCGAACGCTGCTCGGGGCGGGTGTGATTGTCGGCTCAGTTGTCCTGATTACTTCGCAAAATTCAGAAGCTATTAGAGAAGAGAAGACCGTCTCAATTGAAGGCCCGACGGAAAATTGCCCGACTTATTTAACTTAACCCAATGGCTTAGCGAGGTTTCGAATCCTCTCGCGCGCAATCGGGAAGGAGGGGGGAGTGCTAGAAGTCGTTCTAAAGCGATTTGAAAAACCGGACGAGACCCGCGTGTTTGAGAAAGGCCGGTTCGACGTCGTCAGAATCGGCGGAATGACGATCGGGCGCGCAAGTTACGATCCCGGATGGAAGTGGTCCGAACACGTAGCTCCTATCGCGGGCGCGCCGCTTTGCGATGTCGAGCATGTGGGGATGGTCGTTTCAGGCCGCGCGGTCGCCGCGATGAGTGACGGGAGGGTGATCGAAATGTCGCCCGGCGATCTTTTCCATATCCCGCCACTTCCGCATGACAGTTGGGTGGTCGGAGATGAGCCTTACGTGTCACTACATTTTCTTGGCGCCGACCATTACACAAAATGAGGTGGGGAATGGGCGCGCCGGGTCGGTCAACCTTGATTTTATTGTCGGGTCCCGCAGGAGACTTTTCAATGACTCAAATATTCAAAGATTTGTCCAAGCTGACTTCGACCATTCTTCTCGCGCTATCGATCGCGTCGTGCGCCGGCCCGGGCGCGGCGCGCGTTGAGAAGTCGGAAGCGTCGTCTCCTCCGGGTTATACGACGACGCGCGGCGGCGACGCGCATGACTTTGACTACTTCGCAGGCGGGTGGACGACACGCCAGCGCCGCTTGAAAACGCGCGGAGTCGGCAGCGCCGAATGGGAAGAATTTCCCGCCACTCTGTGCATGTCCCCCTACCTCGGCGGCATGGCCACGGTGGATGAACTCTATTTCCCGACGAAGGGCTGGGCGGGACTGACACTGCGCACTTTCGATCTGGAAAAGCGCCAGTGGTCGATCTATTGGGTAAGTAGCGCCAGTGGGAGGTTGGAACCGCCGGTGGTCGGGGGCTTCGACGGCAATCACGGCGCCTTCTACGGCGAGGACCATGACAATGGTCGCCCCGTGAAAGTCCGCTACACGTGGGATAAGCTTGACCGCGATCATGCCCATTGGGAGCAAGCGTTTTCGTATGATAACCGCGTGTGGGAGACGAACTGGACGGCGGACTTTATACGCTCCGACCCCGCGACAACCTGTGAGGCCGGCCGCCCGAAGCGAACTACAGACGCGGCGGAGTAAGGTGGTATTTCGGAGTCGCGCGCAGGTTGTTGTGCGAATCGACGCCATGAGTCGAGGAATGTGGAGAGAAGGAGGAAATAGATGGCCACAGTTATTTGGGAAACCTGGCTCAAGCCCGGTTCAGAAAAGGAGGGACTCAGTCTCACGCGTAAAGTGTGGTCTGACATGCGTGGCTTTGAAGGCTATGTGTCGCATCAAATTTTTATCGACCAAGACGCGCCCGGACACATCATCGTTCTCGGCAAGTGGCGGAGCCGCGCCGATGCGGACGGCGTTCGGGAAAAATACAAGGACTCCGAAACGATCCGCCAGCTTACTCCGCTCCTCGTCCGTCCCCGGGATCGCTGGGTGATGTACGAAGATGGAGAGCCATCTGAGATCGAACAAACCTCCAAAGGGAAGCAGCAATGACACAAGCCGATAGAAAAGATCTGATCGCCAAATACGCCGCCGGCTACGACGAAGTCGCCGGCGCGCTTGTAGGATTTCCGAAAGACAAATTGACCGCGAATTTGATTCCCGGCAAATGGAGCGCCGCCGAGATCGTCCAGCACCTGGCCGACAGCGAGATGACAAGCGCGATCAGGCTGAGGATCTTGCTGGTCGAAGACAATCCGGTCATCCATGGCTATGACCAGGATCAGTATGCGACGAGGCTCCGGTACAACGAGCGCGACATCGCGCCAGCGCTCGAAGCGTTCCGCGCCGCGCGGGCGACCACGGCGCAATTGCTTGAGCGAATGACCGAAGAAGACTGGCGGCGCGAAGGGACGCACACCGAAAGCGGGCGGTACACGGCCGAAGACTGGCTGCGGATTTACGCCACGCACGCGCACGGCCACGCCGATCAAATTCGCCGGCTGCGCGAGAAGTTGCCATAAAAAAAGTGGGCAGTGGGCAGTGGGCAGTGTGTGGTTTTAACCTTGTCACTGCCCACTACCCACTATCCACTGCACACTATTTTCGAGGGAGAAGGAGGGAAATTTTGTTCAGCAATCGTAGTTTGCTGAAGGGCGTCGGGCTGTGTTTCGGCGCGGCGTGGCTTTTGCTCGCGTCTACAACGGCGGTCCGCGCCCAGTCTTCGCGCGCGGAATCAGCGGCTTCATACTTTGCGCGGGGCAGTGAGTGGCATGCGCGAGGAGATCTCGATCGCGCCATCGCCGATTACGGCATCGCCATCACTTTCAACCCGCGCTTCGCGCGGGCCTATTACGCCCGCGCCCGCGCCCGTCTCGCTAAGGGAGAAGTCGAATCGACGCTTGACGATCTCAATCGCGCCATCGAACTCGATCCGCGCCAGGCCGCCGCTTACAACGACCGCGGCTACGTGTTTATGGAAATTGGCGAGGAGGAGGCAGCGCTCGGCGATTTCAACCGCGCGCTCGAACTCAACCCGCGCTTCGCCCGCGCTTACTACAATCGCGCCTTCGTCAAAATTCGTCGGAGCGATTATAAGGGGGCCATCGCCGATTTCGATCGCGCCATCGAGAGCGATAAAAAGTACGTTGCGGCCTATAACAACCGCGGGTATGCGCGCGTCGCCATAGAAGACCACGAAGGGGCGTTCTCTGACTTCAATCGCGCCATCAAACTCGATCCGCGATACGCCTCCGCGTACGGCAACCGCGGAAACCTGCGTTTTGCGCGGGGAGATTTCGACGGCGCGATCGCCGACCACACCCGCGCCATCGAATTGAACCCGAGTGGCCCTGAGAGCTACAACAATCGCGCGAACGCTCGCTATGCGAAAGGCGATTACGACGACGCCATCGCCGATTACAACCGGGCGCTCGCGCTCAATCCGCGCTTCGCGGAGGTCTACGCCAATCGCGGGTTGCTCTGGCTGCGGATGGGCAGGACGGCCGAGGCCGACGCCGATTTCGCGCAGTGCCTCGCGCTCAATCCCGATATGAAATCTTCGCTTGAACGGCGCATAAGGGTTGCGCAGGCGAAGCGTTCGAACCAACACGAACTCACACAGAAAGGATGTAAAGATTATGAATAAACCGGATTCGACCGAATACGCGCCGTACTTCGAGAAATACATCTCGCTCGTGCCCGAGGGAGAGATCGTCGAGACGCTCGGGCTTCAGATCGAAAGCACGCTGAGCCTGATCCGCGGCCTGAGCGCGGCCCAGGGCGATCTTCGCTACGCCCCGGGCAAGTGGAGCGTCAAAGAAGTGATCGGCCATCTGATCGACGTCGAACGCATCTTCACTTACCGCGCCCTGCGCTTCGCGCGCAACGACGCGACGCCGCTCCCCGGCTTCGACGAGAACGGTTTCGTGGCCAACGCCGGCTTCGGCTCGCGCTCCCTGGCCGATCTGGCCGAGGAGTTCGAACACACGCGCAAGTCGAACGTCTGCCTGTTCAAGAGCCTGGACGGCGATTCGTCTCTGCGGCTCGGCGTAGCGAGCGACAACAATCTAAGCGTGCGCGCCATCGCTTACATCATCGCCGGGCATGAATTGCATCACGTGGGAATCTTGCGGTCGCGCTACCTCTGAGAACCCGCTGCGGGCCTGCGCCGCGACAAGCGAGCCGATCAGCGCTCCGATCAGTAAACCGGCGCCTATCTTGATGACGTTATTGGCCGTGAGTAGCCATGAGGTAAAGCCGCGGGAGAACGGCGACACAACGGCCAGTAAAAGCCACGAGCCCCAGGAAAACATGGCGCCTGATCCGGTCCACGCCAGGCTCAACGGAACCCAGAGAGGCCACCGCCCGCGCCGGTTTACCAACAGGACGATTCCCGCAGCGGCGCCGAGCGCCGCCAAGCCGAAAGTAGCGTGGAGCAGGTAGAAATTCACGTCTCTACTCTGCAACAGGAGTGGCGAGAGACCGAGAGGCGCTCCGCCCGCCCAGAGCAGATGCAGCGACCCGGCTGCCGCCGCGACCACCGACGCCGCATTGCCAAGCAGCGCGATGGCCGGACGAGGCGGTTGATCTTCGCCGATTTGCGCCCGCAGGAGCGCCCCCCAGCGCGCGCGCGCGTACAGGATGAACGCCGTCATCAAGGTCAACCACTGGCCGACGAACAATGTGTAAACCATCTTGGGTACCCACGGCTCGAGCAGCGCGGGGGCTGAGGACGCTCGCTGGCCGGAACCCAGCCCCAGCATTACCGCCAGGACGATAATGGGCCAGGCCACCGCAATCGGCGCCAGGAAGCCAGTTCCCACCCACATCGGGAACAACGTCGGCCCGGCGGGCGCGCGCAATCCCCAACCGTGGGTGAACGTCAGGGCGAGCAGTACGGCTACCACATCCATGCAGAAGCTAAGGATGTTGAGCGCGAGCATGCTTGGCTCGGCGACCGTACTCTTGTCGAGCATTCCGATCGGCGCCCCGGAAATCCAGGCGATCTTGAGGGCGAGATACGGCAGGCAGAAAGCGATAGCGGCATACCCGACGATTAGTCTGGCGGCGCCTTTGCGGGACGGGTTTTGCATTTCCTTAACCTCTTTTCTGTTCAATCTATCAGTTGGCAGGATGGAATCTGAATACATCAAACGTTCTCTGGTAAGAAATCGTTCTATTCGTTTCAGGAGTATTGCGGTGAAAAAGAGGCTTTGGACAAAATAAAAGTCATGGAAAAGTAGGGCGCTATATCGGTTTTCAGATGTATGCGGACTGTTAGCCACAGAGCACACAGAGGCCACAGAGGTATTTCACTACTTCTCTGTGTTCTCTGTGGCCTCTGTGGCTATTCATCCATATGAAAAACGCTGTAGATAGTGATCACGGTTCATAATTATGCGGATACGAACAGCGGTTCCGGATGACGTCCCCGCCATCGCCTCGACGCTCCACAGGGCGTTCCTGGAGTTCGAGCCTCTCTACACGCCCGAAGCGTTTGCGGCCACAATCTCCTCCCCCGGACGGATTCGCATCCGCCTGAGTGAAGGTCCGATCTGGGTGGCGTTGCAAGGCGCCGTGGTGGTTGGAACTGTGTCGGTCGCCCCAAAAGGCGACGCCCTCTACGTTCGGGGTATGGCGGTTGACCCGGTCGTGCGAGGAAGCGGAATCGGGCGCGAGTTGATGAAGCGGATAGAAGAGTACGCGACTGAAGGCGGGTTCAAGCGGCTATATCTCAGCACCACGCCTTTTCTCATCGGCGCGATACGGCTTTACGAAAAGTGTGGTTTCGTTCGTAACGAAGACGGCCCCGACAATCTGTTCGGGACGCCGCTCTTTACAATGGAGAAAAAACTGGACGGGGCGATTGACCTTCGCTGACGCGCGACGGGCTTTAAGTCGTGGCGCGAGGGAATAGAAAGTCGCAGAAAAGGAGAACGCTAGAGTGATCATAGTTCAACCTGTTAACCTTGAAGGATTCGGAGTTCGGCTGGAGCCTCTGACCCACGAGCATCACGACGATCTGGCGGCCGCCGCGGCCGATGGCAAACTTTGGGAGCTGTGGTTCACGGCCGTTCCGGAGCCAGGTCAGACAGAGGCGTACATTCTCAAAGCGCTCGCCGGTCAGCAGGAGGGGCATATGCTTCCGTGGGCGGTGCGCGAGTTGACCACAGGCCAAGTCATCGGTAGCACGCGCTACCACGACATCGCGCCGGCAATCGATCGCGTCGAAATCGGTTATACGTGGTACGCCAGGCGCTGGCAGCGCAGCCACGTGAACACGGCCTGCAAACTGTTGTTGCTGGGCCATGCCTTCGATACGTTGGGTTGCAAGGTGGTCGGCTTGCGGACTGACATTTTCAATCTGGCTTCGCAGCGGGCGATTGAGGCGTTGGGCGCGAAGAAAGACGGCGTCATCAGGCATCATGCGCCGCGCCGCGACACAGTTTTCTACAGCATACTTGCCGGCGAATGGTCCGACGTGAAGCGACACCTGGAATTGCGGCTGGCTCGGCAGGGCGCCATATCGACTTGAAAAGCGCGGGGTTTGTTTTGGCTCAAATTTATCTTACGCCTCTCTCGGCCTTCTTTTGTTGGCGCGCGGCTTGCATTTTCGGCCAACTCGCATAGCATATGCGCCATGTTTGACGTCAAAACCTGGCTCTTCATCGCGCTCGGCGGCTTTGCCGCCTTCTATCTTTTCACATGGCTTTCCGCCATTCGGCGTGAACGAGTCGGCGAATGGCCGATTATGTTGGGCATCGGCTTCGTTACGAACTTCTTCGACACGCTGGGCATCGGGTCGTTCGCGACGACCACGTCTTTTTTCAAGTTCCTGAAACTGGTCAAAGACGAAGTGATCCCCGGCACGCTCAACGTCGGACACACGCTTCCGACGATCGCGCAGGCGTTTATCTACATAGCCATCCTCAAAGTTGATATGAAGACCTTGATCCTGATGATCGGAGCGGCGGTGCTCGGCGCCTGGCTCGGCGCCGGAGTAGTTTCCGGCTGGTCGCGCCGCAATGTGCAAATCGGGATGGGGTTTGCGCTCCTGGCCGCGGCAGTGTTGCTACTGCTGAAGATATTCGGCATCGCTCCCCAGGGCGCGGGCACATATGGGCTGGAAGGTTTACGGCTGGCAATCGGTCTCGCGGGGAATTTCATTCTGGGGGCATTGATGTCGCTGGGCATCGGTCTCTACGCGCCGTGTTTGATCCTGATCAGCTTTCTCGGAATGGTGGAGACCACCGCTTTCCCGATCATGATGGGGTCGTGCGCGTTTCTGATGCCGGTCGGCAGCGCGGAATTCATCCGGAAGAAAAAATTCGATTTGCTGGCGACGATAGGTCTGGCTCTGGGCGGTATCCCGGCAGTGATTATCGCCGCAAAGATAGTCCAGAAACTTGAACTTAAGTATGTGCGATGGCTTGTTGTGATAGTGGTTGTTTACACCGCCATCTCAATGCTGCGTTCGGCGATGGTGGAGCGGCAAGCGGCGATCGCCAAACAAGAGGCGTAGCCTCAATTGATTGCACTAACCGGCGCCGTGATATAATTTGCCCCTTGAGTGTGGCGCTGCCCCCGCCTTGTAGCGCTCCCGATTCCCCGGGCGGGCGAGCGCCATAAACGCCATGAGTAAAAAAAGACAATGGTCGTGGTTGTCGCGCCTTGAACATTTACCGCAGAGAGCGGAGCGGCGATTTACCACGCAATTTCATCGAATCCCCCAGAGGATTCGTTTCTTTATATTTGTTTCCCTCCTCTCGGCCCTGACGACTCTCCTCGTCTCGAATTTCCCGATTTCAATAATGGCGGATTACCGCGTGGGCGACGTCGCCGAGCACGACGTGGTCGCGCCCGTGGAATTGATCGTGAAAGACGACGTGGGAGATGATGATCTGGCCGAGCAACTCAAGCGCAACCCGGTCTTGTTGCACGCGGGCGAGACGGTGACGGCCGAAAAACAGCCGCTGATCGAGAGAGTGCGTCAGTACCAGCTCGCCGAGCGACAGCCGAAGCGGTTGATAGGGTTGCTGGCGCTGGTGGGGATGATGTTCTTCGCGCTTTATAAGTCGGCTGTAACCAGCCAGTCGTCGCGTTTGGGGCCGCGCACCGCCTTCTGGGTCGCGTCGTCGGCGTTGATGTTTCAGACGCTTCTTGCGCGCGTCGGGATGTTCGGCGCGTCGGTGTTGAGCGCGCGGCCCGAGACCGGCGGCCTCGGCGGATTCTTCGAACTTCAGTTCGCGATTCCGTTCGCCGCCTGCGCCCTGGCGCTGTCGCTGCTGATCGGGGCGCAGGTCGCGCTGGTCGCCGCGCTAATGAGCGCGCTGTTGGTCGGATTCATCTCGCCGCACGACCTGGCGATCTCGGCCTTCGCGTTCGCCGGGTCGGTGGTCGCGATTTACAGCGTGCAGCGCTACCGCACGCGCAACGCCGTGATTGTGGCGGGCGCGGCGGTGGCCGGGGTCAACGCGGTGATGGGCGCCGCGGCGTCGTTGATCGCGAATAACAACTGGAACTGGAAGTCGATATTGGGCGGGGTCGTGTTCGGAATGGTCGGGGCCGCGCTGACGGCGGGCGTGGCTAGCTTCGCGATCCCGATTTACGAATCGGCTTTCGACATCCTGACCGATCTGAAGCTGCTCGAACTGTCGAACGCCGACAACCCGCTCCTGCGCCAACTGGCGATCAGGACGCCGGGCACCAGCTATCATTCGTTCATGGTCGGGGTGCTGGCCGAAGAGGCGGCCAAGGCCATCGGCGCGAACGCGCTGCTGGCGCGCACCGCCTGCCTCTATCACGACATAGGCAAGCTGGCCGCGCCGAACATGTACATCGAAAATCAGAAGGGCGGCCCGAACCCGCATGACAAGGTCTCGCCGCTCGACAGCGTCCGCGTCATCACCGGCCACGTGAGGCGCGGGGTTCAAATGGCGACCGAAGCCGACCTGCCGCCGCAGATTATCGACTTCATCCCGCAGCACCACGGCACGCGCGTGCTGGCCTATTTCTACCACAAGGCCAAGTCGCAGGCCGAGGCGCGCGGCGGCCACGTCAACATTGACGATTTTCGTTATCCCGGGCCGAAGCCGCAGTCCAAGGAGGCCGTCATCCTGATGCTCGCCGACGGCGCCGAAGCCTCGGTCCGCTCGCTCGAAGAGCACACTCCCGAAAACATCCGCGCGATAGTCAAAAAGATCGTCGACAGCGTGGTCGCCGACGGCCAACTCGATGAAAGCACCGTCACCATGCGCGAACTGACGACGATCCGCGAAAGCCTCATTAACACGCTGATCAACATCTACCACCAGCGCATCAGCTATCCCGGGTTCAACCCCCCCAGCAAGACGATCGGAGAGGTCGAAAGGGAAATGGCCGACGCCGATGTGAAGACTTTGGAGGTGAGCAGCGTCGCCGCGCGTAAATAAGCAGTCAGGCAAAGATTTTGAGGCATTTTCATTTTCCATTTGCCATATTACATTTTCCATTTGTCATCGCAGTGGAGCCGCAATTCCGGCAATGACAAATGAAATGTGTAATATGGCAAATGGAAAATGGTTTGCACACCCGCTTGAGTTCCTCAGATTTGTTGTTGCTTCAAATTCCAGACCCGTCATTGATCCTCCTCATCGGCCCGTCAGGCGCGGGCAAATCGACCTTCGCGGCTCGCCACTTCAAGCAGACAGAGACCATCTCCTCCGACCGGTGTCGCGCAATGGTTTGCGACGACGAAAGTGATCAGAGCTTCAACGGGGCGGCGTTCGGCCTGTTACATCACATCGCGCGCGTCAGGCTCGCGGCGCGGCGGTTGGCGGTGATCGACGCCACAAACCTCGAGACGCAGGCGCGCCGCCGCCTGCTGCATATTGCGAGCGATAACGGCGTCCCGTCGGTGGCCATCGCGTTCGACGTCTCGTTGGAAAAGCGCCTGGAGAGGAATCTCGCGCGCCCCGAGCGCGTCGTGGATGAAGACGTGATCGCCTTGCACGCCGCTCGATTCGAGTGGGCGATTGCGAGGTTGCGCCTCGAAGGTTACGCGCGCGTTTACGTTCTGAATGAGGCGAATTTGAATGACGCTGTGATCGAGCGAATCAAAGGCTAAATGGCCACAGATAAAACCCGCTACGGTTTTCGGGTTTTGAGAGCATACAAAACGACGAGGAGCGAAGAGTCCCTCTCAACCAGTATTATTCATTCCTGGTTGATGAGCTTCTCCTCGCTCCTCTGACTACATGCTACAGCAAACTCCTTACCGCTGTCTGCTCTGGACACATTTATTTCGGTTTAGTCCCGCGCCATCTCAGTCAGCGCAGACGAATCAATAGGGCGAATTTAATGACCGAAAGCAGAATACGAAAAGTAAATCCCGCCAAACTTCCGAACGTTCACAGAGACAGAGAGAAAAAGCGGCGCTGCGGTCTTTCTCCGTGGTCTGCGGCGCCTCTATGGCTATTCTAGGGAAATAAGTTCTTGAATTCGGCCGAAGCTTTTCTGAGTCCGACCCATTCGGTGAAGAGGTCGGGCGTTTGCAGCCAGACGGTGAACCACTCGGCGATCTCGGCCTGTTCCCGGCGCTGCGCCGCCGAGAGATCGGGCAATTGCGAAAGCTCGGTCGCGTTCTGCTTTGCGGCCCGGGCCGCTTCGAACGCGAAGCGCATGCCGGCTCTATCGCCCGCCTGGTTGAATTTCCGGTACAACTCGTCGATCCCTCGAATCGATTTCTCCGCCTCCGTGAGGTCGTCGTTCTCCAGGAAGCGCGCGAAAGCGTTCTCGTACTTCTCGGTCGTCGTCATCATCCTGAAGACCTGATCGAATCGGACGGGCAGGTCCTCGTCGTGCAGGATGCGGGCGATCTCGGCGGGCGTCATCGCGCCGCCCTCGCCGTACTCCTCGATCAAGGCCTGGTTGATGACGGCGATCTCGCGCGCGGTGACTTCACCCATCGCCTCGTTGTCGTAAATGTCCAGAACCAATTCTCGTTTCGATTTGCGCTATCTAACAGCCTACAGTTCGCTCACTTTCATGGCGGTTTTTGAAAATATGATTCCCCTGCCGCGGAGCGGCTTTTGAGCTTAGCCCGGCGTTTCAACGCCGGGAAGCGCACGATAGTTTCCCCTAGTCGCGGAGCGACGGTTGACCGGCGAAGACTGCGCGCTTTGTTCTTGAAACTACACTCAATCGTCGCTCCGCGACTGGTGGATCGAGACGTCGCTGTTCCCGGCGTTGAAACGCCGGGCTAAGCTCAAAAGCCGCTCCGCGGCAGGGGAATTGAGCTTGAAAATTCCTGATAAAGTGAGCGAACCGAAAGTAACAGGACCAGCCTTTCCCCTTATTCGAAATGTTTTTCAACTTTTCGTTTTTGCCTTCTTGCAATTCCAACCATTCCAGTGAGGTTGCATACCAATTGATTAGCCCCAACCTGAAATAGATCCCGCGCAGTTGCGTCCTGGGGTGGGTTCGCTACGTGCGAAATTCGATGCCATTTTAGATTTGAACACCATGATTTGATTTTTTCATTCTCAAACGATGCGTAAAGATCATGGGCAAATTCATTTCTGATCTTTCGAACAAGATCAAGGTCATCTCGTACGGGTTTATAAATCAAGCCGAGGCAATAAGCCATCGTTATCTTCCCACTGAAAGTTCCTAGCGGGTGATCATACTGAAGTAATTTATCGACCTCTTTTTCATTGTCTATAAGGAACGCCCGAAGGATATGCTCTAGTATGGTCTCAAGAAATGTAGCTCCCACAATCGCAATAGCGCGATCATTTCTCTCATCGTAATTGAACAGCCTGGAGAATTCGAACAAAGTGGCTTGAAGCTCGAAGTCTCTTTCCGCCGCTTTGCCAGTGATGATTGAAGGAGCAAAGTCTGCGTCTATATCGTCGCGATGTTTCAATGTGGTCTCCTACCGTTGTATATTTCCTCAACTGGCTTGCCACGCCAAGCCGCCCAACTACTGTTCATTCGCCATCTTCACACTCTCTATGAAAATTTCATTGAGCGAAGGCGCGACCATTTCGAACCTGGTGAGGCGCGCGCCGGCGCCGACCAACTGCCTGAGCAGCGACTGCGGATCGGCGCCGTCTTGCAGGATGATCTCCGTGTGATCGCGGTTCGGCGAGAACTCTTTGACCAGGGGATTGTTTTTGAGCGTCGGTTCGTAATTCTCACCGTCGATAGCGACGTAGCGCCATCCGAAGCCGCGTTTGATTTCGCGCACCGGGCCGCCGAGGACTTTGCGCCCGTGGTTGATCAGACAGATTTCGTCGCAAAGCTCTTCGGCCTGTTCCATGAGGTGGGTAGAGAAGATGATAGTCTTGTTATTCTCCTTCAACTCCTGGACGATCTCTTTGAGCAGGCTGGCGCTGATCGGGTCGAGGCCTGAGAAAGGCTCGTCGAGAATGACCAGGTCCGGCGAATGCAGGATGGTGGAGACGAACTGGACTTTCTGTTGCATTCCCTTCGACAACTCCTCCCATTTCTTATTCTTCCATTCGGTCATCTCTATGCGTTTGAGCCACGCGTCGATGCGCCTGTGGGCCTCCTGTCGCGGAAGGCCCTTCAATTCGGCGAAGAAAGCGAGCTGTTCGCCGACCTTCATCTTCTTGTAGAGGCCGCGGTCTTCGGGCAGATAGCCCACGCGCTCCTGCAATTTCGCGCTAATCGGCCGGCCGAAGAGCGTGATTTGACCGGAATCAGGCATGGTGATGTTGACGATCATTCGGATCGTGGTCGATTTGCCCGCCCCGTTCGGCCCCAGCAGGCCGAAGATGCTACCGGTTTTAACCTCGATCGAGAGTTCGTTGACCGCCACGAAATCGCCGTAACTCTTGCTGATCCGATCGACTGAAATAGCGTTAGACATATATGCTCTCAGAAGTTTTCTGGTAAAGTAGGTATCGTACTTCAGCGCATCATCGCGCTCAAGGCTCCCCGATTAGAGAGACCGCAGAGATGGAAAGACGGAGAGATAGAGAGGCGGAGAGACGGAGGGACAGCGGGATAGGGAGATGGCGGCCGCTTTGTCTCTCCATCTCTCTGTCTCTTTGTATCTCCGCCTCTCTGTCTCTCCATCTCCCCACGTCGGGTCAGCGACTCGAATGGAGCGCGCAATCGAGCGGCGCGCTGGCGAAACTCTCCGGCGTCTTCTTCGTTGACCGCGATCACGGGTGGATAGCGGGTAGCAACGGAACGCTGCTTGCGACCGAAGACGGCGGGGCGAAATGGCTACGCCAAACGCTGCCCGAACGCCAGAGGAGCGAAGCGCTGAATGACGTCTGGTTCTTTAATCCCGATCGCGGGCTGCTGTTGGGTGAATATGGGCTGTTCAACCGCAAGGGCGACATTGATTTGAGTGAGAAGGTCTTTCTGCTAATGAGCAAAGATCGCGGCGCGAATTGGGAAGCGGGAACGCTGCGGCGCCCTCCCGACTCCATCCTCTTGAGAATGTCTTTCGCTAACGATCGGCTCGGCTGGGCGGTCGGTGAGTCGGGAACGATTCAGCGCACGATTGACGGCGGCGCCACATGGACGCTGCAAGATGCGCCTACGCGCAAGCTGCTTTACGACGTGGCCGCGATTGACGATAACCATGCCTGGGTGGTGGGCGCAGTCGGAACCATTTTGCGTACCGTCGATGGCGGGCGGAACTGGGACGAACAATCATCGGGAGTCACTGAGGCTCTACGCGCCGTTCATTTCGTCGACCCACAACGCGGCTGGGCTGTCGGGGCGAAGGGAACGATCATCTCGACGGCGAACGGCGGCGCCCGATGGCGGCGGCAAACGTCCGGCGTAGAACTGAACCTCAACGACGTGGTATTCCTGAAAGCGAAAGACGGCCCGGCGGAAGGCCCAAGGGAGGGTTGGATCGCCGGCGACCGCGGACTGCTGCTGCATACCACCGACGGCGGCGCGACGTGGGAGAACGTCGAACTCGGGGCGCGCGCGAACCTCTCGAGATTATTTTTCATCGCGCCCGATTGCGGCTGGGTTGTCGGGACTAGCGGCGCGATTTTTAAATACGGGCAGGTTACGAACCGGCAGAAATGAACTTCGGGTATTTTCGCGTAGTTCTAAATCAGGCCAAGCAACATTGGGACACCGGTACAGTACCGCGCGCGTAAGCAAGCGGCGGACTCATCGATCGGCCGCTTGCTTACGCGCGCGGTACTGTACCGATCTTGCGTGGTTCGATTTAGCGAAACAAGAAGGGAATTGGTTGATAGATAATCTACTCTATGAGCAAGATAAAGATCTGGTGTCCGAATTGAAGCGCCCGAATTATTACTGAAGCGGGCATTCCGCCGCGTTGCCCGCCACTTCGTGATATTGCAATTATGAATTCACAGTCTCCGACCACGCCGACCACTGACCAATTGACCTACAGCGCATACCTGCGCGTGCCCGAATTAATCGGTCTCCAACATCTGCAATCGCGTCCGGAGCATCATGACGAAATGCTCTTCATCATCATCCATCAGACATACGAGCTCTGGTTCAAGCAATTGCTCCACGAACTCGACGCGGTGATCGTCAATCTGCGCGACGCGGCGACGAATCCCAGGTCGCGCGATGAAATATACGAGGCCGCGCGGTTGCTGCGGCGCTGCACCGAGATCGTGCGCGTGTTGGTCGAACAGTTCACGATCCTGGAGACGATGCTGCCGACCCATTTCCTGGCCTTTCGCGGACGGCTGCGCCCGGCGAGCGGTTTTCAATCCGAACAGTTTCGTGAGATAGAATTCCTGTGCGGCTTGAAGGACGAAAAGATGCTCCATTATCACGAGCCGACGCCGGAGATGCATGCCAAGCTCGAACGGCGTTTACGCGAACCCTCGCTGCGCGACGTCTTCTTCGAGGCCCTGGGGGCGCTCGGCGTCATGCCCGCGCTGCGGCCTGACGCGACGGATGAAGAGCGGTTCCAGGCGCGCGCCGAAGCCATTCTGGCCGTCTACCGTGACGAGCGCGGCCACCGCGACTGGATTGACGTTTGCGAACGGCTGACCGAATTCGACGAGCTGATCGTCGGTTGGCGTCTGCGCCACATCCAGATGGTCGAGCGGACGATCGGCGTCAGAATGGGCACCGGCGGCACCGGCGGCGCCTCGTACCTGAAAATGACGCTCGACAAAAAATTCTTTCCAGAGTTGTGGGCGGCCAGATCGCTCCTGACCGAAACCTGATTGGCCACGAACAGAAAATAAATTGGATAAATGAAACTCGTAATCTTCGACATTGACGGAACTCTGACGCAAACCAGCCGCGTCGACGAAATCTGCTTCACTCGCGCTTTCGCCGACACTCACGGCCTTGATGTCCTCGCCGACCACTGGATTGATTGCCCGCATGTCAGCGATTCGGGCGTCACGCAGCATCTGTTCCAGTATTATTTCGGGCGGGACCCGCGCGACCATGAATCGGGCGCGATAAAACAGCGTCTGGTCGATCTGTTGGAAGAGCACCACCGGCTTGACCGATCGTATTTCGCGGAGATTCCCCGCGCCGCCGAGACGTTCAATCGGCTCGTGGAGGGCCGCGGCTGGGCGAAGGCTATCGCCACCGGCTGCTGGCAGCCGTCCGCCGAAATGAAGCTGCGCGCCGCGAGCATCAATTATCATGGCGTTCCCGGCGGCTTCGCCGAAGACGGAGTCGCGCGCGAATCGATCGTCGGCGCGGCCATCTCGCGTTCGCGCGACTCTTACCGGCGCGAAAATTTCGATCGCATCGTTTCGGTGGGCGACGGCGTCTGGGACGTCAGGACGGCGGCGCGGCTCGGACTGGCTTTCATCGGCGTCGCAAGTGGGGCGCGGGCCGAGATGTTGCGCGAGGCCGGGGCGAAACACGTCATTCCCGATTTCGAAGACGCCAATCGCTTCTTCGAGTGTTTGGAAGATGCCGAAGCGCCAGTCGCTACAACCGCATAGCTGCGCCAGGCGCCCGAAGTGTCTATGGCTTGTCGTTGTTCATCAGACCATACTTTGTGACGCAGATTCATAACATTGGCGTTCGATGAAAGGCGCCAATGTGATTCGAAGACAACATAACTGAGGTTCTTATGGACGAACTTCTATCTTACCGCTCCGAATTTCCGATTCTCAAAAAGACTCTTTACCTGATCAACCACTCACTCGGCGCGATGCCTGAGCGCGTCTACGACCGGCTGCGCGATTACGCGGACAGTTGGGCGACGCGCGGGATTCGCGCCTGGGAGGAAGGTTGGTGGGAGATGCCCGTCTCCACCGGCGACAAGATAGCGCAGATCATCGGCGCCGATCCGAGATCTGTGGCGATGCATCAGAACGTCTCGGTCTGCCAATCGATCATCATCTCGTGCTTCGATCTTTCGCGAAAACGCAACAAGATCGTTTACGAGGCGATGAACTTCCCTTCGGTGATGTACGTCTACGAAGCCCACGCCCGGGCAGCCGGCGCTCGCGTCGTCGAGGTCCCGAGCGACGACGGGATCACGATTGACACCCGGCGGATGGTCGACGCGATTGACGAGGAGACGCTGCTTGTGCCGATTTCGCACGTGCTCTTCAAGAGCGCCTACATTCAGGACGTCAAAGCCATCGTCGAGAAGGCCCATCGCGTCGGCGCTCTGGTCGTGCTCGACGCCTATCAATCGGCCGGCGCGGTCCCGTTCAGCGTCAAAGAGTTTGACGTCGACTTCGCCACGGGCGGTTCGGTGAAATGGCTGTGCGGCGGGCCGGGGGCGGGCTATCTCTACGTGCGGCCTGAATTGCGTGACAAACTCGAGCCGAAAGTCACCGGCTGGATGGCCCATCGCGCGCCGTTCGCGTTCGAGCCGGGCGAGATCGATTACGCCAGCGACATACACCGCTTCCTTCACGGCTCCCCGGCGATTCCGGCGCTCTACGCGGCCGAAAGCGGTTATGACATCATCAACGAGATCGGCGTCGAACGCATCCGCGCGAAATCGATCCGCCTGACCGAGCGTCTGATCGAGTTGGCCGACGAGCAAGGTTGGCGCGTCAATTCGCCGCGGGATTCAACGAAGCGCGGCGGTTCGGTTATCATTGACGTTCCGCACGCGGGCGAGGTGGTCCGCGAACTGGCGGCGCGCGACATTCTGGTTGATCATCGCCCCGGCGCGGGCATCCGCATCGGCCCGCATTTCTTCAACACGGATGAAGAGATCGAGCGGATCGTTGACGAGATCAAGGACATCCTTAAAGGATCGAGGATAGAAGATCGAGGATAGAAGATCGAAGGTGGAAAGGGCGCCTCGATCCTCGATCCTCAATCCTCGATTCTCGATTTTTCCGCAGGAGGCAGAATGAAAAAGATCGTACTTGCTGTTTTGACCGCTTGTTTACTGATCGGCGCGTATTGTCTCGCGCAAGCGCCGAATCAATCACCGAAAGCGAAAGGGAAGGATGGAAAGAAGATGGAGTCGAAGAAGATCGAGAAGGTCGTCAAGACTGATGAGGAATGGGCGCAGATACTGACGCCGGACCAATTCAAGGTGATGCGCAAGAAGGGGACCGAGCGCGCCTTCACCGGGGAGTACTGGGATAATCACGAGAAGGGCGTCTACGTATGCGCCGGCTGCGCGCAGGAACTCTTCAGCTCGAAAACCAAATTCGATTCGGGCACGGGCTGGCCCAGCTTCTGGGAGCCGGTGGCGAAAGAGAATGTTGAGACCGAAACCGATAATAGTTACGGTATGCGCCGCATCGAAGTGATGTGCAGCCGCTGCGGCGCGCATCTCGGCCACGTCTTCGATGACGGGCCGCGGCCCACCGGGTTGCGCTACTGCATCAATTCGGTCTCGCTGAAGTTCGTGAAGCAGTAGGGGAGTGGGTAGTGAATAGTGGGCAGTGGGCAGCGGACAGAGCTGCCAGCTATCCACTATCCACTATCCACTACCCACTACCCACTGCCCGTTCAAGGAGGCCCCAAGTATGATCGGACGCAGAATAGCATTGTCGCTGTTGGCGGTTTCGTTGCTCGTCGGACAGTTGAATTGCAGCGGGTCGCGGCAAGGCGGTATGCAGGCGCCGCCTGGTTCGCGTTCGCAGCCTCGTTTCAAGCCCGGCTTCAATCTCTTCAGCCCGGAGCAGGACGTTCAGATAGGCCGCCAATCGGCTCAGCAGATTCTGACCGAGACGCCGATGCTCGACGATCCTGAGATCGAAGGCTACGTCCAACAACTCGGCTCGAAGTTGGCGTCGAAAGCCGCCGGCGAAAGATTCCCATATCAATTTCGAGTCGTCGCGACGCGCGAGATCAACGCGTTCGCCCTGCCCGGCGGATATCTGTTCGTCAACGCCGGCGCGATTGCGGCCGCCCGCAACGAGGGCGAATTGGCGGGCGTGATGGCGCACGAGATCGCGCACGTAGCCCTGCGTCATGGCACCAATCAGGCGTCGAAAGCGCGACTGGCGCAAGCGGGGCTGGGTATTTTGGGGGGCATTGCGGGGGCAGGCGAAAATTCCGATCTGGGCCAAGCCGTCGAGGCCATCGGCGGGATCGGCGCGAACATGCTCTTTTTGAAATACGGGCGCGCCGCCGAAAAAGAGGCCGATCTGGAAGGAGCGCGGATTATGGCCGAAGCCGGATACGACCCGCGCGACATGGCTAACTTCTTTAATACGCTTGAGGCGCGGGGCGGGCAGCGCGTGCCCGAAATGTTGAGCGATCATCCCGACCCCGGCAACCGGGTCAAATACATCAGCGATGAGATTTCCCGACTGCCCATCTCCTCGAATCCGGTTCACACGACGCCCGAATTCGAGGCCGTCAAGGCGCGTTTGACCGGACGCGAGTCGTCATTGAGCGAGGACAGCCGGTTGCGACGGATCGGCGAGGACCCGACCGACATTGAACTCGGCGCACGCCCGCCGCGGCCGTCGGCGCAATCCAACAGCTACCAACCGAATGACGGATCGTTCGCCGTTCAAGTTCCCGCGAACTGGGACACGCTCAGGGCGAGCGATTCCGAGTTGATCTTCGCGCCGAAGGGGGCCTACGGAAAATACAAAGATAACCTGATGGTCACGCATGGAATTTTCATCGGCGTGCGCGACGCAAGGCAGCCCGATCTGCAGTCGGCCACCGAAGCGTTTGTCCAGCAGAAAGTCGAAAGCAATCAGGATTTCCAGATCGTCCAAGAGCCGCAGCAGATCGATTTCGGCGGTCAGGATGGCTATTACGCCGTCATCTCAGGTCCATCGGCGATCAACGGCGTCGTCGAGGTCGACGCGACCTACACGACGGTCGCCGCCGACGGCAGGATGTTTTACATCATCACCATCGCGCCGGAGGATGAAGCCGGCGTTTACAGACCCGCCTTCGAGAAGATAATCCGTAGCCTGCGGCTGGCGAGATAGTGACCGGTACAGTACCGCGCGCGTAAGCAAGCGGCAGACTCATCAGTCAGCCGCTTGCTTACGCGCGCGGTACTGTACCGGCCTCTCGTGGTCTGATTTAACAAGATATAAAGCTCGCCCTCCAGAAAACCGATCCAGGGCGACACCTCGCCGATCTTGTCCTGCACGGGCTGGACTAGATCGGCCAGAAGTCTGTTGATCATATCGAAGTCGTGTTTGAGCGGCGGCAGTTGATCTCCGGGCGAGGTCTCGACGGCCGCAGCAGGTGTTGCAGGATCAGCGGGCGCCAATGCCCGGCGGCCTCGAACGAGACTTGCCACGAAGCGGTCGGAGTCTCGCCTTTGCTATGAAGCTCGTAAGCTTCCAGATAGCGGTTGGCGAAGTTCACATCCAGCATCTCCATCCGCGCGCCGTCTTCGAAACGACCGTTTAGAATGCCCTGCTTTACGCTGATCGTGACTTTGCGATAGAGCGCGGCGAAATAACCCAGGCGGCCGGGTTCCTGGCGAGAGATGTCAATGATATCGGTTAGTCGGGCGATGACCTCATCAATGTTTTGGGCGTGGTTTTGGGCGAGCATAGTTTCTGTCCGATTGTCCTGCGCGTCGACGGCTCGGCGACGTATGGGGCCGATCACTCACGTCAACTTCGCCTGCGCCAACCTGCTCCATTTACTGACTTCATTGCGACGGTAATAAGGCATGGTCTTCACCGCCTGGACGCATTGCTTGTACACCTCCTGCGCGCGCTCGGCTTCGCCCAGGTTCCGTAGCGTTTCCCCGAAGTGATACAGTCCTTCCGGGTCGTACGGCCGGCGCTCCACATATTTCTCCAACGCCTGACGCGCCTCCTGATGCATTCCCGCGACCAGATATGTCGCGCCGATCTCCCTCCAGACCTCGCTCTGTCGGAACTTGTCGCTGTGCGCGACGACAACGTTGAAATGGTTGATGGCGTCTTGCAGCCGGCCTTCCTGCCGGGCGATCCGGCCAAGCTCGAAGTTGGCGTCCGGCTCGCGCGGGTCAATTTCGGCGGCGCGTTTGAAACGCGCGGCGGCCTCGCCGTATTGGCGGCGTTGCTGATAGATCAATCCGAGTTGGTAATGCGCTTCCGCGTCGCGCTCGTTGATCGTGCAGGATTCGAGTTGGCGGCGGAAACTTTGGCGTTGGACGAGGGCTGTACGCACGCCGTAAACGGCTCCCAGAAGTAGCGGCAGCCCCCAGATCAGTGTGAAGAAGGGAGAGAAAGTCGCGATTGAAAACAGCCACGAATCGAAGCGTAGTGAAATCCAGGCGATGCAGACGACCGCCGCCGAATGTTTGAAACTTGCGCCGGAAACCGTGCGCAGCGCGAAAATCATCAACGCGCCGAAACATCCGTTGCCCAGCAGCCACAAGGCCAGCGCGCCTTCCGCCCCCAGTTTCAACGGATTCAGCGCGAAACCCGCCAACGCGAATGGTAGGTGAGACGCCGCCCAGGCCATATACGCGCAGATCAACAAAGAGCCGTAATCGCGCCGAAACGCGACGCCGAAGCTGCCGGTTCTGGTGATCAGCGTCAACGCCAGGATCGCCGCCGGGGCATACAGCGCGGCCAGAGAGAGCGCGATGGCGAACAGGCTGGTGGGGTTAAACGACACCAGCCGCCAGCCCGCGACCCCGATTACAGGCAATGGCAGCCGTTTGGCGTCTGGGAGGTTCTGTTCCAAATCTTCCTCGACGTCTCCGTCCGGCTCTGCTTGAGGTTGGTCGGATGGCGAGATCTCCGGCTGTGACTTCCGCGCCGCCCGGCGTTCTTCCGGCGGGATGGGCGCGGACTCATACGTCCGATATATGCGGTTGGTCACCGTGAAGCCGAGCAAGACAGCCGTCGCCGTGACGAGTGCGGCCCCGAAGAGCCAATTGCCTCTGTCAATGATGTCGCTCATTGCGGAGGCCGGGCGGTAATAGAGTTTGAAAAGCAGTTTGATATTTTCTACGAGCATAACCCTCTAGGCCGTCGCCAGTTGATAATCCTTGAACTGCTCGCGCAGCGCCTTCTTGTCGAACTTGCCCACGCTGGTCTTCGGCACGGCTTCGATGAAGACGATGTCATCGGGCATCCACCATTTCGCGAAGCTCTTGCCGAGGTGGTCGTAGATTTGCTCTTTGGTCACAGCCGCGCCCTGTTTGATGACGACGCAGGCCAGCGGGCGTTCCTGCCATCTCGGGTGATTGATGGCGATGACGGCGGCTTCGGCCACGTCGGAGAGGGCCATAATTGCGTTCTCCAGGTCTACTGATGAAATCCATTCACCTCCGCTCTTGACAAGGTCCTTCGAGCGGTCGGCGATGGCCATATAGCCTTCGGCGTCGAGCGTCGCCACGTCGCCCGTGTCGAGCCATCCGTCGGGGAATTTTTCGGGCGAGGGGTCTTCCTTGTAGTAGGTGGAGGCGACCCACGGGCCTTTGACCAGCAAGCGCCCCATCGCCACGCCGTCGTGCGGGACTTCATTGCCGGCGTCGTCAACGACGCGCATCTTCAACCCTGGCGCGTGTATGCCCGCGCGCTGTTTGACGTCGAGCTGTTTCTCGCGCGGCCAGTCGTTCATCTTCGGCTTCAGGCGCGAGTTGGAGCCGAGCGGGCTGGTCTCGGTCATCCCCCATGCATGAATGAAATTGACGCCGAGATTGGTCTCGAACCAGTCGATCATCGCGCGAGGCGGCGCTGAGCCTCCGCAGACCATCGCCTTCAGGCTCGACAGATCGTATTTGCCGGGGTTCTGTTGCAATTCGCTCATCACGCCGAGCCAGATCGTGGGCACGCCGCCCGTGAACGTCACCTTTTCGGTCTCGATCAACTGGCAGATCGAGACGCCGTCCATCGTCGGGCCGGGGAAGACCTGCTTCGACCCGAGCATGCAGCAGATGTAAGGCAGCCCCCACGCGTTGGCGTGGAACATCGGGACTATGGCCATCACTGTGTCGGCGCGCGTCAGTCCGAGCATGTCGGGCAACCCGCCGGTAATCGTGTGGATGTAGTTCGACCGGTGCGTGTACATCACGCCCTTAGGCTTGCCGGTCGTGCCGCTGGTGTAGCAAAGACCCATCGGCGAGTTCTCGTCAATGTCGGGCCATGTGAATTCAGTCTTTTCGGCGCCGATCAATTGCTCATAATCGTGAGCGGGCGAGAGCGACGTCTTCCAGTCGCCGGTGTTGCTCATGACGACGATGTGTTTGACGGTCGGAATCCTGCCTTCTAGTTTCTCCAGGACCGGCAGCAGGTCTTCCTCGACACAGATCACCGAGTCTTCGGCATGATTGATGATGTATTCGAGGTCTGCGGAAGAGAGGCGCAAGTTGAGCGTGTGGAGCACCGCGCCCATGCAGGGCGACGCGTAATAGACTTCCAGGTGGCGGTAACTGTTCCAGGCCAGCGTCGCCACGCGGTCGCCCTGCCTGACGCCTAGCCTGGTCAAGGCGTTGGCCACTTGACGCGCGCGGCGGCCAAGGTCGGCGTACGTGTAGCGGTGGACCCTGTCGCGCATCTTCGAGACGATCTCGTTGTCGGGCATTAATTCGGCCCCCCGATCCATCAGCGCCGGCATAGTCAATGGCATGTTCATCATCGTCATAAATGGACTCCCGGTTGTCATGGAATTTGAACTGCGGATTTGGCGCACAGCGTAATGGAACGCCTCATTGATTTCAACGAAAAGGAGTGAAATGGCTTTTTTTAGCCGGCCCCACTCCTGCGCCGATGCGGACAAGGGAATCAGGATTGTATATATCCGGCACACCAAGATCTGGATGAAACGGTACGGTACCGGGAGCGGTAGCGACCGGGTGGTCTTGTGGAACGCTCGCTCCACAGGCGCCCGGTCGCTACCGCTCCCGGTACCGTACCGGCGCGCCCTTCCGTCCACTCCACATCTTGGTGTGCCGCTCATATAGATCAGAGCGGCCGAGATTGGCGCACACCGAATGAACCTGCAGAATCGCTCAGACGGTGTATAGAGTACCGCCTTTAGGCGGCAGCGGCTCGTTTACGAGCCAGGTTGTGCGGCTGAAGCCGCCGCTGCCGCCTAAAGGCGGTACTCTATACACCGTCTACCGAAGCCGCAGTTCCTTCGGATTCAGCGCGCCAACAGCAACGGATCTATTCCTTAGAACGCTGATGACGCGGACGGGCGCGGATCATCGCGGGTAAAACCAGAAAAGGATCGGCGTCAATCCGCAGTATCCGCGTCATCCGCGTTCTATTAACCCGTACACCGATGTGAAACGCGCTCTAGTTTGCGATCGCAAATACAGGAAGACGCGCCGGATCAGTACCGCCGGATTCAGTTTCCGGCCTGACTCTTCGTCGCTTCTTTATCATCCTTCTTCGGCAAATCAGGCTTGGAGAGATCCGGCATCGGATCGCCGAAGATGTAATGGTTGAACCAATCCAGGTTGTGCCGCATCACTGCGCGCATTGATTTGGGCTTGGTGATGCCGTGGCCATAGCCTTTGTAGACGACCATCTCGACCTTCACGCCGCGGTCTTCCAGCCCCTGCCGCAACTCGTATGCGTTCGGGATCGGCACGCGTTTATCGAATTCGCCGTGTTGAATCAGCGTCGGCGTCTTCGCCTGTTTGATGTAGCTCATCGGCGAGGTCTTCGCGTAGATTTCGGGATCGTCCGCCGGGTCGTCGCCAAGATATTGAATCGTGAACGGCGTGATGTCCGTGTTGTAGTAATAAGTCGCCCAGTTCGAGATTCCCGCGCCGACCGAGATCGCCGCAAAGCGATCAGATGACGTGGTCAGAAACGCCGAGATGTAGCCGCCCTGACTCCATCCCATGCAGCCTACCCTTTTGGGATCAACCCAGCCTTTGCCGACCAGGTGATCGACGCCCGACAAGACGTCCCACGCGTCGCCGACGCCGAGGTTGCGGACGTTCAACTGCCTGAACTTTTCTCCGTAGCCGGCGGAGCCGCGGTAATTCACTTTTAGAATCAGGGCGCCTCGCGCGGCCCAGATGTCGGTTGGGTAATAACGCGCGTCGAGCAGCGTCGGGCGGTCAATGCCCGTAGGTCCCCCGTGAATCACGCAGAGCAGCGGATATTTCTTGCCCGGATCGAAGTCGGCCGGTTTGATCAGGACGCCTTCGATGGTCGCGCCGTCCTTGCTCTGCCACGAAATTACCTCGCGCGCGCCGAGCGTGAAGTCCTTGACCTGTTCGGTCATCGAGGTCAGCTTGCGCGGCGAGAAATTCTGAACGGACGAAACGTAGACCTCGTTGAGCGAGGTCGGAGAAGGGGAAGTGAACGCGATCTGTTTGCCGTCTTTGGTGAACGAGAAGCCGCCGGTCATCAAATTATCCGGCGCGGTCACGCGAATGATCCTGCCGGTCTCCGGATCGACGCGGAATAAATGCGAAGCCGTCTTCTGCAAGCCGCCGAAGTAAATTCCGCCGGCGTTCCATTCGACAAAGCCGGGTTGTTCGTCGAAAGCGTCGGTAATCGAACGCGGCGCGCCGCCATCAACAGGTACGACCGCCAGTTTTGAATTCGCATGGAAGAATTTCGGGGCGCCCATCGCCGACGAGAATACGATCCGTTTGCCGTCGGGCGACCATCGCGGATTGTTATCGGGGCCGGGCTGCGCGACCAGCTTCTTGACCGAGTTGTCGGCAAGGTTGAGCAGGTAGACGTCGCTAGTGCCGCCTTGAATCAGGTCGGGATTGATCGTCGCGCTGAACGCGATCGTCTTGCCGTCGGGCGACCACGAGAACGAACCGACGCTGAAATCTTTGCCTTTCGTGCGCTGCGTCCCGGTGACCGGCTCTTTCAAAGCCTCGGCCACGTCGAAGGTCCAGATGTGCGAATAGTTGTACTCCTTGCGCACGACCTCGAAATCGCCGAGGTGGTCTTTGCGCTCCTTGGCGGCTTTCTGGTCGGCGTCGCCCGTGGTGAACGCGATGCTCTTTCCGTCTTCCGACCACGCGAATCCGTTGACGCCGTTTTCGGCCTTGGTCAATTGCGCGGCCTCGCCGCCGTCGGGATAGATGATGAAGATTTGATTCTTGTCGCCGATTCGGTTGCTGGTGAAGGCGAGCCATTCGCCCGAAGGAGACCATTGCGGATTGCCGGCGGACTTTTCGCCGCGCGTGATCTGAAACGTCTTGCCCGTCGCCGCGTTCGCCAGCCATCGTCTACCGTAGGGATGCGGCGTTGGGCATTTGCCGCAAATGACAGACTAGTAACAATCAGTAGGAGGATGGATAGTCTTTTGAACATCGTGAAGGTCCTTTCTCGGTTCGCGGATCACGGTCATATTTCCATAAAACGTGTTGAGTTGGGCGTGAATTTTGGCGAGTGTGCCGTCCTCGCGAAAGTAGTAGCTGACATAATGCGCCCAATCGCCCGAAGGGCTTTGAAAAGCGTAGGAGACCAAAGCCACGGCGCCGTCTTTAGCCCAGACTTTCGCCTTATCGTTCCCAGTGTCAGCCTCCTCTCTCTCTACTTCCGATTTGAATTCGCGCCACCGGCTTTTTTCTCCCTTCATACCGGAAGAGACATCGGCAAAGGGGCGGCCGAGCTTCGGATTGCGTTTGGCGTAGTCGTCGAGTTCCTGACAATACGCTTTGATCCTGGCTGTCTCAGCGTCTCGAATTTGTTTATCGGCTGAAGTCTTCGTCTGCGCAAATGTCAGCGCGGCGAACGCGACACAGGTGAACACTGAAAACAAAAGTCGCTTCGTCATAATTTCTGATCGCAGTCTGCATTCGGCGTTATTTAGATTGCAGCGTGTTTCTTATCCTATCTGCAACCTCATTCAATTCCTGACGTTTGGGCCTGTTCCCGTAATGCGGGCCAAACTTGAGACCGAATCCATCGCCCACGTAACGGGGAATGACGTGCAGATGGGCATGAAAGACCTCTTGCCCTGCCGCCTCGCCGTCCGCAAGGCTGATATTTACCCCTTCACACTTGACCCCGCTATTACGCAATGCGGCGGCAATGCGCCGCGCGACGCGAAACACCTGCGCGCCTTCTTCCTCGTCCAGCTCCGCAAGATTACTGGCATGCCTGTTGGGAACTACAAGCGCATGCCCGGGATTGATGGGTTGATGGTCCAGAAAAGCTGAGCAGCGATCGCCCTGATAAACCATGCTGACTTCCATCTCGCCCGACATTAGCTTGCAAAATATGCAGTCATTCGTTTGCCCCATAGAATTCGACCTTGGCAATCCGAGAACTATGGCGGTTTGCAAATGCGTGTATGGGACGGCAAGCGGTACGGTACGGGGAGCGTCAGCGACCTGAGCATCGATCAAGAGACCTTATGATCGATGCTCAGGTCGCTGACGCTCCCCGTACCGTACCGCAGATCGCGCCACTTTCCCATACACGCAATCGCAAACTGATCTAAATCGGGCCAGAAAACATTGGCACACGCGGCGGTACGGTACCGGGAGCGGTAGCGACCGGGTACCCGTCGAATCGCTCTCTCCGCCGGCGCCCGGTCGCTACCGCTCCCGGTACTGTACCAATGTTACCTGGTTTGCCGTGCGCGTCCATGGTCACGATGGCCGGGAAATCGGTCACGCGCAGTCGCCACATCGCTTCGGGTATTCCGAATTCGAGCAGCTTGACGTCGAGTACTTCGTCAATGCATTTGGCGTAATACTGGGCCGCGCCTCCGATGGCGTTAAGGTAGACCGCGCCGTGCTCCTTCATCGCGGCCAGCGTCTTCGCGCCCATTCCGCCTTTGCCGATGACGGCGCGCACGCCGTAGCGCTTGATTATCTCGCCCTGGTAAGGCTCTTCGCGGATGCTGGTGGTGGGGCCTGCGGCGGTGATCCTGTAATTGCCATTTTTCATGACGACGGGGCCGCAATGGTAGAGCGCCGCGCCGTGCAGATCGACCGGCGGCTCGTTTTTCATCAAATGGGCGTGAACGGCGTCACGGCCCGTTAGCATTTCGCCTGAGATCAGCACGACATCGCCGACCTGAAGCTCGCGGACTTGCTCTTCAGTAATCGGCGTGCGCAACACCTTCTCCTTGCCCGTGCGGACGAATCCGCTCCCGTCGGACATCGTGATCGCGGGTTCCTTCTCGTCGCGGTAGAGCCAGCGTTTGATCGCGCCGGTCTTCGCGTCGAGCGTGACGCCCAGACGCCGGAACGCCCAGCAGTCGTAAGCCACAGAGAGGAAGAAGCTGGCGGGCAGGCGATTGAGTACGCCGATCTTGCAGCCGATCAGCGTCGCGTTTCCGCCGAAGCCCATCGCGCCGATGCCGAGCGTGTTGGCCGTCTGCATGACGTAATCTTCGAGTTTCGCCAATTGCGGATGCGGGTTGGCGTCGTCGAGCGTGCGGAAAAGTTGATCTTTCGCGTGCTGGTAGCCGGTCGTGCGGTCGCCGCCGATGCAGACGCCGACGGCTCCCGCGCTGCAGCCCTGCCCTTGAGCCTGCCAGACCGCGTGCAGGATGCACTTGCGCACGCCGTCCAGGTCGCGCCCGGCCTTGCCCAGATGCGGAATCTCCATCGGCAGCGAGTATTGGATGTTCTTATTCTCACAGCCGCCGCCCTTGAGCAGCAGCTTGACCTCGATCTCGTCGTCGTTCTCCCACTGCTCGAAGTGCATCGTCGGCGTGCCGGGGCCCAGGTTGTCGCCGCTGTTAGCGCCGGTCAGGGAATCGACCGAGTTGGTGCGCAGTTTGCCGCGCCGCGTCGCCTCGGCGACGGCCTCGCGAATCTCCCTCTTCATTACGATCTGATTGGCGCCGACGGGAGTTTTAATCTCGAACGTGGGCCAGCCGGTGTCCTGGCAGATCGGGCCTTCCTTGTCTGAGGCCATGTCGATGTTGGCGGCGATAACCTGCAGCGCCTGGGCTGAACGCGCGCCCTGTTCCTGTTCGAGCATTCGCGCCATCGCGCGTCGCACGTCGGGCGGCAGGTTGGTCGAAGTATGCGTGATGAGTTGTAGCATGCTGTCTCGAAAAGCTTCCATCTTTCTTCTTCCTCGAAGTCTCACAGCCCTAGCGGGCAAGTAAGCGCCCCCCGACCCCTAGATGGCGAACGCCGGAACGGGGTCAGGGCGATTAAAAATATCAGGCGCGGCGTTTTCTCCGG
>WNGA01001326.1_pt1 | contig 39049 bp, 61 predicted proteins | sample 5400061 | NCBI WGS metagenome assembly WNGA01 (sample SAMN13153366, study PRJNA577476) | soil metagenome | isolation source: 100 cm soil or saprolite under grassland replicate 2 | place: USA:California | collected 2016-06-15
AGCGAATGAGCACGCCCGCCGCGTCAATCAGCGACCGCAGCTCGTCGGGGTCAGAGGGTGCGCCAGCAGCTCTGTCCTTGCGTGCTTTGCGCTCGTCGCCCAGCCGCGTCTGCTCGTCCGCGTAGTCGCGCCCGAGCTGTCCGGAGAGCGTCTCGTCCGAGGTCAGCCCGGTGGCCATTTCTGCGGCCACGGTCTCGACGTTCTCTTTCTGGTTCACGGGTAGCGGATCGGGCCAGGTCAGCCTGGTCGTGACGTTGTCGCCCTTCCCACCTATCAGACAGAGCAGGCGGTTGATCTGCGTGATCAGCTCGCCGTACATCATCTGCTTGGTAGCGGTGCGCTCTAAGGCGTCGGCGAACAGCACGCGCAGGCCGAAGTTGGTCAATGCACCCAGGTCGCCGATCTGGGCCACGTCGGGCATGCGGCCCATCGCGTAGAATGCTGACCGCAGTGTCTGATAGAACTTGTGCGAGCTTTCCAGGTCGCTCTGCATCTCCAGATTGCTCAGCTCGCCGTCGGTGCCCTCGGGGATCTCCCAGATCTGGTTGGCGTCTCTGCGCAGCATGGCCGGGTTGAAGTTCTTGGCCACGGTCTGCGGGCTGGCGTGCAGCCTGAGAATCTTGCGCAGACCGCGTTGGCGCACGGTAAGTTCTTGCTAATAACAATCGGCGGCAGGGCGTATTTCCACAACACTTCGCCGACCTGCTTGAAGGCCAGATCGCCGGCCCACACCTTCTGCATATCCGCGCCGGCGCATACATAGTCGGTGACATACCACTGCGCGCCGTCGCGCGTGGTGTCCTGGCGCTTGTGGCATGGGTTGCCCTGCTTGTCGCAGCTGGTGTACTCGATCCGGTAGCGCCACACGTCGTCGATATCGTCGTCGGCAGTGAAGATCTCGAGATTCTTGGGGTCGAGGTTGATCAGCCGGTAGGGCCGCTGCGTATCCTCGGGGCGCGGGTTGATCTTGACGGCAGGAAGGCCGGCCAGCGCGCCATTCTGCGCCACTTCGTGCAGCAGCGGCATCTTCTTGTTGGCGGCCCACACATCGTCCAGGAACTGCTCGGCGTCGGTGGTGCTACTCGCCGTCTCATCGATCTGCCAGGTGACCTCTTTGCCGAACAGCAGGCTGATGCCTTTGTCAACCACCGGCCTGGCCAAGTTCACAATGACGTTATCATCGGGCGCGTTCGGCTTGACCACGAGCGGCAGCGGATGCCGGCCTTCGTAGTACGACCATGCATCTTCTATGTAACGCCATTTGACCGTTGCCCTGTTTGGTGGTAATATTACCACTATGAAAGAGTACCGAACAATCAAAATCTGGCTTGCGACCTACAACGCCATCCGCCTTGCGTGCGCGCTCTCTGGTGAGCAGATGGGCATATTCCTAGATCGCGTGGTACGTGCGGAGCTGGCGCGACTACAAGAGGCATCCCATGACGATGGGCATCTACGCGATTGAAGGGCCAAACGACGCGATCTATATGGGTAGTGCGGTCGTTATACGGCTGCGCTGGGCTGGGCATCGCCACACGTTGCGCCGGGGCATCCATCCGTCCAAGCACCTACAGCACGCCTGGAACAAGTACGGGCCGAATGCCTTCACCTTTTCGGTGATTGAAGTTGTCGAGCGGAAAGAGGACTTGATAGCGACTGAGCAGCGCTGGCTTGACTGGCTGTTCGCTGCGGTCGCTCGTGACCGTATCTACAACACGGCAACGACGGCGGGCAGCTTGCTTGGCATCAGCCCATCCCAGGCAACGCGCCGCAAGCTCTCAATGGCAATGCGCGGGCGGGTGTTCTCGGCTGATCATCTGACGAACCTACGATCTGCGATGGCGACTGCGGCGTATCGGCAGAAGCGGCGGCGGTTGATCGTTGGGCGGCGGTACAGTGCTGACCACAAGCGCAAGATCGGAGAGTCCAGGCTGGCGACGTTCACAGCGCGTCCGGAGCTACGCGAACAACAGGCGGCGCAAGCGCGGGCGCTAAACGAAACCAAGAAGAAAACCTATACCCTGATCTCGCCAGCGGGTGAAATCGTGACCATTCACGGCGGCAAGGCGTTTGCGCGTGAGCAGGGCTGGCGCTGGAATGACTTTCAGCGGATGCTCGCAGGGAAGCGCAAGAGCTTCAAGGGATGGCGGCGAGTCAATGATTAATAGATCGGATTCTCACTCGCGCGACCTTCGCGGGGATAGCGGGCGGCCTGGTGGGCGATCATGCGGGCAACCACGGTATCGTCGTGTTGTCCCTCGGGAGCGCCGTAGCGGATAAGTCCAGACGGCAACGTTTCGCCTTCGAAGGCCAGCAACTCAGCAATGGCGACGGGGTCGTCGAGCAGCGTAATCGCCTGGCGTTCCAGCGCCAATGTCAGCGCGTCCACGGCTGCGGCTTTGGTGGCGTTTGTGGTGGTGAACGGCCGAACCGGCAAATTGCGCCGGCGCAGGCGTTCGATGATTGGTCCGCCGATACTATTCGCCTCTGGCCAGATCGCTTTGAGCTTGTAGCGTTCGGCCAGTGCGACGAGTCGTTGCTCCTGGATGGCATATTCAACGCCGTTCGTCCGCTCAAGCCAGACTTCGCGCTGCTCGGTCACGTCCCAGACGCTAATCACGGTGTAGTCGTGCGACTTGCCCCAGTCCACGCCCGCGACGTAGGCATGGCCTTTGGTCGGTTCGTGCTGCGGCGTTCCGGTCGAACAGGCCACCACATTGCGAAAGACGCCGCCGCCGTCGTCCAGGAACATCGCGTCGATCTCCTGGGCCGCGCGCCGCTCGGTCAGCTCTGCGCGCATCGCCGCGACTTCACCAGGCGGAATGTGCGGATTGTCCTCGGTCGGCTTCTGCCAGCTGGCCCAGTCGATCTGGAGTGGATCTGCGCCCCGGTTGTGGCATTCCCAAAAGAAGTTGCGGCCTTTGGGGGTGCCTGCCAGCCAACCATCGCCTGCGTAGTCGGCCAGGGTGGGCCGGATGGCCGCCTGCCAGATCTCGCCGAGATTGGGCACCAGGCCCGCCTCATCGACAAACACACGCTTGTACTTGCGCGAGCGCCCGGCGTCTGTATCCTGGAGTGTCCAGAACTCGACCACGCCGCCGGTGACAAGCTCGATCCGGTGGTCGCTGGCGTTGCTGCTTCTGACGACCGGGCGGAGCACGCGGATCGTGTCGCGCCACGCCTCCATCAGCAGCTTATAGGTTGGCGCAAACCAGCCGAAGGGATAGCCCGCGAGTGTGGTGTCGGCGATGAGATTGACGCCCAGCGTGGACTTGCCCCAGCGCCGACCGCACGCGACCGTGTTAAAGCGTCGCGCCTCCCGCAGGATCTGGCGTTGCCCCGGATGCGGGCGGGGAAGCTGGATCGTGAGGGTCGGCATACTCGACTCGGATGGTCAACGATCCATCGCTTGCAACGTCGGCCTCGATCGCCTGAGTTGGTCGGCCAAGAATGCGATCGATGAGATACTCGTTCGCCTTGCGATCGGGTGGCTCTTTGTAGACCAATGTGCTACCGTCGAAGGGGCTAACATCCTGCACCATGACGCCGTTTGCTAAGGTGAGCAGGTTGGCAATCAGCGTCGGCAGCAGGTCGGCGATGCGATCTTCGGTCGCTGCGATCTGGCCAGCGTACTTCTCGGCTTTACGCGGCCGGCCTGGCCCACCAGGATTGCCCACTTGAAACTTGCTCATAGTCGTTTCGAAAACGAGAAAACGGCATTAGTCGCGATCGCCCCGCGCCGCAGCCTTACAGATCGCCAGCGTGAAGACGATGGTGCCGATGGAGTAGAGGACGATGCCGCAGATAAGCCAGGTCATAGCCGCGCCCTCCAGGGAATGAGCCCACAGAAGCGACAGGCGATCCACCAGAGTCCGAGCGCACGCCTGGCCGCGCTGGCCAGGTGCGACGTGCGGCAGTCGGGGCAGGTGATGATAGGCGATCCGCGCTTCACGGCAGCAGATCCTCATTCGGTCGCACATGATCGACCAGGGCGTTATGGGCGCGCTGGAGGTCGCGTGCGACATGTTCCAAGGTGTTGATCTGCCTTCTCAGGCCGCTGATCTGGTCGTCCTGGTCGGCGATCCGCGCCTCCAGCACGTTTAGCGCGTCGCGCGCGTGCGCAGCGCAGCGGCTGCACTCCTGTCCCGGCAGAAAGATCCGCTGGTGCTCGTCACAGACGTTGTAGTACACGCCGTCGATGTGTGCGATGGTCATGCCAGCACCGTGGGGTTGCTCGGGCGGCCGCGTGCGACCCGTGGGCCGTTAGATAGGCACTGCCTTCTCCAGCGAGAAGCAGAGACGTAGGGCGGCCGCACGGGCGACGCTGGGCGGGCCTGCCAGGGCCAGACCACGCGCGCGAGACGCTTCCGGCTCAGCTGGGCGGTCGCGACGATCGCGTAGTGCTGCCAGCGCCGTGCGATCGGCAGCGGTGTCGCGCCAGGAATGCTCCGAATGACTCGCCGGGCGCAGACTAACCACAGGGCCTGGAGGTGGCGGGCAACGGTATGCTTGGCCTTCTGGCCGCGTTCGTTCAAAGCCATACTCCTAGCGTTTCGCTGATGAAGCCGAGATCAGCCTGCTCGTTGTCGACCTTGGCCATGTGGATCCAGGTCGGGTTGCGGCCTACCACCTCGCCCTGCTTGGTCATGTCCACGAACACGATCGTGCCGCTCTTCAGCGTGCCGGCGACCTTGTAGTCGCGGCCGGGACCTTGGCGGACATTCGCTTTGCTCGGACAGGTGATCTGGAAACGCCTGAGGCCCGCCGGCGTGGGGGTCGGCACGACCTTGGGCGCGAGATGGCTGCGATAGTCGATGAGGTGCGCCATAAGAAATGGGCCAGGGCAACGGGTCGCGTGCTTCCATTCGAGGTGTCCAAGCGTCCGGTTGAGCGGAATCTGATAGCGCGCCCTGAGCGCCTCGCTGACGCGAATCGCGCTGATCATCTGCGCCCCACTCGGCTGCTGGTCGTCGCCGAGTGGGAAGTGCAGCGCCAGGCCGTGGCTATTGCCGTCCTGGTGCGCGCAGTGCCAGAGGATCTCGGATAGGTCGGCGGTCTGGTACACCCGGCCGTCTGCGCCGACGACGAGGTGATACATGAGGTGCGGCGCGCCGGCCTTGGTTCCGCCCCAGCCCGGTCGCATCTGCCAGGCGCTATCGCCCGCGAGCTGCGCAAGCAGTCCTGCGCCATGCTGGTGATCGGGCGCGACCGCTGGCCCGTTGTAATGCCAGGTCAGCGACGTGGTGGCCTGACGCTGGCCTATCTGCCAATTTGCTCGAGGTAATTGGGCGCGAATGTCGATACAGTCGAAGCCGAGCATCACAACCCCCAGGTCAGGCATTGCCAGAGCAGCAGCAGGCCCACGCCGAAGAGTAGGCCGGCTGCCGCCAGAAGCGCGCGATCGACGATGTCGAGCGTGGGGGCTGCTCGAGCAGCGGATCGGCGTGCGCTTTCCGGAGAAGGCGGGAGAAGCGCGCGGGCCGTAGAGACGGAATATGTTCCGTCTCTACGGCTCATAGCTTCACCGCCAGCACGATGAGGATCGCCAGCAGCAGCATCCACCAGTAGAGGCGGTCGATGCGCGTATTGATCTGCATCATGAAGTCGTAGAGAATGTCGTGGCTCTCGGCCACGGTCGCCGGCGCGGCCGCCGCCAGCTCGCGCTGGATATCCTTGATCTCAAGGGTCACTTCGGGCGGCGTGTTGATGCCACCGCGCGCCGCTCTCAGCTCCAGCTGCTCGAGTCTGCGGCGCTTTTCGACCAGGATGTCAGCGTGTAACAGGGCTGCGGCCATAGTGTGTAACAAGTCCAGCTCCACCAGCGGGGCGCCCTTTCTAAGGGTCTGTGCGCGGCCTTCACGCGGCGCCGGCTCGGGTGTCCTGATGGAAATGGCGATAAAAAAGGGGCATGGTTCTCATTATGAGAACCATGCCCCCGAGTCCTTCGTAGGGCAATCCAGGTTGTGTTGCGTCTAATGCGCGCGCGTAATCCGCGCTAAGACGATCTCGCGATCGCGGAATGTCCATTCCACGGTGTCGCCGAGCTTGGTCAGATGATGCACGCGCAGGGCGAAGCTGTCGAAGGCTTCGAGCCGGCCATGCACTTTCTCGCGGGCAATCGTCAGCTCCAGCTCCGTGTTATTGCCGTCGCCGCTGATGCGAATCAGGCCGAAGCCGGTGTGCGCCGCGTCGCTGGCGATGGTCTTCAGGCGCTGGAGCAAGCTATCAAAGCCGTTAGGCGGGGTGGACATAGACGCAAGCATGGACGTGGTGCCTTTCGCGAGCCCGCCCCGGCGGGCCGGGGAGATCAAAAAAGCGGCCGGATTCGTCTGTCTGACGATTCCGCCGCGCGTGCTTCGCTCTGGCGCTTCTGTGTTGTCAGATGCCAGGATACCACGACACACGGCGGGATCGCTATAGTTCAATGGCCTAACGGCTACTAGTACCATGAAGAACGTTCGTGCGCCTTTGGGGGATACGGCGGCCTATGCCGAAATAGGAGTGTCGTACTAACACTCAGCATCGTAGTGCGGTCGTCTTAACCACATATGAATCGTTGCGTGCCGCGTATGCGTTCTCTATACTGAGGGGGGCACGCACATTGAGGAAGGTCACACACGACAAGGGAGTGAGTCATGTCCAATGCTGAGGGGTCGATACCCGCCGCAGCGCAGCTCTGGGATGAGCTGCTGCAAGGCCGCGAGGAGCAGCGCCAGTTTCGGGAGGAGTTCGGCAGCCACCGTGCGCACCTTGCCACGCAGCACCATGCGTTCGGCGAGCGGCTGACGCTCATGGTGCGGGCAAGTGAGGAGAACACCGCCGCGCGTGATGACTTCGAGATCGAGATCAAGCAGCTGCACACGGTCATGCGCCAGTGGTATCACACCATGATCGATCTGCAAAAGACGGTGCTGCTGATCGCTGAGCACCTGGGGGTCGATCGGGTGGTCACACTCAATGAGCCGCTGCCGCTGAAATCGCGTGAGCGGGCCGCGTAAGGAGGGAAGACGTGACCACACCATCACACCCGCCGGCCGCGACCGGCCAGGTGCTGCGCGAGCAGCTGGAACTCCTGAGCGCGCAGATCGAGGCGCTGAATGCGGCGGTCAGGCAATTGCAGAACGTCGTCCGGAGCGAGCAGGAGCACACCCGGCGTGTGCTGCTCATGCACTTTGGCAGCGCCGATCTGGTCAACGAGCGCGGGACATAGCAACGCCCCGGCCGTACTGGTCGGGGCGTTTGGTTCCACATGATGCGGCTGGCGACGCTACGGCGGAAGACTCGATCGGGGCATGGCCGTGCTCCCTTCTGATGCTCCCTGGATATACGAGCGAGTATAGCACGCTCATCGGGCGGTGTCTAGCGCAGCTTGACCCCATCGTTCGCAATCTCGGCACTCTCGGCGTAGCGTAGCGGCATGGCCGGCGAACTCCAGCCGCCGGCATCCTGTAGCGCCTTGGTCGGCGTGCCCGCGCGCGTGGCGAAGGTGGCCCAGGCGTGGCGGCAATCGTGGGGGGACAACTTGGCCAGGCCCACGGCCGCGCCCAGACGGCCCACGGCGCGGCGAATGGTACGATCGACACCGAAGAGCGGACCTGTGCGCTTCTCTAGCCCACAGGCCAGCGCAGCGGCCAGCGTGTCACTGCTGAGGGCATGCGTCTGCGTCTTATCGACCTTCGATCGGTAGAAGCGCAGCAGCCCGCCGGCGAGATCGAAATCGGCAGCGACCAGGCTGGCCACTTCCCCCACCCGCAGCCCGTGGTCGAGCAGCAGGCACATCAGCAGCCGATCGCGCGGATCGACCTGCGCTTTCAAGAGACTGGCATGCGCATGACTAATAGATACTGGTGCTTGTTTCTTCCCCCCTGCTTTCCGAGTCGTTTCGCGTTTCGCGTCGACTCTGCGCCCTTCGGCGTGCCGGAAGCCTTGCACTAATCGGATCTGGGCATATTCGTCGGCAGACAAGGCGCCGGCCTTGGCAGCGAGCCGGGCGTAGGCTTTGACGGTGGAGAGCCGCACATTGATACTGCCGATCGCGTAGCCCTCGCTCGACTGCCACGCCACGAAGCCAGCTATGAGCCCCCAGGTCATACCCGCCCAGGCGGCCGGGTCGCTGGCCAGCGTGATACCACCGGCAGTATCAAGTCCAATCGCGCCAAGAAATGTCGCGAATGTTGCCAGATCGGAGTCGTGGCGGCGCCTGGTCTCGTCGGCGATTCGCTCGCGATACTGGGCGAACGCGCGCGCCGCAGCTGCGGCGTTGGCGGCCGCGCCGGCGCGGGCGATCAGCGGCAGATCGAGGGTCAGCTGCCGGGGTGGGAGAATGAGTTCTTGCATGCGGGTCTCTTGGGGTGTGTCCGATTATCATAAATAATCGGACAGGGGCGCGGATCTCCAGTATCGCACACCGCGCGCGATCGGGCGATAGTCCAGCGGCACGATCGGGCGGGGGTCACTCGGCTATCTCTGCCTGGTCGCTCGTACTGGCCTGCGCGAGCACCCAGCGCTGCAAGCCTTCCGCCATCAGGTGATAGGCGGTGTCTTCAAGCGTCAGCGGCCGGTAGAGCGACGGGCTATCCGCCAGTTCAGCGGCGAGCGTCGCGTTCAACGTATTTTGATAGGCGATCAGCTGCGCCATCACCTTCGCGGGAATGGAGGTGATCGTAATCGAGCCAGGATTGCTCACGAGAATCTCCAAGTGGGGGGCGCTTGACATTTGTGGCCGGGTCGGTCAGAATAGCGCTATGCCCTTGGCCGGGCCGTACAGGAAGAGCCGCCCCAGCGCTCCCAAAGCACGGGCGGCTTTTTCGTGTCTCAGGCGAGTATAGCAGATCGGGCGTGTGCGAAAAACGTCTCGGTGTGCGTTGAGTCCTATGAACCCCACATTCCTCCCAATCACTGCCACAGCGCCGGCTGCCCACGCGGCCGGCGCTGCTGCTGCTCCCCGCTCGCTATTCGTGCTCATAGCCGGGGCTGTCCTTGCCGTGGTAGCCCTTGCAGTAGATCGGCGCGTCGCGGGTGCCGACGTTGTGACTGTACCAGGTGTCGCCCTGCTTTTCTCTGGCGCGCATCGGGGCGTGGTGCTTGGGGCAGATCGGCGTGCCGTCGGGCAGCCGCTGCCATTCCTGCGTCAGAGATGGCGCTGCGTAGCCGCGGCGGTCGAGCAGGTCACAGAACTGATCCAGGGTCATGCCACTGGCGACAATGACGAACGCGCGGCCGCGGTGCTCGACGGTCGTGCGCAGCTCGACGCGTGGAAGCTCGCCCGCCCCGGCGGTCGGGCCGGGGACGGCAGCCTCGGCGAGCGATGTGGGCCGGGCGGGCTTTGGCGCCGGCGCATCCTCAGTCGCCAGCGGGGTGGTCGTGTCGGGTGCGCTCAGGTTGCGCACGGGGCGGTTCATCTGGGACATGGTGGCCTCACTTTCATTATGAGTGTAATCCTTTTCAGTTACCCGTTTTTTGGTACACGCGCTTTCTTGAGCCAGCATCGGGCGCACCAGACGCGCCAGGGCTGGGCGTCGTCGATGATGTCAGCCTTCTTGCCGCACCGGCAGTGCGTCGGGGTCTGGCGCGGTAGGTAGCTGGCGATAAGCACGATCGCCAGGGCGATAGATAGGCAGATCAGGACGTAGAACATAGGTGCCTCCTGAACGGGGCGGGCCGGCGAAGTAAACCGGCATCCGCCCCAGGGTGAGATTCAGCGAAATCGGCCCCATTCGCCACGTGCGTACTGTCTGAGCAGTTTCTCAACGAGCTTACGGGCCTTCTCGATCTCCACGCCGCGCCGGGGATAGCCGTAAAACTGAAACATGACGAAAGCAGGGCGATATGTATCGATAAGTGCGTCAAACCCCTCGATTGTGATGATCTCGGTCTGAAGTGGCGCATTGTTCATGAAACGAGCATCACTAAGATATAACCCGGTTTCGCTGCTGTTTGGCTTAGAACAATGTGCAAGTGGGCCATGCATCGTGTTTATGCTCCTCACAATAAATCGTCGTCTATCCCCGCCGGCGTGGGAATGCGCAGCGAACGCCACTCCTGATTGATCTTGATCTCCAGCCAGTCCATGCGGCCGAGCTCGATCGTCGGCAGCTCGCCCGTGTCGAAGTCGAAGGCCAGCTGAGTCGCCGGCGGCGTGGGCAGCGCCCTCACCCTGCGCTTAGCCGCCGCGCAGCACGCCGGACAGTACAGGCTGGTCTTCTTGGTCTTCTTGACCAGCTTCTCCACGGCCAGGCACGCCGGCCAGTGATAGAGCTCGAAGATGAGCCCCTGTTTCAGCGCCGCCGCCACCAGCTTCGCGCCGCGGCCTGCGAGCTGCTTGGCGATCCGACTGTCCAAGTCGTCGCTAAAGCCCAGATAATGCCGGGCCTGGGCGCGCGGGTTGCTCAAATTGCCCAGCGGCGCATTGAAATGGAAGAGATACACCTCGCCCATCGTGCTGGCGTTCCAGGGCCACATTACAGCGTTGCCCAGCAGCGCGCGCGGGCGGCGACGACTATCAAGGCCAGTGGGCGGCGTGGGCGATCGGGCGGCGTGGGGTCGCCCTCGGTGTCGCCCAGCTCGCTCGGCCACGTCGGCAGTGGCAGCGGCGCCGGCGTCTCATCGTCGTCAGCGCCCGCTTCCATATCGGCCGTCTCGGCCTCGGTCTCCAGCATCGCCAGCAGGAGATCGAACAGGGCCACGTGCCAGCACTGCGCCCGGCCGGCCGCGCCGTTCGGGCAGCTGCACCCGCTGCGGTTGACACTGTAGACCACACCAGGGTGGTTAATCGAGGCAATCAGCAGATCGCCCCGCACCCAGCAGAGCCGCGCGCCGCGTAGGACGTTCATCCGCACCCGGTCGAGCTGGCGGACGCCCTGGTAATCCTCGTGCCGCCGCGCCGTGTCGCTGTCGTCACTGGCGCGCGCCAGGATGGCCGAGGCGGCCGGAACGACCAGGTCGCTGTCCTGCTGGCCGTTCTCCCACCTGGTGTCGTATTTCGCCACGAAGTGCGCGACCGCCGCGGCGTCCCAGTCGTACCCCAGCGCCTCGATCTGCTGGATAACCACGTCCTGCTTGCTTGCGAGCGACCACTGCCGCCAGCGCGCGCCGCGCTCGGCATCGGAGAGCGCCAGGAAGGCGTTGAGATCGATGCGGGTTGCTTTGGCCACGTGCTGCGCCTCAGCGGCGGTGCGGGCCTGGATGCGGTCGCGTTCGGTGGTCATAGCGGTGGCTCCTGTTGTGTGTCGTTTAATCCCGTTGAATGTAGTATACACTGGATAAGGCTAGAAGTCAATGGTTTCATCGCAAGATGACGATAATGTTATTGACAACTACCATACACTAGTCTATACTGGCATCAACGCGATAGCGAGAGGAGGTCAGTCAGTGAACGAGGAATACTTTACGATCCCAGAGGTCGCTGAGCGGCTCAAAGTCACGCCGCAAGCGGTCTACAAGTGGATGAAGCAGGGGAAGCTGGCGTATGTGTTTGTGGGGACCGATCGGCGTGTCACCAGCGCGGCGATCGCGGCATTCATTAAGGCAAGCACAGAATCGCAGACCGGCGGAGATTCAGGTAAAATGGGCAGCCAACAGCAAAGCCCTAGCCTGGTCGCTGCTTAAGGACGAGCCAGGCTAGGGCTTTGTGTGGCGCGCTGCTCAGTTCCAGCCGTTCAGCGAACCACCTATGTCGAGTGCCTTCCTCGCTACTGCTTAGTTAGCACCTTGACAACCTGCGAAAAGGCCCAATCTAGGGCCACACCTCCAAGCGGAGTGTGTTCAGACCCGCGCCCGGTTCGCGCGGGATTACAACTTCGGCGCCGGGAGCACGCTCAGGATAATGATCGTCGGGTCCTGAACAGCGATAATTGAGATCGTTCGGCCGCCTTCGATTGCGACATCGCTCTTCGTCGCTATCGCGTTATCGAGATGCGGCCTCAGCCAGATCGTCGGGTTATTGATGCCCGGCGCTGCGACCTCCAGGAGCGCGATCATGTGTCGTAACGCATCCTCGCTGGTCGCACCTTCATCGAAGACCGCCTGTATCTGAGCTTCCTGGATGTTCTCCGGTGCGCCGCGCAAGTAGACGGTTACGCCCTTCGCATTCGATATGCCCTTGACAACCGGACCCTTCTCTGTCTTCGGATCATCTTTGAAGGTCACGTTGAAGGGCGCACCCTCGAACTTCGACTGAAGCACCGCCCGCGAAATGCCGAGTCCAGGTCCTATCTGTTCCGCTGCTGTCGGTTTTGGTCTCGGTGTCGCCGTCGGCGCTGGTGTACTAGTCGGTGCGACCGTTGCCGTCGGTGCCACCGTCGCTTGCGCCACGAGCGCCGGCGCAGCGGTCGGCGCCGCGCCACACCCGGCCAGCGCGAGCGCCATGAGCCCAGCGAGAACGAGCCGTCGAATACCAGTGTCCATCGTTACCCTCCTGTGCGTGCTGCATTGATGATCCATGATACGCACGGGGCGGACGACACCGCGCTAACCGAATATTTACATTCTACGCCACCGCCCCAAGATGTGAACGGGCATGCGTAGGAGTTTCGTACTACCCCGGTGGCAGCGACTCACAGGGAATGCCATCGCCGTCGTTGTCGAGCTTGGTGTAGCCGGCCGCCAGCGCGACCTTGGCCTCGGCCTGGGTTTTGAAGTCCGCACACGTTACCTTGCCGTCGCCATTGTTGTCGAAACTCTTGGCAGCCGGCGCGGGCGTGTTCGTCGCTCGCGGCGCCGGCGCCGCCGTTGGCTTCGGTACTGCGGTCGGTTTCGGCGCTGGCTTGGCAGTCGCAACGGGCTGGGCGGTCGGTTTGGCTGTCGGCAAGCGTGTTGCAGTTGGTGTGATCGTCGCCGTCGCCGATGGTAAAGGCGTGTTCGTTGCCGCCTTCGTCGCCGTGAGTTGCGGCGCGCGTGTGGCCTGTACCGCCTGAACCTTCGTCGCTGGGGCATCGGTCGGTGTATCGGCCGCGATCACCGCCAGGATCTCCGTTGGTGGCACGTCAGTTGGCGCCGCCTGTGGTGCCGGCGCGGTTGGCGCTTCCACGACCGACCCGCCACAGCCCACGAGCAGCGCTACTGAGAGCGCCAGAACTGCCACGTATTTCATTGTGTCCTCCCGTGCTTCGTTGAAACCACAATGTCAACCCCTGCATACGGGGCGGGGAGGGAAAAGGAAAGGTTGGTGCCGGTGACGGGGATCGAACCTGTGACCTAGCGATTATGAATCGGAGCGGGAATGTCGCGCTGTAATCGCTGCATATGCGCCTGGCGGTGCGCTTCCTGAAGCCTGTCGCGGCGCTCGCGCACATAGCGATAGGTCGTATCCAGGGAGCTATGGCCCATCATCTGCGCCAGCTCGCTGATCTCGGCGCCGCCATCGATCATCGCGTGGGCGAAGCCGTGGCGGCCGGCGTGGATCGGCGCCTGCTTGGGCAGTTCAATGCCGGCCCGCCGGGCGAGACGCTTGATCAGCGCCCGGATCGCATCCCGACTCAGCGCGCCGCCGTTGTTTTTCGGCGACATGCTCCGGAACAGCGCGCCGCCTGGCCCGCCCCGGCGCAGCGGCAAGTAGGCACGTAGCGCGGTATCGGCGCGATCGTGCCAGAAGATCCAGCGCCGCTTGCGGCCCTTGCCGACGATCCGCGCCGCGCGATTCTCAAGTTGAAACTCGGCATTCTCTTCCAGCCGGCTCAGCTCGTCGAGCCGCATCCCGCTCTCGTAGAAGAGCAGGATGATTGCCTGGTCTCGCGCGGTCTCCTCGGCTGAACCCGTACAGGCACCAAGCAGGGCGTCCACGAGGTCGTCACTCCAAAACGGCCGATCCTCCAGTTCGATCATGGGGCGCGGTATCCGATCGCCTCGGAAATAGTCGCGCTGCGCCTCGCGCAGCCACCCCTCACCCGCTGCGAATGTCCAGAAGGCGCGCAGCACGTTGCGCGTGCTGAGGACCGTCGCCGGCGCCAAACCAGGTGCGGCCGCCGCGTGCCGTCGAGGGTTGTCACTGTGGGGGACGTGCTCGTAGAGCAGGTAGGTGAAAAAGTCGCGTAGCTCAGCTATCTCCACCGCGTCCACGTCGTTTGGCAACACCAGAGTCGCCCGCCAGCGCTGCCACCGTTGCAACGCCTGGGCGTAGCGATCCAGCGAGTTCTGGCTCAGTCGCTTTGCGCGACGATGCGCCAGAAACACACCAACAGCCTCTTCAATCTGCATGTCCACACCTCCGCATACAGGGCGGCAGATCCGCCCCATGCGGCAACGTGCCGGGGTGGCGGATTGGGGCACTATCCGGGTGCAACGGTTATCGAAAGCGAGGGAACCATGAAGTGGTAACACGAAGGCCCCACCCGTGTCTACGACACACGAATGGGGCCACACCGCTGCTACAGCACGACTCGCGAAAAGGGTACAGGCGAGTCGTGCTGCGTCCGCCGCTATTCTACCACAATCAATGCCCCCAGCTGCGAACCCTCAAACGATCGCAACTGGGGGCAAAGGAGTACATCAACCATGGAGCATTTTACCACAACTGACGCGCGCGACCTGGACTGGCTCTTTCTCGGCACCGTCGCCGGTGCCGACTACTACGAGCAGCGGCTCATTCTCAAGGTCGACGGCCAGCAGCGTGCCGTCGTCGGCCGCGCGTCGGACTGGCCACTGATTGAGCTGCGCGCCCGGAATGCCGAACTGGTTTCTCTGCTCCGGGCAAGTGAGCAACGATCGGTCGAGGCCGACTGTCACGTTAGTGAGCTTTTGACACGGCTCAGTGTCTACCAGGAGCACATCGCCGCGCTCGAAGCCGCGATAGGCGAGCAGGCATTTGCCACGCGGATCGCAGAAATGGCCACGAATGGCCACGCGCCACTCCTGGAGGAGGTGGGTGATGCACACTAGAACAGCCCGCCGCTGCCCTGGCTGCCTCACGCGCCACTATCTGCCCAGTCTCAGCGATCCGCGCTGGTGCTACCGCTGCGCACTCTGGCTCACGCCCTGGAGAGCAGCCCCGTTCGGAAAAGTTCGGAAACTGCCGCCACGGCTCCGGGCCACCTGGTAGCAGCGTCATTCGGGCACAAAAATCGGCCTGCTGGCTTCTCAGGGGCAGCAGGCCGACTCACTTGCAACAATGAAGGATGGAACGATGGAATCTTACCACGCATCTGCGACACCTAGCGTCGCACCGCGAGCGAAGCTCCTCCCATTTCAATACATTGCCTCGCCGCCACCGGCAGAGGTGTTCAAGGTTATCCTGGAGCACTGCGGCGTTGGCGGCACCTTTGCGCCCGGTGTCCGGCAGCTTTCTCTGTGGAGCGGCGTGAGTCGCGGCCTGATCACCGACTGCCTGCGCCAGATCGCCGAGAAGGGCTGGATCTTGTACGACGGCCGGAACATCACGCTGCTCCGCCACCCCGACGAAGACGACGCAAGCGATCGATCAGGTGATCGATCACATTGTGACGAGTCGGAAGAAGTGATCGATCAGGTGATCGATCAGGCGACGGCGACCCCAGCACGTGATCGATCAGGTGATCGATCACGTGCAGCGAGCCCGATCTTAGCGGCCGTGCAGCGCGTGGCACTGCGGCAGAACGGCCATGGACCAAGTGATCGATCACCTGATCGATCAGGCCTAACCGATTCCGATCCCCCCCTTGACCCCCCCATGGTACATGATTATCTAACAGCAACAAGTCCTGTTGTTGTTGAAAGAGTCAGTACCACTGGGGGGTCTGGGGGGAGTTTGCGAGATGATCGATCGATCGATCGATCGCATCCTGCCGCGCAGATCATGGCCGAACTCGGGGCCGATGGGGCGATTATTGCCGATGCATTCCTGGCCCGGCCGGGCTGGACGCCGCAGCAGGTGCGCGACCGCTGGGCATATGACCAGCGCCGGATCGCGCTATCTGACGGCCACCTCACCGAGGGCGTCTTTTTCCACGCGCTGCGGTGCGGCCAGTTGGCCCCGGCGCGCGAGGGTCCCCAGCTCGACCCGGCCGCCTATGCCAATCGCGACGGCTTCACGCTCGGCAGCGCTGTGCCGCCAGAGGTCGAGTCGATCCGCGACCACGCCGCGCGGCTACTCCCCGCCCCCACGGCCGCCACGCACCGGCAGTACATCACCGACTGGCTGTTTGTGCAGGACCGGCTCGGGCAGGGCGACAGCGACGATGAGGCGCTTGCCGCGCTAGCTACGCATCGGCAGCGATCGCGGGGTGGGCCATGACGCCCAAACAGCTCATCGCCCACGTGGCTGTGCATTTCGACCTCACGCCGGCCGATCTGACGGGCGCAAGTCGCATGCGGCATATCGTGCTCGCGCGCCAGGCGGCCGCCTGGGTGCTGCGCAAAGCGGCCACTATTTCGCTCGAGGAGATCGGGCGACTGCTCGGCGGGCGCGATCACACGACGATCATCTACAGCTTGGGGCAGATTGAGCAGCGCATGGCTGCCGATCCCTATTTCGCCGCCGAGCTGCACAGCTTGCTGCCCCAGCGGCCACTGGCCGCGCCACCCCACACTCGGCCCGACCACGCCATGCGCTGGTGGGTGGCGCAGAGCCGCGATAGCTATTTCGTGAGGGCCGCATGATCAAAACATTCAGCCAGGCGCTGCCGATTCTCACGGCGCACGGCATCGCGCCAGAGGCGGCCGGCAACCACCTCTGGCGCGTGGGCGCGATGACCTACGACAAGGGCGGCATCATCGCACTCGCGCGCCGCTACGAACAGGAGGAGATTGGCAACGTGACCACACAATTGACCACCACGACCGACAATGTGATCGTCGGCGTGCCGATGATGGACGCCACCGAAGCCCGCGCCGTCGTGACCCGCATCAAAACGCGGATTGACCTTGCGCGCGGCGAGCTGCTGGAGCTGAAGGATCGCGAGGGCTGGAAAGCGCTGGGCTACAAGAGCTGGAGACAGTGCGCAGAGGCGGAGTTTGGCGCCAGTACCGCCACGCTGTACCGCCAGCTGGAGGCGGCGGAGATAGCACGCGACTTGCAGGATTCTCAATTTGAGAATCTGCCAACCTCGCAGCTCCAGGCCGTGAAGCAGCTGCCGCCCGAGCAGCGGATCGAGGCGTTTGAGCGCGCTGACAGAATCGCCGGCGACGGGCCGCGCACCGCACAGCACGTGCGGCAGGCGGCACAGGAGATCGCCGCACCGTTTTGGCAATCTATCGACGCGCATCACCCGACCGCGCATCTGTGGACGCGCGAGCGCCCCGATCTGCTGCGCTCAGGGTGCGGCATGACGATCCAGAACCGGCTGCCGAGCGGATCGACCGAGGGCGGACATTGCAGCAGCTGCGTGCGTGCGCAGTGGCTACAGAGTCAGGCGACGCCGGCGGCACAGCCCGCGCCGGCGCTGCACCCACCGTCGCCGCTTGTATCGAACCTGGTCGATATCAGCGACATCCTCAAGCGCCTCGACGCGCACGGCTACGCGAAGAGCGGCACGCGCCAGAAGGGCATGACGACGTTCTATAGCTTTCGTGACTACAGCGGCCGATCGGACGAAACGGGCGGCGAGATCGAGCTCGCGGAGGGAGAGTTGTCGATCTGGCTAGCTGAACTGGACTCGCGCGCCGCGTATGCCCAGCGGCGCCAGGAGGCGTACCTGGACGCGCGGGATCGCTTCGCCGCGCTGGGCTGGACATTCACGCGGGACGGGAACCAATTCCGGCTCGATGACCCACAGGGCAAGCTCTACGCGACCACCAATCAGCTCGACAGTCACCTGAGCACGCTCGCGACGTTCGAAGGGGGCGCGGCCAAGCGCGCAGCTACTGCGGCGGCGTCCGCCGCCCCGACTCGCCTGGCGTGCCCGACGTGCGGCGAGAACATCATGAACGGCATCTGGGGCGATCTCAAGGAATGTGGCGAATGCTATCACGCGCGGCAGCGCGCCGCAGTAGCCGCCACCACGCTCGCCCATCTCGACGCAGCGCTGCCGAAAGACCTGGAAAAGGCCGGCTACTTCTGGCAGAGCGCCCAGCCGCCGACCATCGCCCACAACGACGGCTGGCGCGGCGACGCGCGGACGCTTGAAAGCGCGATCTCGCTGGCGCGCGACCGGGAGGCGGCGAAGGCGCGGCCGGCATTCGATACGAACGCGGTCGCACGGCTCAGCGACAAGCTGGGCCGTGCGACGGACCGGAATGCCGCGCTCGATCTCTGGATCGCGATTGGGCCGCTCTTAGAGCCAAAGGGCGTGCAACAGGTCATCAGCTCTTGGAAGCCTGATGAAGTACAGGCGTTCGGTGCTGAGGCTGACGAGGCGCTCGCAACGCTCGACATCTATGGCTACACGACGATCGCCGCCTTCGTGCGGGAGACCTACACACTGCTGCTCGACAAGGAGCCGCCGCCGGCGTTTGCATTCAAGTCTCAGCAGCAGCCCGTGATCGCCACCGTTGATCAGCTGATGGCCGCGCCCGCCATTCCGCTCGACCCGATCCGCGCTGACCTAGCGGCGATCGCGGCGTGGGCGGCCGGGCCAGGCAACTCCGCGCCGCTCGACGAACTGCGCGGCCAGCTCTCCGACCTCGCCGCGCTGCGCAAGCGCCTCGATCTGCTGAGCGATGCTCCCGATGTGTTCGACGACGATTACGAGAGCGTGAGCGGCGCACTGGGCGATCTGGAGGATCTGATCCGGAACTGGCTGTCAGAGGAACGCAAGGAGACACACCATGCGGCCTGAATTTCCCCACGATTTTGACGCGAGCCACTATCGACATTCGCTCCACCGGCACTCGCAAGCCGGGCGGGTATTCCCGTGCTGTATGCTGAAATCGGGACAGACGTGCGGCAACCATGCGTTGCACATCCTGCTCAACGAGCGCGCCAGCGGTGCGTTTGCGATCATTGCAGTCTGCGAAGATTGCTGGCGCGACCTGGAATGGAGCGGCGAAGAGACGACGACCTATTGGCGTGCAAGGCAGCGCGAGTGGGGCGTGCGATGACCGAAGCCCACCGCCACCTGATTCGCGCCTCCTCCGGTCGCATCCGGGTGCTGCGGCTCGTCGCCCACGCCGGCCACACCTACCCGCTCCGCTACCACGCGACGCTTGGGCCGGGCTGCTGCCGCGTGTGCGGCTGCACCCGGCAGTATGCGTGTCCAGGCGGCTGCGCGTGGCTGGACTACCGGCGTGACATCTGTACGCGCTGCGCATGGAGGATGATGCGATGAGCGACGCCCTGGAAGCGGCCTTCGTGGCCGAGTTCGCGGCACTGACGAAACAGACCCAGCGGCTGGTGCTGTCGATGACACCGCTCGAAGCATGGTGTCTCTTAGCGTGCGTGCAGCTGGCCTGCCGGCATCCCGACAACACCGGCCCCACGCGCGCTATCGCCGAGCGGATCGCGCGCCAATTTCAGCAGCGGATCGCCGGCCAGGGCGCGCTGGCAATCGTCGCCGAGCGCGGCTGGCATACGGAGTTTGATCAATGAGCCGGAAACACAGCGCGGCGCTCGCTCGCCGCTGGAGCGATCCCGTCTACCGCGAGAAACAGATCGCCGTGCTCAAGGCGAATAATGCGACCAGAGGCCGCAGGAAGAGCCATCCTATGAACGAAGAGTTAGCCGCCTACCAGAAGGCCGTCGAACTGGCGGCAGACCAGCTCGACGGCCTTCGGTCGGAGCGCGATCAGGCGCGGCATGCGAACTACCTCGCCGCGCAGGCGTTCGCAGAACAGGAGGCCCGCGCGGCGGAACTGGAGTCGCAGCTGGGCCAGACGCGTGAGCTGCTGGCGTGGCTCAGCGACGCGGCGTGGCCAGCGGCAACGATTCTCGCTCATCTAGCGCAGATCGAGGCGCTCGACGAGCGGGTGCGCGAGACCGTGCAACAGGCGCTGGCCCCGCTCGACGCGGCCTTAGCGGCATTGAAAGCGGGCGACGCATGATCGTCGGCAAGCTGCGCATCATCGCAAAGACGAAGGAGGAGGCCGAGGAGATCGCCGGCTACATCAACCGCCGCACGAGCGGCAAGGCCAGCTTCTACCGCGCCAAGCTCGGCCAGAAAGACGAGTGGATCGCCTATGGCGACATCGACGTACCAGACCAGGAGGACACCCGGACGTGGAAGGAAAAGCAATGACCACATCGATCGGCTTTGACCCTGCGCTGCCCTGCTGCACCATCCAGGGCGACACCATCTGCGGCAAGGCGGCCACCGCCGGGACGCTCTACCCGATGGGCTCTAGCAACTACATCTTGCTGCTGTTCTGCCGCGAGTGTACGCAGGCGCTGCTCGCGGTCTACGGGCCGCCGGGCGAGCTGGGAGGGCCGGCCGCCGGAGAGACGCAAGATGTTGCGTCTGTAGCGGAGCAAACGGCCGTGCGGGCGATCGGGCTGGCGAAGCGCCGGGCGGTAAGCGAGCTCTCAGACGACACGATCGAGGCGATTTTTGACGACCTGGCGGATATGCACGAGGAGCGAAATCCGGGTGGATTCTCGTAAAGCGCTATCGAAAGCGATCGGTGCTTATGACGGCGCGACGAAAGTGAGGGATGCATGATCATGACTGAACTCCAGTACGCCAGCCTGGTCATCAGTCTCAGCACGCTTGGCCAGACCGACCTGGCCGATAACGACCTCGTTCAGCTCCGCACGCTGGCGCACCTGCTTGAAGCGGCAGAGTCCAATGTGCGGCGCACGATTGCTAGTCGCGACGATCGCACTGGCGAGCTGGCCGATGAAAAGGATAGCGCGTTTGAGTATCCGCCGCGGGATTATGATCGGTAAGGAGCAAGCAATGACCAAACGTGACGAACTCCAGCGGCGCTACGAAGCCGCCGCGCACGCCGTGCAGGCCGGCGTGGCGATGGAGATGAACGACGATCCGCCGAGCATCTCAGGGAGCGCCGCATCGCCAAAAATGCTGCGCACTGGCGTCAATCTGGCAATGGTCGAGCACGGCGCGCTCGTGAGAATGCTGATCGCCAAAGGACTGTTCACCGAAAAGGAGTATTTCGAGGAGTTGGTCAAGGGTGTGGAAGACGAAAAGCGCCTCTATGAAGAGCGTTTGAGCGCGCGCTACGGCGGCCGCACCAAGATCACGCTGGTCTAACGAGCAGCGACCGCCGGCGAGGTTCAAGGCCTCGCCGGCGACCAATGCTGCATCGCTTTGGGATGAGCAAAGCGACGTGCCGATTGTAGCACGTCGCGAGACACGAAAGGACGTGCTACCTATGGACATAGAACGCCGCTACCGCCAACTGCAACGGGCGACGCCGGCGCGCTCGGTGCTGGACGTGATCGCGTGTGTATTTCTCGGCTGCGGCTTCGCCTTTTGGGGCGTGGCCTTCTGGCAACTGCTGTCCCCGCCGCAGCTAGCCTCGCTCCTCAGCATTCAGGCCGCCGTGCTGGCCTTAGCCTTCTCGCTTGCCGCGCCGCTGCTGCTCTCCATGCTCGTGCCGACGACGCCGGCCGGGCAGCTGCTCCAAAAGACCCAGTGGGCCACGATCGGCTTCTATGTCATCCTCGGTTCGGCGCTCTTCCTGGTCGTTCAGGCGGAGCAGCTGATCGAAACCTGGCTGTATGGGCAGCCCGGCGTCAGGGAGCTTGGCAGCTGGCGCGCGCTCGCCTTCGTGCTGGTGATTGCCTTTGTGGTTATCCCGGCGCTGGCCTGGGTGCAACTCACGCCTGAGCGCTGGGTACAGTCGGTGCAGCAGGCGCACGCGGTCAAAAAGCTGGAGATGCAGCAGCGTGGGGAGCTGGCGATTATCAAAGCCAGCCTGGTGCGGGCGGAGACCTTAGCGGCGATCGGCTGGGCGAACCTGCTGCCGCTCGAACAGGAGGAGGCGATCGGCAGCTTACGCGGGCTGCTCATGGCGTCGAGCGACACGATGCGCTCAGTTGTTCGCACGCTGGGCCTGTCGGCCGACCTGGAGCGCTCGATTATGGGCGACGACGAGATCGCCGGCGAGCTCGAGTATGTCAAGAGCGCGATCGATGTGATCCCCACGGCCGACCGCCCCGCCATTCCCCGCATTGTCCCCGCCGACGGTACGACCACCGCGCTCGCGCCGCAGCCGGACGCCACCCCCGCCGCCCCGCCGCGTGGCCCCGCGATGGCGGGGGATGTTGCCCCGCCGCGGACCGCTGCGGATAGCAGCGAACCGCCGCGATATGCCGCGGAGTTGGCGCATGCGCGCGCGGCACTGTCAGGCGTTTGGGCGGTTTCCGATCTGGCAGAGACGATTGGGAAGTCTGAGCGCGCAGCGCGCGATCGAATCGCGGCGTGGATGGTCTATCGGCCGCAATTGGTCTGCCGACAAAAGGACGGATCGAACAGCTATTACTTTACAGAACATGCGGAGGCACGCTGATGGCCTCGATTCAATTCACTGAGGCCGATCGCGATGCGCGCGGCTTCGTCAAAGCGCCTTCTGGGGAGCCGCGCAGCCTGGCCGATCTATTGCCCCCCATCGCGCCGCCGGCTGACCAGACCATCCACCGCAGCCCGCCGACCGTTGCCGAGTTGGCCACGATCGCCGTGCTCGGCTTGTTGCTGATCGCCCTGGTGGTCTATCTCGCTTTCGTCCCCGCTCGTGTCCCCGCTGTCCCCGCCACACCCCCCGCCGCGCCCCCCGATCGCGGGGATGGCACGAGAGGCCCATCCCCGCTCCCCGCCGCGCCCCCCGCGCCCCCCGCGCGTGCTGGGCGGCTGCTGATCGCGTTCGCCGCGCCGAATGGTGAGCCGCTGGGCGCGATCGAGAGTACCCGCGCGATCACCCCCACCGCGCATTACGGCGATGAGTGGATCCAGGCCGATGTTGCCGGCAGCGGCCGCATCTGGCTGCGCGCGAGCGATGCGCCCGATCTCCCGATCGTCGGCCCCGATCTGGCGCCCCGCCGTGTGGCCCCGCAGGCAGTCCCTGCGGTGGTCGCGCCGCCTCCGACACCCGAACCGCAGCCGCCGTGTCTGACGGCCGGCACGGGCGAGCAGACCGTTACCGTTTGCGATTGGATGGAGCCTGATCAGCTGCGCGTCGCCGCCGCGCGGCAGTGGGTCGCAACCTACGGCGGCAACATCGGCATCGTCGGCACGCCGTCGCCACAGCCGATACGGAGGACTCCATGATCAGAAGAGTTATCGCGCTGCTGCTGGCGCTGCCGCTCGTCTCATTCGCGCCCGTGCCCGCCGCGCCAGAGCCGGTCTACCGGACGCGGATCGCGATCGTGTCCAGCTCACCAGCGCAGCAAGAATGCACCTGGGAGACCGCGCCGGCGCGGCTTCGGCAGCAGATCGAAGATCCGATCGGCTATCCCTTCGGGATGGTCTCGGCCTGGTCGTGCGATGGCGATAGCGCGGCCGTGGTGGCCGAACTGGCCAGCCGCGCCAGCGCCATGCAGGCAGCGGCCGCTGCGTACCGGGCCGCGCACCCGATCGGGGGGCTGAAATGACCACAACCACCTTCCGCGCCTTTGTGCGCGAGCCGTTCGACCTGGCGCTCGGCCAGCCGCACCAGCTGCTGATCAGCTCCGCCAGCGTGGCGATCGTCGCGGCCGAGGCGGCCACGATCGTGCCGTACCCGTACAACATTCTGCTGGCAGTCGGCGCCGAGTGGGCGTACCTGCGCGGGCTCATCTCAGGCGCAGGCGTCCGGACCCGCTGGGCGGGCGCGCTGAACGTCAGCGCGGTCGCACTGGTCGTATTGTATGGCAGCCTGTGGGGCTTTCGCGGCTTCCATCTTATCCCCGACGCGCCGGCGCCGTGGGCCGCCGTGCTGCTGACCATCGTGCATATCGGATCTATCGGCGCGGTCACGATCTGTAGCGCGATGCTCCACCGCGCGGGGATGGACGCGCTCCAAGCAGAGCGGCGGGCGGCCGCCGATCGGGAGACCCGGCGCGCTGAAGAAGAGCAGCGCTACCAGGACGAACTCCAGCGCCGGAAGGATGCGCAGCAGCTCGACATCGATCGCGCGTGGAAGCTGAGCCAGATCCAGATCGAGGCCGAAAAGCAGCAGGCCGCAGTCGTTCTGGAGCGCGATCGCCAGCGGGCCGCGTTGCGGGCGATTCGCGCAACCGCAACCGCAACCGCGCTAAGCGCGAGCGCGACCGCAACCACGCGTACCCCGATCGTCTATGACGGGGTGGAATACCCGAGCATTCAGGCCGCCGCAAACGCGCACGGCATCACGCGCCAGGCCATGAGCAAACGGTTGCGGGTGGCAACTCGCAATGGGAGCGCAACCGAGTGACCCGCCAACGACAAACACCCCGATCCGTTACGGATCGGGGTGTTTTGATTCGTAGCTACAGAAAGAGAGGGAGATACACCGGCCTGCCGATCAATGGAGCACTAAATACCTGCCCATTTATGGTTAATTTATAGACATCGCCCGCCGTCGGCCGCAGATCGCCCGAGAGCGGCCCGACGTGCCCCAGCGTCACGATGATCGTCGCATTCAAGCGCTCGTAGCAGCCGATGAACACCGCCGCGCCTTCCTTCGGCTGCCGCTCCAGGCACCCGCGCGCGGTCTGTGTCCACTGGATCGTGGCCGACGTGGCAGAGTCCCACTGTGCGGTGAGGTGCGGATCTGGTGCGTCCGCGCGGGCGGGGGTGGACAGTGCGAGCAGGAGCACGACGAGCAGGATGTGGCGCATGGATGCTCCTATCCTGTTATCAGCAGCGCCACGGCAGGTACAACATAAATTGCGCCAGGCGCTCCCGTCGTGACCAGGTTGACGAGATTTATTCTGTTCGTGCTCCCTGGTTGGGCAATACCACTCGTGACGGCGAACCGCGTCCAGGTACCTGCGGCGATGGCTGATGTGTTAAACGATGCGATGACACCTAGTCCCTGATCCGTTAACGAAACTGTCCAGTAGTTGATTCCTGAATTGGGTCCTACGACATAAACGCTGCAATAGAAAGCCAGTATCTGCACAGCCCATGGTTGACCCTGATCTCCCCATATACCCGTCGCGGCCTGGGGGTTGAGGCCGCGTTGTGCCCACGGAAGGTAGATGGGCATGTTCGTCAGAATATGTGGCTCCAGCGCCGGATAGAGCAGCCGTGCCATGTCGGAGTAATCCACTACGTATTCCTCCAGTAGGCCGCTGGGAACGCGCTCAGCAGCGCGTCCAGCCCGCCCGCGCCGCTCGGCTCCAGGGTACAGCCGACCGAGTCGCGCGTGATGCTACAGGTCACCCGCCCGACGTACTTGCGCGCTGCAGCGTCAATAGCGCCGAGAGGTGGCCCGACATCGAGCAACTGGATCACCTGGCTCATGGCGTTCGGCCGCACGTCCCACGGCGCGACCACGGCGCCGTATGCATCCAAGATCTGGCCGCTGCTCGCATCTTCCTGGTAGGTAATGGTCGCTGGCGTGGCCGCCGCCGATGTGACCGCGCGAAACATCCGATCCTCGTACACGCCGTAGGCCAGCGTGTTGTTGCTCGCGTCGCCCACGCCAAGCAGCTTCTCAATCACTTGCTTATAGGTCGAGTAGTGCGCGACATACTCGGGCATCAGCGGTCCGGTGTAGGCGATGCCGCTCATGTCGGTGCTGAGAAACGCGTTGATGCTGGCAACCGATGGCAGCCAGGTGGCCGTCAGCTGCGTATTCGTGATCGTGTTCGTCGTACTGCTGTTACTGACAATATTCCAGTCGAGCGTCGCGTACCAGCCAGCGAACGTTAGCTCGATTGCAATGTCGCCGATTTCTCCCGTCGCGGCCGCACTCGCCTCCGCCGATCGCGGCAGGCAGAGCGTGGCGAGCGTTTTGGCGAGCGCGTTCAGCACCTGCGTGCTTGTCACTTTCGGCAAACTGCCAAGATAGTCCTTGCGCCCGTAGAGCGCCTGCGAGAGCAGACTGGCCGTCGTCGCGGTCGCCGTCGTGCCGCCCGGCCCGCCCTGGATCGTCGTCCACAAAAAGTGGACGAAATTCGCCATGCCGCGCAGGCTGAGGCTGGCCTTCTTTTGCCCGATCGTGACGGTGATGGTCTCCAAAAAGCCTTCCCACACGGTTTCCGCGTCCGGGCTGCTGACGATGAGGCTGCGCATGAGGCCGTTTTGGAGCCAGTCGATCGCCTCGTCGAGCGTGCAGGTGAACGGGATCCGGCAGCTCTCGAAGCCGAACCGATCGGAGATCGTGTGGGTGTAGCTGTCGGCGCTTTCTCCCAGGTCGGTCACAAAGCTGCTTGTCAGCACGCCGGCATTCCCACGCTCGTAGACATTCAGATTAAGCGGTATCGGCATTATCCACCTCCCCGCAGTGTTTGGTACAAGGGCGCGTGTGTCGCGGTGATGGTTGCCGTCGCGGTCGTCGAATGCACCCCCAGGCCAGCCCACGCCGCGTAGAGCGACGCGCCGCTGAAGTAGCGCGGGATGCGTCCGCGAATGATCGCGGTCGACCCGGGGTTATCCGTCGAGGTGTAAATGGCCGCGCTCGGCGTCGTATGCGGCAACGCGACCGCGCCAAATGTTTCCGCGAAACTGTCCAGCAGCACATAGTCGCCAGCTGGCGTATGCGTCATCTGGCTGCTGAGTTGGAGTGTGCAAAAATCATAATAGAGGAGATACTCGAAATAACTGAGCGTGACTGATGCACTCGCGCCGTTGGTCGATCGGATATACAGATACGGAAAGGTGATGAGACCGGCCTGCCGGCTGGCGTGGCCGACATCAGGAACGGGGCCGATTCCGGCGTCCACGAGACACGCGGACGCGGGCGGCGTGATCCAATCGGTCGGGAACGAGATTGGACTTCCGCCGGTGAGTTGCCAACCGAGCCGTACTTGTGCGTTTGCAGAGACCGCGCTGAACCGCATCAAGATACGGAGTTTGAGTCGTGGCCGGGTATAGAACGCGGTCGTTGTAAAGGATGAGACGGTCGCGAATGCCCCCGTTGTGCTGCTCGTGGCATACGTGCCCGGCAATCCAGCCGTGACATCATAGGCGCGATTGAGCACACTCGCCAGGATGAAACGATCGGGAAAGTCGCTGACCGATGCGATCTTGATATTGAGTGGCCCTCCCTCGTAGATCAGGTCGCCCGACCCTGTGTTATACGGCGCTATGTTGTCGGGCGTCCCGGTGCCGGTGTTTGTGTACGCCACGGCGTTCAACAAGGTTTCGCCCGCGCTCAGCACCCCACCCAATGCGCTGTGGGTGATGGTGAGATCCACGTGGATGAACGTTGCCCCCTCGCCTGGCGACTCCCCACCATCGGCCGCGCGCTCCTGGCAAGACACGGCGAGGATCTCAAAATAGACTGGGTTGGTCGCACCACTCGGCTGCGCGTACAGTATGGGTTGCGAGAACACGGGCGTCATGCGAGTCAGCTGGCGAAGTTGCTGGAGGCGTGCGACAAGCGTGTCGTGTGTGCCGCCGTTCAGCACGAGCGGGATCGTCTCGGTCACGTTCGGGTAGGCCGCGCTGACCGGGCTGCTCCCGTTGCGGAATGGCGGCCCGCCCGTGAACAGCGTTTCGGGCACGCTCGCATGCACTGTCCACTCAGGCGAGCGAAGCATCCATGGCGTCGTACTGGGCCCTTGGGCCGAGCCGCCCGAGGTGGGCACGCCATTTGAATTATTGAGATAGATCGTCGTGCCGTTGGCGATGATGCGGTAGTCGGAGGCCATGTGTTATTCCTTGACGAGACGCAATCAGGTGCGCCGGAGCGTCATCTTGTCGGTGATCTTGCGGATGACCAGCTCGGCCAGCGCGGTCACGTCCTGGCCTTTGTCGCCGTTGATCACAATCGCGCCGGGGGAGATCGTGAGGAAGGTCTGGTTGTAGGTCGCGCCGGCCCCACCGCCCAGCGCGGCCGCTAATGCCGGCGTGCTGACGATCGCGCCGCTGGTTCTGGGCACAAACAGCTCGGGGCCAGCCTCGCCGACCAGGTAGGGCGTGCTGGCGTTGACCGGGCCGCCGCTGGCGCGCGCCTCGGGGTGGTGGCGGGGGTTCTGGTCGTCTTCGCTGCGCTGGCCGGTATGCTCATAATGCGTCGTGACCGTCGTTTCGACCCGTCTGGGGATGTCGGCCAGCGCGCGGGCGTACTCTTCAGCCGTGATGCGGTGCGCGTCGAGGTCTTCCTTGATCTCGATCGCGTACTGCTTGGCGAGATTGTCCATCGTGCGCTGGGTGTTGGCGGCCGCGTCCGTGACAAGGCCCAGATGATGCGCGACGGAGGAGGCGTCAGTCTGTGTGCTATTGGCAAAGCCATCGATCGTATTCAGCATCGCGCCGAACGACCTGGTGGTCTGGCCCTCGATGACGCCGTACTCTTTGGCGATCGCATCGGTCAAATCACCAGACTTTTCGCGGAAGGCGGTGTTCTTGACCGCTAAGGCCTGCACGTAGTCGATCAGCTCCTTGCCCAGATGCGCGCGCTGGGCGGCCTCGGCCTGCGCATAGGCAGCGGCTGCGGCGGTGGAGGACTGTTCGTAGCCGGTGTTTTCGGCATCGATCTTGGCCTGAACCGCCTCTTTGGCCTTAGTGGTCTTGGCGTCGGCGAACTGGGCCTCTAAATCGGCGATCTTCTGCTCGTGCGTCGCTTGCTGCTCGGCCTGCTGGGCCAGGAAGGTGTTGGTGGTCGCGGCGGCGGTTTGAAGGGCCTGGGGGGCGGCCTTGTAGACCTTGTCGATCGCCTTGTCGGCGTCGGCCAGCTCCTTCTCAGTGGCCTGCACCGCCTGGGTATAGTCGTTTTGCGCGCTGACCATCGCGTGCAGCGCTTCTTCGTGCGCGTCGTATTTGTCCGTCTCGCTGGCGATCTGCATCTGGCGAGCGAGCGCCTCGCTGCTGGCAGTGACGGCCACACGATGCTGGTTGATGGTCTCCATCTCGCGCGTGTACTGCGCGTCCGAGACCAGGCCAGCCTCGCGCCGCTCGGCCAGGCTGGTAATCTCGCGCTGGAGCTCGGCCCGATTCTCCTCGACCGCCGTCTTCAGCCCGCTCAGCTTGCCCTTGGTCGCATCTGAGGCCCCGTCGAAGTCATGCAGCGCCTGGGTCGAATTGTTCCACCACTCGCGCGACTCCAGCAGGCTCTGGGTGGCGTCTTCGTTCTGCTGCTTGAAGTCGCTGTACGCTTTGGTGACCGCCGCCACCGCAATCGCTATGAGCGCCAGTGGAGCCACGGCAGCTGCCACCGCCACAGCCTGGGCCATGAAGGCCGCCGTCGCGGTCAGCACCGCCGGGATCGCCGCGGGCAACGTGACCATCGCATAGGCCGCCGTCGCGGACGCGATGCCTTCCATCGCCGGGATGCCGTAGTCGTGCAGCACACTCGCAAGGTTGCCCACGAACGTGACGCCGTCGGCCAGGCCGTGCGCGAAGCTGGCGATCGCCTGCTTGGTCGTGTCGCTGCCTAAAAAGGTGAGCAGGCTGGCCAGTTGGGGTTTCAGCGCCTCAAAGATCGGCTCCCCCAGACTGCGCATGGTCTGGCCCTTCCAATCGTCGAGATTGGACATCATGCCAGTGAACGTCTGGCTCTGGGCATCCATCAGGCCGCCGTACTTCTGCTTCATGAGCGTCAGCACGGTGTTCATGGCTTCGGGCAGCGGGCTCATCAGCTGGCCGGCTTTGGAGAACTCCAGGCCCAGCTTGGACAGCTCATCCCGGTTCGTGATGCCCAACTCCTGCATCCGCGAGATCGCTTCGCCGGTCGCGCCACTGGAGAACTTGCCCAGCGTCAGCGCCATCTCTTTGAAGTTGACGCCGGTGCCACTGGCCACGTCGCCGGCGATGGTCAAGATCTCTTTGCCGGCAAAACCAAACTTTTCCGCGGCGGCCGAACTGTTCAGGCCGAAGCCTTGCAGGACGGTATCGGCCTCGACCACGCCCGGCAGATCGAACGGGGTGCGCGCGCCAAAGTCGGCTAGCTCCTGCATGTGCTGCTTGGCCGCATCTGAGGCCAGCGCGTTCAGCTCCAGACTATCGGTGACCGTGCTGTTGGCCGCTTTGAAATCATCCGAGTTTTTAATGAGCGTGGTATAGGCGACGTTGTACTGCTCGAACTTGGCGTTGCCGTCGATCAGGGCATGGCCCACATCCGAAACCACGCCAACGACCGCCTGCACCGCGTGTACGGCGTCGCCGGCGGTGATCGTGAATTTCGAAAACAGGCCGTCCGCTTTCGGCTTGGCCTGCTCGCTCTTGTCCCCCAAATCCTGGAGCGCGGCCGCCACCGCCTTCGCGGTGTCTTCCGCACCCTCATCCTTGCCGAGAAAGACAAAATTCAGCTGGTAGTCGGACACGGGCGTCCTTACGGCATCGCGGCCACATCGGCCTCGACCTGCATACAGGTCAAGATCTGGAGGATGTCGGGCAGGGGGACAGAGCGCAGCTCAGCAGGCGTCCAGCCGAAGGTGCGGTAGAAGATCAGCTTGAGGTATTCGATCGGCTGCGGCCCGCCAGTCCAAAGGTGAGAGACGAGCCGCAACGTTAGTTTCCCGAGGGGGTCTCCGGCTCGCCGACATTGAACACCGCGCGGTAGAACGCATTGCAGGCCTCGCGCAGCGCCGGGAACGGGATCGCTTTCGCGCCGCCGACAACCACACGATTGAACAGCTCGACCACGGCCTCGTCACTGGCCTGGCCGCGCCGCATCGCATGCACGAGCGGCAGATCGTCAACAGTGAGCTGGTACAGATCGAACTGGATGGTGAGGACGGGCCGCGCCTTTTCTGCGGGCTGCTCGGCCGGCTGCTCGATAACTTCGACGGGGGCTTTGGGGGTGCGTGGCATGGGAACCTCCTAAGAGAAAGCGTAATGAAAATCGAGTGGGGCGGCGGGACACTGCCGCCCCTATGCGAGCGTCTACGCCGGGCGGGTTCCCAGCGCCAGACGATGACGCCTACGGGACAGCGGCGACGGTGATCTCGGGGGTCTTGAGGGTGAGCATGCACATCTGCGGCTTGGCGTCCGAGGCGTCCACATTCGGGAAGACCGCATCGGTGAGATAGCCACTAGCTGTGGTGTTGCGGAGGTTGCCGGTCGTCGCGGCCTTGACCGTCCAGCGCAAATAGAACGGGGTGCCGGCCTGCTGCCGCGCGCGCGCGATCTGCTGGATCTCGCCGGCGGTCTCGGTGTAGACAGCCGCGACCTTGACATCAATGCTGCCGCGCTTGCCGGCGGTGAGAATGACGGTATCGCCGTCGAAGGTCTCGATCTCGCCAGTCTTGCGCTGGCCGCCCGAGGTGGTGACTTTATTCGCGTGGCCGCTCATCGCGGTCCAGGCGCTGCCGTCGGTCGACCATTCGACGACGGCGTTGACGGCAGACGTGCCGCCGGTGGTCTGTGCCATAGGAAGGACTCCTTACAGGATGGGGTGGTGGGCCAGGGGCATGGCGCTACGGTTTGCGCCGGCGGGGTGGTGGGGCGGACGGAACGAACAGCTCCGGGCCATCATCGCCGACCAGGTACGGTTCGCCTGCGACGATCGGGCCGCCGCTACCGGGTAGCAGGGCAATCACTCCGGCCGCAATCAGGATCGGGGCCGCCTCATCGCTGATGACCGACTCGTCCACGATCACCGGCTCGGGCACCACGTCGGGCGCGTTGCGATCGGCCTGGGCCGGCAGAATGAGCGGGCCTACCTCGGGGCTGATCGGAAAGAGGACGATGTACTGCGGCATGGCTACTGCAACCGCACGACTGCGACGGTCACATTGGTGCCGAACGTCCAGTCGAGATAGATGCTCCCGTCGGACTGCAAAAATGGCGACGGGTCGGCGATCGCCAGCATCTTGTCGCCCGTCGTGGCGGGAACAACCAGGGTCGGGGCGGTGAGGCTGACCCCGCCGAGCTTGGCCGGCGCGGCGACGGTCATGGTTGATGGGCTGGCGTTGGTATCCTTGGCATGGATGAGGACCGGGACGCCTGGCCAGACGAAGCTGTTGCCGTTCGCCTGGTCGACCGCGCCATAGGTCGGGGTCGCGCCGGCCAGCCCGGGCTGCTGGACCGTGATAGCGGTTCGGGGCATGAAAGGACTCCTTACGAGAAGAGGGTGATACGCACGGGGATACGCTCGCGAAACCGGGGGATGCCATCGGCACCGAAGATGCCGAACTCGATCTGACTGGGAGAAGCGTACTGGATCTGGCTCCAGATGCCGTTTTCCTGGCTGTTCGCGAAAAGTTGCGCCAGCTCGGCCTCGCAGGCGTCCACGACATTGGCCGAATCACTATAGGTGTACGCGCCGGACTCCGTCTCTGCGGCCAGCGTGTAGATATCCACGCTGAAGCTAAACACGCTACTCGTGCCCTGGAACGTCAGACGCGGCCGCTCGCTGCCCCCACTGGCCACAATGATGATCGGGCTGGCGCTGCCGAGATCGCCCGGCTCGTGGTCGTAGACGGTCTGGGCGCTACTAACGCTCGCGCGGATGAGGTTGGCGAGTGCAAGGCGCGCGGTCGCGCGGGTTGCGACGGTCATTGGGTCAGCTCCTGCGCGGCGGCTTCGTAGAGCGCGAGGATTTCTTCCTCGTGGTCGTGCGCGATCTCGCTTGCTTTCTCCCACCTTCCCCGATGAACCCACGCCTGGCTGTCGCCCTGCACCAGTCCAGCATAGAGAACGGCGTTGATCAGCTGGAAGCCGCGGCCCTGGTCGAGCGGCGTGGCGCGCTGCCAGCCGCGTTTGAGCTGCTCGGTGCGCACATACGTCTGGCCAGGGCGCTCGGCCGGGTACTGCGATAAAGCGTCGATCAGGAGTCTGCGGGCCTGGCCGCTGACGGTGCGCAGAATAGGCTGGATGCCATTGCCCAGCTTCTTGATTGCGTCCTGGACTTCGGGGAGATGCTGGATGTCGACGAGCTGGCTCATGACGGCTGCACCAGACTGGCCGCGACGGCGCGGGATGTCTGCCAGCGGCCCACACCTTCAACCTTGAGCTTCTCGCCACTTGCGCTGCGCAGCTCGTCGCCGCGCCGGACGTCGGCCGAGTCGGGGAAGAAGATCAGCTCGTCGACACGCGCGCCGGCAATGTCGGGGATGACCGCCAGCACCTTCGGGGCGCGGATGGCCGGCCAGCGCCGGCACAGCACGCCGCTCGTGAGGAGGACGACCGCGCCGCGCTTGGAGGCGCTCACGGCCGGCGCGCGGTAGATATCGAGCAGATCGGAATAGTTATCCGACTTGACCGACCGCATATAGGCCAGTTGTGCAGCGGAGAGAATCGGCATTAGCTTGGCCCATAGCCGGCGCGCTCGCGCCGCAAGAGATCGCCCTTCCAGCCGCCACCGTCGCGCGGCAGCTCGGGGGTGTCGTCGCGCTCGACCGTGCGGCCCGTGCCCCAGGCTTTGCGCCGGTGCGCCTTCGCCATCGTCAAAGCGTAGTCACGGGCCTGCTCGGGGTGGTAGCTGCCCTCGACATCCGACCAGGCGAAGACACTGGCCTGGCCAGCGGCGACCAACTCCCATGCGTCCGCAGCGGCCGCGTGCAGGTCGTAGGCGGTGCCCACGATGCGCAGGCCGCGATAGTCGGCCGCGGGCGTCGTGAACAGGCCGCGCTGATAGTCACTCGTGTAGTCGGTGTTCTCCACGAGCAAGGTCTTAAAGCCGTAGAAGATCTGACTGCCGATCTCCAGGTTCTCGAAGGGCGCCGCATGGAGCGTGTAGAACGGGCGCTGGGGTTCGAGCACCCCGTTGACGCTCACGGCGTGGTCGTCGAGCAGTTCCAGGTAGTCGAAGTCGGTCAGGTCGGTGGTGATGCGGATGAGCTTTTTCAGCCGTGCGATAAGCGCGCTCATCGTCGATCGCGGTGTGGCGCTCGCGGCGATCGGGAGGACAAGCCAGTCGGCCAGGTAGGTCGCATCGCTCGCCCCCGCGTAGCTGGCCAGCAGCTGCACACGGTACTGGCCGGCGCTGGCCACATCGGCACTCGCGTAGGCCCAGGTCAGGATGCCACTCAGCGGGGTCGTTGCGGTCAAGGCGCCCGCGATCGCCACGCTCACGCCCGTCAGCACGTTCGTAATGGTGCCCGTGAGGGTCGCGCCGGTCAGGTTCTGCGCGGTGCCGTCGTCCCTGGTCCAGGTGATACTCTGGCCAGTGTGGGCCTGGCCCTGGATGGCGTTCTGGAGAGCCATAGTCTATCCTTGGAGCGTGCTATCGGCAGTCGGGCTGCGGAGCGTGCTATCGCGATTAGGGCTGCGGAGCGTGCTATCGGCAGTCGGGCTGCGGAGCGTCGCGGCCCGGAACACGGTCACGACGGGCGAGCCGATTCCGAACGCGGCAAACAGTAGGAGCATGCCGTTACTCCTCTGTCCCGAACACGGTGCCGTCGAGCGTGCCCGAGGTTCCGCGCGTGACGGTGAGCACATTATTGGCGACCGCGCTCAGGATGCCATTGCCGAGATTGACCGCCAGCGCGATGCCGGTCGTCACTTTGGCGGTAAAGATCAGCGTGCCGCCGGTGTTATCGTTGAAGAGAATGGTCGTCGCCGCGCCCGCGCCAATGACAAAGCCCATCAGGCGGAATTTCTTCCCGGCCGATGGCGTCCAGATCGTGACCTCGGCCGTCGCGGCGGTCAAGGAAAAGGGTTTGAATATGACCGGCGTGCGCTGGAAGTCCCAGGTCGCGCCGTTGTAGATTAGCGGGTAGACCCCCGCGGCCAGTGCGGTCGGCGTCGCACTCGCATTCGTCAGCAGCGCCGGCGCGGGGATGCGCGCCTGGAACGCCGTAATGGTCAGCAAATCGGCCAGCAGCGCGGCATCCTCGGTCGAGAGTGCCGTCGGCAGGCTTTGCGCACGCGCCTTCTGGCCGACCAGATCAATCGCCGCTCCATCAGCCGTGCGCGCAGCCGGGATCGTCCGCTGCACGTGCTGCGCCGAAACGCCCGCACCGTTGAGCGTCGTGATCTCTTCGGTCGATACCACGGTCGCGGCCGGCGGCGTGGCTGGAATCGCTGATTGAAAGATAACGTTATCAGCCACAGCAGAGTCCTTGGGGTGGCAGCGTGGCCACAAGGAGCCACGCTGCGCGAATCAGGGGGAGGGCCTACGGCTTGGCTTCGACCAGATCGGCCTGGTAGGTGATCGTGGCGCTGGTGCCGCTGATCGCGGAGAGCTCGAGCCGGACGAAGGGATGGGCGGTCAGGACCGGGATGTAGATCTCGCCGGCGATCGCGGTCGTGGACAGCACGAGACTGGCCTCGGTCGGCTGGTAGATGCCGGTGTAGGTCGAGTCGTCGTCCGACTCGGTCACACGGAAGGTGACCGCGCCCGCGCCCGCGCTGGTCGAGGCCGCGCTATAGAGGATGCGGCACCACTGGATGACGCCGAAGGGCGGCGTGCGCTTGACGTTCACCCCGGTCGAGTTGAACGTGCCGGTCTTGGTGACACTGGCCTGCATGGACAGTTTGGCATCAGTTGCCATAGGGATGGACTCCTTTATCGTGGGGAGGCCGGGCGCGGCCGCCTTTGACCGCGCCAGACCATCAGGGGAAGGCGGGGTCAGGGACTAGGCGTACTTGATGTCGAACAGGCGGCCGATCGAGCGGTTCGACTGGTTGATCAGGCCGCCGGCCCAATCGACCAGCGTCCGGTAGGTCGAGCCGGCTTCGAGCAGGCCCAGGTCCTGGGCAATCAGCGGCTGCATTTGCCAGCCGCCAAAGTGTCCGTCGCCGTAGTTGACCGCGTAGATCGAGGTGAACGTCGACGCGCCGTCCGCTCCGGCGTTCGTCTCGGTCGTGGTGATGATGCGCGTCGCCTGGTCCGACTTGAGGCCCGGATCCTGGATGACCGCGTTCTTGTACATGGTGACCGCGCGGCCCATCTGGTCGGTCGCCTGGCTAAATCCGCCCTGGCCCGAGAACTGGCGCGCGGCGGCGTTCCAGCGGCGCTGCAACTCGTCCGAGACATACAGCACAACACCCGTGCCGTCGGGACTGTCGACCGCCCAAAGCAGCTGGTCGACCTTCTCCAGGAACGCGGCGAACGTCGCCGCCGTGCGGCTGCTTGACAGATCGGCTGTCGCGCCGCCGGCGTCGATCTTGGCGGCGCTACGCACGCCGTAGGTCGCCGGGTTGTCGATTCGGAAGCGCAGACCCACGATCGCATTCGCGTCGCCGGTCACATGGTCGTTCTTGACGAACTTGAAGTTGAAGTCGTACGCGACCGCCTTGAGGTAGGCGCCCAGCTGCGTCGACCGCGGATCGGCGATCTGGTTCTGGTCCATGACCAAAAACTTATCGACATCGATCACGTTCCGGATGATGTACGCCTGTTCCTGGTAGGGCGTCGGCGTGCCGCTGGTGGACGAACCCTCAGCGTTGATCTGGCTCCAGCCGACGGTGGGCAGGTTCCCCTCCCAGCGGACGCCGTTCGCGATCAGCGTCTGCTTGTCGATGAAGGGGATGTCGCGGGCCATGATCGACCCGTTGTCGATCAGGGAGAAGGTGACCGCCTGCACGAGCGGGGAATTGCTCATGATGGCGTACTGCGCCATGGTCAGCGCGTTTGCGGAGATGGCCATAGGGGGTGACTCCTTGTGGTAGAATTGGGGTTCATGAACCGGCTACGGGAAAGGGCAACCCCCGTGGTCGGTTCACTTTTTCCAGTCGATACTGGACAGGCGCGGCGGATTCTTGGGGTCGAAGGTGGCCGGCAGCGGGGTCGCGCCGCGCACAGAGGCCGGGTTCGACGCGCCGAGCGCGGGTGCGCCGGCAGCGGCCGCGGCGGCTGGCCTGAGCGCCGGCAGGAACGCGGCCCACTGCTCCGTGGCGTAGGTCTCGATCGGGGTGGGCTGGCCGCCCTTGGGGGTGACGTAGACCGCTTTGACGGCCTTGCCGTCCTTGGTCTCGTCTTTGACCTCGAAGGCCAGATCGCCACTCAGCGTGCGCAGCACGTCGAGCGTGTAGCCGCTGGCGCTGGCCACGTCGCGCAGCTCCAGGTCGCGCTTGAGCGCGGCGTGGCCGGCGATCGTCGCCTGCACTTGGTCAGGCGCGCCCAGCGCCTGGTAGGCTTGCCACGCGGTCGCCTGCTCGGGCGTCAGCACCGCCGCGCCCTGCGCGGGCAGCTGGCCTTGCAGCGTGCGGATCTGCTCGCGATGGCGGAAGTTCTCTTCGTAGAGCTGGCGCGCGAGCTGCGTGCCGTCGCTGCCGCTGCGGTTGAGCAAGCGCTCGAACGCGGCCAGCGGATCGGCGGGTGCTGGAGGCGCGGCCGGGGGTGGGGTGCCGCCACCGCCGCCGGTGTTGCCGCCACTATCGCCCTCGAACAGGGGGTGGAGTCGGATGTGCATGAGCTGTTTCCTCCTTGGGGAACAGGTGGGGCCTTGCCCCGTGAGTAAAAGGGTAGTGGTGCTGGGGAAGGATTCGAACCATCGACCTCGGGGCGGTGCGCCCCACGCTCTGCCTCTGAGCTACGCCAGCGTAAAGTAGTGTGTAAAGTTAGGGCAGATCCTTGAGCGTCTTCGCGAACTCTGTCCAGGCCGTAACTCGGCTTCTGAGGCGGCGGCATTTGTCCTGCGCCGCGCGAAGACTGTCTTCTGCGACCTTCAGGTCGTACTCCGCTTCTGTGAGTGCTTCCTGGTAGGTCTTCACCTGCTCAGTCACTTCGAGCATCGTGATCGGCTGTTTCGATGTTCTGTAAGGAGCGGCCATTAGCTTCCTCGCAACTCCGGATTGTCTCTGAGCACCTGCACGATGCCGTGCGCGATCGCGTCGGTCAGCACCTCGTCGTGGTCGGTCTGGCCGGCCGCGTAGAGGATGCCATGCACGATCTCATGCCAGAGCGTGACCTGTCGAATATCCGGCCTCATCGCTTTGTTGAGGCGAATGCAACACTTCACCGTGTTGATGTCGCCACAGATGGAGGGGATGTCGGTCTCTACCACCTTGTAGCGGATCGGGCCGATTAGGATACGCATGTGGCCTCCTGAGGAGGCTCGGGGGAGGGGCAGAGGAGATCGCACACTGCACCGAAAAGGAGGGCGCGGGTCTCTTCTTTGGACGCCTCCGGATGGCTCGCCGCCCAGATAATGCCGTCACAGACGAGCATGGCCCCGCCAATGGTCTGAAGATCTTTGGTCGGGATATCGGCAAACAACTTTTGTAGGATATCGCGTCGTCTCATTGCAGTTCTCCGCCACTGGCCTCGTAGGGACTGCCATCGGCCCTCCTCCGGCAGTCGTCACAGTGCTCGATCGAAGGGCCGAGCATCCACCACCACGCGTTAGAGCGCCGTTGCCAGTGGCAGTGGCAGTTGGTGTGACACTGGCAGCCATCGCCCGGGTAGAATGGAAGGCCGGGAGCTACGGCCTGCCAGTAGGTGGCCTTGACGCTGCCGGCGTAGCTCTTTGCTCGCGCCCGGATCTGCGCGGGCGAGAGGTCGCCGGAGTCGATATCGCGGGCGAGGCCGGCAAGCCAGCCGCGCTGGTGATAAACGGCCGCATTGATGTCAGCCCGCTCGGCGTGGCTCAAGCCTTTGAGCGTCGCCATCGACACGTTCAGCCGCTCGGATGTGCCGAGCATGAATGCTGCGGTGTGGTAGTCGGCCAACTCCTTGGCCATGGCTGCCTGCCAGCGCGCGGTCGACATACGACCGCTGGCGAGTTTGGCAGTCAGCGCATCGATATCGCCTCTCGCAACGTCGCGGAGGTGGTCAATAGCTGCCACGGCGTTTCATCCTTCGGCGGTGCGCGCGGCGTGCGGCGCGACGAGGTGAGACGTACCCAGGCGCGGAGGAGGCGGGCCCTACATATCGATCTGACCAGGAGTAGTTCAGCGGACGGATGTGCAGCGTCAGATCGGACCAGGCGATCGTGCCGTCTGCCTGGCGGGTTCCGAGTTCGATCTTGACGGCGCGTCCCGTGACGATCATGACTGCCCGCCCTTCTGTGCCTGCTGCATCAGTTGCATCGCGCGGTCCATATTGGCGCCGGCGTCGGCGGGTGCGGGGGGTGGGTTCTCCGGCGGGCCGCTGGCGGTGCCATTCGCGGCGATATCCACGATCGGCGCCTTGTCCTGCTGGAGCGTGACGGGCAGCAGTCCCATATGCTTGATAGGATCGAGGCCGACTGCCTTCAATGCGCCGGCCGGCTCGAAGCCCGAGCGAATGAGCACGCCCGCCGCGTCAATCAGCGACCGCAGCTCGTCGGGGTCAGAGGGTGCGCCAGCAG
>WNGA01006136.1_pt1 | contig 39033 bp, 35 predicted proteins | sample 5400061 | NCBI WGS metagenome assembly WNGA01 (sample SAMN13153366, study PRJNA577476) | soil metagenome | isolation source: 100 cm soil or saprolite under grassland replicate 2 | place: USA:California | collected 2016-06-15
GAACGTGCTGCGCGAGATCACGGCTCTGGCCGAGCAGTTCGAGTCGCATGGCCGCGCCCTGGTGGAAGCCGCCAGCCTGGTCGACAAGAGCAACGTCCAGATCAAGGAAACCCTCGACGACAGCCGCAAGTCGATCGACGGGCTGGTGAGCGATCTCAACGCCAAGACCGAGCAGATCAGCACGGTCGTCAGCTCCACGACCGAGCAGCTCAGCGAGGCGCTCGGCGCCAAGACCGAGGCGGTGATTGCGGAGTTCGGCGCGAGAACCGATGCGCTCGAGCAACGGCTCAAGCGGTTCGGCGCGCTGCTCACGGAATCCTTCGAAACCTCGGAAGCCCGCGCGCGCGATATCGCCCGCATCATCGCCGACGCGAGCACCGAGGGGACCCGCGCCATCACCAGCCAGTACGAGGTCGTGCGCACGACGTCGGAGGACGAGAGCAAGCGCACCGCCGAGGCTTTGCGCGGCATCTACGAGCAGGCCAGCGGCGACACGGCTTCGCTGTTCAAGCACACGGCCGAGCAGTTCGGAGAGATCGTGCGCGATCTCAAGAACATGACCTCCGAAATGCAGCGCGAGCTCGAATCGACGCGCGATCAGTTGCGCAAGGGAATCCTCGAGCTGCCGCAGGAGACCGCGGACAGCGCGGCGCAGATGCGGCGCGTCATCGTCGACCAGATCGAGGCGCTGGCCGAGCTCAACCGCATCGTGGCGCGCCACGGCCGCGGCGTCGACGCGCCGGACACCATGCGTCGCGCCGCACGCGAGGAGCCGGTTGCGGCGAACGCGGCCGGACGCGGAAGCATCGTGCGGCAGGTCGCGCCGCAGGAGAACCGCGCGCCGGCGCCCGCTCCGCGCCAGCCCGAGGCACGCCCCGCCGCGCCCGCCGGCGACAGCCGTTCCGGCTGGCTTTCCGATCTGCTCACGCGCGCCTCGCGCGAGGAGGGGGAGACCGGTCAGGCCGTGCGCGGCGAGGAGCGCCCGGCCCGCCACTCGATCGAATCGCTCGACTCGATCTCGGTCGACATCGCCCGCATGATCGACCACGACGCGGCGACCGAGCTGTGGGACCGCTACAAGCGCGGCGAGCGCAACGTGTTCACGCGCCGGCTCTACACGCTGCAGGGTCAGCAGACCTTCGACGAGATCCGCAAGCGCTACCGCGCCGACCGCGAGTTCAAGCAGACGGTCGACCGTTACATTGCCGAGTTCGAGCGTCTGCTCGACGAAGTCTCTCGCGACGACCGCGGCCAGGTGGTGGCGCGCACCTATCTCACCTCGGAGACCGGCAAGGTCTACACCATGCTCGCCCACGCCGCCGGCCGCTTCGACTGAAGCCGGCGGACGGTCGAGCCGAACGGGCGCGCCTCGGCGCGCCCGTTTTTCACAAGCGGTCGCGGTCTTCGACTCGTCATGCCCGGCCTCGTGCCGGGCATCCACGTCTTAAAATGCGAGCCGGTTCAAGACGTGGATGGCCGGGACAACCCTCGCCGCTGTGGCGGCTCGCCCGGCCATGACGACACAAGGTCCGCCGCAACGCTCACCGCGCCGCGGGCACCGGGGCGGCGGGGCGGCGGGGCGTCTGCTGCGCCCGCGGCGAAGCCTCCGCCGGCGCGGCCTCGGTGGTGCTCGGCCCGAAAATGACCCGCTGGGGATTGCGGTCGAAGTTGCGGATCGCCCGGCCGAGCTCGGCGATCGTGCGCCGCGCATCGACCGCCAATGCCTCGTACTCGCGCAATCCATTGCTCGAGAAGCGGGTCAGGCCGACCGAGATCTCGGCCGTGCGCTTGTCGAGATTTTCCGAGAGGGTGCGCATAGACCGGGCGGTCTCCAACAGCTCGTCCTTGACCTCCCCGCCGGTGAAATTCTCCAGACCCGCCATGACGCGGTCGAGCCGCTCGGAATTGCGCGCAAGCGTCGCCGAGAAGGATTCGAGATTGCCCAGGGTGGTCTTCATCGAATCCCGGTTTTCGCCCAGGATTTCGTCGAACCGGCGCACCAGCGCGCCGGCATTGGCGGCGACTTCCCGGATGGTCGCCGTCACGTCCTGGGTGGCCGACGGATCGGCGATCAGGGTCGCCGGCTGGCCGTTCTCCCCGGCGAGCGGCGGCGCATCGGGCGAGCCGCCCTTGACCGAGATCGAGGCGATGCCGGTGAGCCCCTGGAAATCGAGCCCGACCCGCGTGTCGGTGCGCATCGGGACGGACTTGTCGACATTGATGGTGGCCATGACCTGGCGCGGGTTCTGCGGGTTGAGCCTGAGGTCAGAGACCTCGCCCACCTTGATGCCGTTGAACAGCACCCATCCGCCGGTCCGCAAGCCGGAAACCGCGCCGTCGAACACGACCCGGTAGGCGGCGCGCTCGCCGCCGTCCCCGGTGCGCGAGAACCAGTAGACGAAGCCGAACGCGCCCGCGATCACCGCGAGCGTGAACAGCCCGATCACGACGTAGTTGGCTCTCGTTTCCATCGCGTCCCAGTGACCTTACCCGGCGGCAGCCCGCGCGCGCTTTCCCCGGAAGTACTCGCTGACCCACGGATGGTCCGAAGCGAGCATCGTCGCGATCGGCCCATCGACCACCACGCGCCCGTCCGCGAGCACCGCGATCCGGTCGCAGACGGTGTGCAGGCTGTCCAGGTCATGGGTTACCATGAAAACGGTTAATCCTAAAGTATCCTGCAACGTCCGGATCAGGTCGTCGAAGGCGCCGGCACCGATCGGGTCGAGGCCCGAGGTCGGCTCGTCCAGGAATACAATCTCAGGATCGAGGGCGAGCGCCCGGGCAAGTGCCACCCGCTTGGTCATCCCGCCCGACAGTTCGGACGGGAATTTGTCGCCCACGTCGGGAGTTAGCCCGACCATTTCAAGCTTCGCCATGGCGATCTCGTCGATCAGCCGGTCCGAGAGGTCGAGGTATTCCCGCATGGGAAACTGAACGTTCTGGCGTACGGTCAAGGACGAGAACAGCGCGCCCTGCTGGAACAGGATGCCCCACCGGCGCTCGGTGGCGCGCCGGTCCTTTTCGCCGGCCTCGCTCAGGTTCAGCCCGAACACCTCGATCGTGCCCGCCCGCTTCGGCAGGAGGCCGATGACCGTGCGCATGAGCACCGATTTGCCGGCGCCCGAGCCGCCGACGAAACCGAGAATTTCGCCGCGAAAGACGTCGAGCGAGAGCCGGTCGAGCACGGTCACGCCGTCGAACCCGACGACGAGATCGCGCACCCGGATGACGGTCTCGTTCTTCTTGGCCATCGCTCACTTTCCGATCGCGGCAAAGAACACCGCGAAGAAGCCGTCGAGCACGATGACGAGAAAGACCGATTTGACCACCGAGGCGGTGGTGTGGAGTCCCAGCGATTCCGCGCTGCCCTTGACCTTGAGGCCTTCGGTGCAGGCGACGAGGCCGATCGTCAGCGCCATGAACGGGGCCTTGATCATGCCGACCGCGAAGTGGTCGAGCGATATCGCATCCTTCAGGCGTGAAACGAAGATTTCCGGGCTGATCCCGCCGTACAGCCAGCACACCAGGGCGCCGCCGTAGAGCGCCGCCATCGAGCCGAGAAAGGTGAGGATCGGCAGCGCGATCCCCAGCGCGATCAGCCGCGGCAGCACCAGCACGTCGACCGGTCCGAATCCCATGGTGCGCAGCGCATCGATCTCCTCGCGCATCTTCATGGACCCGAGCTCGGCGGTGTAGGCGCTGCCCGAGCGGCCGGCGACCATGATCGACACCATGATCACCCCCACTTCACGCAGGATCAGGATGCCGAGCATGTCGACGACGTAGAGCTCGGCCCCGAACCGGCGGAAGTGAAAGACGCCCTGCTGGGCGATGATGCAGCCGAGCAGGAACGTGATCAGCAGGATGATCGGCACGGCCTGCAATCCCACCCGGTCAAGGTGGTGGACCACCGAGGTGAGCCGGAACGTGGCCGGCCGGCTGAGGACGCGCAGGAGCGAAGCGGCCGCCTCGCCCAGCATCTGCACGATGTCGATTAAGTCGCCCGCCGTAGTGCCGACGGCGCGGCCGACGTTTTCGAGAAGGCGTGCGGCCCTGCTGTAGGACGAGGCCGCGGGCGGCTCATGGCGATTGACGTGCTGCACCTGCTGGAGGAGCCCGCGGTATTGGTCGCCGAGCCCGACAACGGTCGCTTCGAGGCCGGCGCTGCGCCATGCGCGCAGCAGGCGCTCCACCAGCCAGGCGCCGAAGGTGTCCAGCCGGTCGATCCGGCCCATATCGATTAAGACGCCGCTGACCTTCTGCCGGCGCGCGCTGGCCGCGTCGACCAGCGGCTCGAGCGCGCTGGCATGCTCGACCGTCCAGGCGCCCGTGGCGGCAAGCTCGAGCCGCTCGCCCGACATGGTGCCCTCAAGCGTCGGCCCGGCGGTCAAGATATGGCTCCGTCATCCATTGCGGCCACCGGCCTGTCGTCCGCCCTTGGGAAAAATCGTGTTCACTAGTGCTCCGATTCCGAAGTTCGCATCACTTCGCGGCACCCTCTCGTGCGAACTTCGGAATCAAAGGAGCACTAGCAAGTATATGTTTCTAGTGCGGTTTTGGATTTGAAGTTCCTATACGGACCTTGCCGCACGATCCCATACTTGGCAATCCGAATCGGGCCTGACGATGGCTCAAAGTGATCCTATGGGCATGTTCCTAACCGTCCGTATCGAGCGCTGGCCGATTGCCGGCCGCTTCATCATCTCCCGCGGGGCCAAGACCGAGGCCGTGGTGGTGGTGGCGGAGCTGGCCGACGGCGCGGCGACGGGCCGCGGTGAGTGCGTTCCCTACGCCCGCTATGGCGAGACGGTCGAAGGGGTTGCCGGGGCGATCGAGGCGATGCGCGGGGACCTGACCCGCGGCCTCGACCGCATCGCCCTGCAAACGGCCATGCCGGCGGGGGCGGCCCGCAACGCCCTCGACTGCGCGTTCTGGGACCTCGCGGCCAAGCATGCGGGCCGACCGGTCCATGCGCTCGCCGGCCTGCCGCCGCCGCGGCCGGTCACCACCGCTTACACGATCTCGCTGGGCACGCCCGACGCGATGGCGGCGGCTGCCGCCCAGGCCGCGGCGCGCACGCTCCTCAAGGTCAAGCTCGGCGGTGCGGGCGATCCGGAGCGCCTTGCCGCCGTGCGCCGGGCGGCGCCCGGTGCGGAGCTGATCGTCGATGCCAACGAGGGCTGGACGGAAGCCGACCTCGCCGCGAACTTCGCCGCCTGCGCCGAGGCCGGCGTCACCCTGATCGAGCAGCCGCTGCCCGCCGACAACGACGCGGCGCTCGCGACCATGCCCCGTCCGGTAAAAATCTGTGCCGACGAAAGCGTGCACGACCGCGCCTCGCTGGCCCGCCTTGCCGGTCGCTACGACGCCGTGAACATCAAGCTCGACAAGACCGGCGGCTTGACCGAAGCGCTGGCGCTCGCGGCCGACGCCGAGCGGCTCGGCTTCGCCGTGATGGTCGGCTGCATGGTCTCGACCTCGCTTGCCATGGCGCCCGCCATGCTGGTCGCCCAGCACGCCCGGTTCGTCGACCTCGACGGTCCGTTGCTGCTCGCTTCCGACCGGCCGGAGGGCCTGCGCTACGACGGCAGCCTGATGCATCCGCCGACGCCGGCCTTCTGGGGTTAGCCGCTTTTTCCCGGCCGCTCCGCTAAGATCGCAGGCAACGGCCGCAAGAGCCGTTCGACGGAGGGGATTGATGATCGCAACCCGCGTCCTTCGATCCGCGACCGTGGCGCTCGCCATCGGCTTGGCTATTGCTCACCCCGCTGCTGCCCAGACGTACCCCAACCGCCCGATCAAGCTGATCGTGCCGTTCGTCGCGGGCGGGCCGCCCGATGTGATCGCCCGGGTCGTGGGGGATGCGATCGCATCGCGCCTTGCACAAACCGTGGTGGTCGAGAATCGTCCGGGCGCCGGCGCCACGATCGGGACGCGCTCGGTGGCGAACGCAGAGCCGGACGGCTATACGCTGCTGTTTGCCAGCACCACGTCGCTGTCCATCGCTCCGGCGCTGTTCAAGAACGTCGACTACCATCCGGTCAAAAGCTTCACGCCCATTGCGGGCGTCTCGATCGGCCCGATGGTGGTGGTCGTTCACCCAAGCGTCCCGGCAAAGAGCGTGCAGGAACTCGTCGCCTACGCCAAGGCCAACCCGGGCAAGCTGAACTATGGCGCCGGCGTCGCCTCTCCGCCGCATATCGCGTGGGGACTGTTCACCGTCGTGACCGGCACCGACATCGTCTTCATCCCCTATCGCGGGATGGCCCCGGCAATGACCGATCTCATCTCCGGGCAGATCCAGATCATGATCGACGGCACCGGGCCGCTGCTCCCCCACATCCAGGACGGAAAGATCAGGGCTCTCGCGGTCACCGGCACGACCCGCAGCCCGGATTTCCCGGACCTGCCGACCATGATCGAAAGCGGCTACCCCGATTACGTGTTGACGTTCTGGACCGGCATCGTCGCCCCCGCCGGCACGCCACCGGATGTCGTCGCCAGGCTCAATGCCGCCATCAATGAAAGCCTGAACGCGCAGACGTTGAAGGCGAGCCTCGCCAAGTTCAATGTCGAGGCCAACATCACGTCGCCGCAGGCGTTCGCGACCTTCCTCGCCGCCGAAGCCGAGAAATGGGGAGGGATCGTGAAGGCGACCGGCATCAAAGCCGATTGATGCGGGGCGGACTGTGCGCGCAAGCCCCACGTTTCAGTCCGTGATGGCGGCGCTCGCCATCGGCTTTGCCGCCGCCGGCTCCGCGATCGCGCAATCCTACCCGAGCCGGCCGATCAAAGTGATCGTGCCGTTCGCGGCGGGCGGTCCGGCCGATACGCTGGCGCGTCTGGTGACGCAGCGATTATCGATGACGCTTGCGCAAACCATCGTCATCGACAACCGGCCGGGCGCGGGCGGAACGATCGCCGCCAAGGCGGCCGCGGGCGCCGAACCGGACGGCTACACGCTGATGTTCGGCAACACCGCGACGTTCGTGGTGGGACCCGCGGTCTATACGAATATCGGTTACGACCCGGTCAGACACTTTGCACCGATCGCATTGGTGTCCGTGACCAACAACGTGCTCGTCGTCAATCCGGTGCTTCCGGTGAGTTCCGTGCAGGAGCTGATCGCCCACGCGAAAGCCAGCCCCGGCAAAGTCAACTTCGCATCGCCCGGGCACGGAACACCGCCCCATCTGGTGGGCGAGCTGTTCAAGCTGCGCGCCGGTATCGACATCGTGCACGTACCCTACAAAGGGACGGCCGCGGCGCTCACCGACATCATGGCGGGACAGGTGGAGCTGACGTTCGAGAATCCCTCGGTGACGGTTTCGCTCGTGCAATCGGGAAAGCTCAAGGGTCTCGCCGTCACCGGCGAAGCCCGCAATCCGCAGGTACCGAATCTTCCGACCATGATCGAGAGCGGCCTCGCCGGGTTCGTATCGACGTCGTTCACCGGTCTGGTCGCGCCCGCCGGCACGCCTGCGGACATCGTTCAGCGGCTCAATTCCGAGATCAATGCCGCGTTGAAATCGGCGGAACTCACCGCCGCGTTGGAGAAGCTCGGCGTCGGCACCAGGATCGGATCGGCGGATGACTTTGCCCGGTTCATCGCCGACGAGAATCACAAATGGGCGGCGGTTGCGAAGTCGGCCCATATCAGGGTCGACTGATTGGATGCCGGGCGAGGCGCAGGCCATGATCAGGCGATTGTTGCTGGCGGCGATGGTGGTGGCGCAGGCGCTCGGCCCGGCGTCGGGGCAGACCTATCCCGACAGGCCGATCAAGCTGATCGTGCCGTTCCCGCCGGGCGGACCGATCGACACGATGGGGCGGCTCGTCGCCCAGCATCTGTCGTCAAGCCTCGGCCAGCAGGTGGTCATCGACAATCGGCCGGGGGCGGGATCGACCATCGGAACCAAGGCCGTCGCGAGCGCGGAGGCGGACGGCTACACGCTGCTGTTCGGATCGTCCGGTTCGCTCGCCGTCGCGCCGGCGCTCTATGGCAATTTCGACGTCGATCCGCGCAAGGCCTTCGCCCCGGTCGCGACGGTGTCGCTGCTCCCGCACGTGTTCGTGGTGGCGCCTTCCGTGCCGGCCGCCACGGTCCAGGAATTCATCGCTTACGCCAAGGCCAATCCGGGCACGCTCAACTACGGCGCCGGGCTCGGGACCCCACCGCATCTTCTGGGTACGCTGTTCAAGGTAAAGGCCGGAATCGACATCGTTTTCGTCCCCTACAAGGGGTCGGCCGCCTCGATTACGGATTTGCTCGGCGGGCAGACGCAGATGACGATCGACGGCCTGACCAGCCTCTTTCCCCTCATCCGGGACGGCAAGGTGAGGCCGCTGGCGGTGGCGCGCCCGACACGCTGGCCGCCGCTGCCCGACGTGCCGACGCTCAAGGAGAGCGGATTTCCCGATTTCGTCATCGATGCGTGGACCGGCGTCGTCGCCCCGGCCGGCACGCCGCCCGCGATCATCGGCAAGCTCAATGCCGCCATCAACGAAGGGCTGGAAACGGCGGATATAAAAGCGAATTTGGCGAGATTCAGCGCGATCGCGAAAACCGGGTCGCCCGAGGATTTCGCATCCTTTCTCGCCGATGAACTGCCCAAGTGGGCGGAGATCGTGAAAGCCTCCGGCGCGAAGGTGGATTGACCGCGCTATGCGCCCCGCCAGCGCCGGTGGGCGGCGAGCGCCAAAGCCCCGCCCGCAGCCGCCGCCATGGCCATGGCGGCGTAACCGCGGCTGCCGTAGGCGGCGTAGAGCAGCCCGGAAAGGCCCATGAAAGCCGCCATGACCCCGCCCAGCACGATCGCCAGGTAGCCCTGAGCCGTCGCGCCGAGCTGGTCGGGCGCCGCACGGGCGAGGAACTGGACCGCTCCGAGATGGGTCGCCCCGAACGAAAGGCCGTGCAGGCCTTGCAGCAACGGGAGCACCAGTGCGGGCGGGTTCAACGCCATGGTGCCCCAGCGGATGACGGCGCCGGCGGCACCGACGCACAGCAGCCCGGTCGGGCTGAACACGGCGGGCAAGCGTCCCGAAACGGCGAAAAGAATGATCTCGGCGACGACGCCGATCGCCCATAGCGCCCCGATCGTCCGGCCATCGAATCCGGCGGCCGTCCAATCCAGCGTGGAAAAGCCGTAGTAGAGCGCGTGGCTCGCCTGGATCAGGCTGGCCGCGGCGGCGATGCCGAGAAAAGCCGGAGAACGCAGGAAGGCGATGGCCGAAGCGGGACGCGCACGCGGCACGCGCGCCGATCCCAAGGGGGGCAGGGCGAGCGAGATCAACGCCATCAGGAGGAAGGCTGCGGCCATCAGCCAGATCAGGTCGGTGGGCCGCACCACATCGACGAGAAGTCCGGCGCCCAGGCTGCCGACAATGAACGTCCCGGAGCCCCAGAGCCGCACCGAGCCATAGGAGCGGCCCCGGACGCCCAGGCCCTTGAGGGCGTAGGCGTCCGAGAGCGGGAATATCGAGGTAAAGGCCGCGGAGGCGAGCGCCACCATCACGAGGATGGGCCAGAAGCCGCTGGCAAGTCCGAGCACGGTATAGCCGGCCGCCGTCGCAGCCGCCGCTACGATCAACGCGCCGCGGAGCGCCCCGAACCGGTCGGCCACGCCGGTGACGAGCGGAACGGCGAAAATGCGCAGGACCAATGGCGCCGCCAGCACGATCCCGATGGCATTCGCATCGAGCCCCTTCGCCGCCAGCCACACCGGCAGGAACGGCATCTGGACGCCGAGCGCGACGAACAGGCCGCCGTAAAACACGGAAAGCCGCGCCGCAAAGCCGTCAGCGGCGATTGCCGGTTGATCGGGTGTCATTAAACTGATCGTGACGATTCGCGGCGTATTGTCTAAGCCATTCGACGTTCAGGCGGGCCCCTCGGCATGTCGACCTCCCCTCCCCCGCTCAGCCAGGCCGATTACGAGGCCATCGAATCCGCGGTCATGGAGACCATGCGCGGGCGCTGGTTCCTGTCCGAGTATGCCCGGCGCAACCGCCACGCCGACACCACGATGCTGCTTACCGCCCTCGACCGCCTCGAGGCGGTGCTGCGGGGCGAGCGCGGCGTCCAGTCGGTCGACCGCATCCGCTTCGACCTGGTCGAGATGGCCAAGGCGATCGCCCGCACCAAGGCGGAAATCGCCGCGATCAAGCCCGACGCCGCGCATCACGGCAAGTTCGGGGAGGCGACCGAGGAGCTCGATTCGATCGTCCAGGCGACCGAGACCGCGACCTCCGACATCCTGGCCGCCGCCGAGCAGATCCAGGAGATCGCCTGGACGATGCGCGAGCAGGGCTTGGACGCCGCGGTCTGCGACCTCATCGATAGCAAGGCGACCGACGTCTATACCGCCTGCTCGTTCCAGGATCTGACCGGCCAGCGCACCCGCAAGGTGATCCAGGTGATGCACTACCTCGAGGGCCGGATCAACGCGATGATCGGCATCTGGGGCCTCGACGGCGCCATGGCGGCCGAGGCCGCCGAAAGCGAACGCGCGCACAGCGGCGAAGCGGCGCTCCTCAACGGCCCCGCGCTGCCGGGCCACGGTCTCGACCAGGCGGACGTCGACGTGGTGATGGGCCCGGCCGAAGCGGCAATTCCCGCCAAGCCGGTCGAACCGCCGGCCGCCATGCCCCCGGCGGTTGATCATCAGCCGGTGGCGGTCGCCACGGAGGCGGCGGAAGCCCGGTCCGTTGCACAAACTGCTACGGCGCAGGCGGGATCCGAACCTGCGCCGGAAGCGCCTCCTCTGCGGCCGGCCGCCGACACGCCGCCCCGCTCCGAGCCGCGCGCCGCCTCTGCGCACAGCGATCCGCTCGCTGCCGTCACGGCGTTGAGCTACGAAGAAAAAATCGCGCTGTTCACCTGATTTTCCCGCTACTGCGGCGTGATGCTGGCGCGCTGGAAGATCGGCGGCCAGCGCTTGATTTCCGCGCGGATGAACGACGCGAACTCTTCCGGCGTGGTTCCGCGCGGCTCCAAGCCCATCTTCATCAGGGCGATGCGGAGCTCGGCATCTTTCAGCGCCGCGTTGAAGGCGCGGTTGAGCACCTCGACGACCTCCCTGGGCGTGGCCGCCGGCGCCAGCAGCCCGAACCAGGCTCCGGCATCGACCTCGGGCAGGGGAAATCCGACTTCCGCGAAGGTCGGGACGTCCGGCAAAAGGTCGAGCCGCTTCTGTCCGGTGACGGCGAGCGCGCGCACGTCGCCGTTGTCGATGTTCTGCTTGATCACCGGCGTCCCGAACATCGCCGGCACGTGTCCGGCGATCACGTCGGTCAGCGCCGGGCCGCCGCCGCGATAGACCGCCGTTTTCACGTCGAGGCCGCTCTTGTTCCGGAACACTTCGGTGGCAAGACCCAACATGGTCCCCGGCCCCGGGGTGGCGAAGGTCACGCTCTGCGGCGGCTTGAACCGGGTCAGGAACTCCGCAAACGTTTTGACGCCGATTGCCGGGTTGACCACCAGCACCATGGGTGCCGACACCAGGAGCGAGATCGGTGCAAAGTCCCTTTCGGTATCGAACGGGACGGTCTTGAACAGGTTCTGATTGACCGTCAGCGAGCTTGCGCCCATCAGCAGGGTATGGCCGTCCGGCTCGGCCTTGGCGACCGCCGCGCTGCCGAGCATGGTGCTGGCGCCGGGCTTGTTCTCGATGATGATGTTGGCGCCCAGCGATTGGCTGACGCGCTGCGCGAGCAGCCGCGCGGCGACGTCGGTCGTCGATCCCGCCGCCAGCGGCACCACGTAGGTGATCGGACGGCTGGGAAACTTCTGCGCCCGCGCGTCGCTCATCAGCAGGATCGACGCCGCAAGGCCGGCGAGAGCGAAAACGATTCTTTGTCTCATGCAGCTCGATGATCCCGCGATCTATTCGCCGGCCGAAACGCTCGGGCCCGGCCGCGTGATTCTACCCGACCGTCGCGCGTGAACGTCGATGCCCGGCAACGCGGAGCGTGATCTACGGCGAAAGTCACACGACCAATGACCGACTGCGAAAGTCGCCCTCATCTCGGCGTGAGCCGACGATTCAAACCGAGCAGCCGGTTCACCGGCGGGCGATAACAAGCGCAATTGCAAGCGCGAATTGATCCGGATCAGGATTGGTGAGATAATGCCATCGTTCCACCGCGGCTCCGGTCCCAAGGCGCGGCCGCCGGGAGGGAGACAAGCCATGACCGACATCGGCGCAGGCGTCCACGTCATTGCTGCAAAGCGTTGGCGGGTCGCTTTCACGCTTTCAGCACTCATGCTCATAATCTACCTCGGTTTCATCCTGCTCGTCGCGTTCGGCAAACCGCTGCTTTCGCTACTCCTGAGCCCGGGGCTCAGCCTCGGCATTCTGTTGGGCGCGCTTACCATCGTTTCCTGTTGGATCCTCTCCATCATCTACGTGATATGGGCCAACCGCGTTTACGATGAGGCCGTCGCGCGAGCCATCGCGGGGACAACGGCGGCTGCGGGGAGGAAATCATGAGCGCTTCATCGAACCCTCTCGCCATCCTGTTCTTTTTCGTGTTCATCGCGCTGACCCTCGGCATCACCTATTGGGCGGCGCGGCGAACGAAGACCACGGAGCATTTCTACGCCGCCGGGCACGGCGTCACCGGATTTCAGAATGGCCTCGCGCTTGCCGGCGACTATATGAGCGCCGCGAGCTTCCTCGGCATCGCCGGGCTGGTCGCGCTCAATGGCTTCGACGGGTTGATCTATTCAACCGGGTGGCTGGTCGGCTGGCCGATCATCCTGTTCCTGATCGCCGAGCCGTTGCGCAATCTCGGCAAGTACACGTTCAGCGACGTGGTCGCTTATCGGCTGCAGCAGCGGCCGGTCCGGATTGCGGCGGTGATCGGCACGATGGCGGTCGTGCTCACCTATCTGATCGCCCAGATGGTCGGCGCCGGCACGCTGATCAAGCTGCTGTTCGATCTCGACTACACGCTCGCCATCGTCATCGTCGGTATCGTCATGATGACCTACGTGCTGTTCGGCGGAATGCTGGCCACGACTTGGGTGCAGATCATCAAGGCCTGCCTGCTGCTGGGCGGAGCCGTTGTTCTTGCGGCCCTGGTTCTCGCTCAGTTCAGCTTCAGCCCGACCGCGCTGTTCGCCAAGGCCGCGGAGCTCAACGGCAAACAGGTGCTCGAGCCGGGCACGAAGGTGGTGACCGGCGCTTGGGATGCCGTCTCCCTCGGCTTGGCGCTGATGTTCGGGACGGCCGGCCTGCCGCACATCCTGATGCGCTTCTACACGGTGCCGGACGCCAAGCAGGCCCGGATCTCCGTGGTGTGGGCAACGATCTGGATCGGCGGGTTCTACCTGATCACCTTCGTGCTCGGCTTCGGCGCCATGGTGCTGGTCGGGACGCAGCAGATCCTCGGCGCCGGAGGCGGCGGCAACATGGCGGCCCCGCTGCTCGCCAAGGCGGTCGGCGGCTCGGCCTTCTTCGGCTTCATCTGCGCGGTCGCCTTTGCCACCATCCTCGCCGTCGTGGCCGGGCTCACTTTGTCGGGTGCGGCCGCGCTTTCGCACGACATCTGGGTCAATGTGGTCAAAGGCGGCGTTGTCTCGGAACGCGAGCAGCTGCGGGTCGCCCGTGGCGCGGCCGTCATCCTCGGCATCTGCGCGATCTTTCTGGGGATCATTTTCCAGGGCCAAAATATCGCCTACATGGTCGGCCTCACGTTCTCCATCGCGGCCTCGGCCAATTTTCCTGCTTTGGTGCTGGCCATCTTCTGGCGCCGCTTCACCACTTGGGGTGCCGTGACGGCAATCGTCGGCGGCGCCGTCTCGACCCTGGTGCTGCTCTATCTCGGCCCGACAATCCAGGTCGACATCCTCAAGCACGACATCGCCGAGGTCTCCCGGCAATGGTGGTACTTCCCGCTCAAGAACCCCTGCCTGGTGACGATGACTCTGTCGTTCGCCCTGGGAATTGTGGTCTCGCTCCTCAAGCCTGAACCGGCCGCCGAGGCGGGCTTTGCCGAGGTGGAGCGCCGCGCCATTTTGGGAGCTCCGGTCGATCTCGGACCGGTGGGGGCCAAGCCTGCTCCGGCCGAGTAAGCGGAGACGTTCCGCCTGCTGCTCGGGCCGAGATCGCTTGGCCCGGGGCGGTATTGGCTTGTGACCAGGCATATCTCGAAGCCGGCTCCTTGTATCGCCGTGCTAGGCTGCCGATGTTGGTGCTTCCGACCACAGCTTTGGGCCGGCATGCATGGGCGAGTGGCTGAGACGCTTGAGTCGCAGCATCGGCGAACTGGTGGAGCGGCGGGCCGTTATCGGGTCCGAGGACGAGCCGCTGTTCGGTCTCGTGGCGCGGATGCGCGAGGCAGGCGAGGCAACCGCGCTGATCACGGACAGCGAGGGGCGCCTCGCGGGATTGCTCACTGCGGAAGATCTCCTCGATCGCGCCTTGTTCACGCTCGAACCGGACCAGCCGGTGGCCGCCGTATTGCGGCGCCGTGTGCCGGCGCTGGGCGAGCGGGATCGCATCTATCGGGCGCTCGCCGAGATGCGGCGGCAGCGGCGCAACTGCCTGCCCGTGGTGGATGCTGCGGGCCGTCCGATCGGTCTCATTCGTTTCGAAGCGGCGCTCGGCTCCGCCTTTGCCGGGCTGCTGGGGCAGCTCGATGCAGCCGCGACGAGCTGGCACGCGCCGCTGTCGCCGGATGCCAAAGCGGCGCAGGCGAGCCTGGCTGCGGCGCTGTTGGCAGCGGGCGAGCCTGCGCTGGAAGTGATCGCGCTCATCAATGCGCTCAACGACGACATGACGGCGGCGGTCCTGCGGCAAGCGCTGGGGACCATGGCCGCCGACGGCTGGGGCGATCCACCGGTGTCCTTCGCCGCGCTGGTGATGGGATCCGCGGGCCGCCGTGAAAGCCTGCTCCACCCGGACCAGGACAATGGCTTCATTCTCGCCGATCATGCCGATTCCGAGCACGAAAGCATCGACCGGTTTTTCATCGAGCTGGCGCAGCGGTTCACGCGCGGGCTCGCACAGGCGGGCTTTCCGTTATGCCCCGGCGACGTCATGGCGACGAACCGGCTTTGGCGCACGACGCTGGCGCGATGGCAGGCGCAAGTGACCAATTGGGTGCGCTCGCGGGGCAACCAGGAGATCATGTTCACCGACATTTTCTTCGATTTTCGCGCCGTCTGGGGGCCGCCCGAGCTTGCGGCCGCGCTGCGCCTCCACGTCACAGCGTCCGCACGGGACAACCTGCCGTTCCTGGCGCAGATCTCCTGGCTGCAGCACGATCACGCGAGCAACGTCGATTTGTTCGGTCAATTGATCGCCAGGGATGGACCCGACCAGGTCGCCATCGATCTCAAGCTGCGCGGGACGAAACCGCTCGTGGAGATCGTGCGCCTCCTGGCTCTCAAGAACGGGGTCGAGGCGACGGGAACACCCGCGCGCCTTGCCGCGCTCAGGGAAGCGGGCGTTCTGGCCGACGAGGACGCGGGAACGTTGACCGACGATGTCGCATTTCTTCTCGAGCTCATCCTGCGCCACCAGGTCGAGCAGGGCTCGGCGCACCGGATGCCGGACAATTGCGTCAAGCCGGAATCGCTCGGTCGGCTCGAGCAGGAGCGGCTTGTGCAGGTATGCCGAGACATCGACCGCTGGCGAAAGCGCCTGGTCGCCGAATACTTCCCCGGTCTGGGCTGAGCGTCAGGCCGCGGATGCTCCTGCGGTTTCGCGCGGCAGCCACACCCGGAAAATGGCGCCGCCGCCGGGCGCATCCTCGATCCAGGCGCGGCCGCCGAAATGCTCGACGATCATCCGAGAGATCGCGAGGCCAAGGCCGCTCCCTTCGGGCTTCGCGGTGAGCGTATCGCCCACTTGGCGGAAGCGCTCGAAAATTGCCTCTCGATCCTTCAGCGCGATCCCGGGCCCGTTGTCGGTAACGGAGAGCCTGATGCCGTCGGCATCGTTCTCGACCGCAAGCGTCACCAGCCCGCGGTCACGCGGCGAGAATTTCACGGCATTGGACAGCAAGTTGACGACGACCTGGAACAGCCGGTCGCGGTCGGCGATGGTGGTCGCCGTGCCGTCCGGCAGGTTGATCTCGATCTTGACGCCCTTGTCGCGAAACAGCTGGCCGAGCGCCGTTGCCGCTCCGTGCGCCACCTCGCTCGGACTCACCCGCTCCATGTGCCACTCGAGCTTGCCCGCCTCGATCTTGGCGAGGTCGAGCATATCGTTGATCAGGCGGGTCAGCCGCTCGCTCTCGGTGACGATGATGCGCAGGAACTCCTGTCGCTGATGCTGCTCGAGCGCCGGGTTGTCCAACAGGATCTCGGAGAACGAGCGGATCGAGGTGAGCGGCGTGCGCAGCTCGTGGCTTACGGTCGAAACAAAATCATCCTTGAGCCGGTCGAGCTCCCGGAGCCGCTCGTTGGCACGCCGGAGTTCAGCAGTGGTCGCTTCGAGCGCACGCGACTGTTGCTCGAGGCGGCGGCTGTACTCGATCGCCTGCGAAGTTTCGTCGAGAATGCGCATCACTTCCTCGGTGCCGATCGGCTCCTCGTGAGCCACCGAGGCAACCATCACGCGCGCCGACGCGCTGCCGATGGCGCCCGCCAGAAGCCGCTCGGCAAGTCTCACCGTCTCGGCATCGGCGGCGAGCGCCACCGGGTCGCGGCCGCGCCGCCGCGCTTCCTCGGCGAAAGCCTCGCGCGCGTGCGCCTCGCCAAGGAAACGGCCGACCAGCTGAACGAGGTCGGCGACCTGTGCCGTGCCGCGCCAGAGGCGGCCTTCTTCGCGTCCAACCCCGCGCCAATAGTCGACGAACAGGGCAGCCTGGCTGCGTTCGAGAGCGGATTGATCGACGAACAACGATACGCCGACGACGCCAGTGATGTTCAACAGCATCGACCAGAACAGGCCGTGCGTCACCGGGTCGAGCCCCTCCAGCCCGAACAGGGCCGAGGGGCGCAGCATGGAAAGACCGAAGGCGCCCTGCTCGAACAGCCCCCGCGGCAGCCAGCCTGCCGACGCGAAAGACGGAAGCAGCAGCGTATAGGCCCAGACCAGGAAGCCGGCCGTAATCCCCGTAAGGACCCCGTATCGGCTCGCGCGGCGCCAGAACAGCCCGAGGACGATGGCGGGGAAGAATTGCGCCACCGCGGCGAAGGAGACGAGCCCGATCGACACGAGACCATAGCTCTCGCGCACGACGCGCACGTAGGCGAAGCCGAGCAGGACGACGAGCGCAATGGCACCGCGCCGGATGCCGAGGAGAACCGGACGCGTGTCGGCGGTGAGCCGGCCGAGCCGCAGCAGCATCGGAACCGCGAGGTCATTGCAGATCATGGTGCTGAGCGCGACGGTCTCGACGATCACCATGCTGGCGGCGGCCGAGAGCCCCCCGAGGAACGCCAAAAGCGCGAGCCCGTTGTAGCCGGCATCGAGCGGCAGCGCGAGGACGAGGGTGTCCGGATCGGCGCCCGCCCGCGCGGTGAGCAGCCCGGCAAGCGCGATCGGCACCACGAACAGGTTGATGGCCAGGAGATAGGCGGGAAACAGCCAGAGGGCGCGGTCGAGATGGCGTTCGTCAACGTTCTCCACCACCATGACCTGGAATTGCCGCGGCAGGCAGACGATCGCCGCCATGGCAAGAAAGGTCAATGCAATCCACTCGATCCCGGCCGACGGACCCCCGAAATGGAACAGCTGTGCCAGCTCCGGCCGGGCCGCGGCGCGGGCAAAAATGTCTCCGAAGCCATCGAACAGCACGAGACCGGCGAAGAGCCCCACGGCAACGAAGCTGACGAGCTTCACGATCGACTCGAAAGCGATCGCGGCGACGATGCCTTCGTGCCGCTCGCTGGCGTCGATCTTGCGGGTACCGAACAGAATGGCAAACAGCGCGAGCACGCCTGCGACCCACAGCTCGGTATTGGGCAAATCGCCGTTTCCGTCCGAGCCTCCTTGGTACTCGAGCAACACCTTCAGGCTCGTCGACACGGCTTTGAGCTGCAGCGCGATGTATGGAACGCTGCCGATCACGGCAATCACGGTGACGACCCCCGCGACCGCCCCGCTCTTGCCAAAACGGGAGGCGAGCAAATCGGCGATCGAGGTGATGCGGTGCGCCTTCGCGACTCGCAGGATCCGGCTCAGCAGCACCCAGCCCAGGCAGAAGACCAATGTGGGCCCGAGATAGATCGGCAGAAAGTCGAGACCGCGGGCAGTTGCACGCCCGACGCTGCCGTAGAAGGTCCAGGAGGTACAGTAAACGGCCAGCGAGAGCGCGTACACCACGCTGGAGTTGATCAGGCTGCGTCCCGACGCGGCCAGCCGGTCGCCAAAGCTGGCGATAGCAAACAGAAGCGCCATGTAGCCGGCCGCTGCCAGGAGGAGGAGGCTGCTCGCCAACACGGGGGTCAGTCCTCCTCGGCCGGCGGCTTCCGCGGCATTCCCTTGCGCTCGACGGTGAGCGCGATCATCGCGGTGAGCACCGCCCACGCACAGAACAGATACACAAAGAGGAGCGGCCAGCCGAACAGCGTTGTGCCCGCGAACAGCCAGAGTGTGGGCGGATTGAAGAGCACGAGGCCGAGGGCAAACAGCCCGACGAGCCGATCCCTACGACGCGCTTCCCGCAGCATGGCGCTCCAACCCCTGCTGATGGGCCCGCAGCTGCCCTGCCATGTCGGTTGCCGCGATGAGCTGGCCGAGGCGGGTGATGCCGAGCTCCTCGCAGCGGTCCAGCAAGCGTAACAGGATCGCCGCCGTTAGTAACGCATCGCGGACCGCGTTGTGCCGATCCACGACTTCCAGACCGAGCCGCGCGGCGATGGCGTCCAGCGAATGGTCCGCCTCCGTCGGGTAAAGATAGGCTGACAGCAGCAGGGTATCCACGACCGGCTGATCGAAGGTCAGCGCGCCTTCGGCCGAGCGGTAAAGAAAAGTGATGTCGAACGCGGCGTTGTGAGCAACCAGCACGGCGTCTGCCGCAAACCGATGGAACGCGGGGAGCACCAGGGCGAATGGCGGTTTGTCGCGCACCATCTCATCGGTGATGCCGTGGAACCGAATCGAAGCCTCGGGAATCGGTCGGCCCGGATTGATCAGCCGATCGAAGGTCTCCGTCGTGAGGATGCGGCCATTCACGATGCGCACGCCGGCAATCGATACCACTTCGTCACCCTCCGACGGCCTGAGCCCGGTGGTCTCCAGGTCGAAGGCGACGTAGGTCAGCTGCTTGAGCGGGCGCTCGGCGAAGCGGCCGGTGGGGACCGGATGGCGCAGCAGATCGAAGTCGTAGAACTCCGGCCGCTGCGGCCTGACCGGGCGCTCTCGCGCGGGACCCTGGCTCCATGCATCGATGCCATGGCGGCGCAGCACGACCCGTCCGGTGAGCGGCCCGAGTCCGCTGATGAGCGGCCGGTTGAGCCACGACTCGAGCTTGGCCGCAGGAACCGGTTCGCCCCGCCAGATCAGATCCAGATAGATCCGGTTGTTGCCGCGGGAGACGGCAACGTCGAACGCTTCGGCTCTCGTGGCGGAATGCAGCTGCCGGAGCAGCAGCTCGAGCAGGACCAGAAGCGACAGGCTGTCGCCATAGAGCCAATCCGGCAGTCCGGTCGCCGTGAGTTGCAGGGGGGTATCCACCAGGCGACGGATCAGCGAGGCAATCAGGTCATTGGAGTGGATCTCGGCCATCATCCACCGGCCGCCGCCGAGCTCGCGGTAGCCGCGGGCGAGCGCCTCGAGCTGATTGCTCAGCGCCATGCTTTCATCCAGCACCACTTTCTGGAATGCGATGCGCTCAGCCTCCGCCAGATTGGGATTTTGCGAGAGCGTCTCGGCCGCCGCGCGCAGGTTCGCGATCGGAGCGCGCAATCCTTCCGTCGCCAATTCCAGGAGATCGTCGCGCTTCGCGAGCGCCGTATCCTCCTCGCCGAACTCGCTGAAGCTCAGCACATAACCGTTCGGAGCACTCTTGGCGTCGAGCACGATGCCCAGACGGGCGCCAAGCAGGCGTTGACCCCTGGCCGTCCCGCACATGAAACGAGGCCCCGGCGCGGCCCAGCCGCTCTCCAGCCGTTGCATGTGCCGCTCGAGCGCATGCAGCACCGGTTCCCGGGTCAAGAAAGGAAACAGCGACCGGCCCAGTCCGAAGCTCTGCGTGCCGCCCAACAGGTCGGCCGCCGCCTGATTGTACAGCAGCACCTGGTGCTGGAGATTGCAGACGACGATGCCGTCGGTAAGGTCGAGCAGAATAGCTTCGAGCCAACGTCTTTGCTCCGCCCCCTGATTCTGCGCCTCGGCCAGGGCGCGGGCGCCGTGGGCCTCGGCGCCCGTCATCCGGCCCCGCATCGCTTCGATGCCCTGGGTCAGCCGCGCCAGCCAGTGGCGTGCGCCGAGCCCAAAGCGATGGCCGAGGTTCTCATGGGCGATGATCCCGACATCGAGCGCAAGGCGGTCGAGCGGCCGCGCGAGACGGTGCAGGATGAGCCCGGCCAATGCCAGGAAAGCCGCAAGCAGCACGCCGCCCGCAATCGCGAGCGGGCCGGCGGCCGCCTCGCCGAGAATGACAGCCAGCGCGACGAAACCGGCCGCAAGTAGCACGGCGAAGCCGATGAACAAGGCGCCGACGATTCCGGTCACCGTTCGCTCGCGCGGCACGTTCAACTCCCGAGCATGCCCCGGATCCGCTCGACAAGCTCGCGCGTCGAAAACGGCTTCGTCACATACTCGTCGGCGCCGAGCGAGAGTCCTTTCTCTCGCTGAATGTCGCCGCCTTTGGCAGTGAGCATGACGATGCGCATGTCGCGCCAGGCCGGATTGGCACGGATCTCCTGGCAAACAGCGTAACCGTCGCGGCCCGGGATCATGACGTCGAGGAGCACGAGGTCTGGCGGTTCCTGAGCGATCGCGGCGAGTGCCGCCTCGCCGTCCGAAACGGTGCGCACGCGAAAGCCAGCCTGCTTCAGCAGAAACTCGAGGGAGAGCACGATGTTCGGCTCGTCATCGGCGACGAGGATGGATGCGCTCACGGCTCCTGCCTCATGCACGCGAAAATTAAGCGTAACATAGCCATTATGTCGAATGGGGCGCTAGATCAACTTGACGTGAATCAATATTGCTCCCGACAGCACGACGCCATGAATGACGCGCTCGGCGCGGCCGAGATGCACGTCATCCTCAATGACATGCGCGCCCGCGGCATCCGCCTTGCCCGCCGGCGCGACGGTGCCGGCAAGCACATCTTTGCGGCCGCGTGAGCCGCAGAGCGCTCGGTTCAGGCGACCAGGCGGTGGAACAGCTCGGGATCGACATTGCCGCCGGACAGCACCGCGACCGCGACCTTGCCCTTGACGTCGATCTTGCCGGTGAGCAGCGCCGCGAGCCCGACGGCGCCGCCGGGCTCCACCACGAGCTTGAGCTCGCGGAACGCAAATGCCACCGCCTCCGCCACCTCCTGGTCGCTCGCGACCAGCCCCTCGCCGACCAGCGCCCGGTTGATCTCGAACGTGATCCGCCCCGGCGTGAGCGACATCAGCGCATCGCAGATCGATCCCGACGGCGCCTCGTTGACCTCGCGCCTGCCGGTGCGGAACGAGCGGGCGTGATCATCGAAGCCCTGCGGCTCGGCGGTGTAGAGGCGCGCATGGGGCGCGCGCGCCTTGACGGCGAGCGCGATTCCGGCGGTGAGCCCGCCGCCGGAGGCATTGACGATCACGACGTCCGGGATGACGCCGTCAGCCGCGAGGTCCTCGACGATCTCGCGTCCGGTCGTGCCCTGGCCGGCAATGATCAGAGGGTCGTCATAGGGCGGCACCAGCGTCGCGCCGCGCTGATCGGCGATGCCGCGGGCGATCGCCTCGCGGTCCTCGCGCGCGCGGTCGTACAGCACGACCTCGGCGCCCAGCGCTTCGGTGCGCTCGCGCTTCGGCCGCGGCGCATCGCGCGGCATCACGATCACCGCCGGCATGGACAGGAGCTTGGCCGCCGCCGCCACGCCCTGCGCATGATTGCCGGACGAGAAGGCGACCACGCCGCCGGCGCGGCGGTTCGCCGGGATCGACGACACCTTGTTGTAGGCGCCGCGGAACTTGAACGAGCCGGTCCGTTGCAGGGTCTCGCACTTGAGGAACACGCGCCCGCCGGTCAGCGCATCGAGCACCGGCGAGGCGACGAGCGGGGTATGGAACGCGACGCCCTTGAGCCGCTCTGCCGCTGCGTCGACATCGGCGGCGGTGGGCAATGCGGGGCTGTCTGCACGACCGGCCATCCGGGGACGGTACGCCCGCGCCAATCCGCCGGCAAGCGCGTGATCGGCCGTGACGGTGCATTTCTCAAGCAGCGACATCGCGGCTATCGTAGCCAGCCAGATTGGTATCGACAGAAAGGATGACGACCTCATGGATCTCGGCATTGCCGGCCGCAAGGCCCTCGTTTGCGCCTCCAGCCGCGGGCTCGGCCGCGCCTGCGCGTTCGCCTTGGCCGAAGCCGGCTGCGACGTCGCGATCAACGGACGCGATGCGTCGCGCCTCGAGGCGACCGCCGTCGAGATCCGTAACGCAACCGGGGCGACGGTGCACGCGGTCGTCGCCGACGTGGCGACACCGGAAGGCCAGGCGGCGCTGTTTGCCGCCTGCCCCGAGCCCGACATCCTGGTCAACAACAATGCCGGCCCGCCGTTCCGCGATTTCCGCGAGCTGACCCGTCAACAGCTGATCGACGGGCTCATCGCCAACATGGTGGTGGCGATCGAGCTCATTCAGAAGGCGATCGACCCCATGGTTGCCCATCGGTTCGGCCGCATCGTCAACATCACCTCCGGCTCGGTGAAGATGCCGCTTTACGGTCTCGATCTCTCCTCGGGCGCGCGCGCCGGGCTGACCGCCTTCCTGGCGGGCGTCGCCCGCTCGGTCGCCGCGTCGAATGTGACGATCAATTTCCTGCTTCCGGGCGTGTTCGAGACCGACCGGCTGCGGCAGAACTTCGAAGTCGCGGCCAAGAAGAAGGGCATCAGCCTGGAAGCGGCCAGGGAGGAGCGCATGGCCATCGTTCCCGCCAAGCGCATCGGCGATCCGGCCGAGTTCGGCGCCGCCTGCGCCTTCCTGTGCTCGGCGCAGGCCGGCTACATCACCGGGCAGAGCCTCCTGATCGACGGCGGCGCCTATCCGGGAACATTCTGACCGGACGACGGAGGACAGAGGACGGACGAGAATAGACGCGAGCGCCGCGTTTTCCGTCCTCTGTCCTCGGTCCTCGGTCCTCCGAAATGCCGAAGGCCGGCGTTGCCGCCGGCCTTCCACGCCCCCCAAGACCCAGTGAAACCGCTCAGCCTTTGCCGACCACCGGCGCCGCCGGCGGAAGGAAGCGGTAGCGCAGCCCGATGCTCAGGATGTCGACCTGCCCGTGGTTGGCGGTGCCGACGAACGAACCGAGCCCGGCATTGAAGGTCGGATTGCCCGAGGCCGCGGTCAGGTTGATCGGCGCATCGTCGACGAACACGTGCGAGTAGGCAAAATCGATAAAGAGCTGCTCGTTCCATTTGTAGGTGGCGCCGCCGCTGACCCACAGGCGGTCGGCGTCGGGCAGGCGCGTGGCGCGCGTCAGGTCGGTGATGGGCGACTGCTCCCAGGCGACGCCGGCGCGCACTGCGACCTGCGGGGTCCATTGATACTCGAGGCCGCCCGAGACCAGCCAGCCGTCGCGCCACCCAAACGCGAGCTCGGTCGGAATGCCCACGATCGGGCCGAGCGGATTGGTCGTGACCGGGACCCGCCCCAGCCGCGACCAATTGGTCCATTCGACCGTCGCCAGCAGGGTGAACGACTCGGTGATCTTCTGGCGGATGCTGGCCGAGGCGATGTCGGGCAGCGGCACGGTGGCATCGAAGTTGACGAAGGCCGACGGGAAGCCGACGGGAATCAGGGCAGCCCCGATGCGAACCGGGGCGACGAACGCCGGCCGGAAGATATCGCCCTCGAGCCCGTGGTCGATGCGCGAACGGTAGCCGACGCCGATGGTGGTCCACGGCGTCGGGGTGATGGTGATGCCCGCGGTGAAGCCGGCATCGATCGAATCGCCGTCGATGCGCAGCTGGTCCGGCGCGATCGGCGCGAGGAACGGGAACGGCCCGGTGGCGCCGCTGCCGGGGAAGGCCGAGTAAAGCTTGACGCTGAGGTACTGGATCTGCGCGCCGACGCCGACGCTCAGCCAGTCGGCGAGCTTGAAGGCCACGGTCGGCGTCGCGTTGATGCTGAACACCCGCGACTCGTGCGAATAGAACAGGCCGGCCCACTGCGCACTCGGCACGGTCTTGAGGCCGAACGGGGAGTTCAGCCCGAGGCCGAGCGAAATCCAATTGTTCAAGCCGTACACATAGTAGGACGAGGGAATGAAGGCGGCCTCGTCGAACAGGTTGCCGCTGCGGCCGAGCGGGGTCAGATCCACCCCGGTCGGGGAGGTGGCGGCAATCGGAACGATGTCGGAGCGGGGAAACGCGACGGCGGCAGTCGTCTCGGTGCTCAGCCCGAGCCCGGCCTGGGTGATCGTCGCCGGGTTCCAGAACATGGCCGAGAGCGCCCCGCCGGCCGCGACGCCGGCCCACGAGGTTCCCTGGAAGTAGGCGCTCTGCTCGTGAACGTAGAAGCCGCCCGCCTGGGCCTTGATGATGCTGAAGCCGATCGCGCCAACTGCCGCGCTCGCGACCAAAGCCAACTTGACGGATGCCCGAACTGCCATCGCCCCCTCCATCGCCGCCCAGTCGAATCGACACCGCGGCGCCCTTGCGCGATCCCTGCCATCCTGCCTGCGGCCCGACGACTAGGCAAAGCCGAATGCGTTGAATCGCCCGCCGCAATGGCAGAATTCGCCCCATAGTGGCATTGGCGCAACAGATGACGTTCGCACTTGCAAAAAAAATGCGCGCAGCAAACGAGCAACCGGAAAAAATTGCCGGCGGGACCGCAACGCCGCTTGCCGCGGCGCCGCACCGGACGCATGATCGCGGGGCCCTCATCACACCCGTTCATCCACAAATGTCGCAAGGGGAACCCGAATGAAGCTCGTCCGCTTCGGCCCGGCCGGCCGTGAAAAGCCCGGAATCATCGACGCGAACGGCCGAATTCGCGACCTTTCGGGCATCGTGCCGGACATCGCCGGCGACGTGCTCACACCGAAAGGCCTCGCCAAGATCCGCAAGGCCAAGACCGACAAGCTGCCGCTGGTGCGCGGCACTCCGCGGCTCGGCGCTTGCGTGGGGCAGGTGCGCAACTTCATCGCCATCGGGCTGAACTACGCCGACCACGCCGCCGAGGCCGGGGTGCCGGTTCCCAAGGAGCCGGTGATCTTCAACAAGGTAACGACCTGCATCTGCGGCCCGAACGACGACACGATGATCCCGAGGGACTCCTCCAAGCTCGACTGGGAGGTCGAGCTGGGGGTCATCATCGGCAGCCGAGCGCGCTATCTGTCGAAGAAGAACGCGATGGACGCGGTCGCCGGTTATTGCGTCGCCAACGACGTCTCCGAGCGCGTATTCCAGATCGAGCGCTCGGGCCAATGGGTCAAGGGCAAGAGCTGCGAGACCTTCGGGCCGCTCGGCCCCTGGCTGGTGACCAAGGACGAGGTCCCCAACCCGCAGCGGCTCAACATGTGGCTCACCGTCAACGGCGCGACCCGGCAGAAGGGCTCGACCAAGACCATGGTGTTCGGCGTCGCCCACCTGGTCTGGTACTGCTCGCAGTTCTTCGTCCTGGAGCCCGGCGACGTGATCATCACCGGCACGCCGCCCGGGGTCGGCCTCGGCATGAAGCCGCCGCAATTCCTCAAGGCCGGCGACGTGGTGCGCCTCGGCATCGACGGCCTCGGCGAACAGCAGCAGAAGGTGGTGAAGTTCAAGATGTGAGGGGCTTCGCGCAGCGGCTGTAGCCTGGGTCGAGGCGCCTGACGGACCTCGCGGCCAAAGCACGGCGCTTGGCGCCGAGACCCAGGAACTGAATCGCGGATCGTCCTCGCGGCCGCTCCTGGGTCTCGGCGCGGTGCGTTGTGCCGTCGCCGAACCGTTCCTCAGGCGCCTCGACCCAGGCTACGGCTCCCGTGCCTCCAACACTGCGCGCAGCGAGATGCGCGACCAAGCGGCGGTGCGCTCGCGGAACGCCACGTAGGACTCGTGGACCTTGCGCGCGAGGTCGCTGCGCCCGGCTAGCTCGGCCAGCACGTCGGCCGCTTGCCGGCGGGCGGCGGCGATCAGGTCGCCGGGGAAGGCGCGCAGCTGGACGTTATGGCGGCTCACCAGTGCCGCCAGCGCCTCGGCGTTGAGCCGCTCCATCTCGGCGAGGGCGAATGCGGCCTCGGCGGCGCAGGCATGCGCCACGATCGCCTTGAGCTCGGCATCGAGCGCGTTCCAGACTTTCAGCGAGACAAGGCATTCGCCGGTGCCGTTCGGCTTGTTGAAGCCGGGGCCGTAGTAGAGCGGCGCCACCCGATAGAGCCCAAGCGCGATGTCCGTGCCCGGGCCAACGAACTCGGCGGCGTCGAGCACGCCCGACTGCAGGCTGGTGAGGATCTCGCCCGGCGGCGTCGTTTGCGGCGTCGCGCCGAGCCGGCGAAACACCTCGCCGCCCAGGCCGAGCGACCGGATCTTCAGGCCCTTGCAATCGTCCAGGCCTTTGATGTCGCGCCGGAACCACCCGCCCATGCAGACGCCGGTATTGCCCCCCATGAACGGCTTGACGCCGAACGGCGCGTAAAGCTCGTCCCACAAGGCCTGCCCGCCGCCGGCCTCGACCCAGGCGACGTGCTCGTTCGGCGTGAGACCAAACGGCACGGTCGTGTAGAACACGGCGGCGGGCTGCTTGCCCTGCCAGAAGAACGCGGCGGTGTGGCCCATCTCGGCGACATCGGAGCCGACCGCATCGAGCACCTCGAACGCCGGCACCACCTCGCCGGCCGCATGCACGTTGATCTGCAGCCGGCCGCCGGACATCGCGGCGATGCGCTCGGCGACGCGCTCGGCCGACATGCCGGGCCCCGGCAGGCGCTTCGGCCACGAGGTCACCATGCGCCAACGCCGCGTCTCACCCGTGGCGATCGAGGGGGCGGCAACGGCGCCCAGCGCGCCGAGGATTCCGGCAACATGTCGTCTCGTCAATGCGCGCATGACTTTGCCTCCGAACCAGGCTTGGCCCATCACCACCAGGCGTGAAAATGATGGGTCGGCCCGTGCCCCGACCCGACGCGAATCCGGCCGGCCGCCGCGATTGCCGCGGTCACGTAGTCCTTGGCGGCGCGGACCGCGGCCTTAAGATCGAGCCCCTTGGCGAGTTCCGCCGCGATGGCGGAGGAGAGCGTGCAGCCGGTGCCGTGGGTGTTCGCGGTGACGATGCGGCCGGCGGCGAGCCGCGCCACCGCGCTGGGCTCGACCAGGAGGTCGACGCTTTCCGGCCCTTCACCATGGCCGCCCTTGATGAGCACGGCGCCGCAGCCGAGCGCGAGCAGCCGTTCGGCCTGGTCGCGCATCTCGACCTCGTTGCGCGCAACCGGAGAATCGAGCAGCGCCGCCGCCTCGGGCAGATTGGGCGTCACGATCAACGCCCGCGGGATGAGCACGCGCCGCAGCACGTCGATCGCCTCGGGCGCCAGCAGCCGGTCGCCGGACGCGGCAATCATCACCGGATCGAGCACCACCGTTCTTTGCCCGTGGCGTTCGAGCCCCGCCGCCACGGTCTCGATCACCGCCGGCTGCGATAGCATCCCGATCTTCACGGCGCGGACCGCGAGATCGGAGAACACGGCGTCGATCTCGTCGGCGATGAAATCCGGCGGCACGTCATGGATCGCGGTGACGCCGCGCGTGTTCTGCGCGGTGAGCGCGGTGATCACCGAGGCGCCGTAGACGCCGAGCGCCGAGAACGTCTTCAGGTCCGCCTGGATGCCGGCACCGCCGCTCGAATCCGAGCCTGCGATGGTGACCGCGATCGGCGTCGTCATTTCGCCGCTCGCCGTGCCAATGCTTGATCGACGATCGCGCGTAGCTCGCCCGCGGCCGCGGCCGGATCGGGTGTCATGGACAGCGCCGAAATCACCGCAACGCCGTCGGCACCCGCCGCGATCACGTCGCCCGCATTGGTGTGGTCGATGCCGGCGATTGCGGCGACCGGGAACGTGGGCGCATCCGCGCGCAGGGCCGCGACCATGGTGCGCAATCCGCCGATGCCGATCGGGGGATCGGTATTGTCCTTGGATGCGGTCGCAAACACGCCCCCGATGGCGATGTACTCAAGCAGACCCAGCGGGGCGGCCGCGGCCTGCATTGCGGACTTGACCGACAGGCCGATGATGGCGAGCCCTCCCAACAGGCGGCGCGCGTCCTCAACCGCCATGTCGTCCTGGCCCAGATGCACGCCGTCGGCTTCCGCGGCGAGCGCGACGTCGACCCGGTCGTTGATCAAGAGCGGCACGCCGGAACCGCGCAGCGCATTCTTGATCGCGCGCGCTTCCTCGACCAAGCGGCGCGTCTCGCCCTTCTTGTCGCGTAACTGCACCAGGGTCGCGCCGCCTGCCGCCGCTCGCGCGGCAAGATCGTCGAGCGCAAAGCCGTTGGCACGCTCCGGATCGACCAGGGCATAGAGACGGAGGTCGACCATCGGACAGCGACACCTTCTCATCACAGCACCTTCGCGCGCTCGACCAGCGTGTCGCGGTCGAGGTCATAGACCGCGTCGAGGATCTCGGCCGCAAAGGTCCCCGGACCGTTGGCGCATGCCGCCGCAACTTCTCCCGCGACGCCGAGTGTCAGCAGCGCTGCGGCGGTCGCGATCAACGCATCGTCCTCGACCGCCAGGAAGGCTGCGGCGAGCGCCGAGCCGGCGCAGCCCATGGCGGTGACGCGTCCCATCAGCGGGTGGCCGTTCGCGATGGTGATGAGCCGCGCGCCGTCGGTGATGAGGTCGATCTCGCCGGTAAGGCCGATGACCGTGAGGCTGTCGAGCGCATAGCGCGTGAGCGCCTCGCCCTCGGGCTCGATGCCGGCGAGCGCGACGAACTCGGCGCGATTGAGCCGCATCGACGCCGGCTTCCTGGCGGCGAGAGCGCGCGCGTAGGCCGCGCGCGCCTGCGACCGGTCGATGAAGACCGGATCGAGCACCCACGGCACGCCCTCTTCGCTCGCCACTTCGATCGCCGTGTCCGCCGCCTCGCGCCGCTCGGCGTCGAAGGTGCCGAGATTGACGAGGAGCGCAGCTGAGCCCGCGGTGAAGGCGGCGATCTCGTCGGCCGCAATGGTCATCGACGGCACTGCGCCCACGGCGAGCAGCATGTTGGCGGTAAAATTCTGCGCCACCGCGTTGGTGATGCAATGCACGCGCGGGCTGCGCGCGCGCACGCGCGCGAGAACGTCGGCGGTGAGAGTGGGAAGTTCGCTCTGCGGCGCGTGCATCTCAAGCTCCCTCCGCCGGCATGACCCGGATCAGGTTCGATGGGTTGGCGAATGCCTCTCAGCCCAGCCGCGCACCAGCCGGACACCCCATTGAGATTGCAAGATCACACCTAATACGCCTGTCATCCAGGATCAAGGCGGCGCCTCAATACTTGCGCTTGCGTAACGGGGATGCCTATGACGAAATCGTCGGTTAGAAATGCCTCTCGTTGCCCATCCAGGCCGCCTTCTCAAGCGCGGGCACGCCGGTCGCGGGCTGAGCGCCAACAGGCTCGCGCTCGACCTGGGCGTTCCATCGGGCCGCATCACCGACATCCTCAACGAAAGACGCTCAATCACTGCCGATACCGCGGCTCGGCCGCTACTTCGGCAATAGTGCTCAGTTCTGGCTCGATCTGCAGAGTCAGTACGACATCGCGGTGATCGAGCGCGATCGGGGTCCAGAAATCGCAAAGCGTGTGCATCCAGCCGCGTAGGTTGGGTCGAACTCTTCGCGAGACCCAACAATCCCTGTGACGCGCCGTGTTGGGTCTCGCAAGGGCTCGACCCAACCTACGATTCTGTATCAGTTCCCCTTGAGCCCCGCTTGCGCCACCACCTTCGCCCACTTGGCGATCTCGGCGCGGATGAACCGGGCGAACTCCTCCGGCGTCGTCGGATAGGGCTCGGCGGCGACCGCGCGCATGCGTTCGGCGACCGTCGGATCCTTCAGCGCGCCCACGACCGCCTCGTTGAGCTTGGCGACGATGTCGGGCGGGGTGCCGGCCGGCGCGACCACGCCGAACCAGCCCATCGCCTCGTAGTCCGGCAGGCCGGCCTCGGCGAAGCTCGGGACATCGGGCAGGGACGGATCGCGCTTGCGCGAGGAGACGGCGAGCGGCTTCACCTGACCCGACCGGATCACCGCCAATCCCGCGGTGATATCGCCGACGCCGAGCGGGATGTGGCCCGCGACCACGTCGCCGAACACCAACGCCGAGCCGCGATAGGGCACCAGCGTGATGTTCACCCCGGCCATGTGGTTGAACAGGAGCGCGGTGAGGTGCATGGCGGTCCCGTTGCCCCCGTGGCCGATCGACAGGCTGTCGGGCTTCGCCTTGGCGAGGGCAATCACCTCGCCCACGCTGTTGACCTTGGAGGACAGCGGCGCCGCCATCACGAACGGCGTCGTCGTGAGCATGCTGACGGGAACTAGGTCCCTGAGCGTGTCGTAGGGCATCTTCTCCGATAGGCTCATGTTGACCGAGAGCGCGCCCATGGGACCGACGCCGATCACGTAGCCGTCCGGCGCCGCCTTGGCGACCGCGTCGACGCCGATCATGCCGCCCGCACCGGGCCGGTTCTCGATGACGACCGGCTGGCCCAACCGGCCCTCCAGGTACGGCTGGATCGTGCGCGCGACGACGTCCGTCTGGCCGCCGGGCGGAAAGGTCACGACCACACGGATCGGTTTTGCCGGATAGGGTTCGGCCGCAACGGCCGCCGCCGCATGGAGGCCGAGGCCGATGATCGCCGCCGCGGCGAGACGAAGTCCGCGCATGGCCGCCGCACCTCCTTGATTTAGGGCGCTATTGCGCGGCTCGACCGCGTGCCTTGTCAATGGGGCGTGATTTTGCTGGATTGCGGATGCTGCTCGGCGGCCCGGAGGCGCGCATGGTTCCCTTCTTCATCCAGATCAAGTGTCATCTCGGCAAATCCTACGAGGTGGCGAACTCGCTCGCCGACGCCGAGATCGCCTCCGAGATCTACTCGACCGCCGGCGACTATGATCTTCTGGTCAAGTTCTACGTCGAGGACGGCACCGATATCGGCCATTTCGTCAACGAAAAGGTGCAGACCATCGCCGGCATCCAGGACACGCGCACCATCATCACCTTCAAGGCGTTTTAGACGTCATGCCCCGCTCGGCGGGCCCTCGGCGTCGCGGGCGCGCTTCAAGCCGAGCCGGCCCTCACGCCACAGCACGAACAGGCCGGCCGCCACCACGATCACGGCGCCGACGACCACGAGGCTGGTCGGCACCTCGCCGAACATCACGTAGCCGAGCAGGAAGGCGAACAGGATCGCGGTGTAGTCGTAGGGCGCGATCACCGAGGCGGGCGCGTAGCGGTAGCTCTCCGTGAGCACGAGATGCCCAAGTCCCCCGAGCAGCCCGATGGCGGCCAGCACCGCAAACTCCCGGGCGCTCGGCACGACCCAGCCGAACGGCAGCGTGAGGAGACCTCCGGCCGCGCACACCAACGAGAAATAGAGCACGATCGAGGACGTGGTCTCGGTGTCAGTCAGCCGGCGCGTCTGGATCACCGCACCCGCGTTGCACCACGCCCCGGCGAAGGCGAGTACGGCGCCCAGCGTCTGCGCCGGCGTGTGGCCGGCGGCGAGCCGCGCGGCATCGAAATGCGGCGCCAGCATCACGAGCACGCCGAAAAAGCCGACGCCGACCGCCGACCAGCGATAGACGCGGACGCGTTCCTTCAGCATGAGCGCGGCGAGCGCGACCGTGATCAGCGGACCGGCGAACGAGATCGCGGTGACTTCCGCCAGCGGCAACCGCGCCAGCGAGGCGAAGTTGAAGAACATGCCGGCGAGCCCGACCAGGCCGCGGCCGACGTGCCCGAGCGGCCGCTTGGTATGGGCCGCCGTCGCCAGCTCGTGCGTGAGCGCGTAGATCAGCACCACCGGGGGAATCGCGAACGCCGCGCGGAAGAACACCACCTGCCCGACCGGAATCCCCTCGCCCAGCGAGCGCACCAGCGCCTGCATGACGGCAAACATCAGCGCCGAAGCGAGCTTGAGCAGGATTCCCTTGAGGATGTTCATGGAGTAGACGACGCAATCGCTGCACGGATCGGCTGCGGCCTATTGAGCACGCTTGCGGTGCAGCGAGAAGCGCCGGCCGGACCCTTGCGCGTTGCCGGGAGAAGGCTTGATCGCGCTCACTTCTTTTCCGGCTTCTTCGGCCCTTCGACCGGCGGCAGCGATTTGATGTACAGCGCGATCGCGTTGCGATCCTCGGCCGAAAGCCGTCCGGTATTGCGCACGATCTCCGTCATCTGGCCGCCGACCGAGTCGCCGTCCGGCATCTGCCCCGTCTCGAGGATGTAGGCGATGTCCTTGGCCGAATAATCGCCCAGGCTCTTTTGCGTGATGTTGGGGATCCATCCCTCGCCTTCCGGATTGGGTCCGCCGGCAAAACGCTGGCTTGCAATGATGCCGCCCAGCGCGTTGCGCGGGCTGTGGCACTCGGCGCAGTGGCCCGGGCCGTTGACCAGATAGGCGCCGCGGTTCCACTCGGCCGATTTGTCGGGGTCGCCCCGAAACGGCGTGTCGTCGAGGAACCAGAGCTTCCAGCCGCCGACCGCGCGCCTGATGTTGAACGGGAAGGGCAGGTCGTGACCGCGCACCGTGCCCTGCACCGCGGGCAGCGTCTTCAGGAAGGCGAACAGATCGCGCAGGTCCTCGAACCGCATGTGCGTGTACGAGGCGTAGGGGAACGCGGGATAATAGTGCCGGCCGTCAGGCGAGGTGCCCTTGGTCATGGCGGTGACGAACTGCGCTTCGCCCCAGCCGCCGATGCCGTCATTGGGATCGGAAGAGATGTTGGGCACGTAGAAGGTGCCGAACGGCGATTTCAACGCCAGCCCGCCGCCGAGCCGGGTCTTGTCGTCCTGCTGCGGCGTCGCATGGCACGAAGCGCAGCCGCCGACAAAGAACATGGTGCTTCCGTTCGCGAGATTCGGCGTGTAGGGCGAAAGCGCATTGGCGGACACGTTCGCCGGGATGGTCACGACCCAGAACACGGCAGCGCCGATGACGGCAAGGACCACCGCCAGAATCACGAGCTTGCGCAGCATGGACGTCCCCGGTCGCTCGACACGCGAGCGTGGATTCTAGGCCAAACAGCCCTGTCGCGAAAAGTCAAAGGGCGGCGCGTCGCGCGGGACGGCCGCCCCTGGCAATGATCGACGGTCGAAGCCGCCGTCAGTTCTTCCGCACGCGGTAGGTCTGGTGGCAGCCGCCGCAGTTCTTCACCACTTCGGCGAACTGCGCCTTGAAGGTATCGAGGTCCTTCACCGTAGCGTCCGCGGCCTTTGCGTCGGTGCCGAGCTTGGCGAGCTTGGCGTTGAAGTCGGCCTTGTTCTCCCAGATCGCCGGCAATGCCGCAGTATCGCCGCCGGTCTTGGAGTTGTCCGGAAACAGGGCCGGTGCCTTCGCCGACGCGTCCTGGTAGGTCGCAAAGACCTTCTTTGCCTTAGCCAGGTCGAACGGTTCCTCCCCCTTCGACATCTTGGCGCCGATACCGGCCTGCTCGCCGTTCGCCTTCATCAAGGCCCTGCGAGCCGCGATCGGGTCCTGCTGGGCGGTCACGGCGGTGACGCCGAACGCAAGCGCGGCGACAGTGAGCACAATGCGAATGATCATGTGGTCTCCCTTTTGGTCTCGGGCCGGCATCCGACCGCGATGATTGACGGGTCCCCTCGCTCCGCTGGTCAGGCGGAGGTTCCGGCGCTGGCCAGCATCGGGGCGAACACCGCCCCAAGTTTGTTATTCCGGGAAAAAACCCGACCACGGCGAGAAGCCGCACCCTCACGAATTCGTGAGCACCGGCAAGGATTTATGTCACCCTGCCTTAAAGAGTATGCACGCGACGCCCCTCCTCGATCGCCCGCCACAGGCGCTCCGGCGTTGCCGGCATGTCGACGTGGCGGATGCGGTAGGCGCGCCAGAGCGCGTCGACGACCGCGTTCATCACCGCGGGGCATGAGCCGATCGCGCCGGCCTCGCCGGCGCCTTTGACGCCCAGCACATTGGTCATGCACGGCACGTTGCGCGTCTCGAAGGTGAACGACGGCGTATCGTCGGCGCGCGGTAGCGCGTAATCCATGAACGAAGCGGTGACGAGCTGGCCCGACCCGGAGTCGTACACGGTGCGCTCCATCAGGGCCTGGCCGATGCCCTGCACGGCGCCGCCATGCACCTGTCCTTCGAGCAGAAGCGGATTCAACGTGACGCCGAAGTCGTCCACCACGACATAGTTGACGATCTGCGTTGCACCGCTCGCAGGATCGATCTCGACCTCGCACAGATGGGTGCCGTTCGGATAGGTCGCCTCGGTCGGCGTGAACGCATCGGATGTGGTCAGCAGCTCCGGGTCGGCCCGCTTGGCGAGATCGGCGAACGAGACCACGCGATCGGTGCCGGCAATGCGCACCTGGCCGTCAGCGATATCGAGATCGCCGGGTCCGGCTTCGAGCGCCTCGGCCGCGAGCATTTTCAGGTTGCTCGCAAGCTTCTTCGCCGCCCCCGCGACGGAGACGCCGCCGCACGGAATCGAGCTCGATCCGCCGGTGCCGGTGCCGGTGGCGATCCGGTCGGTATCGCCCTGGACCACGCGCACGCGCTCGGGCGGCACGCCGAGGTGCTCGGCGACCAGCTGGGCATACGCCGTGTGATGCCCCTGCCCCGTGGATTGCGATCCGGCGAGCACCGTAATGGTGCCGTCGCGATCGAGCCGCACGGTTGCGGCATCGGGCCCGTTGTTGCCGCAGGCCTCGATGTAGGTGGCAAGCCCGATGCCGCGCAGCTTGCCCGCCTTCTTCGAAGCCGCGAGCCGCTTCTTGAAGCCGGCCCAGCCGCCGATCTCCTGCGCGCGCGCCATGTGGGTGGCGAAGTCACCGGAATCGTAGGTCTTGCCCGTCGGCGTCAGGTACGGCATCGCCTTCGGCGCGATGAAGTTCCGGCGCCGCAGGGCGTCGGGCACAACGCCGATCTCGCGCGCGGCGACGTCGACCAGGCGCTCGATCACGTAGGCCGCTTCCGGCCGGCCGGCGCCGCGATAGGCGTCGACCGGGAGGGTATTGGTGTAGACCCCGCGGATGCGGACGTGGCAGGCCGGGATGGCGTAGACGCCGGGCGACATGCCGGCGCCGATGAAAGGAATGAACGGGCCGTAGCAGTTGAGGTAGGCGCCCATGTCGGCGATCAGATCGACGTCGAGCGCGAGGAAGCGGTTGTTGAGGGCGAGCGCGAGCTTGGCAGTGGTGACGTTGGCGCGGCCTTGGGCATCCCCGAGGAAATGCTCGGTGCGTTCAGCGATCCACTTGACCGGTCTGCCCGACCGCTTTGCGGCGACCGCGGCGAGCGCGTATTCGCGATAGCAGAACAGCTTAGTGCCGAAGCCGCCGCCCACGTCCGGCGTGACGACCCGCAGCTTGTCCGGCGGAATCTTCAGCACGCTGTTGCACAGGATATCGCGAACGGCGTGGCTGCCCTGGCTCGAAAGCGTCAACGTGATGCGATCCCGCGCTGCGTCGAATTCGGCGACGACCCCGCGCGTATCGAGATAATTGGCGACGAGGCGCTGATTGACGAGCTTAAGCGAAACCGTGCGCGCCGCCGAAGCGAAAGCTTGCCTGGTCGCGGCCGCGTCGCCGATGGTCGTCTCGAACGCGACGTTGCCGGAACGGTTCGGCCACACCGGCGGCGCGTCTTTCGTGAGCGCGGCGACCGCGTCCACCACGTGCGGCAGCTCCTCCCATTCGACCGCGATCGCCTCGGCGGCGTCCCGCGCCTGATCGAGGGTGTCGGCGACCACGAACGCGATGGCGTCGCCGACATGGCGCACCCCGTCGCCCGCAAGGATCGGATACGGGGGCACCTCGATCTCCACGTCGGGCAAGGCGACCTGGCACGGCAGCGGCCCCAGCTCCGCGACGTCCTCGGCGGTCAGCACGAGCCGCACGCCCGGCATGCCGCGCGCGGTCGCGACGTCGGCGATGCGGAAGCGTGCATGCGCATGCGGCGAGCGCAGCACCACCGCGTGGAGCGCGCCGTCGGGCGCATGGTCGGCGACGTAGCGGCCGGTTCCGCGCAGAATCGGATCGTCTTCCTTGCGCGTCACCGCCTGGCCAATGCCGAATTTCACAAGACCCATGAACTCCACCTGGGGTTTACTAGTGCGGTGGATTTGAAGTTCCTATCAGATCGTGCGGCAAGGTCCGTATAGGAACTTCAAATCCAAAACCGCACTAGAAACATATACTTGCTAGTGCTCCTTTGATTCCGAAGTTCGCACGAGAGGGTGCCGCAAATTGGACTGCCGGCCGCCAAATGGTACGGTGATGCTCGATCATTCGAACACTTGGCGATGGGGGATGAAATGAGCAAGACGATGTCATGGGTTGTCGCGGCGGCCATGTTGGCGGCCGGTTTCGCCTTTGGAACGGGCCCGGCCGGCGCAACCGTTCAAGGTGCGGCGCTGAGTCGGGCCCTGCTCGACAGCGACACCGTTTTCCTGGCGCAAGCGAGCGAGCAAAAGAAGAAGAAAAAGAAGAGGCGCGGGGTGACCATCAGTCAGGAGCACCGGAAGAAGATCAGGGAAACCGTGCCGCAGGAATACCACCGGTATCTTCCGAGCGGCGCACGCTAGCCATCCTTCAGCGGCCGATCCCATCTTCGACAACGGGGACGCGGCAAATTCCGGCCGGCATAGCCCGGTGCCGGACCGGAACTCGCTCGGCCAGCACGGGTCGCGTGAGATCGCAACACGATGTGCTTGCCCGGAGGCGCTCACAATCCTGCGCGAAAGCGCGCCATGATGGTGATGATCAAGAGCTGCATGGATCCCTGCATCGCGACGGCGTAGAAATATCGCCGCATCCAGCCGCTCATCTTGTCGAGATCGGGCTCGGCTTTTTGCAGCTCGAGGCACATCAGCACGTTGACCGGCGTGAGAAAACCAAGGCCCTGGATCGTCATCAGCGTGACGAGCACGAGCGAAGCCGCGACCCAGCCGTATTGCGGCCAGGCGAGACCGGTGTAACCGAGATCGACGGCGAGGAACCAGCCGGTCGTGCCGGTAATGATGGAAATCGTCGGCATCAGGAACAGCGTGCGGGGCGTAAGCCGCACGGCGATTTCCCGCCGCACCGGGAGGCCGACGCCCCGAAGGATCGGGCCGAGCACGAAGCCCATGAACAGGTCGATGCCGGTCCACAAGAGGCCGCAGAAGACGTGGATGAAGTTCAGCAGCCAAAAATTATGACTCACGATTGCCCCGATCATGACGGCAAGCGCGGCCGCGGCGTACCAGAAATAGTGCCAACGCACGATTTTCCGCGGCGCGTCGGCCGTCACGACTGCCATTGGTCCATCACTCCGCCGGATGCGGCGTGGGTGACGGTGCCGCCTTCCTGCGGCCGACATCTGCGAACCAGCGCGCGACCACGTAGAACGCCGGGGTGAAGATCAGGCCGAAGGCGGTCACGCCGATCATGCCGAAGAATACGGCGGTGCCGAGGGTTTGCCGCAGTTCCGCGCCGGCGCCGACCGCCCACACCAGCGGCATCACGCCGAAGATGAAGGCGAGCGAGGTCATCAGGATCGGACGCAGGCGCAAGCGCGCCGCCTCGATCGCCGCGGTCCAGCGGTCGCGCCCGCGATCTTCGAGTTGCTTGGCGAACTCGACGATCAAAATGGCGTTCTTGGCGGCGAGGCCGATCAGCACCACGAAGCCGACCTGGGTGAGGATGTTGTTGTCCTGCCCGCGCAACACGACGCCGATGATGGCGGCGACCAGGCACATGGGCACGATGAGAATGACCGCGAGCGGCAGCGTCAGGCTTTCGAACTGCGCCGCCAGCACCAGGAACACGAATACGACCGCGAGCACGAAGGCGAACATGGCGGTGTTGCCGGCGCGCAGCTGCTGGTAGGCGAGCGTGGTCCATTCGTAGCTGAAGCCGTCGGGCAGCGTTTCGGCGGCAAGCCGCTGCATGATCTCGATCGCCTGGCCCTGGCTGTAGCCGGGCGCGGCGGCGCCGTCGAGCTCGGCCGCGGGATAGAGGTTGTAGCGCGGCACGCGGAACGGCCCGGATATGTCGCGCACGGTGGTGAAGGAGCCGAGCGGCACCGTCTCGCCGGTATTGTTGCGCACCCTGATCTTCAGCACGTCCTTGGGATCGAGCCGCTCTCCGCTCTCGGCCTGCGCCATCACGCGGAAGGTGCGGCCAAGCAGATTGAAGTCATTGACGTAGAGCGAGCCGAGATAGGTCTGCAGCGCGCCGAACACGTCGGGAATGTTGATCCCGAGCATCTGCGCCTTGGTGCGGTCGATGTCGAGATAGAGCTGGGGCGTCGCGGTTTCGAACAGCGAGAACACCTGCATCACCCCGGGTGTCTGGGCGGCGCGGGCCATCATGGCATTGAGGGCGGCCTGCAGCACCAGCGAGCCGCGGCCGGCGCGGTCCTCGACCATCATGCGGAAGCCGCCGGCATTGCCGATCCCCTGCACGGGCGGCGGTTGAACGACCACGATGAACGCTTCCTGAATCGCGGCAAGGCGTTTGAACAGCTCGCCCTGAATGGCGCCCGCGGAACGGCGCGGATCGCGCCCGCGCTGCTCGAAGGGATCAAGCACCGCGAAGAACGCGCCGGCATTGGGCGCCTGGGTGAAGGTCGCGCCGGAAAAGCCGACGATGTTCACGCCGTGCGCGACGCCGGGCGTGTTCAGGGCGATGTCGGCAATGCGGCGCATCACCGCGTCGGTGCGCGCGAGCGAGGCGCCGGGCGGCAACTGCGCTGCAATGATGAGGTACCCACGGTCGACCT
>WNGA01001261.1_pt1 | contig 39032 bp, 37 predicted proteins | sample 5400061 | NCBI WGS metagenome assembly WNGA01 (sample SAMN13153366, study PRJNA577476) | soil metagenome | isolation source: 100 cm soil or saprolite under grassland replicate 2 | place: USA:California | collected 2016-06-15
AGCTCGAGCTGATCGACGACCTGGAGCGCAACGAGGCCGACCCGGAGACGCTGGAGCACCTGTTCCGCCTGGACCACCTGGCCACCCGCATGCGGCGCAACGCCGAGGACCTCATCGTGCTCTCCGGCGCCGACCCCGGCCGGCACTGGGCGCAGCGGATGACCCTGGTCGACGTGGTCCGGGCCGCCGCCGCCGAGGTCGAGGAGTACCAGCGGGTCGAGTTCCTGCCCCTGGCCGATCTCGAGGTGACTGGCCACGCCTCCGTCGACGTCATCCACCTGCTCGCCGAGCTGATCGAGAACGCCACCGTCTTCTCGCCGCCCAACACCAAGGTCCAGATCGCCGGCCAGGCGGTGCCGCACGGCTACGTCGTCGAGATCGAGGACCGCGGGCTCGGCATGAGCGACGAGGAGCTGATCCAGGCCAATGAGCGGCTGGCCAACCCGCCGGAGATCGACTTCGCCCTGTCGCGCGTGCTCGGCCTGTACGTCGTCGGCCGCCTGGCGCAGCGCCACGGGATCAAGGTGCAGCTCCGCCACTCCTGGTACGGCGGGGTGACCACGCTCACGCTGATTCCGCACGGGCTGCTGGTGTGGCCGAAGGAGCCGGCGGCCATGCCGGAGCCGGCCGCCGCAGTCCCCGGCCTGGCGCAGCTGCCGTCACCGGATCGGGTTGCCGAGCCCGCCGCCCCCCGGTCGGGCGACCACCTGCCGATCTTTGAAGCGGCGCGCTCGGACTGGTTCGCGCCCGAGTCCGCCGAGCCGCCGCCGATGCCGCTCCGCCAACGCGCCGCCGGCGACGGCACCCCGCCGCCAAGATCCGCTCCCACCCCGAGGCCCGAGGAATCCCTTCCCTATCGGCCCGCTCACGCCCGCGCCGACGAGCAGCCCCTGCCGTACCGCCGGTCGCCGGCTGCCAGGCCGGCGGAGGACCCATCCCCCTACCCGGCCGAGCCCGCCAGGGCGGAGGCGCCGGCGCCCTACCGTCCGGCACCCGCCCGCGGCGAGGGGCCGCCGCCATACAGGCCGGAGCCCGCCAGGGCGGACGCCGAGCCGCCCTATCCTTCCCAGCCCGCCGCGCCGGCCGGGGAACCGGCCCCGGCCCAGCCCGCAACCGCCGGGCACACCGACCAGCCGGGTGGTGCCGCAGCGGGTCCCCGGCTGACGCAGGCCGGCCTACCGCGGCGCGTGCCGAGGGCCAACCTCGCCCCTGGGATGGTCGACGCCCAGCAGGCCACCTCCGGCCAGGCCGACCAGGCCGACCAGGAGCCCGCCTCCGGCCGCACTCCCGAAGAGGTCCGCAGCATGCTGTCCAGCTACCGCACCGGGCTCGAGCGTGGTCGCACCGTCGCCGGAGGCGCTGATGTCGGCGAGCGACCGCAGGACGCCCCCTAGGTCGAGAAGGGGGGCGCGATGCCGGAGCTGAGCGCAGAGGCGCGCAACCTCAACTGGCTCGTCGCGAACTTCGCCAAGGGCACGCCTGGCGTCGCCCACGCGATCGTGGTCTCGGCCGATGGCCTGCCGGTCGCGATGTCAGACCGCCTCGATCGGCCGAAGGCCGACCAGCTCGCCGCCATCGCGTCGGGGCTGGCGAGCCTCACCCAAGGCGCCGCCCGCTGCTTCGAGGGCGGCCTGGTCAAGCAGACCGTGGTCGAGATGGACCGCGGCTTCCTCTTCGTCATGTCGATCAGCGACGGCTCCTGCCTCGCGGTGCTCGCCGCTACCTCGTGCAACGTCGGCGTGGTCGCCTACGAGATGACCGTGCTGGTCGCCCGCGCCGGCGACGTCCTCACCCCCAGCCTCCGTGCCGAGCTCCAGTCCGCCCTCCCGTCATGAGCGCGCAGCGCTCCACCAGGTGAGCCATCGGCATGACCACTCCCGACGAGCAATCAGCGGCACCGGGCCGGCGGCGCGTCCGGCCGTATGCGATGACGCGCGGGCGCACCCGGCCCATCTACGCCGACCTCGAGATCGAGGCACTGGTCTCCACCACCTCGCACGGAGAGCGGATGCCGAAGCTGACCGTCGAGCAGCGAGCCATCGCCGGCCTGTGCCACGACATCCTCTCGATCGCGGAGATTTCGGCCAGGCTCGACCTCCCCCTCGGGGTCACCCGCGTACTCGTCGGCGACATGGCCGACGAGGGCCTGGTCATGGTCCACCGGCCGGCCCAGGCCGGTGACCGTCCCGACCTGGCTCTGCTCGAGCGGGTGCTGTACGGGCTGCGAACCATCTGACGGCAGTTCCCCGACCATTTTCAAGTGCAATTGGATATTCGGCCGGATAGCTTTTGTTTCGCCTTTTGCGAGCTTCCCGCGCGTGGCCGGGAGCGACGAGGCTGGTGCGGTTGACACCGTCTTCTGAGCCGGAGAACCTTAGGCCACCAACGTCCCCGATTGACAGAGACGCCTGAAATGTTGCGAGAGATGCGCAATCCAGTCCTGACGTTCCGTGGCGTGAGCAAGCGGTTCGCCGACGGCACCGTGGCGCTTGCCGGCGTCGACCTGAGCGTGGCTTCCGGGGAGTTCGTCAGCGTCGTCGGTCCATCGGGTTGTGGGAAGAGCACGCTGCTGCGAATCGCCTCCGGCCTGAGCGCCGCCAGCGAGGGCAAGGTGCTGGTCGACACCGACAAGATCGGCTACGTCTTCCAGGACCCGACGCTGCTGCCGTGGCGCACCGTCCAGGCCAACGTCGAGCTGCTGGCCGAGCTGGGCGACCTGCCGAAGCAGGAGCGCCGCCGCCGCGCCAACGAGGCGATCGAGCTGGTGGGGCTGAGCGACTTCGCAAGGCACCATCCGCGCGCCCTCTCGGGAGGGATGCGGATGCGCGTCTCGCTCGCCCGGTCGCTGACCCTGCAACCCGAGCTGTTCCTGTTCGACGAGCCGTTCGGGGCACTGGACGAGATCACCCGCGAACGGCTCAACGACGAGCTCCTGCAGCTGTTCCTGACGCAGCAGTTCACGGCGCTGTTCGTCACCCACTCGGTGACCGAGGCGGTCTTCGTGTCCAAGCGGGTGGTGGTCATGTCGGGCCGCCCGGGTCGGGTGGTCGGCGACTTCCCGGTGCCCTTCGAGTACCCGCGCGCGCCGCGGCTGCGCTTCGACGAGGAGTTCGCCCACCTGGCCGGCGAGGTGTCGGCCTGCCTCAGGGGGGAGCGCCGACGCCCGAGCCAGCCGTCGCCCCCGCCCCACCCGGTGGAAGGGATCGCGCACCGATGAGCGTTGGGACGGACATCCCAGGGCCGCACGACGCGACCGTGGCGGGGCCGACCCAGGCCGCCGTCCGGCTCAGGCCCTCCAGGCACGAGCGTTGGCTGTCGTTGTGGGGGCCGCCGTTCCTGGTGCTACTCGCCGTGACCGGCGTGTGGTACGGCGTGAGCTACCTGCTGCTGGACGTCGACCGCCGCTTCCTGCTGCCACCGCCGCACGACGTGCTCCAGGTCGCCTTCCTGGACCGTTACAACCTCGCGGACCTGCTCGATGGCTTGTGGCTGTCGACCAGGGTCGCCTTCCTCGGCTTCGCCGTGGCGATCGTGATCGGCGTGGCCTTGGCGATCGCGATGAGCCAGGCGCGCTGGATCGAACGGTCGCTGTACCCGTATGCGGTCATGACCCAGACGATCCCGATCCTCGCCATGGTGCCGCTGTTCGGGTTGTGGTTTGGCTACGGCTTCCCCAGCCGCACGCTCGTGGTCGTCATCTTCGCGATCTTTCCGATCATCGCCAGCACGCTGTTCGGGCTGCAGTCGGTGCAACGGGAGCACCACGACCTGTTCACCCTGCACGGCGCCAACCGGTTCACCCGGCTGTGGAAGCTGCAGTTCCCAGCGGCGCTGCCCGCGGTCTTCACCGGGCTGCGCATCGCGGCCGGCCTGGCGGTCATCGGCGCGATCGTGGGTGACACCTTCTTCCGGCAGGGCGAGGCGGGGATCGGCATCCTCATCGACCGCTACCAGTCCAGGTTGCAGTCCGAGCAGATGGTGGCGGCGATCCTACTGTCGTCGCTGCTCGGGATCGTCGTGTTCTGGTTCTTCGGCTTCCTCGCCAAGCGGGTGGTCGGAAGCTGGCACGAGTCGGCCGGCGACGCCGGACCGTAGACACGTCGTCGTGGACAGCAGCACATAGCAGAAGGAGGGCACGTGCGCAGACTTCGCCTTGGGATGGTCGTCCTGGCGACGGCCGCCATCGTAGCGGCAGGCTGCACCAACGGCGGGGGGGAAGAGACGACAGGCGGGAGCAACGCGCCGCAGGCCGCGGCGGGCGACCGGCTCAACCTCAAGGACGTCTGCCCGGCCACCATCGTGGTCCAGACCGACTGGTTCCCGGAGTCTGAGTACGGCGTCTACTACCACATGGTCGGCCCCAACCCCAAGGTCGACACCAACAAGAAGCTGGTCAACGGCCCGCTGGTCGCGGAGGGCCAGGACACCGGGGTGCGGATCGAGGTCCGCTCCGGCGGCCCGGCGACCGGCTTCGAGCTGGTGTCGGCGCAGATGTACAAGGACAAGAACATCACCCTGGGCCAGGTCAACACCGACGAGGCGGTGCGCTTCTCCGGCAAGCAGCCGACCCTCGCGGTGGCCGCGCCCATGGAGATCAGCCCGTTCATGATCATGTGGGACCCGAAGGAATACCCGCAGTTCAACATCATCGCCGACATCGGGCAGAGCAACGCGAAGGTGCTCTACTTCGAGGGCGACACCTACATGGAATACCTGATCGGCTCGGGCATCCTTCGCCGCTCGCAGGTCGACCCCTCCTACGACGGTGCGCCGGCGCGCTTCGTCGGCGCCAAGGGCAAGCTCACCCAGGCCGGGTTCGCCACCTCCGAGCCGTACCTCTACGAGCACGACATCAACGGGTGGAAGCGGCCCGTGAAGTACGCGCTGGTCAACGACACCGGGTACCCCTTCTACCCGCAGACCCTCTCGATCCGCCCAGCCGACAAGGACAAGCTGGCGCCCTGCCTGAAGAAGCTGGTCCCGATCGTGCAGCGCGCCCAGGTCGACTTCCTGAAGAACCCGGACAAGACCAACCAGTTCATCATCGACATCGTGCGGGAGTACAACACCGACTGGACCTACTCGGAGGGCCTGGCCAACTACGCGATCGACAAGATGCGCCAGGACTTCGTCAACAACGGCCCCGACAGCACCCTCGGGAACTTCGACCAGACCCGGGTGCAGCGCATCATCGACATCGTCACGCCCATCCTGGTGTCGCAGCGGGCGGCCCCCAAGGAGGGACTGAAGCCCGAGGACATCTTCACCAACGAGTTCATCGACGCCAGCATCGGAGTCACCTGATGCCCGTTCCACCCAGGATCGCGCCGTCGCTGCGGGCCGAGCGCATCCCCCTCGAGCAGGTCCCCGTCGTCGACTTCGAGCCCTTCCGCACCGGCGACCAGACCGAACGCAAGCGCACGGCCCTCGACCTCGCCGGCGCCTTCCGCAACGTCGGCTTCGCGTACCTGACCGGCCACGGCGTCGGCCAGGACCTGATCGACCGGACCTTCGCCGCGGCCGCCGGCTTCTTCGCCCTCCCGCGCGAGAAGAAGTCGGAGGTGCCCGTCGAGAAGTCCCCGTGCGACCGGGGGTGGTTCGACCTCGGCATGGAGAACCTCGACCCCGACCAGCAGGAGGAGGGGGACCTCAAGGAGGGCTACCGGATCGGCAACGACCTGGCACCGGACCATCCGCTGGTCCGCCGGCGGCTCCCGTTCCACGGGCCGAACCAGTGGCCGACCAACGTCCCCGGCTTCCGCGAGACGATGGAGGCGTACTTCCAAGCCGTCCACGACCTGGCCGGGCAGGTGACGCACGCCGTCGCCACGGCCCTGGAGCTTCCCGAGGACTACTTCGACGCGTGGTTCACCACCCCGATGGTGATCATGAGCCCGCTGCACTACCCGCCCCAGGCGGCGTCGCGCGGGCAGCAGATCGACGAGTCGCGCATCGGCGCCGGCGCGCACTCCGACTACGGCTGCCTGGCGCTGCTGGCTCAGGACGACAAGGGCGGCCTGCAGGTCCGCAACACCGCCGGTCGCTGGATCGACGCCAAGCCGATCCCCGGGACCTTCGTGGTCAACGTCGGCGACATGCTCGCGCGGTGGACCAACGACCTGTTCCCGGCGACGCTGCACCGGGTGATCAACACCTCCGGCGTCGACCGCTACTCCATCCCGTTCTTCTACGACCCCAACCACGACGCCCCCGTCGAGGTCATCCCGACCTGCCTCGCCGAGGGAGAGCAGCCCAGGTACGAGCCCACGACCTCGCTGGCGCACCTCCAGGAGCGGTTCGGTGCGACCCTTCCCTACCTCGACGAAGGGCTGACTCCCTAGAACGTCACCAGCGCGTCGCCGGTGAGCTCCTTGAAGACGAAGTTGAGGAAGAAGAACCCGAAGAACAGGACGTTCAACACCAGGATCACGTACACCCAGCCCTTCGGCCGGGCCGCCCTCGGCAACTTCGAGTTCAGGTACATCAGGAAGAACGGGAAGATGAGGGCGCCGAAGTTCGACATGTTGGCCGAGATCAGGATCAGCCTCGCCGGCTGCAGGAACTGCAGCACCAGGCCGATCACGGCGGTCAGCACCAGCATGAACGGGAAGTAGAAGCGGCGCGGGTCGCCGGCGATGGCCTGCTGCAGCCGCGGGCTCATGTTGACCGCGTCGGTGGTGTTGCGGACCAGCGCCTCGAAGATCCCGAGCTGGGTGTCGAACAGGATCAGGAAGCCGACGAACAGGGCGATGTAGAACATCCAGCGGCCGTACTCCTGGTCGAGGATGTTGGCGACGAAGGTGGGGACGTTGGCCTGGGTCGGCTTCTGCCCGGACAGCAGCACCATCTGCCGCATGAGGATGATCGGCAGGAACATGCCGATCATCGCGCCGCCGAAGAAGATCACCCACATGTCGAGCTTGAGGTAGCCCATCCAGCGCTTCCACAGCGCGGTGTTCCTCTCGTCGTCGGGGAAGGTCACCCCGACGGCGGCCACCTCGCGCTTCTCGCCCCGCAGCCCGGCGATGAAGCCCGTCCGGTAGCCCATGCCGTAGCCCTTGTCCCGGTAGTGGTTCATCACGTACCAGTTCAGGCCGGAGGCCAGCGCGGTGAACCCGGCCAGCCCGCCGAGCAGGGTCGCGTCGCTGCCCTCTGGCGGCAGGGCGGGGGTGATGAGCCCGCGGAAGCCGTCCCACCACACGCTGAACGGGACGATGAACAGGTCGATGATGAGCAGGAAGACGAGCTGGATGGCGATCGAGGTGAGGTTGGCCAGCTCCAGGCCGCGGGTGATCTTGCGCGACACCATGGTGAGGACCATCACCACCAGCAGCAGCAGGATCGCGAACAGCGTCACCGTGGTCCCGTCGCCGTCGCCGGGGATGCGGCCGTTCAGCAGGGCGAACAGCCCCTGGGCCGCGGCCTTGGCCCAGCCTCCCCAGATGAAGGCGAAGAAGATCGTCAGCAGCGAGAACGGCACCCACAGCGCGGCTCCGGGCGGCACCCTGGCGAAGCCGACGATGGGGACCTCGCCGGTGGCCATGACATAGCGGGCGAACTCGATGTTGTAGAAGACCTGCAGCAGGGCCGAGATGGTGATGATCCAGCCGATGCCGATGAACCCGAGCGTGCCGACGTTCAGCGGACCGAGCAGCCACTCGCCGCTGCCGATCGAGATGCCGAGCGCGATCAGGCTCGGACCGAGGACGAACTGCACCACCTCCTTGCGGCCGAGGTGGGGGACGTTGAAGGCTTCCTCGGGGGTGGGGAGGTCGGCCACTTGGAGCGGTTCCCTGGCGCCGAGCTCGTAGGTCGTCCTGACCATGGCGACACCTCCTGCGCAAAAGGCGCAGAAAGTATTTCCGCCGATCGGCTGCTTAACCCTTGACACGAAGAACACTAGTGTAGTTACAAAGTTGTAGTTATAGTAGAGCCTTACCTTGCCAAGCCTCACGCGCGTACGGGCCGAGCAGGGGAGCGACGAGTGCAACTACCGGTCGCCGGACGCGGCGACGAAGCGCGAGGGCCAGAGCCGGTCGGAGCCGCCCTCGGTGTCGCCATGGTCGAGTTGGTGGCCAAGGCCGACCCGGTCGTGCGCAAGCTGCTCGGCAGGGTCGAGCGCCCGCTGGCCCGCGTCTGGCTGGCCGCCTGGTGGCCGGGCGCGCCGGCCGGCACGGTCGTGGAGCCGGGCTGCAAGATCGGCCCCTACCGGGTCGATTTCCTGATCGTCCCCCGGCTGGTGGTCGAGATCGACGGCGACCCGCCCAGCGCCGCCACCCGGGACCAGGTGGTGCGGGACCGCCGCCGCGACCGCTACCTGGTCGCCCAGGGCTACGCGGTGCTCCGCTTCGCCGGCGCCGAGGTCTGGGCCAACCCGTGGCGCTGCGCCGAGGAGGTCCGCGACTACCTGCTCGGCCGGTCCGTCGCCGCCGTGGAGGGGGCTTGAAGCTCCCGATTCAGTTGAGGCCGTCGCGGAGGATCGCGACGATCACCGTTCCTGTGGAGTGAGCAGGTGTGCGTCCTGCCCCGGCAGTCCCAAACGGTCCTGAACCACCTGGTCACCGAGCCTGCTCCGTTCGGCCGGGCGGGTCTTGCGCGGCGGGGGCCGCTGCCCGCTGGCCTCCCGGTGGCCCGGGTCCCTCACGGCCCAGACGCTGGTGGTCCGGCCTGGCCGGTAGCTCTCCAGCCACGATCCTCCGGTCGTGGCCGGGCACACCTGGCCGCCGCCGGGCCCCAAGGCCCAGGCCGCGTCGGCCGATCACTACCGCCGCCGCGTGATGGCCGCTGACGGTGACCGACCGCTTGGTCGACTGGTTGAGTGGTGTCTGCCAGTAGCGTCGCCCCCACACCGAGGTCCAGGCGGGATCCACGGCGATGACCCACAGCCCGTGGTTGGCGGCCATCCCGACCAGCAGGGTGCGGAACGCTCGGGTCGGGATTCCCGCGACCACCCGGCGGAACCGCTTGCCGCGCCGCCCTCGCCCGAGTGTCTCCCGGCCGAGATGGCGGGCGTCGGCGAAGTCCAGGTTCTCGACCAGGATCGACCGGCAGCCGCCGTCGGCAGCCAGGCGAAGGATCGCGGTGATCGCCGCCCGCAGCCGCCCGTCGCGGGTGCTGGCCGCCTGCCCGTCCAGGTCGAGGGGAATGGTGTGGGGTGGCCCGAGAGGGTTACCGCTCTCGTCCAGCACCCAGGCGTCGAGGTGGTCGGCGTTCAGGTCGACCCCCAGCGCCCGATGTTGTCGCAGCTCCTGCAGCGACGGTGGGGTGACGGAGGGCAACCGCCACGATGCAGCCAGGTACCAGCGGGCCGTGGCCGGGTCGAAGGTGATGTCGTGGCGCACCGCACCGCTGGTGGCCTGCGCGGCCCACTCGTGGCCGCGGTAGGTGAAGCCTACCGGGCAGGCCAGCCGGTAGCGGCCACCCGGCTGGTTGGCCAGATGAGCCAGCGGGGCGGGCAGCGTGAGCTCGCACCACTGCTCCTCCGGATGCACCACGATGGTCCCGTTGCCGAGCGGGTACTCCGCGTCTCCATCGGCGGTGAGAAACAGCCGCTCGGCCTGCCAGCGGGCACGCCACTCAGCCTCGGTCACCTTGGTCTTGCTGCCGTCCTTGCCGCGCCCGCGGTTGCCGCCGCGGTCACCGACAGCAGCGTCACTGACAACCGCGTGGCGCAGCTTGGCGAGCCGGCGGCCACCCCGGCACACCGACACCCGCCCCGCGGCCAGCCTGCCCTCCACCTCCGCCAGCTCGGCCTGCAGGTGCCGCAGCCGACCCTGCTTGGCGAACCGCTCCGCTCTCGTCGCATACCCGCGCACCCGGCCCTGCCGCTGCCCGACGGGGACCGCTAGCCGCGACCGGATCGCGCGGCTGGCGCGGCGCAGCGCGATCCTGCGGTCGGTCAAGTTGGCCAACCCTCGTTGCCACTGGTCGTTGGAGGTCCGCGTGATCGATCCCGCCCAGCGGCTGGACGACCGGCCGGTCAGCGTCCGCTTGCGGACCGCGCGCTGGTCGGGTGCCGGGCCGAGCCGAGAGCGCCAGGCAAGATCGGCGCCGGCCAAGGCGCCGAGATATTCGCCCACCGCCCGCACGACGACCTGGTCGGCGGCGGTCAGCCGCAGCCGGGTCTTGACCCGGGCGCCTGCCGGTCGAGCTACCACGAACGGCTCACGGATCGAACGCATGTTTGGCAGCCTACCGTGGCCCGTCGACACCAGCCGCGCCATGTCCACAGCCACCACCCGGCCGCTTCCGCTCACACGAACGCACTGCCGCGCACACCAACCCCAACAGTCCACAACCCCGCCGCGCCCGGGTCGCCCTCCGCGATCGCCAGCGCCAGCGCCAGCGCCGATAGCCACCCGGCGGCGCCGGCGAGCGCGGTGGCCGCCAGCGACCGCGAGACGCCGAGGAGCCGCCCGGCCAGCAGCGCGATCAGCAGGATGGCCGGCAGCGAGACGACCAGCTTCCACCCGAGCACCGCGTCCATGCCGCCCCCTTGACCGCTTCGACAGGGGCGCGCCCGGCCCCCCAAGCTGCCCGCAGTATGGGCCAGCCCGGCCGCCAGGAGCTAGCATGCCGGCTGCGCATCCGACGGAGGGGGGCGATGGTGGGACCTGTGGACGCGACCGCCGCGGCCGAGGGCTCGGCGCGGGCCTTCGAGCGCTTCGGTGGGGCGTGCGCGCTGCTGGCGGGGCTGGTCAACCTCTGCTACGCGGTGACGTTCGTGGTGCTGGACAACGACCCGGCCAGCGCGCTGTTCCTGGGCGGGGCCGGGCTGGTTCCCCACCCTTCAGAACGGTTCCTCTGTATGTCATCCCTGAAGGAGCATCCCTGAAGGAGCGGCTGTGAAGACCTGCGCTACTGACTCAAGGCCGGCCCTACTCGTCGCGCTCAACATCACTGGGTGTCTGGCCCTTGGAACTGCCGTGCGAGCGCAGCGTTGATCTGGAGGTGGCGCAGCAGGAAGGCGCGTTCGTCGAGTCGCTTGCGCCGCAGCCAGCCGGTGACTTCGGCGTTGCACTTACTGGCGTTGCATGACCGGCAGACGGGCACGATGTTGCCGAGTGTGTACCGCCCGCCGCGCGACAGCGCCAGCACGCAGTCTCGCTGCAGCGGGGTGTTGGAGGCACCACAGTAGGCGCACCCACCCCACGCCGCCGTGAGCGCGGTCCACTGCGCATCGCTGAGGTCGTGATCGACGCGATCCATCCGGCGCTTGCGCCTGCGAGCGGCTCTCGCCTTGCGACTCCCGGCCACCACCGTCACCCCAGTGCAGGCACCCCAGCCTGCGGGTCGGCTGTCGGGTTCAAGGATCCACCTGACCAACGGCGGTGTCCACCGACATGGCGGCCGCGACCAACCGGATCGAGCCTGGTCCGCGCTGGGCCGCATGACGACGTCCACCCCGGGAACCTACCCCCGCTCCTGGCCTGGCTGCGGCCGGTCAGCCCGCGGGAACCGGGCGCCCGGGCGCCGCGCTGAGCAGCTCGGCGTGCCTGGCTCGCACGCCCTCGATCAGCAGCCCGAGCCCGTACTCGAAGCCGGCGTCGCCAGCCGCCGGGCCCGGCCGGTCGACGCCGGCGATGGCCGCCCGGAGGTTGGGCAGGGCCGCGGCCTGCTCCAGCGGCCGGGTATCGCGCTCGGGGTCGGCGGTCCTGGCCTCCTCGGCCTGGCGCTCAACGGCGCAGCCGATCACGTAGTTGCCGATCGACAGGATGACGCGCAGGGCCTCGGCGGGGGGGAACGCGACGGCGACCAGGCTGCCCAGCACCTCCTCGATGTCGGGCAGGCTGGCCTCGGTGGGCCGGTTGCCGGCGACCACCAGGGCGGCGTCACGATGGGAGATGATGGCCCGGAACTGGAGCCGGGCCCGCTCGGCCAGCCACTCCCACCAGGGCTGCCCCGGTGCCGGGGAGGTGGCGCGGCCGGCCCGGGCGACCAGGGCCTCGGCCATGAGGTCGAGCAGCTGGCGCTTGTTGCGGACATGCCAGTAGAGGGTCGGCGCCGACACCCCCAGCTCGGTGGCCAGCCGGCGCAGGGTCAGGGCTTCCAGCCCGGTCTCGGCCATCAGGTCGACGGCCCGCTTGACCACCTGCTCCTGGGTCAGGGCCACCGCCGCCTCCTCCCGCTTGCCACTCTAACGGCGTTAGAGTAGCATCCCGAACAACGTTAGGGAAGTGAGGTGCCAATGGAGAGCTCCGCGGCGGCCATTACCATCCGGGGACTGGTCAAGCGCTTCAAGCAGGTCGAGGCCGTGGCCGGCATCGACCTGGACGTGCGGCCGGGGGAGACCTTCGGCTTCCTCGGGCCCAACGGGGCCGGGAAGTCGACCACCATCAAGATCCTCTGCACCCTGGCCGACGCCACCGAAGGCACGGCCCGGGTGGCCGGCTTCGACGTAGCCCGCGAACGCGACCAGGTCCGCCGCCACATCGGCCTGGTGTTCCAGGAGCCGACCCTGGACGCCTACCTGACCGCCGAGCAGAACCTGCGCTTCCACGGCGAGCTGTACGGGGTCGACCGGGCCACCGCCGCCCAGCGCCGCCAGGAGGTCCTGACCATGGTCGACCTCTGGGAGCGGCGCGGCGACCTGGTCCAGACCTTCTCGGGCGGCATGCGGCGGCGGCTGGAGATCGCTCGGGGCCTGCTGCACTCGCCGCGGGTGCTGTTCCTGGACGAGCCCACCATCGGCCTCGACCCCCAGACCCGCGCCTCCATCTGGGACTACCTGGAGGAGCTGCACCGCCGCCAGGAGATCACCGTGTTCGTGACCACCCACTACATGGACGAGGCCGAGCACTGCGACCGCATCGCTATCGTCGACCAGGGCCGCATCGTCGCCCTGGACACCCCGGCCGCCCTCAAGTCCGGCATCGGCAAGGACCGGGTGCAGATCACCACCGACGACGACGCCCGGGCCATCGAGGAGCTGGCCGCCCGCTTCGAGATCGAGGCGGCCGTCCACGAGGGGGCGGTGACCTTCGCCGTGGCCGAGGGCGCGGCCTTCGTGCCCCGCCTGTTCGCCGGCCTGGACGTGCCCATCCGCTCGGTCACCGTCACCCGGCCCAGCCTCGACGACGTCTTCCTGGCCTACACCGGCCGGACCATCCGCGACGCCGAGGCCGCCCGCCCGATGAGCCCGATGGCCTTCGCGGCCCGGGGGAGGTGAGTGAGATGACCGCCGTCAACCCGACCCCGGTGGCGGCCGTGCGCGTGCCCGCCGCCGGCCTCCGCCACCAGGTCCGCGGGGCCGCCGTGGTCTGGCAGCGGGAGATGATCCGCTTCGGCCGCGACCGCTCCCGGATCGTCTCCTCGCTCGTCCAGCCGGTGCTGTTCCTGTTCGTGCTCGGTACCGGGCTGTCGTCGCTGATCGCCTCCAACGGCGACGTCGACTTCCGGACCTTCCTGTTCCCGGGCGTGCTGGCCACCTCGGTGCTGTTCACGGCGGCGTTCTCGGGCATCTCGATGGTCTGGGACCGGGAGTTCGGCTTCCTCCGGGAGATGCTGGTCGCCCCCGTCAGCACCACCGCCATCCTCACCGGCAAGTGCCTGGGCGGGGCCACCGTGGCCACCCTCCAGAGCCTGATCATCCTCGCCCTGGCCCCCCTGGTCGGGGTTCCCTACAACCTGGTGATGATGGTCAAGCTGGTCGGGCTGCTGTTCCTGATGGCCTTCATGATCTGTGCCCTGGGGCTGTTCCTGTCCGCCCGGGTCAAGCAGGTCCAGTCGGCCATGCCCCTGGTCCAGCTGACCATCACCCCGCTGATGTTCCTGTCCGGGTCGCTGTTCCCCCTGTCCAACCTGCCCGGCTGGCTGCACGTGGCCACCACCCTCAACCCGATGACCTATGCCGTCGAGTCGATCCGCTCCACGGTGTTCGACCACCTCGACCTAAGCTCGGCCGCCCGGGCCACCTTCGACCCCGGCATCACCTGGGGCGGCTGGCACGTCCCGGTGCCGCTCCAGGTGGCGGTCGTGGCCGCCACCTGCCTGGTCCTGCTCGGCCTGGCCGTGGCCCGCTTCGCCCGCGCCGAGTAGCCGCCCCTGGTCTGCGTCCGACGGACCGGCCAGGGGTCCGGGCGGGTGCCCCGACGACGAACCCGACCCGGCTGCCGAGGGGGCAGCTCCACCGGGAAGCCGGTGGCCGCCGACCGGCCGACCGCCTCGAGCACGGCGGCCTGGTCGACCGTGTCGGCCCGCCCGAAGCTGGTCGGGTCGCCGGCGGCCTCGGCCGCCGAGACAGCTGGTCCGCCGCGCCTGGACCTGCTACCGCTGGGACAGCCGACCCCGCCGCCGCGCGGGTCACCGCCAGGTAATGACGAGACGGCCGTCGGCCTCGACGACGTCGGTGCCGAGGGCGGCGCAGGCGTCGCGGAAGCGCCGGCGCATCCAGGCGGCGTCGGTCCCGGCGGCCAGGCTGGTGCGGCAGAAGTCGAGCTTCAGCGGGACCGCCTCCAGCCCGACCGGGCCGCCCTCGTCGACGGTCACCACGAACAGCAGGCCGAGGTCGTTGCGCAGCCGCGGGTCGACGGCGTAGTCGTCCAGGAAGTCGCCGAGGTCGTAGAGCACCCGGCCGCCCACCCCCTGGGGCACGTGGGCGGAGTGCCCGGCGACCAGGGCGGCGCCCGCGTCCACCAGGGCGGCGGCCGCCCGTCGGACGTGGGGGACCGGCGCCCTGGTCATGTTCGGCCCCCAGTGGGGGGTGACCAGTACCGCGTCGGCGTGGGCGGCGGCGTCGCGCACGGCCGCGAGCAGCCACTCGGGCACGCCGGCCACAAGCTCGGCGTAGGCCACGCCCGGGCGCGCCGGTCCGGCGGCGAAGTCCGCCGGGTGGTCGGTGGCGCCGACCACGGCCACGCGCAGGCCGGCGGCGTCGAGGATGACGGGGCGGCGCGCCTCGTCCAGCGCCGGGCCGGCGCCGACGGCGGCGATGCCGGCGCCGGCGAGGTGGTCGAGGGTGTCGAGCAGCGCCTCCGGTCCGTAGTCGAGGGCGTGGTTGTTGGCCAGGGTGACGCAGCCCACCCCCAGCAGCGCGAGCAGCTCGACCGCGCTCGGCGGCGCGCGGAAGAAGAACGGCTTGCCGGGCGCGTCCCAGCGCCGGCCCCGGTCGGAGACACAGCATTCGAGGTTGACGACGACCAGGTCGGCGGCGCGCATGAGCTCGGCGACCTCGGGGGCGACCAGCCGCGCCGGCGGCCCGGCGGCCAGCGCCCTCGCCACCCCGCGGCCGAGCATCGTGTCCCCTGCCAGCGCCAGCCTCATCCCGTTGAGGGTAGCCTTCCTCGACATGCCGATCAGCCCCGGCCTGCGGGCCGGCTTCTCGCACACCGTCACCGACGCGGACACCGCCGTCGCCGCCGGCAGCGGCGACGTGCCGGTGCTGGCCACCCCGCGGGTGCTGGCGCTGGCGGAACGGGCCAGCGTGGAGGCGGTCGCCGGCGCGCTGGACGCGGGCGCCACCACCGTCGGCGCCCGCGTCGAGCTCGAGCACCTGCGGGCCACCCCGGTCGGCGCGACGGTGACGGTCGAGGCGGTGCTGGAGCGGGTCGACGGCCGCCGCCTGGAGTTCGCCGTCCGCGTCGCCGACGGCGAGCGGCTGGCCGCTCGCGGCTGGGTGATCCGGGTGGTGGTCGACCGCGCCGCGTTCCTGCGCGGCGCCGGGGCCGGCTGACACGCCGGCGTCGCGTCAGATGCCGGTGGTCGACCGCGGGTAGGCGACCTCGGGGTCGGTGGCCACGTTGACCAGGTAGGGGACGCCCGCGTCGAAGGCGCGGGCCAGCGCGGGGCCGATCCCCGACGGCGAGGTCACCAGCTCGCCGTCGCCGCCGAGGGCGCGCACGACCTCGTCGTAGCGGCAGCCGGGCTGCAGGTCGGCGGCGACGTCGTAGCCGTACAGCATCCGCATCGGGTGCTTCTCCAGCCCCCAGATGCCGTTGTTGCCGCAGACGATCGCCACCGGCAGCCCGTGGCGCACCAGCGTGTCCACGTCCATCAGCGAGAAGCCCGCCGCCCCGTCGCCCAGCAGCAGCACCACCTGGGCGCCGGGGCGGGCCAGGCGCGCGGCGAGCGCATAGCCCAGCCCGGTGCCGAGGCACCCGTAGGGACCGGGGTCCAGCCAGCCGCCGGGCCGTGCCGGCTCCAGGAAGCGCCCCGCGAACGAGACGAAGTCGCCGCCGTCGCCGATCACCACCGCGTCGTCGGCGAGCTGCCGCCGCAGCTCGCCGTAGACCCTCGCCGGGTGGATCGGGTCGGCGTCGCTCTCCAGCAGCGCCCGGTCCCGCTCGGCCGCGGCGGCGGCCTGCTCCCGCAGCAGCTCCCGCCACGGGTTCGGGCCCTCCGCCCGCGGCCGCCCCAGGCGCGCGACCGCCTCCACCAGGCCGTCAAGGGCCAGGCCGAGGTCGCCGGCGACCGCGCCCGCCAGCTCGACGTGGCCGGCGAGCTGGCTGGGGGCGTCCACCAGGTGCACCACCTTGGCGGCCCCGCCGAAGCTGCCGTAGCCGAGCCGGAAGTCCAGCGGGGCGCCGGCGACCAGCACCAGGTCGGCGCCGCCGAACGCGGCCGAGCGGGCGCGGGTGACGAGCAGCCCGGCCGCCGGCGGGACGATGCCGCGGCCCTGGCCGTTGGCGACCACCGGCAGGCCGAGCGCCTCGGCGGCGCGCGCGGCCGCCGCCTCGGCGCGGTCGGCCCAGACGTCGGAGCCGAGCACCAGCACCGGCCGCTGCGCCTCGGCGAGCAGGCGGGCGATCCCGTCCAGCGCGTCAGGGTCCGGCTCGCGCCCGGGCGTCGGCGGCGGGTCGGGCAGCTCCGCGGTCGCCTGCGAGAACAGCGCCTCGATCGGGAGGTCGAGGAAGACCGGGCCGCGGTGGGGCTCGGCGGCCAGCCGCAGCGCCCGGTCGACCGCCTCCGGGATGGCGGCGGTGTCGCCGACGGTGCCGGCGTGCTTGGTGACGGGGGCGAGCAGCGGCGGGTGGTCGAGCTCCTGCAGGCTCCCGGCCCCCCAGCGGCCGGTGGGGGCGCGGCCGCCGAGCACCAGCACGGGCGAGCCGTTGAAGTGGGCGGTGGTGACCGCGCTGATCCCGTTGGTGACGCCGGGGCCGGCGGTCACCACCGCCAGGCCGGGCCGCCGCAGCAGCTTGGCGGTCGCCTCGGCGGCGAACACCGCCGTCTGCTCGTGGCGGACGTCGACCAGGCGCAGCGGCGGGTCGGCCTTGACCACCCCGTCGTAGAGGGGGAACACGTGGCCGCCGGAGAGGGTGAACATCTCCTGGATGCCGTGCCGCCTGGCCGCCGCGACCGCCAGGGCGCCGCCATGGCCCTCCAGCGTCGTCCCGCCCACCGTGCACCTCCCGCGACGCGCGCCGCCCTCCCCGCCGCTCGACTCTACCGGGCGGCGTCTCGGGGCGGCATCCTTGGCGCATGACGTCGACCTACCCGGTGTGGGGCTGGGGGCGGCCCGAGGAGGCGCCGACCACGGCGGAGCTGGAGGCGCTCGCCCCGGTGGTGCGGGCGCTGCTCGGGTTCCCGCTGCAGGCGCCCGAGCGGCCGGCGCGGCCCGCCGACCTGCCGGCGCCGCGGGTGCGGGTTCCCGCCTCGCTGGCGCCGATCGCCGCCAGCGAGCCGCTGGACCGCGCCCGCCACGCCCTCGGCCGCTCCTACCGCGACGTGCTGCGCGGCCTGCGCGCCCAGATCGACCACCCGCCCGACGTGGTGCTGCGGCCGCGGACCGAGGCCGAGGTGACGCAGGCGCTGGAGTGGTGCGCCGGCGCCGGCGTGGCCGTGGTGCCGTTCGGGGGCGGGACCAGCGTGGTCGGTGGCGTCGAGCCGGCCGTCGGCGAGGGGTTCGCGGGCGTGGTGTCGCTGGACCTGGAGGCGCTCGCCGGGGTCGCCGAGGTCGACCGGGTCAGCCGCGCCGCCCTGGTCCTGGCCGGCACCACCGGACCGGACCTGGAGGCCGGCCTCAAGGGCCACGGCCTCACCCTGCGGTTCTACCCGCAGTCGTTCGAGCGCTCCACGGTCGGCGGCTGGCTGGCCACGCGCGCCGCCGGGCACTTCTCGACCCGGGCGACCCACGTCGACGACCTGGTGGAGTCGATCCGGATGGTCACGCCGGCGGGGCTGTGGGCGTCCAGGAGGCTGCCCGGGTCCGGGGCCGGGCCGAGCCCCGACCGGCTCGCGCTCGGCAGCGAGGGCATCCTCGGGGTGGTCACCGAGGCGTGGCTGCGGGTCCGGCCCCGCCCGGCGCGGCGCGCGGCCGCCACCGTCGCCTTCGCGACCTTCGACGCCGGCGTCGCCGCCGTCCGCGGGCTGCTGCACGCCGGGATCGAGCCGGCCACCTGCCGGCTGGTCGACGCCGCCGAGGCGGCGCTCACCGGCACGCTGGCGACCGGGGAGGCGCCGCTGGTGCTCGGCTTCGAGTCGGCCCGGCTCCCGGTCGACGCCGAGCTGGCCGCCGCCCTGGAGGTGTGCGCGGACGCGGGCGGCCGGGCGCTCGACGCCGACGCCGGCGGGGACGCCGGGGCCACCTGGCGGGCCAGCTTCGTGCGCGCCCCCTACCTGCGCGAGCGGCTGGTGCTGCTCGGCGTGCTGGCGGAGACGTTCGAGACCGCGGTGACCTGGGAGCGCCTGGACGGCCTGGTCGCCGGCGTCCGCGCGGCGACCGCGGCGGCGCTGGCCGCGACCTGCGGCGCCGGCACGGTCACCTGCCGCCTCACCCACGCCTACCCCGACGGTGCCGCGCCGTATTTCACCGTCCTCGCCCCGGCCCGCCGCGGCGCGGAGCTGGGCCAGTGGGCCGAGGTCAAGGCGGCCGCCGCCGAGGCGGTGCTGGCCGCGGGCGGCACCATCACCCACCACCACGCGGTCGGCCGCGACCACCGACCCTGGTACGACCGGCAGCGCCCCGAGCCGTTCGCGGCGGCCCTGCGCGCGGCCAAGGCCGCCGTCGACCCGGCCGGCGTCCTCAACCCCGGCGTGCTGCTGGACGCCTCGTGAGCCTCCACACCGAGCGGATGCTCGGGTTGTATGCTCGAAGCGACACGCCGGCGCGCTCGGAACCGCGTGGCGAGCTCACCCACCATCGCTGACGGAGGCCCCGATCGCATGGCGTCGCTGACCCGCCCGCGCCTGCTGCCCGTCGCGCTGGCCCTGCTGCTGAGCGTCGCCGCCGGCTGCTCCGGCGGGAGCGGCGCGGCCGAGCCCCGCCCCGACCCGACGACGGCGGCGACGCTGCCCCCGGCCGCGGAGCCGGACGGCGAGGTCGTCTCCGGGTTCGTGGCCTTCGGCGACTTCGGCGGCGGCGACGCCCAGCACGAGGTCGCCAGGGCCATGGAGCGCTGGGCGGCCGACGGGCACCGGGTCGACGCGCTGGTCACCACCGGCGACAACGTCTACAACAACGGCGAGCCGGAGAAGTTCCGCGCCCAGCTCGACGAGCCCTACCGGGAGCTGCGCCGCACCCGCCCGCTGTGGGTGACGCTCGGCAACCACGACGTCAAGGACGGCAACGGCCCCAACCAGCTTCGTCACCTCGGCCTGCCCGACCTGCCGTACGCCAAGGAGCTGCCCGGCGTGCAGCTCCTGTTCGTCGACGCCAACCGGCCCGACCAGGCGCAGGCCGACTGGCTGGACGCCCGCCTGTCGGAGCGCGGGCCGCCCTTCCGGGTGGTCGTCTTCCACCAGCCGGCCTGGTCGTGCAGCAACCACGACTCCGACGAGGAGGTCGACCAGGTCTGGGTGCCGGTCTTCGAGCGCCACCGGGTCGCCCTGGTCCTCAACGGCCACGACCACAACTACCAGCGCTTCGTCTCCGACGCCGGCGTCACCTACGTGGTCACCGGCGGCGGCGGCAAGGGCCTGTACCGGCTGGACGAGTGCAGGGGCGACGAGCCGCGCCGGGTCGCCCTGGCGATGCGGCACCACTTCACCGGCGTCGAGGTGCGCGCCCGCTCGCTCACCCTCACGGCGGTCACCGACGGCGGCGCCGTGCTGGACCGGGCCGTCATCGAGCGCTGACGCCGCCGGCACGGCGCTGGCGCAGCCTGAGCAGCGCCGGGTTGAGCCTGAGCCGCCGCCTGATCGACAGGCCAGCCGCCTCGGCCGGGCCCGGCTCCGGGATGGCGCTCGCCTGGGTGACCCAGTCGCCGAGCGTGGCGGCCAGCAGCCCGCTGAGCCGCGGGACGTCCTGGATCGGCATCCGGAAGGTGCCGGCGCAGCGGTCCTCGTGCCACACGCTCAGCACCACCACGTCCTGCTCGGGGTGCCAGGTGACGCGCAGGCCGGCGCCCCGCTGGTCGATGAAGACGTCCCGGCGGGTCGGCAGCCCTCGCACGTTCTCCACAACGCAAGCGTGGGCCTCCGCACCGCGCCGCGCAAGCCCCGCCTCAGGGCCCGCGGGCCGCGCCGAGCGCGCCGACGTCGCGGAGGAACGCCAGCAGCTCGGCGAGCAGGCGAGGGCCGGCGAGCAGGTCGAGGTCGTTGTGGTCGGCGCCGGGCAGGAGCACGAACCGCTTCGGCTCCGGGGCGGCGTCGAACAGCCGCCGGCTGTGGGCCGCCGGGACGATCCGGTCGCGCTCGCCGGCGACCACCAGCAGGGGAGCCGCCAGCCGGCCGACCCGCCCGAGCGAGTCGTAGCGGTCGGCGAGCAGCGGCGAGACGGGCAGCCACGGGTAGAGGTACCGGCCGACCTCGGCGAGCGACGCCCACGGGGAGCGCAGCACCAGCGCGGCGGGCGGCCGTTCCACGGCCAGCCGCAGGGCGACCGCGGCGCCCAGCGACTCGCCGAGGTAGACCAGCCGCGCCGGGTCGACGTCGGGGCGGGCGGCGAGATAGGCGAGCGCGGCGCGGGCGTCGGCCGCCAGGCCGGGCTCGGTCGGGCGGCCGGGGTTGGCGGCGTAGCCGCGGTAGTCGAACAGCAGCACCGCCAGGCCGGCCCGGGCCAGCGCCGCCGCCAGCGGCGCCCGCAGCGAGCGGTTGCCGGCGTTGCCGTTGCAGACCAGCACCGCCGGCGGCCTCGGCTCGCGGGACCCGCGCCCGGGCGTGCCAGCCGGCGGCACGAACCAGCCCGCCAACCGCAGGCCGTCCTCGGTGGGGAAGGAGACCTCCTCGGCGGCCGGCAGGACCGTCGCGGCCGGCGGCACCGCCCGCGGCGCCGGCAGGTAGATCAGCCGCCGCTGCTGCGACCACAGCAGCCCCACCACCGCCAGCAGCATGGCGACGGCGACCAGCAGCATGAGCACCACCCGCATCCGTCAGCCGTACCATGATCCCTCGCGGGTGCACCAGAGGGCCGGTCAAGTATCGGCGTTGCACACGCACCACGCTGGACCGGCCCTGGCCTGCACGTGCGCGCCGTGCATACTTGAGCGGCCCTCTGGAGGGCGACCGGGAGGCGAGCGAGCATGGAGGTCGGGGTCGGCCTGCCAACCACCACACCGGGCACCGACGGCCAGGTCATCGTCGAGTGGGCCAGGCGCGCCGACGGCGGGCCGTTCGCCAGCGTCGGCGTCCTGGACCGGGTGGTGTACCGCAGCGTCGAGCCGTTCCTGGCGCTGGCGGCGGCGGCCGCCGTCAGCAGCCGCGTCCGCCTGGTGACCATGGTGGTGATCGGGCCGCTGCGCAACACCGTGCTGCTCGCCAAGCAGGCCGCCTCCCTGGACCTGCTCAGCGGCGGGCGCCTCACCCTCGGCCTGGCGATCGGCGCCCGCGACGACGACTACCGGGTCACCGGGGTGCGCAGCGGCGACCGGGGCCGCCGCCTCGCCGACCAGCTCGTGGAGCTCCGCTCGACCTGGGAGAAGGCCGAGGTCGGGCCCGAGCCGGTCCAGCCGGGCGGGCCGCCGCTGCTGGCCGGTGGGCTGTCGGGGCAGGCGTTCGCGCGGATGGCCCGCGCCGCCGACGGCTACGTGCACGGCGGCGGGCCGCCGCGGGCGTTCGCCAACGCCGCCGCCAAGGCGTGGGCGGCCTGGCGGGACCTGGAGCGGCCGGGCCGGCCGGCGCTGTGGGGGCAGGGCTACTTCGCCCTCGGCGACGCCGACGCCGGCGGCGCCTACCTGCGCGACTACTACGCCTTCACGGGCCCGTTCGCCGAGCGGATCGCGGCCGGCAACCTGACCAGCGCCCGCGCCGTGAGGGACTTCGTCCGCGGCTACCAGGAGGCCGGCTGCGACCATCTGGTGCTGCTGCCGACCGTGTCCGACCCCGCCCAGCTCGACCGGCTGGCCGACGTGCTCGCCTGACGGGAGGGCCGGCGATGCGCATCGGCGTCCTTGGGGGAGGGCCCGCCGGGCTGTACTTCGCGCTGCTCGCCAAGCGGGCCGACCCTTCGCACGAGGTCACCGTGGTCGAGCGCAACGCACCCGACGCGACCTTCGGCTGGGGGGTGGTGTTCTCCGAGGAGACCCTCGGGGCGCTGCGCGACGCCGACCATCCCAGCTTCGTGGAGATCAGCGACGCCTTCGCCCGCTGGAGCGCCATCGACGTCGTCTACGGTGGCCGCACCGTCCGCTCCCGCGGCCACGTGTTCTCCGCGATCGCCCGCAAGCGGCTGCTGGAGATCCTGCAACGCCGCTGCCGCGACGTCGGCGTCGAGCTCGCCTTCCACACCGACGTGCCCGGCCTGGACGCGTTCGCGGGCAGCGACCTGGTGGTGGCCGCCGACGGCGTCAACTCCACCGCCAGGCGGCTGCTCGCCGAGCAGCTCCGGCCCACCCTCGACGTGCACCGCTCCAGGTACGTGTGGTTCGGCACCGACCTGGTGCTGGACGCCTTCACCTTCGTGTTCCGCGCCACCGAGCATGGCATGTTCCAGGTCCACGCCTACCCGTTCGACGCGCACACCTCCACCTTCATCGTCGAGTGCACCGAGGCGACCTGGCGCCGCGCCGGCCTGGAGGACGCCGGCGAGGAGGAGAGCATCGCCTTCTGCCAGGAGCTGTTCGCCCCCGAGCTGGCCGGCCACAAGCTGCTCTCCAACCGGTCGCTGTGGACCAGCTTCGTGACCGTCCGCTGCGCGAGCTGGCACCACGGCGACGTCGTGCTGCTCGGCGACGCCGCCCACACCGCCCACTTCACCATCGGCTCCGGCACCAAGCTGGCGATGGAGGACGCGGTCGCGCTCTCGGGCGCGCTGCAGCGCCACCCCGGCGAGCGGCTGGCCGCCATGACCGACTACGAGCTGGAACGCCAGCCGCTGGTGGAGCGCTTCCAGGAGGCGGCCCGCGCCAGCGCCACCTGGTTCGAGGACGTGCGCCGCTACGACGGGTTCGACCCGGTGCAGTTCGCCTTCAACCTGCTCACCCGCTCCGGCCGCATCGGCCACCTGGAGCTCACCAAGCGCGACGCCCGCTTCGTCGCCACCGTGGACCGCTTCCTCGCCGGCACCCCCGCTGCCCTCGTTCCCCGGCCGCCGCTGCTCACCCCCTTGCGGCAGCGGGAGGTGACGATCTCCAACCGGGTGGCGGTCGCGGTCGTCGGCGAGGACGACGCCGACCAGGGCGAGCTCGCCGAGGCCGCCGAACGGCGACACCTCGACGCGGCCGCCGCCGGCCCCGGCGTGGTCGTCTCGGAGCTGCTCGCGGTCGCGCCCGACGGCCGCGTCAGCCCCGGCACCCCCGGCCTGTGGGAGGAGTCGCACGTGGCGCCGTGGGCGCGGGTCGCCGCCGCCGCCCGTCGGCGGGGCAGCCGCCTGGCGGTGCGGCTCGGGCACGCCGGGCGGCGCGGCGCCACCCGCCCGCGGCGCCACGGCGTCGACCGGCCGCTCGCCGGCGGCGGCTGGCCGCTGCTGGCGGCCTCCGCGATCCCCTACGGGCGGGGGAGCGCCACGCCGCGGGCGATGCGGCGGGCCGACATGGAACGGGTCACCGGCGACTTCGCGCGGGCGGCGCGGCTGGCCGCCGCCGCCGGCGCCGACGTGCTGCTGCTGGACCTCGCCCACGGCTACCTGCTCGGCGGGTTCCTGTCGCCGCTGGCCAACCGGCGCGACGACGAGCACGGCGGGCCGCTGGAGGGCCGGCTGCGCTTCCCGCTGGAGGTGGTCGACGCGGTGCGTGCGGCCTGGCCGCCGGAGCGGCCGCTGTGGGCGGCGCTGGCGGCAAGCGACTGGGCACCCGGCGGCATCGAGCCGGACGAGGCGGTGAAGGCCGCCGTGGCGCTGGCCGGGCACGGCTGCGAGCTGCTGCAGGTGACCGCCGGGCAGGCCACCGCCGCCGGCCGCCCGGACTACGGCCGCTTCTTCCTGGTCGGCTGGAGCGACCTGGTCCGCAACGAGGCGGGCGTGGCCACCATGGTCGGCGGCGACCTCACCACCGCCGACGAGGTCGACACCATCCTGGCGGCCGGCCGCGCCGACCTGTGCATCCTCGACCCCCGCTCCTACATGGAACCCGGGTAGCCCGGCTGGCGCCGCGGGTCAGTCGCGGCGCTGGCGTTCCAGGCGGGTCTCCTCGACGTCGAGGTCGTGGTGGAGGCGGCGCGCCACCTCGGGGGTGACCTCGCCCTGCTCGCGCAGGCGGCGCAGCTCCTCGCGCTGGGCCCGGAGCAGCTCGGCGACCAGCTCGTGGTAGGCGCCGGTGTCGTCCTGCTCGCCGGCGTCGCGCTGCTGGTCAAGGTGGGCCAGGCGGGCCCGGTAGCGCTCGCGGAGGCGGTCCAGCAGCTCCGGCGCCAGCTTCTCGGCCTCGGGGTCGATCGCGTCCAGCGTGGCGAGGGCGACCTCGGACAGGCGGGCGAGCGCGCGGGACGCGCCGGCGGCCTGCCCCTCGTCGGGGGCGACCACGCCCAGGCGGGTGACCAGCAGCGGCAGGGTGAGGCCCTGGCCGACCAGGGTGACCACGATCACCGAGAAGGTGAGGAACACGATCAGGTCGCGCTCGGGGAACGGGCCGCCGCCCGCGACCTGGGTGGGGACGGCCAGGGCGAGGGCGAGCGACACCACCCCGCGCATCCCGGCCCAGCCGATCACCGTGGTCGGCCTCCAGCCGGGGAACGGGTCGCGTTCGCGCAGCCGGGCAGACAGCCGCCGCGGCAGCCAGCTCGCCGGGAACACCCAGGCCAGCCTGACCGCGACCACGACCAGGTTCAGCGCCAGCGCCGCCCAGGCCAGCTCGGCCAGCGACCGGCCCCCGATCCCCTCGACGACGGTGCGGAGCTGCAGCCCGACCAGGACGAACGACAGCCCCTCCAGGACGAACACCAGCCAGTCCCAGAGCTGGCGGGCCTGGAGGCGGGCTGCCGAGGAGATCGCGGCCCAGTTCCGCGACATCAGCAACCCGCAGGCGAGCACCGCCAGGACCCCGGAGGTGTGCAGCCGCTCGGCGGCCAGCCAGGCCACGTAGGGGAGCAGCAGCTTGATGGTGTTCTCGACCGCCGCCTCCTCGACCCGGTGCAGGACCCGGCTGCCTGCCCAGGCGACCGCCAGCCCGACCAGCGTCCCGCCGACCGCCGACACCACCAGCTCGACCGCGGCCCCGCCGGCGGAGAAGGTCCCGGTGACGGCCGCGGCCACCGCCATCCGGTAGATGACCAGGGCGGTGGCGTCGTTCAGCAGCCCCTCGGCCTCCAGGATGGTGACCATCCGCCGCGGCATCCCGATGCGCCCGGCGACCGCGACCGCCGCCACCGGGTCGGGTGGCGCCACGATCGCCCCGAGCACGATCGCCACCGCCCACGGCAGCCCCAGCGCGGCGTGGGCCAGCAGCGCGACCGCGCTGGTGGTGGCCACCACCAGCCCGACGGCCAGCATCGAGATCGGCCGCAGGTCGCGGCGCAGGTCGCGGAGGTTGGTGTGCAGGGCCGCCCAGTACAGCAGCGGCGGCAGGAACAGCGCCAGCGTCAGCTCCGGGTCCAGCTCGACCTCCGGCAGCCCGGGGACCAGGGCGACGGCCAGGCCGGCGGCCATCAGCAGCACCGGCTCGGGAACGCGGGTGTGCCCGGCGAGGGTGACCACCACCGCGATGGCGGCGAGCATGCCGATGAGCAGCTCGAGGGTCTCCATGACGCGGCCACGATGGCACGGCCGGCGCGTTTCGGCACGGCCCGCCGGTGGTAGGCGCACCCCATGATGCGCGACCAGGACCACCCGAACGAGCGGGAGTGGACGGGCGGCACCGTGCCGGTGGTGGACGACGCGACCTTCCACCGGGTGCTCGCCGAGGCGATCCGCGTGGCCGAGGCAACCGGTCTGCCGCACGCGTTCATGGGCGGGATCGCCTCGACCGCGCTTGGCCGGCCGCGCTGGACCCACGACGTCGACCTGCTGGTGCGGCCGGGCGACGCCCAGGCGATGCTGCGGGCGTTCGCCGCCGCCGGCTTCGACACCGAGGAGACCGACCAGGCCTGGCTCTACAAGGCGACCAGGGACGGCGTGCTGGTCGACGTGATCTTCGAGAGCACCGGCGGGATCGTGCTCGACGACGAGATGCTGTCGCGGGTGCGAGCGGCGAGCTTCGACGGGCTGCGGCTCAGCGTCCTCGCCCCCGAGGACCTGCTGGTCATCAAGGCGATCGTGCACCGCGAGCACCGCCAGCGGCACTGGTTCGACGCGCTGGCGCTGGTGGAGACCGGCGAGCTGGACTGGCCGTACCTGCTGCGGCGGGCCGAGCCCAACCCGCGGCGGGTCGCCAGCCTGCTGCTGTACGCCCAGACCGAGGGCCTGGAGGTGCCCGACTGGGTGGTCGAGGAGCTGCTCGCGAAGGCCCGCGAGCAGGAGGGCACCGACGACGAGCCCGACGAGTACCTGATCGCCCGCGCGCAGGACGCGCTGGTCCGCGACCCGCGCACCGGCGAGCTGGAGCTGGACGTCGCCGTCGACGGCGACGTGGTGGTGCTGTCCGGCGCGGTCGCCACCCCCGAGCGGCAGGCCGCGGTCGCCGAGGTGGTCGCCAAGGCGCTCCCCGGCCGCGAGGTCCGCAACCTGACCAGCGCCGACGGTCCCGCCGCGGCGCCGTTCGTGGAGACGCTGCCGTGATCCGGGTCGCGGCCGCCGGCGACCTCCACGTCGGCGTGGACTCGGTGGGGCGCCTGCGGCCGCTGCTGACCGACCTGGCCCGCGACGCCGACCTGTTCCTGCTGGCCGGGGACCTGACCCAGCGGGGCCGGCCGGAGGAGGCCAAGGTGCTCGCCGCCGAGCTCGACGGGCTCGGCGTGCCGACGGTGGCGGTCCTCGGCAACCACGACTACCACGCCGACGAGCAGGACGCCGTCGCCAGGGTGCTGGAGGACGCCGGCATCAGCGTGCTGGAGGGCACCGCGGTGGTGGTCCGGGTGGGCGACCGCCGCGTCGGCGTCGCCGGCACCAAGGGGTTCGGCGGCGGCTTCGCCGGCGCCAGCGCCAGCGACTTCGGCGAGCCGGAGATGAAGGCGTTCGTTGGCCAGACCAGGAAGCTGGCACGGGGCCTGGAGCGGGCCCTGGCGGCGCTGCGGGCCGACCGGCGGATCGCGCTGCTCCACTACTCGCCGGTGGCCGAAACGCTGGCCGGGGAGCCCCGGGAGATCTACCCGTTCCTCGGCAGCTACCTGCTCGCCGAGGCGGTCGACCGTTCCGGCGCCGACCTGGTCGTGCACGGCCACGCGCACCGGGGCAGCCCGAGCGGCACGACCCCCGGCGGCGTGCCGGTCCGCAACGTCGCCGTGCCCGTGATCGGCTGTGCCTACCAGGTCTTCCAGTTCGACACCGACGCCGCCCCGGCCTGACCTCCGCGACCCTGCTCAGCCCGGGCCGAGGCGGTCCAGGGCGGCGGCGACGAAGGCATCCAGGCGGTCCACCTCGGTTCCGGGCGCGGGGTCCCAGTCGGGCAGCACGTCGACCATCGCGGCCAGGTCCCACCAGGGGTGGTGCTCGAAGCCGGTCAGCGCGCGGTGGGCGGCGAGGAACTCGTCGGCCCACTCCGGGCCGAGGTCGGTGGCGAGGTTCACGCGCATGTGGCCGAGGTCGAACGAGGGCGACCCCCAGGAGGCGAAGTTCCAGTCGACCACGCCGACCAGCCGGCCACGCGACCACAGGGTGTTGCCCGGGTGGTAGTCGCGGTGGATGAGGCACGGCTCGCCCGGTGGCGGCGGGCCGTCGGCCACCTCGATCGCCCGGGCCCACAGGCCCTGGCGGCCCGACCAGGCCGGCGGGACCAGCGCCTTGGGGTCGTAGAAGCGCTGATAGGCCGGCAACGCCGCGGTGCCGACGCCGGCGCCAGCCGCGTGGATGGCCGGGAGCGTGGCCGCCAGCCCGTCGACCAGGCGCCGCGGGTCGGCCGCCACGTCGGGCGGGCGGCCCGGGAGCCGGGTGAGCAGCAGGGCGGGCACGTCGCAGGCGGCGCCGTCCGGGTCGGCCGCGACCAGCCTCGGCGCCGGCACCGGCGTGGCCGCCAGCAGCTCCAGCACGGTCGCCTCGCGGGCGGCGGTGAGGGTGGGGTCGTCCACCTCCCAGCCGGGCCGCGCCCACCGCCGCAGCACCAGCCGGTGCATCCCGCCGGCCGCGTCGGCCACGTCGACGGCATGGTTGGCGAGCCAACTCGAGGCCAGCAGCCGGACCCGCACGACCCGGCTGCCAGCGCCGACCGCCGCGGCCGCCCATCGCAGCGCCGCCGCCGGCGGGCGGCGGCGGAGGAGCCCGCGGATCCGGTCGGGCTGCACGACGCCAGGAACCTTGCTGCACATACTTGGATATTTCCGCTGAACGGGGCGACAGGCCTGGACAAGGCCAAGCCGTGCGAGCACGCTGATATCGGTGAGTGCCCGAGTGGCGCGCCCGCGCGAGGTGACGGGGGGGAGTAGGGATGCGAAGAGCCTCGTCGTGGTGATGGTAGCGCTCACGACCTCATGTCGGTCACCCCCCGGGCGATGACCGACGACTTCGGCCAATGGAGAGTAGGGGATGACATGCCGCTGAACGACGCCGACAAGAAGTGGCTGGCGAAGGAGATCCGCGACGCGGTCAACGATCACGCGGACCTGCTGTTCCGCTGGGCGGACCACGGCGGCGGTCCCAACCCCGACCACTCGCCGCCGAACCACCCCAACAACCACAAGGCGATCCTGGACCGGCTCGACGAGCTGGAGAAGCGTCTGCCGTCGTAGACCCTGGCACGCTTCCCCGCCAGAGCGGCTCCCAGCCGAGAGGACGCGACATGACCAATTCCGGCGTGAACGAAACGGACCCGGTCCAGGACGACGACTTCCCGCGGATCACCGCTGCGGACCCTTCCCTGCCCACTCCGCCCGATCAGGAGGGACCCCCGGAGCGGGGTGAGCAGCCCGAGCCCGAGCAGATGGAGATGCCCTGATGCGATTCTCGATCAACGACTACTCGATCAGGGCGAGCGACAAGGGCTGGGGCCCGGGCTGGCCCACCGACCGGTCCTCGGACATGGCCAAGGTCACCGCCGACCGTTCCAAGGTGGCCGTCAATGTCCACAGGCGCATCGCGCGGCTGGTCGACCTGCTGCTGGACGAGACCGAACTGCGCGGCTACCTGGCCAAGGCGGGCCAGACCGGCGGCTATAACAACCGGGCGATCAAGGGCACCAACACACCCAGCAACCACTCCTGGGGCCTGGCGGTGGACTTCAACTCGCTCGACAACAATGACAGCCGGGACGGAATCGTGCACACCAACATGCCGGACTGGCTGCCAAAGCTGTGGGGCCGGTATGGCTGCGCCTGGGGCGGCAACTACCATGGCAACTACAAGGACCCGATGCACCTGGAGTTCATGGGCTCCCCTGAGGATGCCGACGACATGACAGCCAAGGCGATCGACGACGGCATCGGAAACCTGCCGTTGAACCACGCCGACAAACTGTGGCTGGCGAAGGAGATCCGCGACGCGGTCAACGCCCACGCCGACAAGCTGTTCCGCTGGGACGACCACGGCGGCGGCGATCCTCCGGCGACCTCGCCACCGAACCACCCCAACAGCCACAAGGCGATCCTGGACCGGCTCGCCAGGCTCGAGCGACGCTTGCCGCCGGGTTCCTAGCCATCTCGCGCCGCGTTTCCCGGGCGAGGTGACGCAGATGACCAAGCGGCCAACCAAGCAGAGCCCCTATGCAGGGCTCCAGGACCGCGACTACTTCCACATCATGCTCAATCTCGACGCCTATCAGGACTTCCTGCCGACGGCCTGGTCGCTCGCCAACCGCTTCCTCGACGAAGCCAGGGACAGGCAGAAGGACCCGCGCCTCGAGCCAGAGCTCCGCCCTTTCCGCTACACCAAAGCCAACTACGAGGCGCGCCTCGATCAGGTCTACCAGGGCCTCGTCGACGACGTGAACCGCTACGAGGCCCAGCACAGCTGGACGCTGCGGACACGCGACGACGTGGTGGAGTGGATCCGCCAGATGGCGCCGTTCAACCAGACGGACGGCGCGTGGCTGAGGAATATCGTCCCCGTCGGACCGATCGACGAGGTCCGCGCCCTGCTGGTCAACATCTTCATGGACGAGGTGGGTGCCGGCGATCCCAAGCTCAACCACGCCAACATCTACACGGCGCTGCTGCACAGCGTCGACATCTACCTGCCTGACATCCGCACGCGGGAGTACGCCGACAACCCTGACCTCCTGGACTCGGCCTTCACCGTGCCCCTGTTCCAGCTGGTCGTCTCGGAATTCTCCCAGGCCTTCTTCCCGGAGCTCCTGGGGATGACCCAGTACCTGGAATGGAGCTCGGTGGAGCTCAAGAACATGGTCCGGCTCAACGAGCATTTCGATCTCGACCCGCACTTCTACGAGATGCACGTGGCGATCGACAACGCCGCTACCGGCCACGGGGCCATGGCGAGGCGAGCGGTCGAGCTTCATCTCGAGCAGACGCGCGCCGAGCTGGGTGAGGACGCGATGCAAGCCCAGTGGAAGCGGATCTGGAACGGGTACGTCGCGTTCGCCACCACGGGGACGTTGGCCGACGACATGCTCAAGAAGCGTCTGCACCCGCCCACCGCCGCGGACAAGGTCACCGCCATGGTGCGGGAGCGAGCGCCGCGGGCTCGGCTCAACCACGGGCAGAAACGGCTCGCTGGCAAGCTGATCAACGACCTGTTCGCCGATCCGAACGCAGTCATGGCAGCGCTGGTCGACCATGGGATGATCGTCGGCGGGGACCCCGACAACAGCCCGTTCTTCAGGCTGCTCGCCCCCGACGGGCCGATGTACAAGATCTTCACCGACGCGGAGATCGAGACCTGGAGAACCTGGGCCCGTTCACTGCCCGTCGTCAAGGCCACCCCGCTTCCGCTCACGCCGGCCGAGCGGATGGTCCATCTGATCGACACGATGCGCCGGCGCCAGCAGGGCCAACCCGCCCACGAGGCGATGAAGCTGACCGGCCCGGATCCTTCCGATCCCCGCCAGCTCGTGTCCCAACCCGTGGCGTGGTGGTTCCGCCAGCGGACCGAGGCCTTCATGCAGGCGCTGGCACACGAGGACAGCGGCTGGATCACTCCCGGCGACGCCCAGCGCAGCGGCTTCGTGACGGATCTGCTGCACGGGGACAACGTCATGGCAAAGACGCTCGGCGCGGTGGCGCCCGGCAGCGACGGCCTGACCTGGGCGACCATCGCCATCGAATGGATCGACGCCGGCTGCCCCCTGCCCGCCCAGGGCGCCGACGGAGCGCGGCCGCTGACGCTCCTGTCCCCGCCCGACCGGGTCGCCGCGCATCCGACCGGAAGGATCCACGGCACCGGTAGCGTGCACTGACAAAGGAGGAGCGATGAGCGAGAAGGTCAGCTACCAGCTACAGGGCCCCGGCATCGAGATCCGCTACCAGGAAGGCGATCTCTTCGTGAACGGTGAGGGTGACCATCTGCTCGAGCAGCGGCACTTCGGTGACGACCTCACCACGCTGGCCACCGAGATCGGCACACTGACAAGGGCCGTGCTGCTTCCGTCCAGCCGCAACGGCACCAGGTTCACCTTGACCCTGCTGCTCCCCGACGTGAACGTCACCGAGGGCGCGACCGACAGCGAGGTGACCGGCGCGGCGATCATCACGAAGGAGCTCCACGACCTGGTGGGCGGCCCGCCAACCGTGCTCCAGGACCACGACATCCGACCGCTCACCGGCTCGGTGAGCCTGCCCGACAGCTCAGCTCAGGAGTCGAAGGGGCGAGGGGGGCGCGGCTGACTCAGCGGAGGTCCACCGTGACGCCGCGGCTGAACGGCGAGTCGTGCAGCTCCATGCGCGCCGGCCGCATGCGCGGCGGGACGTCGTAGACCAGCGTCCCCTCGACCCGGTTGCCGGGGTTGACCAGGCTGTGCAGCAGCTGGAGGCTGCCGTTGGCGGCGGTGGCCGCGGCGTCGACCGAGTGCCGCCTGCCGTCCGCGCCGAACAGCCGCTGCTGGCCGGCCGCGAAGTCGCGTGCCTCGGTGCCGACGTTGACCACGCTGACGGCCACCAGGCAGAAGCGGCCCTGTGGCGTCCGCCTCGCCAGCTCGGGCCCCACCCGGCGCAGGCCGCAGCGGACCGACCGCACCACGAACTCGAACTGGCCGTCCCTGGCCGGCTCGCGGATGCCCGGCGTCGCCGCGGCGCCCGCCCGGCCCGCCGGTCGGTCCTGGCCGGCCGAGCGGTCCCGGTCCCCGAGCGCGTTGGCGACCACCAGCAAGGCGGCGAGCAGCGCGACAGCGCCGAGCAGCCGCCGTCCCCACCGACGCCGCCGTCTCCGCCTCCGAGGCGGGGCCGTTCCCAAGGCCGGCGGGAGGGATGGCCCGGCCGGGAGCGGCCGGCCCCCGGCGGGAGGCGGTGGCGGGGTCCACCCCGGCCGGGTCGCGCCCGCCCACGGCCCGGCCGGTGGGGCGAGCACCTCGGTCGAGGCGCCCGGGCTCGCGCTCCGGGAGCCTGCGCCGCTGGGGCTCCGCGAGCCAGGACGGTCCGCGGGCATCCGGGCGGTGGCCCGCAGCGGCACGGTCGCGCCCGGATCGGCGCCGGCGAGCGGTTCCAGCAGGCGCTGGAGGTCCGGGGCGGTCGGGCGGCGCTCCGGGTCCTTGCCGAGCAGCGCGAGCAGCACCGGGCCGAGCGGCCCGGCGCGCCGCGGGTCGCCGGGCGGGTCGTGCAGGATCGCGGCGAGCGTGGCGGCCGGGCCGCCCCGGTCGAACGGCGGGGCGCCCTCGACCGCGAACCACAGGGTCGCCCCGAGCCCCCACAGGTCGGCGGGCGGGCCGCCGCGGCGGCCCGCCGCCTGCTCGGGGGCGACGTACGGCAGCGACCCGAAGGCCGCGCCGGTGACGGTCCGCTGGGTGTCCTCCAGCGAGGCGATGCCGAAGTCGGCCAGCTTGGCGGGCGCGCCCGACGGCACCATCACGTTGGCCGGCTTGACGTCGTGGTGGACGATGCCCGAACGGTGGGCCGCCGCCAGCGCGGCGAGCAGGTCCAGGCCGATGCGGGCCGCCGCCGGCGGGGTCAGCGGCCCGGCGCTGGCGACCAGGTCGCGCAGGGTCGGCGCGTCGACCAGCTCCATGACCAGGAACAGCCGTCCGGTCGCGTCCACCGCGTCGTGGAGGGTGACCACGCTCGGGTGGTTGAGCCGGGCCGCGGCCCTGGCCTCCCGCAGCGCCCGCTCGCGGACCGCCGCCTGCTCGTGGTCGGGCAGGCCGGCGGGCAGCTCCACCTCCTTGACCGCCACCGGCCGGTCCAGCAGGACGTCCTCCGCCCGCCACACCACGCCCATGCCGCCACGGCCGAGGACCGCCCCGAGGGCGTAACGGCCGGCGATCAGCCGCCGGTCGGCGCTGGCTGCCATGACGCGCGCAAGTATGGCAGGAACACGGGGTAGCCTCCGCGCATGGAACGACCCACCCTGTCGCTGGCCGAGGCGCAGGCGCTGTCGGCGGTGCTGCGCCGGGAGCTGCGCGGCGAGGTCCGCTTCGACGCCGGCAGCCGCGCCCTGTACGCCACCGACGGCTCCAACTACCGGCAGGTCCCGATCGGGGTGGTCTTCCCGGCCGACGCCGACGACGTGGAGGCGGCGGTGGCCGCCTGCCGGCGGTTCGGCGCGCCGCTGCTCGGCCGCGGCGCCGGCACCAGCCTGGCCGGGCAGGCCTGCAACGTCGCCGTGGTGCTGGACATGTCCAGGCACATGGACCGGATCCTGGAGCTGGACCCGGACCGCCGCCTGGCACGGGTCCAGCCGGGCGTCGTGCTCGACCGGCTCCGCGACGCCGCCGAGGCCCACCACCTGACCTTCGGGCCCGACCCGGCCACCCACAGCCACTGCACCATCGGCGGGATGGTCGGCAACAACGCCTGCGGCGTGCACGGGCTGATGAACGGCAGGACGGTCGACAACGTCGCCGAGCTGGAGGTGCTCACCTACGACGGCCTGCGGATGCGGGTCGGGCCGACCGGCACGGCCGAGCTGGCGGGGATCGTGGCCGGTGGCGGCCGCCGAGGCGAGCTCTACCGGGGCCTCGCCGAGCTCCGCGACCGCCACACCGAGCGGATCCGCGCCGGCTTCCCGGACATCCCCAGGCGGGTCTCCGGCTACAACCTGGACGAGCTGCTGCCGGAGCGCGGCTTCGACGTGGCCAGGGCGCTGGTCGGCACCGAGAGCACCTGCGCCCTTGTCCTCGAAGCGACTTGTCAACTTATCGATAGTCCGCCGGCCCGGGTGCTCCTGGTCCTCGGCTACCCGGACATCTACCTGGCCGCCGACGCCGTCCCGGCGGTACTCGAGCACCGGCCGATCGGGCTGGAGGCGATCGACGACCGCCTGGTCGCCGACGTGCGCAGCGTCGGCCTCCATCCCCGCGAGCTCGACCTGCTGCCGGAGGGCGCCGGCTGGCTGCTGGTCGAGCTCGGCGCCGAGGTGACCATGGAGGCGGTCGCCATGGCCCGCCGCCTGCAGGCCGCCGTTGGCGCCGGCCGCCCGGGCGGTCCGAACGCCAGGCTGTTCGGGGACCCGGCCGCGCAGGCCGGCATCTGGCGGGTCCGCGAGTCGGCCCTGGGCGCCACCGCCCGGGTGCCCGGCCGCGCACCCAACCACGAGGGCTGGGAGGACTCGGCGGTCGCCCCGGAGCGGGTCGGCGCCTACCTGCGCGACCTGCGCAAGCTGCTGGACCGCCACGGCTACGCCGGTGCGTTCTATGGGCACCTCGGGCAGGGCTGCATGCACACCCGCAACGACTTCGACCTCAGCACCGGCGGCGGCGTCGCCTCCTTCCGCGCCTACATGGAGGAGGCGGCCGACCTGGTGGTCGCCTACGGCGGCTCGCTGTCGGGCGAGCACGGCGACGGCCAGGCGCGGGCGGAGCTGCTGCCGAGGATGTTCGGGGACGAGCTGGTCGGCGCCTTCGCCGGCTTCAAGGCGCTGTTCGACCCGGACGGCCGCATGAACCCCGGCAAGGTCGTCGACCCCGACCGCCTCGACGAGCACCTGCGCCTGGCCGGCTGGCCCCCGGCGCCGCCGCGCACCCACTTCGCCTTCGCCGAGGAGGGCGGCTGGCCGAACGCGCTGCTGCGCTGCGTGAGCGTTGGCAAGTGCCGCCAGACCGAGACGGGGATCATGTGCCCGAGCTGGATGGTCACCAGGGACGAGGCCCATTCGACACGGGGCCGCGCCCACCTGCTGTTCGAGCTGCTGCAGGGCGACCCGCTGCGGGACGGCTGGCGCGACCGGGCCACGAGGGACGCCCTCGACCTCTGCCTGGCCTGCAAGGGCTGCAAGCGCGACTGCCCGACCTCGGTGGACATGGCGACCTACAAGGCCGAGTTCCTCGCCCACCACTACAAGGGGCGGCTGCGGCCGCGGACCGCCTACACCATCGGGCTGGTCCACTGGACGGCGAGGCTGGCCGCCCGCGCTCCCCGGCTGGCCAACGGCCTCGCCGGCGCGCCGGGGCTCGCCGGGCTGGCCAAGCGGCTGGCCGGGGTCGCCCCCGAACGCGACCTGCCCCCGGTCGCCGCCGAGACCTTCACGCGCTGGTTCCGCCGCCGCGCCTCCAGGACCGGCCCGGGCCCGCGCGGCCGGCCGCCGGTGCTGCTGTTCCCCGACACCTTCACCGACCTGTTCCACCCGGCCGCCGGCCGCGCGGCCGTCCGGGTCCTGGAGGCGGCCGGCTTCGCGGTGCGGGTCCCGGACCGGCCGCTGTGCTGCGGGCGGCCGCTGTATGACTTCGGCATGCTCGACCTGGCCAAGCGACAGCTCCGCCGCATCCTGGCCACCCTCGGCCCCGACGTCGACGCCGGCGTCCCCGTGGTCGTCCTCGAGCCGAGCTGCCTGGCGGCCTTCCGCGACGAGCTGCCCAACCTGCTCCCCGGCGACGCCGCCACACGGCTCGCCGGCCGCGCGCGCAGCCTCGCGGAGCTGCTCGCCGGCCACGGCTGGCGACCGCCGCGGGTCGGCGGCCGGGCGATCGTGCAGGGCCACTGCCACCAGCAGTCCGTCGTCGGCATGGGCCCGGACCTGGAGCTGCTGGCCGCCGCCGGGGTCGAGGCCGAGCTGCTGGACGCCGGCTGCTGCGGCATGGCGGGCGCGTTCGGCTTCGAGGCCGACCACTACCGCGTCGCGATGGCGGTGGGGGAGCGGCGCCTGCTCCCGGCGGTCCGCGCGGCCACCCCCGACACCCTGGTCCTGGCCGACGGCTTCAGTTGCCGCACCCAGGTCGCGCAGGCCACCGGCCGCCGCCCCCTCCACCTGGCCGAGCTGCTCGCCAGCGCCCTCCACAGCCGGTAGGGAAGAGGACAAGCGTCAGGGCGGCGGGGTACGGTGGCGCCGACACAGGAGGTGCGATGGGCGCGGTGATCGAGGCGGTCGGGCTCCGCAAGGTCTTCGGCGACCACGTCGCCGTGCAAGGGCTCGACCTGGCGGTCGAGCGCGGCCAGGTGGTCGGGCTCCTCGGCCCCAACGGCGCCGGCAAGACGACCACCATCCGCATGCTGACGACGCTGCTTGCGCCCAGCGCGGGCGCGGCGCGCGTCTGCGGCTTCGACGTCTCGACCCACCCCGACGAGGTCCGCCGGCGGATCGGCTACGTGATGCAGACCGTCGCCTACCGTGGGCTGCTGACCGGGCGGGAGTGCGTGGAGATCGAGGCGTCGCTGTACCACGTGCCGCGGCGCGAGGTCCGGCGCCGCGCCGCCGAGGCGCTCGACGCGGTCGGGATGCTGCCCCACGCCGACCGGCGGTGGACGACCTACTCCGGCGGGATGAAGAAGCGCCTCGACCTGGCCTGCGGGCTGCTGCACGCCCCGGAGGTCCTGGTGCTGGACGAGCCCAGCCTCGGCCTGGACGTGCAGTCGCGGCACGGCGTCTGGGACTACGTGCGCGACCGCTGCGCCGCCGGCGCCACCATCCTGCTGGCCACCAACTACCTCGACGAGGCCGACCGGCTGTGCGACCGGGTGGCGATCATCGACCACGGCCGCGTCGTGACCGAGGGGTCGCCGGCCGAGCTGAAGCGGTCGGTGGGCGCCGACGTGGTGCAGGTGACCTGCGGCGAGCCGGAGCGGCTGCACCGGGCGATCGCCGGCGAGGGCTGGGTCAGGGACATCGTCGCCGGCGACTCCGGTGGCCTGCACGTCTACGTCGAGGACGCGGCGGTGGCCCTGCCGGCGGTGATGCGCCTGGGGCTGGAGCAGGGGATCGAGCTGGGGCGGGTGACCTACAGCCAGCCGTCGCTGGACGACGTGTTCCTGCTCCACACCGGCCGCGAGCTGCGAGAGGTCGAGGTGGCGTCGTGACCTCGCAACCGTCCGCCGTCCAGGAGCGCGCCCCGGCCGGCCAACCCGGCCGGGCGTCGGCGGAGGCCCGCGGCCGCTGGGCCCAGGAGGTGATGGCCCTCGCCCGCCGCTGGTGGATCGAGCTGCTGCGCGAGCGGCTGAACCTGGTGCTCAGCATCCTCCAGCCGGCGATCTGGCTGGTGTTCTTCGGCGCCGGCGTGGAGCGCGCCATCGACGCCGAGGTGATCGGCACCGACGACTACGTCGGCTTCATGCTCGCCGGGATCGTCACCTTCACGATCGTCGGCAACGGCATCAGCGGCGCCATGCCGCTGCTGTGGGACAAGGAGACCGGCTACCTCGACCGGCTCATGAGCATGCCGATCGCCCGCAGCACCGTGATCGTCAGCCGCTTCGTGTTCCAGGTCGCCCAGCAGTCGGCGCAGATCCTGCTCGTCGTGCTGGTCGCGCTGCTCCTCGGCGTGCGCATCGCCGCCGGGCCGCTGGGGCTGCTGGTGATCCTGGTGGCGGCCGCGCTGCTCACGATGTCGGTCACCGCGGCGTTCTCCGCGCTGGCCTACGCCGTCCCGCAGCACGGCACCTTCTTCGCCATCGCCGGGTTCGTGTCGCTGCCGCTGCTGTTCATGAGCAACGCCTTCGTGCCGCTGGACGCCATGCCGGGGTGGATGGCGGTGGTCGCGCGGCTGAACCCGCTCACCTACGCGATCGAGGCGATGCGCACGCTGGTGATCCGCGGCTGGTCGGCCAGCATCGTCTGGTCGCTGGCCGTGCTCGCGCTCGCCGCGGCGTTGTGCCTGGCGGCCGGCGTGCAGCAGTTCCGCAAGCAGACCGGCGAACGGGTCCAGGGCTGAACCCGTAGCGGGGCAGGGTCAGGCGGGCGCCCGCACCACCAGGGCGTCCACGGCCACGCAGCCGTCCGGCCCGGCGACCAGCGGGTTCACGTCGACGGCGACGAGCCGGTCGCCGAGGTCGACGGCCAAGGCGGACAGCGCCACCACCGCGTCGGCGACCGCGTCCAGGTCGGCGGGAGGGCCGCTCGCGCCGGCGCCGTCCAGCAGCGGCCGGACGGCCAGGCGGTCCAGCGTCGCCCTGGCCGTGTGGGCGTCCACCGGCGGCAGCGCGAAGCGCCGGTCGCGGAGCACCTCGACCAGCACGCCGCCGGCCGCGACCATCACCAGCGGCCCGAACTGCGGGTCGCGGACCACCCCGATGGCCAGCTCCACGCCGCCGGCGGCCATCCTCGCGACCACCACCCGCGGCCCGAGCCGCCCGGCCAGGTCGGCGTAGGCGGCCGCGAGCTGCTCCGGCCCGGCCAGCCCGAGACGGACGCCACCCACCCCAGTCTTGTGCCGCACGCCGGTGGCGGCGGTCTT